>OJWA01000067.1_pt1 | contig 42634 bp, 39 predicted proteins | sample 1600391 | NCBI WGS metagenome assembly OJWA01 (sample SAMN04436625, study PRJEB24849) | human gut metagenome | biome: human gut; feature: NICU; material: stool | host: Homo sapiens | place: USA: Saint Louis, MO | collected 2009-12-23 | reverse complement strand
ATGAAAGCCTGTCCTCAGCATAATACCGGGAAGGAGGGAGTGACCATCTCATTAATTATCCCACGCTAAGACTGTTTTTTGTACAAAGCGGTATCGACTGTACGTAATGAGCGGTATTTTCCGGATCCCAGCTTAAGATTATTACGCCAGACGTAATCTCCACTCAGATTGATATGTTCCCAGCCCAGGGGAGAAAGATGAGAGACCAGTTGCTCATTTATCGGGATACCCTTTCGTTTTAGTGACTCAATAGCTCTTTCTATATATACCGTGTTCCACAACGTGATCGCTGCTGTCAGTAATGTCAGCCCGCTGGCGCGATAACTCTGATTCTCCAGCCCACGATCCCTTATTTCACCCAGACGGTGCAAAAAGACCGCTCGCGCAAGGGCATTACGGGCCTCACCCTTATTCAGCCCCGCCTGCACGCGTCGGCGCAGACCGGGATCACGGAACCAGTCCAGCATAAATAGTGTCCGTTCGATGCGGCCAATCTCTCTCAGCGCTTTGGCAAGTCCATTCTGTTTTGGGTAACTGGCTAACTTTTTCATCATCAGTGATGCGGTGACTGTCCCCTGCTTAATCGAGGTTGCCAGGCGCAATACCTCATCCCAGTGCGACTCAATGTCTTTGATATTCAGGCAGGTTGTTGATATGACAGACTGAAGCCCCGGATAGCGCTCGGCCTTTCCATGAATAAACAGCCGCTTGTCATGAAGATCACGGATCCTTGGCGCAAAAGCGAATCCCAGCAGGTGCATCAGGGCGAAAACATGTTCAGTGAAGCCTGCGGTATCGGTGTAATGCTCGGTAATTTCCAGATCGCTTTCATGGTACAGCAGGCCATCAAGCACGTGGGTTGAGTCGCGCACCCGGCTGATCACTTTGGCGTAGAACGGGCTGTATTGGTCTGAGATATGCGTATAAATCTGCACGCCCGGCTCCTGACCATATTTAAGATTGACCTGACCGGCATAACGTCCGTGACTGCCTACCCGAAAGTTCTGCCCGTCTGACGACGATGTTGTCCCGTCGCCCCAGAATGCGGCCAGAGGCCGCTCTTTCTGTGCGTTGACCAGCTCGGCCAGTGCCGCTGAATAAGTTTCATCCCTGATGTACCATGCCTGAATACCTTCGAGTGACGATCTTGTGGCCCCAGGGCAGGATTCCGCCATTTTTGTCAGCCCAAGGTTGATGCCGTCAGCCAGAATGGTGGTCAGCAACAGTCTTCCGTCTTTTGGTCTGACGTTATTATTTTTGAGGTGCGCGAAGTGACGCGTAAATCCCGTCCAGCTATCAACTTCTTCCAGTATCTCCGTAATTTTCGGATGGGGAAGCATGCCATAGACCAAATCTGCAAAGGGCGAAACACCTGAAGGAACGCTGTTCTCCAGTGGAGTGATTTTTACGCCTTTATCTGAGATATCTACATCGGGCAAATCACCGGCAAGCGCCATCGCGTTAACTTCTTCCAGCCGAGATGCAAGAAGAGTCATACGGGCCTGAAGGTATGCCTGGCTATCGGTCTGAACGGCCAACTGTAACTGGTCATTATGTCGGGATTTCTCAAACTCAGCAGTCGGGATGAGATAATCATCAAAATTTTTGTAGCGGCGCGATCCTTTTACCCAGATATCACCGGAACGTAATGCACCCTTGAGTTCATTCAGTACGCAAAACTCGTAGTACTTGCGGTCGATGCCTGAAGGCGTGAGCACCAGTTTTCGCCAGCTTTCAGGGATAAACCCTGTTGGCGCTGATGGCGGCACTTTACGAAGTTGTTTACGGTACATTTCCGTTATGGTGTCCAGCGCATCGCTGAGCGCCTGCGCCGCAGGTGTCGCCATGAACTGCAATGCTGACAGCATACGCGGGGCATATTTACGCAACGTACTGTATTTTTCGGTGATCAGATGAAGCGCGTCGAAATTGCCCTTACGGGAAAGAAACCGCGTTTCTTCCACGCTGTTGATGAATTCCTGCCAGGGAAGGACATCTTCTATTGCAGTCCAGGGATCTTCCCCGGATTCTCTGGCGTTAAGTAACGCCTGCCCGACGGTAACGTACTGCTTCAGCTTGCTCTGAATAAGCTTTCCCGTTTGCTGGAGCCGTTCGGCCTGCGTGCGTTTTGCCCTGCTGAACAGACTACCCAGGATACGCTCGTGCAGATCAATCACTTCGTCAGTCAGGGTGGCCCTGGCCTCTGTTATTATACAAACCAGCGTAGCGTAACGTCTGACATCGGTGAATTTTGCCAGGTCCCTGCTGCTCATTTTCCGGCCCTCACGCGCCAGTTTAAGCAACCTGTTCTGGTGAACGGAAAGTGCAATACCATCAGGCAACCCCAGCGCAGCGATGGAATTAAGCCGGTCGATATGTTGCAGCACATTTTTACCGTTTATTTTACCCGGAGGCTGTAGCAGCCATGCCAGACGGGAAGGTTGTTCACCCTCTGATATGAGCAGGCTGTCGAGTGCTGATTTATGCTGCTTTTCCAGTTGCGCGGTAAGTGTCGAAAATACCGATCTGTTAGCGAGCGTGACGACTTCGGCAAGCGTCCGTTCGATCACTTCAACAGAAGGGAAAATAACATTATTGTTATGTAGCCAGCTGAGCATTTCTTCCGCCAGCATAAATCCTTTGTCAGTTCGCATGGCATAGGGGTGCAGATGACGGATACAGTCTTTTTGCATTGACCGGCTGAACGGGGATAGTTCCAGGTAGCGATAAAGTTCGGTCAGATGTTCCCAGCGGGTTTGCTCTCTGGATGCATATTCCGGCCATAAATCAGGCTGAAGTTTCAGTCGGGAAGCAACCCTGGATACAACGCCATTGTGAGGAGCACTGCTTTTGTCCGGAATAAATCCAGGTCCACGCAGATAACAGAGTAATACAGCAAAGCCCAGGCGATTCGCTGGCCTTCGGTGCTTATTAATGAGCGCAATATCCGGTTCGTTCAGAAAACACATTCGGGTCAGAATAATTTCATCATCTGGTATAACCAGTAAGCGTTCCTGCTCTTCGCTGCTCAGTATCTGTCGCCGTGGCATAAATGCCTCCCTCGCGTATAGTTTTCATCTGTTATTTGTTCGCTGTGACCGAAACCGGTCGGTTTCGTACACCACTTACAGCACATGTCCGAAACTTAGTGAAATTAATTTCGGACACACGTTATAATTCGGACATCCATTTCGTACGGAAAGTTTCCCATGTCACGTGTTTTTGCCTACTGCAGGGTCTCAACTCTGGAACAGACCACAGAAAACCAGCGTCGTGAAATTGAAGCGGCGGGTTTTGCCATCAGATCCCAACGACTTATTGAGGAGCATATCAGTGGCTCGGTTGCTGCCAGCGAACGCCCCGGATTTATCCGGTTGCTAGATCGCATGGAAAATGGGGATGTACTGATTGTCACCAAACTTGACCGTCTGGGTCGTAATGCGATGGATATCCGAAAAACAGTAGAGCAACTGGCGGCTTTAGATATTCGCGTTCATTGTCTCGCACTCGGAGGTGTTGACTTGACCAGTCCGGCCGGAAAAATGACTATGCAGGTAATTTCTGCTGTAGCGGAGTTTGAGCGAGATTTGCTGCTTGAGCGAACGTATTCAGGTATTGCGAGGGCAAAAGCGGCTGGAAAACGCTTCGGTCGCCCCCCCATCCTGAGCGAGGAACAAAAGCAAACAGTGACAGAGCGCCTAAATGCTGGCATCAGTATCAGTGCTATTGCCCGGGAATTTAATACCACCCGCCAGACTATCCTTCGGGTAAAGGCTGGATTGCTGCAAGAGTGAGCGGCTGGGAAGATTATAAAAAAAATCAAATGGTTATTATGAAATAAAACAGCCTGCTGGGTTCTTTTCCCCCTATTTTTTATAAAAGAGTAGACAAAAGAGGTTCGCGACATTAGTCTACCAACTAGATGGTTGGTACTGATTACACCAGCTATACCTTTTATCAAGAAATTACAGGAGCCATTATGTCTACTACCGTTAAACCTTCTGCAGACGCAGCTGCGATCCACAATACCCGTGAAGCAGTTCGCAGCCAGCCTGGCCTGGGTAACCTGACTTTCCAGATGAAAGCCCGTTCCAGCGGCGGATTAACCGTTCGCACAGAGACCGGCGCCACAATCCAGAACGGCGTTATCGATACCAGCCGTGTGGGGAAATTTTCTAATATCGGTGATGAACCCGCAGGTTTACTCGGCACCGATACCGGCATGAGCCCGACTGAATACATCATGCAGGCGCTGGCTGGCTGTTATACCGCCACCCTTACCATGATGGCTGCTGAAAAAGGGATCGACCTGGACGGTATCGAGCTGGATCTTAATTTCGATATCAACCTCAACGGCTTCCTTGGGCTGGACAGCAACGTGCGTAAAGGTGCGAAATCTATTCGCGTCGATGTTCACCTTACGAGCAAGACCGCCAGTCGCGAGGAGTTAGAAGCGCTGGTCAGCGAAATGCAAAAGAATTCGCCAATCCACGATACTCTGGCTAATCCGGTTGAAATGATTACACGCCTGGCGTGATGTCAGAGATGTAATGCTGCCATTCAGAATGCAGGATGGCAGTGACGTTCAGCTCTGCACGATACTGAGTCAGTGATACAACTTGCTACGGAAAAATAGCAACAATATAATCTATCAACTAGTAGATTATATGGAGTAATTATGACAACCATGACACGGGAACGGCTGCTCAGCGAAGCAGAACACCTGATGCGCGAAAAAGGGTATTCAGCATTCAGCTATGCTGATTTATCAAAAATAGTGGGTATCACCAAGGCCAGTATTCATCACCATTTCCCGACCAAAGATATTCTGGGTGAGCAGGTGGTAATACAGGCGTTCTCTGATACACAACGCGTATTTGAGCAGATAGAGGCGACTGAGAAAAGCGCGGAGAGAAGAATTGCGGCTTACATCGATATCTTCGCGCAAAGCCATAAAGCTTCGCTACTGCCACTGTGTTGTGCGTTGTCAGCAGAGACCGCCAATCTGCCTCAGGCAATTACTGTACAGACATCACTTTATTTCGATATGCAAATCGAGTGGCTCACAAAAGTCGTCAGGGCGGGCATGGAGTCAGGTGAGTTTTCATCCCATGCCGAACCATCAGATATTGCTTTGATGATCATTAATGTCTGTGAAGGCTCAAGCGTAGTGGCGCATGCAACGGCCAGACCCGAAGTCTTCGCCAACAGCCTTAAGTATATAAAACTGCTTCTTAATACCCCTCATTCAGGAGAATGACACTATGCTGGACTGGAACAACTATCGCTCAGAGTTAATGCAACGTTTAGGCGAGTTGGGCAAACTGACCCCCGAGACCATGAAAGGCGTGGTTGCCCTGGGCAACGCAGGTAACAAAACTGACCTTTTGGGCGCAAAAGTGCGTGAACTCATTGCCCTGGCGTGCGCAGTCACAACCCGCTGCGACGGCTGTATTGCTTTTCACGCCGACGCCGCTGTGAAAGCCGGTGCAACCGACGCTGAAATTGCTGAAGCGCTGGGCGTGGCGATTAACCTCAACGCTGGCGCGGCGGTCATTTATTCAGCCCGCACTCTGGATGCCGTCGGTCAGGCACGCGGTTAAGCATTAATAAATTCCACGTTAAAAGGGCATTACTGCCCTTTTTTTATGTCCGCAATAGCCTGAGCATATACCGATGCAGGTTTCACACCCGGTATGCGTTTAACTAATTGCCCTTCATGAAATATCAGCACAGACGGCAGCCCCCAGATCTCGTATTTGGTTGTCAGCACCGGCGCCTGATCTACATTGACTTTCCCCACCTGAATATCTCCATCGAGCCGGTCTGCAAACTGACTGAACATTTCTTCGCTGGCCTGACAGGGCGGACACCAGGGTGCAGAGAAACGTACCACCGATATTCCTTTGTACTGCTCTATCTGGCGGAAATTATCTTCGTTATAAGCTGTTAATGTACGCATGGTGATGACCTCGCAAAATGAGTGACAATTCAGAAATGGCTGCGTTATGACAAAAAAATACGACACACCCATTGACCTACCTACTAGATGGTTGGTATATTGCCACCCATCAGATGTTTATGCAACTCCAGTGCGCGACGTCCAGTCGATGATACTGCCGGGCTGTGCAAATCCCTGCCGGGATACTCCTTTTTGTTTTTTGTGAGGTATACGATGAGTAAGCTTTTCACCCCCTACAATCTGTCTGGCCTGGCGTTAAAAAACCGTGTAGTCATGGCACCGATGACCCGCACCCGCACCATGAATGACGTGCCGGATGAGGTCGTGGCTTTGTACTATGCACAGCGTGCTTCTGCTGGCCTGCTCATCACCGAAGGAATGCCGGTTTCAGAAGAAGGCCGGGGTTACCTTTATACCCCTGGTATCTACAACGACGAACACGTCCAGGGCTGGCGTAAGGTGACACAAGCGGTTCACGCCAAAGGTGGCTGTATTTTCGCGCAGCTCTGGCACGTCGGCCGTATGTCTCACGTCTCTCTTCAGCCAGGCCACATAGCGCCGGTTTCAGCGGGCACCGTTCAGGCGGTCAATACCACCGTTTTTGCGCTGACCGAATCCGGAGAACCGGGCCCGGTTGTACCAAGCCAGCCACGCGCGCTGGAAACGCATGAAGTTAAACGCATCACTGCAGACTTCGTGCACTCCGCACGCCTGGCGATGGAAGCCGGCTTTGACGGCGTGGAAATCATGGCGGCAAACGGATTCATCTTTGACCAGTTCCTCAGTAGCGAACTGAACACCCGCACCGACGAATACGGCGGCTCGGTGGAAAATCGTCAGCGTTTCCTGCTGGAGACCATTGACGCCGTGGCGGAAGCCGTGGGTAACAGCCACGTTGCCGTGCGCCTGTCACCGTTCGGCCGCATTTATGACCTCGCGCCGTATGAAGGTGAAGAGCAAACCTGGTCAGCCATCACCGACGCGCTCGGTCAGCGGGAACTGGCCTACGTACACCTTTACTATCAGCCGGTGTACACCAAAGCGCCACTTCCGGAAGGCTTCCGCCGCCGTTTTCGCAACACGTTTAAAGGCACCATCATCGCTGCCGGCGGTTTTACCCGTGATATCGCAGAGCAGGCTCTGGAAGATGATGAGCTGGATCTGGTGGCATTTGGTGTGCCCTACATTGCTAACCCGGATCTGGTTGAAAGAATGCAAAACGGCTGGCCACTGGCAGAAAGTGACCGCGCCACCTACTACGGCGTCAGTGGTTCCCCGGAAAAAGGCTATACCGATTACCCGGTCTGGCAGGCGCAATAAATCCCATACGGTCGCGGTTCTCTGATAAGTGAGATCCGACCGCCCAACGTCTTTGAGGAATCATTATGCAAACGCTGAAACCCACCCTTACCATCGATATCTGGTCAGATTTGGTCTGCCCGTGGTGCTGGATTGCTAAAAAAAGATTTGAACAGGGTCTGAATCGCTTTGAATTTCGCGACCAGGTGGTGATCCGCCATCACAGCTACCGTCTGGCCGGTGGTACTCCCGCGATGCCTTTTAAGGATGCCATCGTTAAAAAGCTGGGCAGTCAGCATTCAGCGGAGCTGATGATGAATCAGGTGGGCACCGCCGGTAAATCTGAAGGTCTGATCTACAACTTCGACGGCATGATGTTTGGTGATACAGAAGATGCACACACCCTGCTGGTTGCCGCGCGTAAGGCCGGAATTGCGGACGCGGTGGAAGAACGTTTTTATCATGGCAGTATCACCGAAGGTCGCTCTCTCTTTGACCGTCAGCAGCTCGTTGCCATGGCCGTAGAAGCCGGTATGCCGAAAGCTGACGCTGAAGCCGCCCTGGAAAATGACGATTTTCGCGCCACCGTTTCCGACGATGAAGCCCACGCACAGTCTATTGGCCTCAGCGGCGTTCCGGTTTTTGTGATGAACGAAAAATATGCCATCAGCGGGGCTCAGGCAGCAGATAACTTTTTGAATGCCCTGCGTCAGGTCTGGGATGAACAGCAAACCGAATTTTCAGCCACTGCGGGTCAGACCTGCGGAACGGATGGCTGCAGTATTTAATCCGTCAACCGCCGGCAGTTTCACGCTGCCGGCAACGTCTTACCCACCAGTAATGGAGTCAGAAAATGAACACTTTTTTCAAAGGTAAAAAACTGCTCGTCGTCGGCGGTACCAGCGGCATGGGCCTGGCCGTGGCACGCATGGTACTGGAAGCGGGCGGCAGTGTCGTGCTGACCGGGAATAAAAAAGACAAAGCCGAAGCGGTGCAAAAAGAACTGAGCCCTCTGGGACCGGTTGCGGTCATCGCGGCGAACCTGATGACCGAAGAAGGTATGGAAACTATCCGTCAGGAAATTAATGCTCACCATCGCGATATCAGCCTGATGGTGAATGCCGCCGGTATCTTCATGCCCAAAGGATTTACCGAGCACAGCTTTGCCGATTATGACATGTATCTTTCGCTGAACCGAGCCACGTTCTTTATTACACAGGATGTCGTGAAGAACATGCTCGCCGCGAAGCTCGAAGGGTCTATCGTCAACGTCGGTTCGATTGGTGCTCAGGCTGCACTGGGTGACTCGCCGGCCTCGGCCTATTCAATGGCAAAAGCGGGTCTGCATGCCCTGACGCGTAATCTGGCGATTGAGCTGGCCAGCGCGGGTATTCGTGTCAACGCGGTGTCTCCCGGGATTGTTCATACGCCGATATACGAAGGCTTCATGGACAAAGCGGATATCGCAGATGCTATGAAGTCGCTGAACGATTTCCACCCGCTGGGACGCGTCGGAACTGCCGAAGATGTGGCAAACACTATTCTCTTCCTGTTGTCTGACAAAACCTCATGGGTGACGGGCGCTATCTGGGATGTCGATGCGGGCATCATGGCGGTCAGACGATAACCCCGTGACGCTGGCATAAGCCGCCCCTTAAGGGCGGCATTTTTTTGTCGCCAGACATGTCATCAGCAGGCTTCACTAAGAATATTCACGACCTGTTCATCCGTGCCTTTTGTGTTCCCGGCACAGGGTGTTATGCCGGGTTCTGACGACATCCTGACAGGACAAAACGGCCAGAGAGAAAGGGGTTATACACGATGAGGAGCCGGTAACGGAGAGTGATTCCCCTTTAAATAATCCGTGGATCACCATCGCAAACTGTACGGCACCAAAAAGTAACAGCGCACCTGCCCCGGTATCGAGATGGATATAGGCGACAGAGAAGAGCACTGCGTACACCATGAGGTAAAATCCGCTCAGCGGACGCCACAGCGATAATGTAGTTTTTGCGTGATAAAACAAGAAAGGTGACAGGACGAGTGCACCACTGGCCAGCCTGAGGCTGCTGAATGAAAGGGGATCAATGTGGCCTCCCTGCAGGGCCAGACGGCACAGAATAGAGTTTGCAGCAAACGCCAGCATTGCCAGGGATATTTTAAGAATGAGCGCGCAATTGGCCATTCAGCGAGACCTCATAAAATTCTTGTAAACTACCATCTAGTTGGTAGCATAGCGTAAGTGATCACCGAACAGGAAGCAATAATCAGCTTTCAAACTGGAAGGTGAGGACAGGCATTCGGAATGAATTCTGTTTCACATCCCCAGTAGAGGAAGGAAAACGCGTAATGCCAGATGCAGAGCAGAAGATTATTTTTCCCTGCGATCAAACATATGAAATCAGTTTAAGACTTGGAATATCCTATGAAAAAACTAAAATTTACGTTCAAAAATGCGGCTGGTGAAGAACTGGCCGGATTGCTTGAACTTCCTGAAAATCCTAAAGCGTTTGCGCTGTTAGCTCATTGTTTTACGTGTGGCAAAGACCTCAAAGGCGCGGCGCGTATTGCGCGGAAACTGACAGAGAATGCTATCGCCGTTCTCCGGTTTGATTTTACTGGTCTGGGAAACAGCGAAGGGGATTTTTCCAACACCAACTTCTCATCCAATATTTCGGACCTGCTTTGCGCGGTAGATTATCTCCGCCGACAGTACGAAGCGCCTTCTTTGCTCATCGGCCATAGCCTGGGGGGAGCGGCCATTCTGTCTATTGCCGGCGAAGTTCCTGAGGCAAAGGCCGTTGTCACCATAGGATCACCCGGAGAACTGACACACGTAAAACGTCTTTTTAAGGATGATGTTGAAAACATTAACCAGCATGGAGCCTATCCCGTTGAGCTGGCCGGGCGGGTATTTACCTTAAAGAAACAGATGCTGGACAATATTCAGGAACACAAAATCGCTCATAAGGTGTTCGCCATGAACAAGCCTCTGCTTATTTTTCATGCGGCTGAAGATGATACTGTGTTAATTGAGCAGGCCGAAAAAATATTCAAAGCAGCAAAGCATCCCAAGAGTTTCATTTCGTTGGGTAAGGCGGATCACCTTCTGACTCATGCTCAGGATGCTGAATACGTTGCCGATATCATTATATCGTGGAGCGAATGTTACCTATAAACAGAGTAAATGCGTTCAAACTCGTAGCGCAGAGGGCGATTTTCTGCAGAGATCGGACGCTGTTTATGCTGGACTGATTTTGCGATAAAGGCTTAGGCCGATGCATACAGGCGGGGCTGAATAAGGGTGAGGCCCTTGGGCGAGCATCCTTCATGCACCGGCTGAATGAAATCAGGGATCTGGGGGTGGGAGGATCAGCGTTACCACGCCACCGGCGCTGACACTACATACGGCGGCGATAACACTCTGGAATACGGTTTATATAGAAAGAACCATTGAGCCGCTTAAGCAAAAAGGAGTCCCTGTTAATGAACTGCTGGTCTCTCATCCTTCTCCACTGCTGTACAAAATATAGTCTTAGCGTGGGATAATTTCCGTTTTCCAAGCGGACCCCCTACATAGGGCACACTGAACAATACACTGCCGCGACTGGCCAGAAACGGTCCTAACAGGGCTGCCACAACGCCGCCGGCCAGTACCAGCGAAATAGCTTTAGTACGAAATGCCGGGAGTGCTACTTCTCCCGCCGCAAAGCGATAAAACTGCGCAAAAGCCTGAAAGATCCCCAGAAAGAACATCCCGAGACATAGCAGAATGAATGAATGATGGAACATTGCGATCATGGAAATGACTGCCGCAACTATTCCACACAGAGCGCCGGTGATGAAGCCTATTTTTCTACCTGCCCGGCTCATCCATAAAGACGCAGGAAACATGACTAACACCGTTCCGAGACTCGCCATTGAGAGCGGGACAGTGATTAACGAAAGACTGGGCGTTAATAGTGCGCCGGCCAGCCCACCGATGGTCATTATCAGAACCGATATTGACTGGAAAAGGGCCTGAGAACCCGCAAGTATCAGGACTTGCCGATGCATATTTAACATTATTGTGAAGCTCCTGAAGATACTGAAATCAGCTTATAGTGAGTGTCAGACTCTGACTTCCTTACTGTCTGAGAAAGCGTCCTAACGAGCAGATAACAAAGTGAGTTATGAGGCCTGATAGAGTTCAATCGGGTGATTTTATTCATCCAGATGAGCCAGAAACCTGTGACTATGCCAGTATAAGGACACTTTCATGGCAGGGTGAGTAGCCTGCCAGCCAATTACCAATGGAATTGGGTCAATGCCTAATGGGGTTTATAAGAAGTGGGTATATGGGGAAATATCCGCAATCTGAAAGCTCTTAGCGTGGTTTTTTTACATCAATGGCCCTCAAACCCCGATACGGAGTCATCATTGAATGGCTGGGCTTTCCATATTTCCCTCAATTTCAGAGATAAGCCCGTGCAGCATGATATACATACCTATGGGATCATGCAGTGGTTCGGACGTAGCAAACAGTTCATCGAGAAATGGAAAAGATCAGACGCGCACGTGTTCTTCGACTTCATGGGCCACATTTTCCATCTGGCCAATAAGCGATTTTCGGAAAAGCTTAATAATGGTATCCCCCTGTGTAAAGGAGAGTTTGCCGTTTGCATGCTCACCCGGGACCAATTCATCAATGCGGTCCAGCGTCCCCGAATTTGAAGGTAAGCTGAGCGCATCAGGCTGGAGAACCGTGCGCAGCCCGCCCTAGTATGCCGCGTAGCGGCATGAAGGCGCCAGATGCTGCCGAATGTTGCACGAGAGCTGTATGGCGCCGGTAGCCCGGCGAAGCCGGTTTCGTCCTGATAGGTTTCACCGAACCCCTTCCTCGCCCTGCTAAGCCAGACCCGCTACAAGCGATGTAAAGCCTCTGTGCGCCGTCGGAGTGGTCCCGACTAGGCGTAGCCGCAGTCGGGGCGTATCTCCGCGTTAGCGGGCCGTGAGGGCCGCTTACGGGCGTGTTTTCCAGTGCTGAAGCGACAACACTCATAGCTACCTCAATCCCTAGTTACATCATCCATCTATAAAAGCGACTCCATCCCGGCCTCTGGCCGGGGCGGCGGCGCTTTTCAGGTGGGAGCCCCTCGATGCTGAAATGCGCACTGCGATCGTGATGTTATTTAATTAGCTTCTTATGATGACGGGCAATGCCCGTCGTTTTCGACGGGAGCTACTTTGAAGTACCGGCCCTTTGGGCAGGGCGGCGGGATCTGGTCAGTGGGGCAACCGGGCTTCAGGTACGGCTCCGGGATTTTGCCGGAGAGGGGCACGGGGTTTCAGGTTCGGCTCGGGTGGGGGTTAAATGAGAGTATTAATGAATGATGTAACTAATATGTATTGCCCGCCGCCTGTCGGCGGGAGCTACTTCAGGTTCTGAGCGGCGCGGACGCCTGCGGCCGCTGCAAGCGAAATCATTTAATTTATCTTCGCCAGATGTCTGCATGAAAACCTTATTTATTATTTTGATTATTCTTTCTGACGTAAGTCAGGACTGTATTGCGCGTAGTGCTGACTGTAATTGCAGGTAATTTTCTGATGTTGATTGCGGGTAACTGTGGGTAAAAAAGGCCGCAGTGATTTTGCGGCCACGATTCACTGATTGCCAGGAGAAATACCAGCGCAAAAGAGGGCGTTCAGTGCCCGGCACAAACGACTTCACCGCCAGTCAAGGCGGTTAAAATTGGGCGGGTATGTCAGTGAACTATATCAGGTACTTCAGGCAGCATGGGCTCATAGTCGAGCCCCAGCTCCAGCTGGCGCAGACATTTCCAGACCAGGCGATCAAAATCTTCCGGGGGAAGCGTTTTCCACTCGTGGACTGGACGCGTGCGCAGCAGCCTGGCCATCGCGTTACGCCTGTCATCAAGCGGCAGTTTACTCAGCCGTTTACGGCGCTTCTGCCTGGATGCTTTATCACGACGACTGATCAGCGTGGCCATGCGCATATTTTCATACCAGCGCCGGCGCGCGGCGCGAACTGAGGCGTGCGTGCCCGGTTCGATGATGCCGTCGGCTTCTGCAGCAAGACGTTCGTTGCGCTCAGCCAGAAATTTGTCCATATCGATGCCGCACAGCTGCCAGAACTGGTCGGTCAATACGATATGACGCGGCATGCAGTAACCGGTTACGGGGTCCATTTCAAGGTCCGGTCGCTCTATCAGGCCGTAACGCTCCCACTCTTCAAACAGGCGAGACAACCGGCTGGGTTCTACGCGCGTTTCCGGAATGACGTTGCCATTTTCGTCTTTCGGGCTCAGTTCATCGGCCAGCTTGCTGCCGTTAAAGGTGACAACAGAGGTGGCAAGATCCGCACGCTGGACACACAGCGGCCACATGGCGTCATACAGCGCCTGTTTTTCGGGACGAAAGTCACGTTTGCGCCCTGCGACGTCGCGCAGCTGCACAAAGTAGGGATGGCGGGATATGCGCTGACGCAGCGTCATTTTCCCTGTGCGCTTGTCCTTATTTACAAGGCGGCTCATGGCGTGGCCCATCTGACCCGGCAGGCGGCGATAGCCCTTCGGCGCGAACCATTCCGGATTAGAGCATTTGCAGGCAGTGGAATGATCGCCACGGTGGCGATTGTCAGGTCGGGAGAATGAATTGAGAGGTGTCTGCTTATGCATACCGCCCGGCGCTTATATTGCGCAGGCAGAGTATGCACAGTACGGATTGTCTTTTTCCGGGCATGAATCTATACTCCCCGCACAGGGCAATAATCCTGTGCAGTATAGTGTTGGGCCCCGTTAATCCTCATCCGTCGCCAAACTGAAGGGATTTTCGGGGTTTTTCTTTTCTGATTTGGTCCTGCCGCCTCAGATCCCTGCCGCTTTCCGGCGTGGCCAGCCATCAATTCTTAACTGTCCGTAATCTATCACTCAGAAACGCTTTCGGCAATAACGTGACCAGTCACAGCACTCCATTACTTCGTGCTTCCGCCTCAATCAGCTTTTCAAGCAACTCAGCCTGCGATATTCCCTTTAACTCACAAAGCTTAACCAGCGCCTCTTTCATCTCTGTATGGATAAAGAGACTGATGGCTCTGTGCGTTTCACGCTTTCGTGCCTTATAGGCGCGCGCGCGTTCCTTATCAGGAGTTGGCTGCTCTCTGTTACGGGTGCGTTTCTTTTCGGGAGCTGATGTTACTGAATCACGGGGGCTCATGCTCGTACCCTGCTGCAAAATAAGACTTTCCGCAGCATAGCATAAGCCAAATCAGTAATATGCCTTAATTGTGATACCTCACAGCCGCTGGCGAACGGGCTGATCCGGCGTTACGGACGGTTAACACGGTGGGTCAGTAAGACAGCCTGTACGCTGTACCTGCATCCCAGCGGGACTGCCAGTGCCGGAGGTAGCGATCAGCAAGCGCCGGCATATCTCCGATGACCAGCGCGTTTTCGCTGTTGTGCCGGGCACCTGAGCGGGTGTAGTTAAAACTGCCGGTTTCAACCATTCGTCCGTCAGCGACGATAAACTTGTCATGCAGGGCGGCGTACTGCCCGTTAAGACGAACCGGGATGTCGCGCGCTGCGAGCAGGTTAATGGCCGACTGGCTTATACGGTTCTGGTTCGCCTTTTCATCGAGCACCACGCGCACATTCACGCCGCGCGCTTTAGCTCTTATAAGGGCAGAGGCCACTTCAGGTGATGTAAAGCTGTAGCCGGCGAGCCGGATTTCCGTCTGTGCGCGATCAATGACATCGAGCACCAGCGCTACTGCGCTGCCTTCCGGGGAGAAGCCGACGCTGACGCCAGGCGCGTCCACGGCGTGAACTGCATCTGGCAGCAGCACCAGACTGCTTAACAGCAGTGGCAAAATAATGACCTTCATGGGGTTCTCCGGGGGTCGTGAGCGTGCGGGATTTTCAATCCTGGACGCGAGGGACCGGCCAACCGCAGGGCGGCAGGCCGTTTTTTCAGTCAGGCTTACCCGTCACCAGCACGTTCAGCAGGCCCATGTCAGAATATGCGTAGCGCAGCAGCTGCAGGCCGGCAAAAAACACCGCCGTGTTCAGAAAGGGCAGCAGCCACAGGCTCATGTTGTGCATGGCCATGCCGGCGAGCGGCGGCATGATAAGGGCGCTCACGCCCGTGGCCACAAACACGGACGTCAGGTTTCGCCCGCGCGTAAAGCGTCCTTTTTCCCGCCGCACCAGCTGCGGATGCAGCAGCAGGGTCACCGGCATCATGCCCGGACGGGCCTTCATCTCCCGGATGCGCGCCGTTTCGGCTTCCGCCAGGCGGTGCGTGGCTGAAAAATCCTTAATGAAGCCGTCAACCACGTTCTGTATGGCCTCACTGCAGCGGGGCTCGCCGCCTCCCTTACTCCAGCGGCGAAGCAGCGCGCCTTCTGCCCTTAACTCAGGCAGCCAGGCCATCAGCATCATCAGGGAAACGGCCACGGTGGCCGCAATAAGCAGTATTGTCATAGGGTCTACTCCAGCGTCTTTTGAGGTTTATGGCCAAACTCCGGCTCAGGTTCGCTGCGCTCGTGGCGCATCACGTTAACTTCATCGTTCATCATTGCGGTTCGGTCCTCACGCTCCGGCGACAGGTCGTAGTCGCGGTAATCAAAAGCCTCCTCTTCCTGCAGCTCTTCCAGCGCTGCTGCCAGCGCTGCCTCGCGCTCGCTTTCTCTGTCGTCCGGTGCGCTCCGCGCCTCTTCAGGCGCAACAGGCTCCGGCTCTTTCTCCTCCTGCCCCAGCGCGGCCTTAACGGCTTTCTCCAGCGCCTCGGCTTCGCGGCGGTCCAGCTCCTCCCCACCCGACGTCGCTGCTGCCGACGCGCCTCTGGCATCCGGACGTTCACTGTGGTCAGCAGAGAGCACGACAGGGCTTTCCGGGTTGTCCTTCATCAGCTGCAGCGCCTGCGCGACATCCGCGGCTTCCAGCACCTTTCCGTGCTTTTCCCCGCGCTGCAGCACGATGCGACTGCCGTCCGCTGCCCCTTCATAGTGGGCGGCTGAAAAGTCTACTTCCCCGGTGGAGGGGGATACCGGAACGTGCCAGTTTCCGCGCTGCCGGCCGTGCTCGTTGATAACCGGCCACAACATTTCCGGCGTTTTCCCGGCCATAAAGCGTGCGTCCACCGTCAGGTCCTGATCCACCCGGTCCGCCAGGCGCGTGCCTGATACCGGCAGGCTTTTGTCCCACGCCTGTATCTCCCGATCTGCCCGCACGTCTTCTGCCCGCATCAGCACGTCGTGCACCGTCTGGCGCCGCCCGCTTTTACTCTCCACCTTCGCTGCCCAGCCAGAAAGATTGTCGAAGTAGGTCTGAACGTGCTCCTTTGCCCTTGAGAGCTCTACGTATGTGCTGTCCAGCGCCGCCATGCGGCCTCTGGCGCCCTCTTCACCAAACAGGCCGATAAGGTACTTCACGGACGCGCCCTGCGAACTGTAGGTGGTGACGGCGTAGCCGTAGTCCATGTGGCGGTCGGCGTAGCGCGCGGCAGGATCGAATGACAGTTGCCGGTCGCCGGTATCGATGAGAATTTTTCCCTCCTCCGTAATGCCTGACACCACGGCCATGTCGCTGGCGCGCACGTTGCGGTCGCGGTCCGTTGCCGTCAGGCGAACTTTCTCACCGGTGCTGATTTCCCGCTCAACCTCTTTAAACACGGCAACATCCTCCTTGCGCAGCTCTGCGGGTCTGATCCAGCGGTCCGGCGCGCCATCAAGCCCCGCCATGCGCACCACGCCGCTTTCCTTATCCGTTTCCTCTACCCTGAAATACTGCTCGCCCCGGCGCACAACGTTGCCCTCCTGCGCCTCCCAGAACTTTTGCCGGCCCAGATCGGCATTGCTGTTGTTGACGCGTACCAGCAGCGGCACCGTGACGCCGTCACCCAGCGCCCCCTGTGCCTGCAGCCGGTTGTGCACCGCGCTGTTTATGGCCTCGCGGTCGGCGTTGAGTTCCGCCACGATGAGCGTATTGTCGCGCGCCTCCGGCGTCCGCCCGCTGTAGTCGTCTGCAATCATACCGATCAGGTCCGGACCCTCTTTGTCTGCCGGGGCCTGGCCCGGCCCGCTCGTCTCGTCAGCCACAGCCATCGTCTTGCCGTCCATCGCGCTGCTTTCAGGCACGTACGCGTCCGGCTGGCGCGGCACGCTCTGCGGGCTGGTATCTGCCGTGATGCGGACCGCCTCACGCACGTTGCCGGCAATAACCGCCTCCACGGCGGGCTTCAGCGCGGGGATCTGACGCACAATTTCCTTCATCACCGCCACGTCTGCGGCGCTGCGCTCAAGGGCCAGCGCAAACGGCGCGCCGGACTCCAGGGACTTCAGCTGGTCCTGGTCACCGCTCAGCACTGCACGGCCGCCGCCTTCGGCAATCACGTCCATCAGAGAGGCGAGCTGGGCGTTGCCGTTCATGGAGGACTCATCGATAACGAACACGGTGTTGCGGAAGTCGCGCGCCTGTCCGGCGGCCTGCCACTGGCTGCTTTCGCTCAGAAAACTGGCGATGGTCTGCGCCGGGATACCCGCGTCAGACAGCTCGCTGACGGCGCGGTGCGTGGGTGCCAGCCCGCGAATGTCCGGGGCGTTGTCTGCGGCGGCGAGTGCGGCTGCCACGGTGCGGAACTGCGTGGTTTTCCCCACCCCCGCATACCCCTGAATGGCGGTAAAGCGATCGCGGGTAGTCAGAATGAGGTTGCCCGCCTCGCGCTGGCCGTCCGTGAGCCCGGCGGCTTTCTCCTCACTCAGGCCGCCGGCCAGCAGGGGTTTTACGCTGTTTTTTCCTTCGGCAACGTGGCGCAGGATGGACACCTCATTCTCAAAGTTCTCGCGGGAGATGTACTTCCCGGCCGCGCCCTGCTCCCCGCTGAGTTCAAAAATCTCCCCGCGCTGCACCAGGCGTGACAGCTCCTCCTGCGCGCGCTCGGGCGTGATGCTGCGGTCGGTGTTAATCACCCCGGCCAGCGCCCGGACGCCCGTGAACGTCACGTCGGTGCCGGTGGCTTTCTCGATGGCCAGCCGCATCGCGCGCTCCGGCTGCGACATCTTCCGGGACTCCAGCTCCCGCAGGGCGTCCGTCAGCTCGCTTTCCCCGGCGAGCGATTTGATGCCCTGCGTCACGCTGACCACCGGGCGGTTTTCCTCCAGGCGGCGGCCGATGGTGGCCTCGTCCAGCGGGGTGAATGCAATCACGTCCGAGCCGCTGCGGCGCAGCATGTTTACGGTCGCGTCGTTCACCTCCTTGCCCGCCAGCACCGCCACCACGCGCCCCTCCGTGCGACGCGTGGCGCCAAAAGACTCGGCGTAGGCGTAGTCCGCGTAGAGCGGCGCGTTGCGGTCGAGCCTGACGCGCTCGCCCTTTGCGTTTTCCATCGTGATGGTGTCCTTAAACAGCCAGCGCCCCTCCTTCACGCCGGTGACGGTCAGCCGCTCCCCGCTGCCGGCCCGGCTGCCGAGATCGGCCGTGGCGCGCAGCTGCTCGCCCTCGCGCAGCTCCAGCTTTTTCTCCCGGTAAAGCCGGTAGTGGCTGTCGATGCTGCTGATGCTCACGCCCTGCGTCTGCCCCTTTTCGTCTTTCAGGGTCAGCAGGTTATGCCGCTCGCTGACGCCGGCGATGGTGAACACCGACTTCTGGCCCTGCCCCTCGTGATGCTCCAGCACCATGCCCGCGCGGTAGACGCTGCGGTCGTTGCGGTTGCTGGCGTCCAGCCACACCGGCACCCGCACCGTGGCTTCGCCCAGCACCCGGCCGAGCTGCCCCTCGTCGGCGAGGATTTCCCGGGTCCGGATCGTGAGCTGGTCGCGCGTGCGCGCGTTGCCCGCCTGCAGCGACACCTGCCGGCCCTGCGCTTTTTCCTGCGCGTAGTAGCGCGCCGCCACACTGAGCCGGTCCTCCACCGTGTCCTTCTGCACCATCGTCACGCGTACGTTTTCGGTCTTCGGTGAAGCGGTGAACTGTTTCACGCCCGCCGCGCTCAGCACTTCCGACGCAAAGCCTGCCGTGCGTCGGGCATGAGTATCGGTCACCAGCGTGGCGCCATCGTGCTGCGCCGCCGTCTTCAGCACGTCGTGCAGCCCGGAGGTGTTAAAGCGCTCGGCCTCCGCAACCAGCACCAGCGGGCGCGCCGGCAGCTCAGCGCTTTTCATCTCCTCCGCCGTCATAAGCTGTACGCCGGGCTTGTCGCCGAAGGTCGCCAGCTGGCGCTTGCGCGCGGCGCCGTCGGCGGCCACCACGACCAGCGGACGCCTGTTCTCGCTGGCCATTGCCATGATGCTGTTGTTGAGGTCGCTGATGAACTGCGTGCCGCCGCGCACGTCAATCAGCGACACCGCGCGATCGGCGTCGGCCACCTGCGCCAGCACGCCGCGCTCGCCCGCCGGCGCTGTGAGCCCGCCGCGCTTTTCCGCCAGCCCGGCGGCCAGCTGCGACAGGCGCGCCTCGTCGCGAACGTGGGCGGCTGTGGTGAACAGCGTCTGGTTTTTATCCACGGCGATAAGCTGGCCGTGACCGATGGCGCTGTCAATGGCCTTACGCGCCTGCCCGTAAACGCCCTCCCTGACGGGTACATGATTGAGCACGCTGGTCATCACGTCGTCATAAGTCACGCGCACGCTTTTCGACGACAGCCTCTCGATGGCCTCCCGCACAGCGCCGTCGAGCACCGAAGGCGTGGCGGCTTTCTCTTCCTGCCCGGCGCTTTCGGCTTCACGCTGCTGCTGGCGCTCCGCCAGCTCCTCCCTGAACGTCTCAACATCAAAGCCGGTATCCTCAAGCACCGACTGCCAGTGCTCGCGCAGCGTCTCCGGGTCTTCAAAGTGCTTGGCCTGGCGGGAATCGAGGGCGGCCATGCTTTTCTGCTTCGCCGTCGCGTTTTCGCCGACCAGATCGAGAATGTCCTGGCGGCGCGAAGAAAACGGCTTCACCGGCACGCCGGTGATGTCCCACTCCCCGCGCGGCCCGGTGTCCTCGGTCTGGTAGCCCGCAGGCTCAATGATGGACCGGTAGTGGCCACGGTAGAGCGCCCCGATGCTCACCTGCTCGTTCCAGACCACGTCGGTAAAGCCCTGCTTTCCGCTGATGTCGGTGGAAAGGGTTTTCCAGCCGTTTTGCGAGAGCGTGGCGTTGGCCACAACCGCATGCGTGTGCATCTGAGGTTCAAGGTTGCGGCTGGTGTCGTGCATGAAGGTCGCGATCACCAGGTTGCCGGTTTTCTCCATCTCGGTAATGCCGTCGGTCATGGTGCGCGTGGTGGCGAGTTTCTCAACTTCGTCCAGCGTGCGGCGCACCGCCTCCTTGTGTGCATCCACGAGAAAGGTGTCGCCGGTCACGAGCGCAAGCACCGAGGCGCTCTTGGGTGCGGAAAATGTCAGGTCGTAGCCCGGACGGTGTTTATTGACTCCACCCTCCATGCGGCGCATGTCGGTGCCGTCCGGTAGCTGGCCTTCCAGCACCGCGACGAAGGTGTCCCGGTTAACCGGGCCCTCAAGGCCCAGATTTTCCGCGCCCGTGCCGTACCACTCCGTGGACTGCTCGCCGAGGAAGTAATAGTTGTCTTCGTTGGTGTAGTAGGCGCCGGCCTTACCGGCGCTTTTGACTGCAGAGACTGACAGCATGATTCACCTCAGTTACGGTCCAGACCAAAATCCGTGCCGTTATGTTTAACCACGTCCATAACCTGCAGGCGCTGCTCTGCCTCCTGCTGTGCGGCCGGCGCAGGCACTGTGGTTTCTGGGGATGGGGATGCTTCCGCTACAGGAGGCGGCAGCGCCACTACGCGCCCGCCTGCTTCGGCAGCTGCCGCCTGAGCCGCTGGAGACGACGCCGTAGCGTTTTCAGCGGGAGCCGTTGCGCTCTGCGTACCTGCAGCGGCTCCGGTGTTGCCCGCGCTCTGTTCGTCTTCAGGTTTTGCAGCCGCTACAGCTGCGTCACCGAACAGCCGCCCGACAATCTGGCTGGCCTTGTTGTCGGCGGTTTCGCCCGCAAGCGTTGCCTCGATGTCCGGGTCAAACACGTCCTCGACGTCGCGTGGAATACGCCCTTCAGCAATTTCGCGGTAGGGTTTCCAGGGCAGCTTCATGCGCACCACCGGCCACTCGCCCGGCAGGGTGATGTAGCACTCGAGGTCGTTGAGGCTCTGCACGTCGGAATAGCTGACCAGGAACTCGTTAACCTCGTCTTTGGAGAACTGCACGCCGTCGCGGATGATGTCGATGCCGTAGCTGTACTGATCTTTGAACTTCTTGTGACGCTGTTCGCCGATTTCCTTCTGTACCCAGTCCGCAATCGAGCCGCTGGGGGCACGGTAAAAGACGCGGGTGTTCAGCAGGTCCCAGATAGATTTGGCCGCGTTGGTGCCGTAGGTTTCTTCCAGCTGCGGGAAGTTCTGCAGACCGACAACGGTACAGCCACCAAACTTACGGCCCTCGGCGCAGAACTCCGGCAGAATGGGCAGCTTGTGCAGGGACGGCAGCTCATCCAGAAAAATCCAGATGCGGCGGTTACGATCGGCTTTCAGGCCCAGAATGCCGGACATGGTCATATAGAGCCACGCGCTCAACAGTGGCTTCAGTGCATTGTGGTTCTGGCCGTCACTGGAGATGAAAATCCACGGATTATCGCCGCTCGCGTCTTCGGTGTGCAGCCAGTCGCGGATGCTGAACGGGCGGCGGACCTGCTCATCCAGCCCTTGCAGGTAGCGCAGCGAGCGAACGTAGGTGGTCAGAATGGTGCGGATGGTCATCGCGGTTTTCTCGATGCTGCCATCCACCAGATTTGCCGCGTCCGTGCCCTCAAGATACTGGCGCAGATCAGCCAGGCTGATGGACATCAGCTTTTTCAACAGCTCACCGATGCTGCGGTTTTTATCACGTCCCATCCGGCGGGAGGCAGCCACAAACATAGAACGGGCTGACAGCACCCAGAACGGATCGCTGCTGCCGCTGCTGTCAGGTAGTAATGAGGTAGAAAAGTTCTCAAAATCGCCCACCGTTTGGCACTCTTCCCACAGATCCCAGAACGGACAGCGTTTATCGAAAGGACAAAGGATCTTGTCCTTATCCTGCCTATAGAAGGTTGGGATAAAGTTATTCCCTTTGTCGTAGATAATGACGCGGTCGCCTCGCGCGCGAAGCTGGCGCAGCAGGTCGTTCAGCGCGGTACTTTTGCCCGAGCCGACGGTGCCGTGGAAGCCGAAGTTCTGCATTTCGGAGTCTTTAAGGATGTGCAGACCGCAAATGCTGAGCGGGGACATCACGTCGGCTTTTTTGAGCAGGCGGTTCACTACTGCAGGGCTTGTCGCCAGAATGCGGCCGCCGGTGAGCTCACTCTCGCGCTGCTTCGCGCCCTTACTCCCGAGAAACCAGGTAATGCCGAGAATGGCGGCAACAAAGCAGAATGTGGCAATGCCCCAGCCGTAAAATGCGGCGTCTTTAACGCTTTCGCCCATCTGCACGAAGTACGGATCGTTCATCACCTGCTGAGCAGTGTGTTTAAACGCCACCACTTCGCCGTTGGGTCGCTCAAAATGAAAGGTCCAGCCGCTTTTAGAATTACCGCCGGAGAATTTCGACAGCGGCATGACAAACCACTTAACCAGCCAGTAGGCGCTACCGTGAATGAACTCCTGCAGCGTAAGGCGCAGCAGCATCCAGCTGAAAAATACCAGTGCAGAAAACAGCACAACCCAGTAGGAGGCGATATTCATGATCTGCACAAACATGCCGATCATGTATTTCATCACCTGGCCGCCCTGGGTAAAGTCGCGGGCGTTGAGGCTCATTGAAAGTCCTTTATGTGGAAACAGAGACGGGCGCGCAGGGCTGCGGGCAGGCAAAAGCCAGACAGAAAGCTGCGCGGGGTTTACTTACGGTGCGAACGTGCCCGGATGGGCTGACGTGATGTTCCGCCTCCTCCGCCAGACGCAGGGCGCGTCAGGCTGTGCGGCGGGCGGTCTCAGCTGACTGAAACCTGAAACAATGGCTGATTAATCTGGTCTTCAACAAACCGCTGATCAGCGTCACTCAGCGCGCTAAAACGCGTGGAAAACCTTCGGATGTAGTTCATCAGGTTGGTCGTGTTGGTGAAAAACACCGGACACACCGTGCGAACTTCCTGCAGAACGGGCTGAATGATCGAAGTAAACGCATCGAGCTTTCCGATCTCTTTTAGGTCGTTTTCAATAAGCTCCTCATGCTCCGTCAGTGGGCAGACGGTTACGCCCGGGAAGGGATACAGGACGCGCAGCGTGTCCGAATATTCCCGTACTTTGCAGTCAAACGCGTCTTCCAGTGCCGGTAACCGGTTATTGCTACGCATAGGCGAAAGCAGCCTTTCAGGCTCTACGGTAGCGGCAGTATAGTATTCGGTCTGCTGTCGGATAATCCCGGCCGGATCGGCACGACGCCAGATAGCCGGTTCGCGTGCGGACGGCCTGTCGCCAGCGTTCACGGTCAGGCGGGGCTGACAGGATGCCGGTATCCAGTTTCTGGCCTCAGCCGGGGTTTTATCCCGGAAGGGGGTGTTGAAAACGCCGTTCCACAAGTGAATAACGTCCGTTACTGCATCGTCATCGCCGACAATGTGCATATGCACGCGGTGCACGGACACCTCACCCTGAACGGCCCAGCGGGTTATCACGGTTATGTCCGTCACGTCAGTGTCCGTATTCAGCAGAATACCGTGAATAGCTTTGCGTCCTTTTTTACGGCAGACGTAATGCAGACGCTTATTAGGTGACGGGAATCGGACGGTAATATCTCTTTCAGCATGAAGGTGTAGACCTAATTCCGGGATTTCGACATCAATTAAGTTAACAGAGATATTGGAGTAATTTAAAAAGAAAGAAGGTGTTAAGTGTATTAGCATTTTTTCCTCTAAATATTCAGATTAAGAGAGAGATGCAAAAGCTCCCGCCTGAATTTAATCAGGCGGGAACACTTTATTAGATAAGTTGTTTTACGCTTTATTTCTTATAGATTTCACAGCTCCAATAATGGAAGAAACCTGATAGCGTGATATATCCATATTGAAGACAATGAAGATCAGGAACGTAGCAACAAAGTTACCGATTACAAGAGGTAGTATGCTCCACTCAGTAAGGACTCCTGCAAGCCCGCATGTAACCAAGGCTACGAACCAAACTACCCCATACGCTCTGACTTTCCCTGATATTAATTTTGTTAGCTCTAAACTTTTTAACTTGTCAGATCTAATCATGTTGAACAGGCTTGCATATGATGCAGTGAATGAAAAAATCACAAACCAGTGGAAGATACCGAAAGCTACAAAAAACAGCCACAATCCAACATTCTTTGGTTGAGGTAGCGAAAAATAACTTAATACACCGAGAACACAATATGCAATGAAGTGATATTTAACCTTACTGAACATCCCAAAAAAACTAGGCACCTCTCTATCAGACGAACCTATGAAGTCTATTATTTCCTTGGAGTCCTTTTCAATTTGTGCATATGTCATCATATTAACTACTCCTTACCATCCCCTTTGTAATCTTTATGGGTGTGATTCTTAAAAGGGTTCACTAATAAGTCGTCTTGTTGCTTATCAGCAGCCCGCTTATCATCCGCAAAGTTATTCGCGCTCGACGTATACTCTCCCATACGTGACGCTATACCGCTATCTGTTTCACCTTTAGCTTTTTCAATAGTAGCATTTGCGTCGATGGCTTTATTGTTAACTACAGCCTGCTGTTCCTCAACATCATTGATAACGCCAGTGCGTATGTTATTTCTGGCTACACCTGCATCAATGTTCTGATTTGCACTATCGTATGCTCCTCCGAACTGAGCGCCTGCTCTATTCGCCGGTGCGCCCATACCTTCACCCGTGCTTCCTGAGTTGCGCGCATAGTCTCCGTCAATGCGGCCCTGCAACTTCTCTGCAAAGAACTCCTGCACCAGACCGTCGCGCTGCTTCTGAATGCCTTCATCGGACGTGTTAGTAAGGATAGTTTCGGCATTCCCCGGAGAACGCTTCTGAGCCCACTCCACAAACTGCTGCGTGTAGTTGTCACGTGCGCCTGCGCTGAGCGTTTCAGTCTCAGAGGCCATTTTCTGCAATTCATGCGTATGCGACTGACTGGCCGTGTACTGCGCATATTTGCTGTCAGAGGTGGTGATGCCAGAAGAGATCTGGTTCATCAGGCCGGTCGCATTGTTATCAACGTGCTGTCCATTGTAGGTCGTGCTGTAATTACGCAGCACATCCATACCCTGGCTGAAGTCCTGCGACTCGCGAGCGGAGATAGTTTGCGAATTATCATTTCCACTTTGTCCGCCCTCAGAAGTCTGAGATGTTGAACCAGTTCTCCCTGTCAATTCTGTACCGCCATGAACATCCCCTTTGACCGAAGCACCTGTAACCCACTCTCCTGCTTTGCCCCAGAGTGATTTACTTGAATCAATACCCGCCTGTGTTCGTGCTCCAGTATTTACTGATGCGCTCCGGGATTTATCTTCAAGCTCCGAGTACGCCTCATTCAGGCTGATGTGATTGCGGGTCGCATAATCCTGCGCCACGTTCTGCATTTTGTTCACGCGCTCGGCATCGGTGATGCTCATGCCGGTTGAAGCGGACAGGGTTTTCGAATCGCTGTTGCCAAACTGCTCATGGAACTGCTTGAGCTGCGAGCCGGTTTCCTGCACAGAATGGTTGTAGCCCTGCGCCGCCATTTCGGTCTGCGCCATGCTGTCGCGCACCGATCGCTGCGCCGCGCTCGCCAGATTGCGGTCAAGATGCAGATCGACCGGCAGGCGGCTGGTTGCGCCGGACGCGTCATACACCGTCTGTCCGTCCTGCGTCATGGTACGCATAGCGCCGTTACCCAGCTGCATTGTGGTCATCCCCTCACGATATGCGCGGTTCAGGTCCGTTTTGTGCCCGTTGATATTATCCATCTGCACGTTACCCACGCTCATGTTACCCGACGCCACCGCGCCGGAGTCTGCTGCAGACGCGCTGCTGAGCGCGCTGCCCAGGCTGGAGCTGAGGCTGGCAAAACTCTGGCCCAGCCCGGTGAAAAGCCGGAACGCCAGGAAAGGAATGGACAGCATCAGCCAGCCGGCAATGCCCGCCGTGGTGGTACTGGTTTCCATCAGGCGGTTCATGTTGGAGAGCGTCGGCCCCGTGGCGTGGAAGCTGCTCTGCGTACTGTAGTTCACCGCAAAGTTAAAAATGGCGAACATCACCGGCCACAGCATCAGGCTGCCCATAAAGTTCAGATAGCTCTTGATGACGGACCAGGCAATTTCCCGCACGTAGAGCGCCAGCACCATCACCGGGAAGATGCAGATGCAGAACAGCAGCAGCACCGTGTGCAGCTGTGGCAGCACCTCCGTCGCAATGGTGTAGCTGACCGCGTGCGACAGGCGCAGCTTCATCAGAGACTGCTCGGACGCGATGTCCACCATCGAGGCGGTGTCGCCCATACCCTTCACGTAGCTGTTCAGCCCGCGACGCAGGCCCGCGACGGCGATGTTCTGCATCATGATCGCCTGCGCCGACTTGCTGCTGCCAAGGAAGTATTCATAGGACCCTGCCAGCTGCTCGGCGTATACCGTCTGCGGCGCGTTGTTGCCCGGCAGCATGCGGACCGCGTGGGCCATGAACGTGCTGCCTGTATTGTTAGCCTCTGCCGTCAGCAGGGTTTTCAGTCGTGGCGCCGCGTCCCGGCAGACCATGAACGTCGTGCCGTTAGCGTCGCGCCAGTAGATGGCGCGCAGCGGACTCGGGTTACTGAAAATCTGCGCCTGCACGTCTTCTGACTCCATCACGTCCTGCATGCTGTACTTGTGGTTCAGCATGATGTCCGGCACCACGCAGTTCTTCGCGTACTCGCCCATGTTGTAGGCCAGCACCGGGTTGCGGCTGTCGATGGTGAAGCTGTCCTGCAGCAGCTTGCTCGCAAACAGCATGCCGGTTTTGGTGTAGGACCGCTCGTCCGGGAAGTGAAAGATGTCCTCGTAGGTTGTCGTGAGCGTGTAGCCCACGCCGGTGGCCAGATAGAGCGGCAGAGCAAGCCCCGCCGGCACGTTATCGACCCGCCCTATAGTGTCCGGGTCGGTCAGGTCGTTGACCACCACCGTGACCTTCGGCGTCAGCAGCAGCGCGGTAACCATCACGAACGTCATACCCCAGCCGAACATCGCGCTCAGGCTGTGCGTGCGCAGATAGGTCATCACGCAGAAGGCGATGCCCAGCATCTCCGCCACCCAGATTGTGCTTTTCCAGCCGCCGTTTTCCATCACCGTGGCAACCGCGTTAAGCCCCATCGTGATCATGCCGCCGGAGCTGACCACCCATATATCAAGCGCCATGCTTACCCCCCGAACTGATAGTTCGACAGCACGCTGTCGGAAACGGATGAAGAGAGCTGCTGGCGCGTTTCGGACAGGCTGCGGTCATACTCCGCCAGCCCGTTCTGCTGCACCTGAATGCGCGCGACGCGCTGGCTCAGCTCGTTGCGCACCTGACGCAGGTTCTCGCGAAAGTGCTTGTTCTCTTCTTCGGTATCGAGCGTGCCTGCTGCCCCGCTCGCGGCTACGTCGATCAGGCCGTTGATGTAGGACATCACCATATCGGCTGCGATGTACTCCGCCAGGCTGCTGACCACGCTCTGATCCATGCCCACCGACGCGGAGTCGATGGTGTAACGCAGGATGCGCACGCGAGTGCTGCTGATAAGCGCCTTTTCGTTATCGTTAAGCGCTGTGTCGGTGCGGCTTTTGTCGAAGATGTCGTTGAGCATGTCCCGTACCCGGCCGGTCATGCCTTCATCTTCCGAGAGCGTGAGTTCCGCGATTGTGGGCGACAGGCAGGTGGTGTTGTCGTTACAGCGGTAGATTTTCTCGGTGCCGCCGTTCAGGAGCGTATTGAACATCGACTCGCTGCCCCCGCGCGGCTGCAGGAACGTCGGGTTGCCGTTCGCGTCATAAATCACCGTGCCGACCATCGACATAATGAACTCCTTCAGCGCGCGATCGTTGCTGAAAAACTGGTTGAGCTTCGTGAACGTGTCCCAGGTCAGGTTGCGGTTGCGCGGGATGCGCTTTTTCTCTTCGTCAGTCGCCTTGTCGAACACGCTGTTGGTTTCCCCACCCACGCCGCAGCCCTGCCGCGACGCCGCCCAGTCAGAGAACACGTCGTGCTTGGTGCCGAGGTCCTGACAGATTTGCGAGCTGGCCGCCTGGGTCTTTGGCCACAGACCGCCGACGATGGACTGCGCGGCCTGGCAGGTGGAGATGTTCATGTTATTGGTGTCTGCCGCGAGCTTCTGCAGGTAGTCCTTCACTGCTTTACACTGCGGGCAGATGGTTTCGAGCCCGAGGTCAAAGGCGTAGCCGGCGGCGTTGCTCAGGATCTGCTTGCCCATGATTTTGATGCTGTCGCTGTTGATGAAGCTGAACGAGCCCAGATAGGCGTCGATGCCGCCGCAGCCCGACTTGATGTCCGGAAGCGTGACCGAAATCAGCTGGATGTTGCGCACCGGCGTGCGGATAAACAGGTTGCCGCCGGTCAGATAGCCCGCCGACTGCCCCTGCCAGGCGGCCGCCTGGGTGTAGTTACCGCCACCGCCGCCCATGTCGTTAAAGAACTTGTTGATGTCGTTCTGCACGTCCGCAAAGGCGGGAGTGGACAGTAAAAAACCAGACGCCAGAGCGGCACTTAACGCAAATTTATTCATCACAGCACCCCCAGGCGCACGGCCAGCGCAAATGACTCGTCCAGGCGCTGCTTCAGCGCCTCCTCACTCATTTCCCCCTGCGACAGCGGGATGGTTACCAGCGACTGCGTGTTGATAATGAAGTCGGTGGGCGTTGCTTGCGGCAGCTCCGCGAAAAAGTCCTTCAGGATGCCGTCGTTTACCGGCATGACCTTCGGGAACACCGCGTCGCCCTTGCCGTCGAAGCTGTAAACGAACACCCCGATGCCGGTCTGCTCGGACACCGACTTCAGGGTCGGGTTGAAGCGGTGGCAGTACGGGCAGTCGGAGCGGACAAAGTGCACGATCTGCCAGTGACCCACGTCCACGCGGCGCCCGTCGCTCAGGTGATACCAGACCGGCTTTGCCGCCGCCGTCTGCGGTCGTGCAGCGGGCGTATCTGCGGTGGCGCTTTTCTCTGGCTGGCTATCCGTCTGTGCGGACGCGTCAGCACCCTCTTTCGCCTGCTCCAGGCGGGCAATGTCGTCAATCGTGCTGGCCGTGGCCAGCACCGGCGTGAGCATCAGCAGTACGGCAAAGAGTCTTGAAATCATGGGTTAATCCTCGGGCTGGAAGTCGGTAACGATGTTGAGCATGCGGCGCGCCAGGTCGTCCTGGGTGATAAAGCCGTAGGCCAGCGGCTGGTATTTCTTCGTGCGCGGCTCGACCAGGTAAATGGCCGGGAAGTGTTCTATCTTCATCTTTTCCGCCTGACCGGCGTTCTGACGGGTGTCCGGCAGGTCCGGGCTGGCGCGTCCGTCCACGGTCACGGGTATAACGGTCAGGCCGTACTGCTCGCTGAACTCTTTCACCACGCCGCCGAGCCGGTTATCCAGCGGCTCGTTACCGCGATAGAAGAAGAACACGCCGTAGCGCTGATTGACGTAGCGGATAGCCGCCTGCTGCTTCTGGCGCTGCTCGGTGTACTGTATGTTGGCGGTGCCGTTGTAGAACGGGTGCTTCAGGCTGTAGTCCAGCTCCGGGTTATCCAGCAGCACCTTCTCCCAGCGCGAGGCGAACATGCTGGCCTGATTCACCATCCAGTCCTGAACGATTTTGTAGCGCCGGATGTTTTCGGTAGAGGGGTGCAGCATCGCCTCGTTCATCAGGTTGTCGCGAAACGCCTGCAGGCGCTTCATCTTCTGCGTGGGCGTCTCCTGCGGTGCGGCGGGCGGCGGCGCCGGCTGCTCTTCCTCGTCCTTTTTTACCGGCTCGTTGTACCAGTACCAGCCGACCGCCGGATCGTAGTTGTAGCCGTCGGGCTTTGCTTCTTCTGCCGCGTGCAGCGGCGATACCGCCAGCAGCAGCGCGAGGCCAATGAGTTTTCTCACGCTTAGTCTCCTGATTTGAGGCTGTTCTGGATGTCGGAGGTGATGCGCTGGTTCAGCGCGTCCTGGTCGGGCAGCTTGATATTGCTGTTCAGGTCGTCGTAGAAGTCGCTGAAGTCGATGTGATCGAACTTAATGCCCTGCAGCTCGGCGACCTTTATTCCTCTGCAGTCCGGGCTTTCACCCGAGCCGAAGCTGATGCCCAGCTGGTCGCGCCGCCCCTGCTCCTGCACGATGCGGGCAAGCTTGCTGTCGAACACGCAGTAGCCCTCTTTCTGCTGCAGGCAGACCCCGAGCACCTTTTTCGAGCAGTAGGAGCCGACCTTCACGACCAGCTTTTTCTCCTTCCCGGTGCCGATCTCCTTCTCCTCGGTGTTGCAGTGCGCGAGCCCCGCGCTCTGCCCCCAGCCGCCGCTTTTGCAGCAGTTGCTGAAGCCCGCCGCGCTTTTGCGGCAGGCCATCGCCTTGCCCGTAAACGCCGTCACCTGGTTCGGGTCCATACCCGCGAAGTCCTTGCCCGCGGCCGCGAGCGCGGCCAGCTGCGATACCGCCATTTCAAAGTTCTGGTTCTGGCCCGCCTGCATCGCCGAGCAGCTGCCGTCCGAGCAGTAGAACTCCGAGCCGCAGACGTAGCCGGTGCTTTTCACGGTGTGCGCACACTGGTAGGTCAGCTTGCTGTAGACGCAGAGGTTGCCGATTTTCTGGGTGCAGGTGCGGGTGCCTTCGCTGCAGTTCGGATCGTCGATGTACGCCTGACAGGTGTTGGTATCGTCTTCGAACACGTTCCACTGCGTGGTGTAGCCCCAGCAGTCGCTGTAGAGGCTGTAGGCCTTGCCGCCGACCGTCACTGAGCGGGTGCCGCCCGGGTCGCTGCAGACCTCGCTCATCTTCACCGCGTCGCCCATGTCGGCCGGGCAGCTGTTGGTCCATTCGATGCCCGCTGTGACCGTGTCGCGTACTGCCTGCATCGGCAAAGTCACGCGAAACACGTTGGTGCCGTTAGCAATCGTTCTGATCAGCCCGTCCCGCCCGCTGCCTTTGTTGCCGTCAGTGTCGTACAGCACAAACAGAGACACCGTCTGCCCTTTGCTCACTTTCTGCGTTGCGATGCTGAAGTCCCCGTTCCGGTTTGGCTTGGCCTTAACCGTCGTGCCAAAAGCCTGAATGTAATACCAGAGGCGATTTCCCGACTCCCCGTGGTACGAGGGCGCTCGCGGGTATTCATATGCCCAGACGCCGCTGCTGATGGTGCCGTCTTCAGGAATAGTGAAGTCGTAACGTATCCAGTAGTTATCGACCGGTACGCCCGTCGAGCTGCCTGCATTAAGAACCAGCTGCGTGCTGTATTCCTCATACGATCCGGTCGTCACGATGGTGGCCTTACGCGTGCACGACTGCGTAAGCGGGGTCGCCATTTCACAGCTGTGGGTGGTGTACGTGGTTTTGTTCAGCTCCTGCGCCACGCACTGGCTGCCGTTCACGCCGGTTATGGCGTTGGCGTTTTCCCGGATTTCGTCGCTGTACTTCATCATGTCCGAGTCATAGCTGAGCTTGTCCGCCGGATTGTTTACGTAGGACTCGCGCGCGGTCTGCCCGAGGTCGGACTCGCTCAGCTCCGTCTGTCCCTTCACGTCAATGTTTGATGACGTCTGGGTCGGGCCGCTGTAGTAGCCGCGCTGCGGCGCGTCTGAGCTGTAGTTGTCGAAGTAACCGTTCGGATCGGCGCTGGTCGTGCCGTCTGCGGATTTGCCGGCGTTAATGCCTTCCTGGTTGGAAGCGTCCATCGACGCCGCCAGAACGCTGGCCGACAGGCAGGTCAGCAGCAGCCCCTGCAGCAGGGAGCGAGTGGCTTTTTTCATAAGAGTTTCCGGAAAGGGTTAAGAAAGCCCGCCGCAGCGGGCAGCGGGGTCGGTCAGGGCTTTTTGCGGCAGTCGCCGCGCGTCTCGATCATGCTCAGCGCCTGATTCAGCGCGACGTTGCCGTACACGATGTCGAACTGGTCGCCGCACTTCTTCACCAGCGCCGGCACCTGCTTCACGCCGTAGCGCTCAAAGCGCACCGGATCTATCTGCACGCCGCGCACCTTATAGGTGCTGACCATGTACATCATGTACTTCGCGGTCTGCTCCATGCTGTCGCCGACCAGCCCCCGGAAGTAGACCGGAATGTCCCGGGCTTCGGCCGCCTTCATCAGAATGGCCATCTCCTTTTCGGGCACTGACGCGGACAGGAAATAGGCCGTCTCGTTTTCTGTGCTGCCGACCTGCGTGCCCTGCGGCGCGTCCTCCGCCTGCGCGGCCATCGCCGCCGTCAGCCCGGCGGCAATCAGCAGCGTGTTGCGTGTTTTCCTCATGTGTCCTCGCTTAAAGCACAACGCAGTTGCGCTTTTTCCAGATGAGATAGCCATAGTTCTTTTTGGTAGTGGGCATTTCCTTACCGGTCTGCCACAGCATCACGTTGCGCCCAAAGGGATGACAGGACGCCACGTCCGGGATGGTGTTCACCATCTGATAGCGGTAGCGGCTTTTCGGCATGATCGCGGACGGATACTCGTAGCAGACGGCGGTGTTCTGCGGCACGGTGTCCAGGATGAGCCCCTCGCGGTGCAGCTTGAAGTCCATACGCTCGGAGAGCAGCGCCCCGCTGTTGAGCCCGCTCGACTCGTTCACGATGTTGCCCGTGAACGGGTACATCGAGCCGTGCGAGCCCGCGCACCAGAACAGCGCATCAATCGGTTTGCTCACACCCGCCGCCACCGCGTCCGCCGCGCAGGCCATCTGCGCCACCGGGTTCGCAAACAGCATCACCTCCGGGTTCAGGAACAACGCCAGGTTGTCGTTCTGCCAGGTGGGGTCCAGCTCCGAGAGGTAGCCGATGTCATACTCCCCGCCCTGCATGCACATCTCCGAGGTAATAATGTTGAGCCAGGAGATCAGCGGGTACTTGTACCAGTGGACGTGATAGAAGGTGCCCGGGTGCTCATTCGCCGTTTTGGTGCCGGTGCCGGTGCCGGTGTTCGGGATGTTGATGTTGAAGCCGCCCATGTTCACCATGCAGCCGGGCGAGCGCGTCACGTCAGTCATCGCAAACGGCTCCCAGAAGCCAATCGCGATGCCCGGGCGCTCAAAAATGGGCGGCGGCGCCGGGCAGAACTGAATGGGCGATGACGGGTTTTCGGTATCCGGCAGCGATCCGGCTGAAACCTGCACGCTGCCAATGCTCATCGGGAACAGGCACTCCCAGCACACGTCGGTGATGGGGTTAACCCAGCGCCCCTCGCAGGTCAGGGACGTCTTGCCGTTGTCAGCGGCAAACGCCGGCTGGCAGACCCACATTGCGAGCGCCAGTAAAACCGTGCGCCAGGCCATATCAGCCTCCTTTCTTCACGCCGCCGCGCGCTTTTTCCACCGCCGCCTGCAGCGCCTGCAGGTCAGTCGCCCCCGGGATAACGCTGACGTTCTCAGCGGTTGCGCCCGTCACCGGCATGACGAAGAAGGCGGGCGTGCCCTGAATACCGAGGCTGCGGGCCAGCTGATTGTTTTTCTCCAGCGCCGCGCCCATCGCCTCGACCTCTTCTTTCGGCGTCGTGGTCACGCCCGCCTTCACCGCCGCCTGGCGGATGTCTTCATCCAGCAGCTTTCCTTCGTTGTGGCCGGTCGCGTAGAGCGCGGCGTGGTAGCGGTGATACGCCTCTGCGCCGCCTTTGCTGTACACTGACAGGCCAACTTTCGCCGCCTGTACCGACGCGGGCCAGCGGCTGCCAAAAATCGGCCACTCCTTATAGATGAAGCGCACGCTCGGGTTCTGGCTGATGAACTGCTCCACGGTCGGAGCCACCTTCGCGCAGTAGATGCACTGGTAGTCAAAGAACTGGATGACCGCGACGTCGCCCTTCGGGTGCAGCACCGGAGAGGTCGGATCGTTCAGCAGCCCGTCCTGCTCCTTCAGCGCCGCGCCAGCGGCGGAGGCCATCTGTTTCTCCTGCGACTGCGCCTGCAGCTTCTGGCTCATCTCAATCAGGATTTCCGGGTGCGCGCGCAGGTAGTCCGCTGCAATCTCGCCGATCTGCGCCTTCTGCGCATCGCTGAAGGCGTCGTCAGCGGCAATCGCGTGCCCGGTCAGGCTCAGCGTCAGGGCGGCGGCGAGGATGTGCTTTTTCATGTCTGGCTCCGTTAGCGGTCGGGAAGACCGAATTCAGTAATAAGGAAAAGTTTTTTTCCGGGCGCCTGCTTCACCTCTGCAGGCACCTGCGTGATGCCGAACTTTTTCGTGATGTTGCCGGTCTGGTCGAAGTAGACCCGGCTGCCGAGGGCCTCTGCGCTGTCGCGCACGTTGCCGTTGACCAGGATGACGCGTGAGGTCGTCGTGTGCGGCACCTGCTGCTTCACCCAGGCAATCTGCCGGTCGTCGTCGGCGTCGATGAAGTAAAGCGTCTCGTCAAACACCGGGATAACGTCAAACGGGTTCACCACCTGGCCTTTATGCGCAAACACCACGCCGTTCTGGTCGGCAATGTCGCGCTGCACCGTGAACGACGGATCAAACAGGCGGCTGTGCGTTTCGCGCGCGGTAGTGAGTCCCGCTACCGGCGGCGGGCGCATCGCCTCGTCCTCGGCCTTTTTCTGCATGTCCCGCTCGATGTCGGCCTGTGACCGGCCGGCAAAGTGCTCTTTCAGGTTGTCTTTCAGGACCGCGATCAGGTTGCGCTCGCGGATGTCCCAGGTATCGCCGTACGTGCCCAGCTCAGCCGCGCCCGCCTGCAGGCTGAGCATGGCGAGCAGCGCGCCGGCGACTGCACGCGCCAGCGGAGTTACATGTGTCATCGGGAGGCTCCCGTTGGGGTGATCGGACAGGGTTACTGCTGCGGGTTACCGGCCTTCATCAGCTCGGCGAGGCGCGCCTGAATTTCCGGCGTGGCGTCCGGCAGGCCGGTGACGACGGCAGGGCTCACCAGAATGGCCGTACCGTGTTCGCTGGCATATTCCGCCGTAGCGGTGGTGACGCTGCGGTCAAAGCGGGTCAGCAGCGCCTTACGCTGGTCGTCGTTCAGGTCAAGCTTCGCGGTCTGGCGGATAAGCGCATTGGTCGTGCCCTTCATGTCGAAGGTAACCAGCGCCGGCGGCTTCAGCCAGAGGAACCAGGCGGCCGCACACGCGCCCACGCTCAGCGCAACCGACAGGCCGCAGCCCGCCACAAGGTGTTTTGTATTCAAAGTTGCATCTCCCGCAGCATGTGGATGATGTCGCGCTTGTGCGCGTCGTTGTCGGCCATCTCAAACAGGATGTCCTTGATGTCAGCGCCCTCGCGCAGGCGCTTCTCGCGGTAGGTGAAGTCCTCGCCTTTAGAGGAGAACAGCCCATCGCTCAGCGGATCGAGGATGAGGCGATGGAAACTGGAGAATTCGCCCACGCTCAGCAGGAACGAGCTGTAGCGCGCCTTTTTTGCCGGCGGAAACTTCCTGATCATCTCCCACTCCAGCTCGCTGAAGGCGTGTGGCTCTTCCTTCTGGAAGGTGGTAAACGACTTGGCGTCCTGCATACAGGTGAACTTAAATGAGCTGTTGTCGTAGGCTGCAAGCGCCGCCGTGGACAGGTTTTTATCGCGTATCGCCTGGGTCACCGTACCGTAGGAGCCGTTGTGACGGCGGGCGGTGCGGTAACCCTCCTCGATGAAGTCTTTAATCTTGGTGCTCGATCCGCCCAGCAGCTTCCAGCCCTCGTCGATGATGTTCATCTTCCGCATGCTGCGGGGCGTGGTGTACATCATGTTCTCGTTCCAGATCATGATGGTGAAGAGAATGGCCGACAGCAGGTCCTGCTGCTTGCGCAGGTCGCCCAGCTCGGTGACCACGAACTGCAGGTCAGGCTTCAGGGTTGGCTCAGAGGAGTTAAAGAACTTCCCGTAGATGCCTGTGGTGCTGTACTTGCCGAGCAGCGTGGTAATTTCGTCAATGCGCCCGCCAATCAGCGAGGAGTGCTCGCGCGTGATCGCAGCCTGCTGTTTTTTGAGGTACTCAATGACGTGATCGATACGCATGTCCTGCTGATACTGAGGCCACGACTCGGTGATGGCCTCCAGAATCAGCGACTCGTGCACCTCGTCCAGCAGGCCGTTAGGGCTGGCCAGAATGCACAGCTGATCGCGAATACGCTCGGCCGCAAGCGTAATGTCGGTGACGTTCGCAAACGGGTTAAAGCGCAGCGACTCGCCGTTGATGTAGGTGCCGCCTAGGCTGCTGCAGGCCGCCTTGTAAGAGTCGCCGATGTCCTGCACCGCCACCGTGCCGCCCTTGTCCAGCACCGATCGCGCAATGGAGTTCGCCAGTACCGACTTACCCGCGCCGGATGTGCCGGACATAAACCAGTTGAAGTTGGTGTTCGGCAGGCTCTCGTCAAACACGTCGATGAACGCGACCTGATTGCGGTAGCTCGGAATAAGAATGCCCGAGGCGCACAGCTTGTTATCACCGATGACCGGCATGAGGTTCACCGCGTGAAACGACTCCGAGCGCTGGATGCCGCCGGTCTTGCGGCAGTCGGCGCGCAGCTTTTTGTTCACCATCGCAAACGGCAGGGTCGCCAGCAGGTTGCGCAGCTGCATAAAGTCGGCGCGCACGAAGCGCAGGCCCTGCGCTGCGAAGGCGTTGCGCGTCTTTTCGGTGTAGCGGGACGTCAGGTCGTCGTCGTCCGGGCAAAACAGCGTAATGCCGTAGAAGTAGCTCGTGAGCGACGTCTGATTTGACAGCAGCCGCGCGCGGGCGTCTTTCCACTCGGCGTGCTGACGCGTGGTGGACGGAATGTACTTGGCGTAACTGGTGTTCACGCGTGAGTCCAGCGCCAGGAAGCGGCTGTTGGCCTCACCCTGACTCTTCATCTGCTCTTCGGTGGTCAGCACCATCGTGCAGATGAACGGGCAGGGAATGCCGTTGGTCGGGGACATCAGGTCCTGAAAGATATTGCCGTTCTGCCACAGGAAGTGCTCCTGCGGGTTATTGTCGAGGTTCAGATTCACCATCCGCGCGGCAAACGGCTTGCTGTCCCTGTCGCTGCCCTCGATGCGGATATGCGAGGGCTTCACCCGCCAGGACGTGGTGCGGTCTACGAACTGCGTGCTCAGATCGGCCGCCGGATCGTACTCGCTGTCGTAGCGCTCAAGGCGCGCCGGGTCATGGTTGAAGAACTCGCGCAGCACGCTGCTGAACTCCGTCACGCCGATGGCCTCAGACCAGATGTCGGCGGCGTTGAGCGCGTTCAGCAGGTTGCGGCGTACGTCGCGCACGCGCACCAGGTCGGTTTCAGAGAGAGTTTTAACCGGCATGCCCCAGACAAAGAACAGCCGGTAGTCGCGCAGGGTCAGCGGATGGTCAAGGCCGTTGCTGTAGGTGTAGCGTGCCCCGTTCAGGTAAAAGCGGGCGGTGACGTCGTTACACTCGTCCGCCCGGTGTCCCTTCCAGGCGAAGTTTTTCAGGCCCTGCTCGACCTGCTCTTTCACCGCCCGGGAGGAAACCAGCATCACCTGCAGCGGAACGTCGCGGGGGGTCACGTCGCGCAGCAGGTACTCCAGGCTTTCGGCCAGCTTCTCGTTGGCACCAATCAGCGGCTGCGACTCAATCACGAAGCCCACTGACTCCTTGTTCACCCAGATCTGACTCTCGCTGTCATAGTCCCGGTAAGGCAGCAGGTCGCGGATATGGGGGTAGTCCATGTCCTGCAGCTTCTGGCGCGTTTCGTTCGTGGTGTCGCGCTCCCCCAGAATGCCCGCCACCGTGTCCACCACGTTCAGTGGGTCAAAGCGGAAGCCTTTCAGAAATTTCATGCGGACCTCACATCAGAATGCCGCTCCAGTCGCCGTGACTGGAGACGCTGTAGATGACCTCGCCCATGTGGACGTTGTTGTCGGGGGAGACGTACGGCGCAATCCAGATGCGCGCCACGCCGTCAGGACGGCGAAACGCGGCGGCCGGCTCCGGGAAGCAGTGCGCCGCGCTGCAGTACGCCGTCTGGTTTGCTGTGGTGCGCAGCACGCCGTTTTCCCGAGTGAACGGGCGGACCCCGCCAGATGACGCCACGCGCACCGGGATGCCGTCGTTCAGGCCGCTGCGGCCTGCCTGCGCCTCCGTCTGCGGGTCCAGGCGGATGGTGCCGGTATCAATCAGGCGGTAGTCGTCCAGGCGAATGCCCGCGCCGGTGAAACCGCCTGCGGCGGAAGCGGCTGACGGGGCGTTGCCGCTACTTCCGGCTGACATGTCGTCGGCCTGCGACATCCAGACCCCGGAGTCTTTAGCGGGCTTGTCGAACTCAAAGTCGCTGTTCATGCCCGCGCAGCCGCTCAGCATGACGGCCAGCGCGCTGATGATAAAAGAGTGAGCTTTAGTCATGGTGCTCTCCGTCTGCGTGTTGGTTGAGAAGGTCTTTCATAAGGGTCATGGCCAGCGCGGTTTTTCCCGCGCCGGTTTCGCCCGTTATCAGAAAATGACCAGCAGGAGACTGGTCATCAGCAGGCTGGGTATGGCTTACATCTGTCGGGTTATTCATGGTGTTCTCCGCCGGCGCTGCCGGATGACAGCGCGTCGATTTCGGTAAAGTCGATAAAGAGGTCGCCGTTTTTGCCGCTGGTCCCGAGCCGGGACAGCATGCTCATGGCAAAGGCGTCGCCGGGGGCAACCTCCAGCAGGCGCCGCAGCGTCTCACCGAACAGGGCGACGTAGCCGTCGTCCGGGATGAGGCCGGGCTTGCAGTAGAGCTTCTTCACCCCAAACCCCAGCGCCTGCAGGCCCGGGATGCGCGCGTCGGCCTCACGCCCGAAGCAGTTCACCGTCCGTTCGGTAAAAACCATCCAGCCGCAGTGCTCTGCGTGACGAAGCCGGATTTTTTCGACTGTCATTGCGCCACGCCCTGCGGGGCCGTGCCCTTCGCCTGTCCGCCGTTAGTTGGGGTCACGAAGTCGTTCATGTTGAGGCGAGTGGCGTCTCCGAGCTTGCCTACCAGATCCGGCGGCAGGCCGCTGTTGCCCTGCTCCCGCGTCTGCGTGTCCTGCTGCTGTCCGCCCGAGCGCTGCTGCTCTTTCGCGAGCTTCGCGGCCTCTTCATCCTCAATAAACTTCGCGCGGAAGCCTTCGATAAACACCACTTCCACGCGGTTCGCCGCGCCGATCGGGATAATCGGGTGATACTGCTCGGCGCGCTCGATGTAGTAGTCGGCCAGCTTGTCCGCCGCCTTACCTACACCGCCGCCGATAGCCCCGCGCGCCACGTCTCCGCCGCTGACTGTGCTGGTTGCGCCGATGCCGGTCACCGTCTGGCCAACCTGCGAGGCGCTCTGTCCCAGCCCGCCCAGCGCGCCAGCGGTAAAGGCCAGTCCCAGAATCTTGCCGTTGCGCATCACCGGCACGCCCTTGATGCCGTTCTTGCCGTAGAAGGCAACGTGCCCCTTCACTGGCTGATCGATGTGTTTGCCGTCGATGACACAGGACAGGCGCTGCAGCTGAGGCAGCGCGCGTTCGCTGGAAATGTCCCCGTAGGCTGCGGCCGTCACGAAGCAGTTATCCAGCTGCACCATTTTGTTGTTGCCCGGCAGGTGCGCTTTGCCCTTGAGCTTGAACTGCATCGGCACCAGGTTGTTCTCCCCGCGCACCGAGGCGTTGGCGTCGGCCCCCTCGATCACGATGGCGTCGGAGAACGTGCCGGTCGGCACCCAGAACGAGGTGTCTTTCGCTTTGGGCTCAAACTGCGAGTAGTCAAACGTCTGGTTATCGATCTGGCCCTTCTGCACCGGCGCGGGTGCGAAGGTGTATTCCGTGCGCGGCGGCGTGTAGCCTGCGCCCTGCTGGCCGGACGGCGCAGTTTTCGACTTGTCCTGCTGGTTTTTCAGCTGATCCATCAGGTCGGAGACGTTCTGCTGCAGGGACTTGTTATTGTTCATCACGTCCGACATCTGGTCTTTCAGCGATTTGAAGTCTTTCTGCATGGAGGCGAGCTGTTCCCGCGCCTCTTTCTCCCGGTTCTGCGCGCTCACCAGCAGCGAGCCCTGTCCTGAACCGTCAAACGTGTTCACCACCCCGCCGCCGGTCAGGTCCGGTTCGGCAGCAGCACTGTCGGGCTTGTCCGCTTTTTTTACTGAATGGCCGGACACGCCCCGGTTGGCAAGGTACAGGCCGCCAATGATGACGGCAGCGGCGGCCAGGATGATGGCAAACAGCCGGCGCTGCTTGCTGCGGACCAGGCTGTTAAGGTTCATCCGGGCCTCCTCGGGTGCGGAACACGGTGATTACCGATACCTTTGCGCCCGGCTCCAGCACGTCGAGCTGCGGATGAAACGCCACCGCCATCACGCCCGGGCTCCAGAAGTAGCGCTCGCTCAGGCGGATGCGCTGTGAGGAAAGGCTGGTGATGTCCGTGCGCACGATGCGCACCCGGTCGCCCTGCCATGCCGTCACCGGGCGCAGCGAAAACGCGCTTTTTACCGACTCGCTAACCGGGACGTCAGTGTTTTTACTGAACACATAGCCCGCTGGCTTGCGGTTAGTGATGAAACGCCCGACCAGGCCGCTGATAAGCGCGCTGTAAGTGTCCTGCTTCTGCTCGTACTCCCGCGCCTCCTCCGTACCCTGCACCTCGCGGTTATCGACTGTCAGGCTCAGGCCCGCGCGCTTTCCCGGGGTCGCCTGTACCGAGAAGGCAAAGCCTGACGCGGTCTGCACGAACATGGTGAACGGCTTGTCGGTCACGGTAGAAAACACAATCGCGCCTTCAGGCGTCGGGGATTTGGCGCTCAGCACCCCCTGCGCCGCCTGCACGCTGAGGATGCGGTCGTCATTCACGCGCAGATAGTTGGGGTTAGTGTTACTCACCGCCGCGTTGACGCGCGCGCCGGGGCTCAGCGTCAGCTGCTCCGCGCGGGCGCCAAAGGCGGTCAGTAGCGCCACGGCGCTGATAAGCAAAGATTTACGCATCGGGAACCTCCAGGAAAGCGCTCCAGCAGAGACGGTTGTTTCGGGTATCGGTGCGCAGCCGGTAGTGCTTTTTCACCGGGCTCGCGTCGTGCAGTCCGTAGCTCAGCTGCAGATCGCCTGACACATCAACGATGCCCTTATCCGGCCATACGCTGACGTCTTTCGGATAGAACACCGAGCCGCCGCTGTTTCCTTTCACGCGTGAGGCTTCGTCTGCCAGCACGCCCTTCAGGGACTTCTCTGCGCCGTCGCAGGCACCTGCCAGTAGCATTTCGTGGCTGGCGTCTGCATTGCTGTCGGAAATGTTGAGGCGCAGGTTCATCCACGCCAGCGCCATCAGGCGCAGGTAGCGAGCGTCTCCGCGCTCGCCGGTAAAGCTGAACGGCGTGTCCGCGCCGTAGGGAATAACGATGGTCTGACGGTTATTGACGAGCTGATTCATCAGCGCCCTGTTATCGCCGTAAATGCGCCAGCTGAGCGCCAGCGCGAGGATTGTGATAACGAGCAGCACCAGAATAGCCACGGCCATATTGCGGTTTCCCGCCGAACGCAGCTTTAATTCCATGTTGTCTCCGGAGGGGGGTCAGGCGACCCAGTGCCGTTTGTAGCTGTCAGGCAGGATGCTGATAAAGAAGCGCATCACTGATGTAGGCAGGCACCAGTACGCCAGGTTGAGAAGATACTGAGAACCGCGGCCTTTCTTGAGATGACGAATTCCAACCACGGCGGCTAAGAGCGTGGGGCCGAAAATCCACATGTTGAGGAAGATAGCCAGCAGTGCCAGTGGCACGTACAGGCAGAACTCATCAGGTGGCAGCCCCACGAACCGCTTTTGCTCGGAAAACGTAGCCGCAAAGGTATACCGGTCACGTTTACCCATTAGCGCGCGTTAAGACGGGATGATGCCGAAGGCAACGTTGATAAACACCATGACCGCAGCGATACCCCCGAACATGGCCAGGTTCTTGGTTTTCACATAGGTAAACACGGCAGCGATGATTTCGAGGATATACAGAATCCAAACAACTGTACTTCCAGATCCGAACGTATCGTTAATCGTAGTTTTCCCGTTTGCGAAAAGGTCTTCCGCGTGGGCTGGCATAGCAGCAGCAGCCAGGATCGCCATTCCGGTGAACAGAGCAGGTTTGTTTGCTTTGTTCCACGCTACCGCCCCTGCCTTGCGGCAGTAATTTACACACGAAGAGAGAGTGCCCTTCATAGGAATTTTCCTCAGTTAGGGATATAATGGTTAGTTGGTTGAACTATCGTCTTTCACTGCCTGTATGGTCTTAAGTCAAATTACGAGCTGGTGATGCTGCCAACTTACTGATTTAGTGTATGATGGTGTTTTTGAGGTGCTCCA
>OJWA01000052.1_pt1 | contig 56912 bp, 58 predicted proteins | sample 1600391 | NCBI WGS metagenome assembly OJWA01 (sample SAMN04436625, study PRJEB24849) | human gut metagenome | biome: human gut; feature: NICU; material: stool | host: Homo sapiens | place: USA: Saint Louis, MO | collected 2009-12-23 | reverse complement strand
CTTAACTGACATCTGGCCGCGAATGGCATCCGCTACCGCCTTGAGTGCGCCCCAGCCGCCTGCCGAACCGCCATAAGGCGCAATACCAATATTACTGTTTTGTTTTTTCATACGACCTTGCTCTCCAGTGCTAAACCTTTTTAGCGTAGGCGAGCAGACCCTGAGTGCGGCGGCGGCGGGCCTAAAGATGTTAAATTTATTCTTTCAGGATGTTACCGCGTTTCGCATAGTCGGATCGCCGAGAGCGAGGTAGCCGATGCGGTAACCGTCGCCCGGCCGTTCCGCCTCCGCAGTGAAATCGACATGCAGCAGCGTCTGGGCCGAAATATCCCAGCCGACCAGCGCCGCCTGCAGGTTCAGCGCCGCCAGTTCGCTATAGGGGGCAACCGGTTCAGAGCGCAGCACCGCGAAGCGCGCGTCGCGCAGCGTGGCGACCGGCGGCGCTTTTATTCCCAGCCAGCTTTGAATCGCGGGCCAGCCGAAATCCTCTGTGAGCCTGGCGAAACCGGCGCTCTGTAAGAAACGGATCATCCCGTAGGTGTCGCGCCAGAGATAGAGCGGCGCGTAGCAATTCGCTCTTGCCCCCTCATCGCGTCGCGCATAGAGATAAGCCTTAAATGTCAGATCGGGAAAGCCGTCGAGCCTGGCGCCGTTTTCTGCGATGCGGCGCTCGATAATCGCCATGTCGTAATCGGCGGGCAGCGTAAAGCGATAGTGCATCAGGATCATTGCGCCTCCCCGGCGAGCATGGTGCCGTTGCTAAAGCTCCAGTCGCCTGCGCTGTTAAACTGGATCACCACCATCACGTCGTCGGGACGGACGGCGAGCTGCTCCGCCAGCCGCTGCGTCAGCGTACGGCACAGCGCGGCTTTCTGCGCCGCCGAGCGCGGTTTGCCGGCAAGCAGGGTAAAAAGCATAAAATCGTCGCTGCGCCCGCCGCTCAGGTAGTGCGGATCATAAATCCGCTGCGACGCGGGCAGTTTTTCCACTATCTGAAACCGGTCTTGCGGCGGAACGTCAAAGGTATCTACCAGCGTGCGGTGCAGGATGTCGCCGATCAGCGCGATGCGCGCCTCGCTGGTCTGCTCAGGCAGCGTAATTCGGGTCAGCGGCATGACTGCTTCTCCCCGGCATTGTCCTCCTCTGGCAAATAGTGCAGCGCGGTTACGGCGGCGGGCCAGCCGGCATAAAAGGCCAGGTGGGTAAAGGCTTCGCTGAGTTCGCGACGGCTCAGGCCGTTTTCGCCGGCGAAGCCGATATGCCAGCCGAGCTGTTTCTCCCGTCCCAGCGCGGCGAGACAGGCCAGGGTGATCAGGCTGCGTTCGCGCGGCGTCAGGATGTCGCGCCGCCAGATATCGCCGAATAGCAGGCTATGCGTGATCTCCGCCAGTTTTGGCGCAACCTGCTGCAGGGTCTCTTTATCGAGTGCATTGCTCATGATGGTGTGGCTCCTCTCAGGATTTATCGCTCACCTGCAGTGTCGTCCTCTGCTACTATCCTGAAAATCAAATTATTCAGCACGGTTCATCCCGAAAAGCAGGACGATATGAATAAACTTCCGGTCTCTCTCGATATGGATGCGCTGCGCAGTTTCGTGGCGGGCATCGAATACGATAGCTTCGCCCTCGCCGCCCAGCGTCTCTGTCGTTCTACCTCCGCCGTCAGCGCGCAGCTTAAAAAGCTGGAAGCGCAGTGCGGCGCTGAGCTGGTGGTGAAGCAGGGCCGCAAGCTGGCGCTCACGCCCAGCGGCGAGATGCTGCTGAGCTACGCGCGTCGTTTGCTGGCGCTTAACGATGAAGCGCAGCGCGCCGTGCGCGGCGAACTGCTAAAGGGAGAGCTGCGTATCGCCATGCAGGAGGATTTTGGCGAATCCCTGATGCCCGCCCTGCTAAGCCAGCTGGCGCGTCAGCATCCGCATCTCAATCTGACGGCGCGCATTGACCGCAACCGCGCCCTGCGCCAGGCGGCGCTTGAACGTCAGGTCGATATCGCACTGCTGTGGCAGCCTGAGCAGGTGCTGGATGAGAGCGAGTTTTTAGGGGAATGCCCGCTGGTGTGGATCGCTTCGTCGCAGAGTGAGGTCACCAGGCTGCTGGCGAGCGGCGAACCTTTACCGCTGGTGATGTTTGATGCGCCCTGTCAGATGCGCTCGCGCGCTATCGCCGCGCTGGACGGCGCCGGGATCCCCTGGCGCATTATCTTTACCAGTCCGAGCCTTAGCGGCATCTGGGCGGCGGTTCAGGCGGGCCTGGGGATTACGCTGCGCTCGCCTGTGGGTCTGCCGTCCGGCCTGCATATTGTCGACGGGACGCTGCCTGCGGCGGGCCGCATCGGGATAACCCTGTGGCAAAACCGTAGCCTGGACCTTCAGGCGCAGCGCCTGCTGCGCGATTCGGTTTCCGCTGCGCTGCTTCCCTCGCTGCTGCGCTAAAGATTTCCGGTTTAAACAATTTGGTTTAAATATGTTTCCCGCACGTAAGGTTAAGCCTTTTATATAACTTAACCTTCGCGCTGCGGATTAATTTATGGCGTGATAATTTTCACCGCGTCGTTTGTTTAATACGTCAACAAAAAAGGCCTTTAATTGCCTGTTTCTTCTTCGGTTAGCGTTTTTTTTGCAGTTAAACCTGCCGGCTGCGCTACGCCGTCACACCTTGTTAACACAGGCGTCATCAGGGGCGCGCATACTTTGCTGGCAGGCCGCATGGCAGGAAAGGTTTGTTATATATAAACGCGAATGAATCTAAACAAAATAAAAGATTGAGCCCGAATCGCAAAAGCTCTATATTGGCCGCGCCTAAAATCAGGTAACCCGATTTTTTAACAATCATTCAACTGCGGCACATACGATTGCCCCGGTTGTAGGAGAGATATGATGACGGATAAAGTCCGTATTGATTCTTTAGATGCCACTTCAAACGCAAACAATGAAACCTATTTGGCCCGTCAGGCTGAGTTCGAATCAAACGTCAGAAGTTATCCCCGCAAGTTACCGTTAGCGATTACCCAGGCGAAAGGCGTATGGATCACCGACGCCGACAACAAAGAGTACCTCGACTGCCTGGCAGGCGCGGGTACGCTGGCGCTGGGTCACAATCATCCTGACGTATTGCAGAGCATCCAAAATGTCATTACCAGCGGCTTGCCGTTACATACTCTCGATCTGACAACGCCCTTAAAAGATGCGTTCTCTGAATACCTGCTGTCGCTGCTGCCGGGCCAGGGTAAAGAGTACAAACTGCAGTTCACCGGCCCGTCCGGCGCGGACGCGGTAGAAGCAGCCATCAAGCTGGCGAAAAAAGCCACCGGCCGTTCAGGCGTTATTGCCTTCTCCGGCGGCTACCACGGCATGACCCACGGCGCGCTCTCGGTCACCGGTAACCTGTCGCCGAAAGAAGCGGTCAACGGCATGATGCCGGAAGTGCAGTTTATGCCTTATCCGCACCTTTACCGCTGCCCGCTGGGCATCGGCGGCGAAGCGGGCGTGAAAGCGCTGACCTACTACTTCGAAAACCTGATCAACGACGTGGAAAGCGGCGTGCGCAAACCTGCGGCGGTGATCCTGGAAGCGGTTCAGGGCGAAGGCGGCGTAAACCCGGCACCGGCCGAGTGGCTGCAGCGTATCCGTAAGGTGACCGAAGAGCACGGTATTCTGCTGATCATCGACGAAGTGCAGGCGGGCTTTGCGCGCACCGGTAAATTCTTCGCCTTTGAACACGCCGGCATTCAGCCAGACATTATTGTGATGTCCAAAGCTGTGGGCGGTGGTCTGCCGCTCGCCGTACTGGGTATCAAAAAGCAGTTCGACGCCTGGGCGCCGGGCCACCACACCGGTACTTTCCGCGGCAACCAGCTGGCGATGGCGACCGGCCTGACCACGCTGAAAATCCTGAAAGAGCAGAACATCGCCGACAAAGTGGCGCAGCAAGGCGAGTGGCTGAAAGGCAAACTGGCTGAGATGCAGAAACGCTTCCCGGTTATCGGTCACGTACGCGGTCTGGGCCTGATGATCGGCATCGAGATTGTGAAGCCGAACGAAGCCAAAGATCAGCTGGGCTGCTATCCGGCGGACGGCGATCTCTCTGCCCTGCTGCAGAAAAAATGCTTTGAAGCGGGCCTGATCCTCGAGCGCGGCGGCCGTCACGGCTGCGTGCTGCGTCTGCTGCCTTCCCTGCTGATCACCAACCAGGAGCTGGAAGTCTTCCTCGATAAGTTCGAGCAGGCGCTGCTGGCCGCTGGCGTGCAGCCGGTTTAAGTGGAGCGGAATGCAATCATGTCTGAATTAAATCCGATCCTGGCGGGCTCGGCGCAGAGCATCGAAGCCTATCAGCAGGTTATCGAGCAGAGCAGCAAAGCGGTTGTTGAGTGGCTGAAGCAGCCTGAAATGTATCAGGGCAAAACCGTCGCGGAACTGCGCGAGCGTATTGCGCTGGACTTCAACCCGACCGGTCTGGGCAACCAGGCTGCCATTGAGCGCGCGGTGGAGTTCTTCCTGAAGGACAGCCTGGCGGTGCATCACCCGCAGTGCGTGGCGCATCTGCACTGTCCGAGCCTGGTAGTCAGCCAGGCGGCGGAAGTGCTGATCAACGCCACCAACCAGAGCATGGATTCCTGGGACCAGAGCCCGTCGGCGACCATCATTGAGATGAAGCTGATCGAGTGGCTGCGCGCCCAGGTTGGCTATGAAGCGGGCGACGCGGGCGTCTTCACCAGCGGCGGCACCCAGAGCAACCTGATGGGCCTGATGCTGGCGCGCGACGCGTTTTTTGCGCGTCAGGGCCACTCAGTGCAGCAGGATGGCCTGACAGGCGATCTGCGCAAGCTGAAGGTCTTCTGTTCTGAAAACGCCCACTTCTCCGTACAGAAGAATATGGCGCTGCTCGGCCTGGGCTACCAGTGCGTAACCCAGGTGAAAACCGACGAATACGCCCGTATGGACGTAACCGATTTGGCGGAGAAGATCGCCCAGGCGAAAGCCAACGGCGAACAGATCCTGGCGATCGTTGCCACCGCAGGCACCACTGACGCGGGCGCTATCGATCCGCTGCGCGACATCGCCGCGCTGGCGGCCCAGAACAATATCTGGGTACACGTCGATGCAGCCTGGGGCGGCGCGCTGCTGCTGTCGGAAAAATATCGCGACTATCTGGACGGCCTGGAGCTGGTGGATTCCGTTACCCTGGACTTCCACAAGCAGTATTTCCAGACCATCAGCTGCGGCGCTTTCCTGCTGAAAGATGCGGCGAACTATGAGCTGATGCGCTACCAGGCGGCTTACCTGAACTCTGAGTTTGACGAAGAGGCGGGCGTGCCGAACCTGGTATCCAAATCGCTGCAGACCACGCGCCGTTTCGACGCGCTGAAGCTGTGGATGGGTCTGGAAGCGCTGGGTCAAAAACAGTACGCGGCGATCATCGATCACGGCGTCACCCTTGCACAGCAGGTCGCGAAATATATCAGCGCCCATCCGCTGCTTGAGCTGGTGATGAAGCCGCAGCTGGCGAGCGTGCTGTTCCGCTTCCATCCGGAAACCGGCTGTCACGATCTTGCCGAAACCGCGCTGCTGAACCAGCGCATCGGCGACGCGCTGCTGGAATCGGGCCGCGCCAACGTCGGCGTGACCGAGCACAACGGCGTAACCTGCCTGAAGCTGACGCTGCTTAACCCCACCGTCACGCTGGAAGATGTGAAAGTCCTGCTGGCGCTGGTTGAGAAAACCGCGAAGCCGCTGGTAGGCTAAGCCGCTTAGAGGCGAAAAAGCCGGTAACTCAGGTTACCGGCTTTTTTTTGCGCCGCGCCAGGCCGCACGCAACGGCCTGCGGCGCATTCGCAGCGCTATACCAGCACCACCTCGATACCCTGCGCTTTCAGCGCGTTTACAATCCCGGCATCGGCCTGCTGGCCGGTGATCACCAGATCGATATTCTCCGCCTTGCTGAACAGCATGCCCGCGCGCTGGCCCAGCTTGCTGCTGTCCACCAGCACGCCCAGCTTCCCGACCATTCCCAGCATTTGCTGCTCAGAAATCGCCGTCAGCATATCCGTTTTATACAGCCCTTCGGCGGTCAGCCCGCCGCCGCTGGTAAACATCCAGTGACCGGCATAGAGGCTGCTGCTGCTCTCCTGGGGCGGCAAAATGATCGAATGATTTTTACTGTACTGGCCCCCCATGATAATGACGCTTTCATGGTCATGTTCAATCAGGTAGTTGGCCAGAGGCAGATAGTTAGTGATGATTTGTACTTTCTTGTTGCAGATTTCCTGGCCCAGCAGAAACGCCGTCGAACCGCAGTTAATCACCACACTTTCGCCGGGATGAATGAAAGTCGACGCCGCCCGGGCGATGCGCACCTTCTCGTCATGGTTTGGCGCCCGGTTAGGATTAAGCGGGAGCCAGGTCTCGCGTTCCGGCGTGATGGCTTCGGCGCCATTGCGGACTTTACGCACTTTCCCCTCTTTATCGAGGCGAATAATGTCGCGCCGGGTGGTGGCCGGAGAGGTACCCAAAAGTTCAGTAATCTCACTGACGCTAAGCACATCGTGTTCACGCAGCAGATTAATTAAAAGATGATGTCGCTGTGTTTCAGTCATTCTGCTACCTGTTTTTGTTTGACCGACCGTCAAGCGGAAGGTGCCGGATTATCCGGCACCTCAGCCCTAAAGAAAAGACTTAAAGGGTAGATCGGGTTCAGCTGTAAAACAGTCATCAAAACCGCGCGGATAGTGATATTCCAGCTTGTCTTTATCCAGCGGCCAGGTGAACTTGCCGCCGACCTGCCAGATAAAGGGCTTGAAGCCATAGTTCAGCCGATCTTTTTTCATCTCCCACAGCACGCGGATCTCCTGGGGATCGGCCTGAAAGTTTGACCAGATATCGTGGTGGAATGGGATCACCACGCGGGTTTTCAGCGCTTCAGCCATACGCAACATATCGGCACTGGTCATTTTATCCGTGATGCCGCGCGGATTTTCACCATATGAGCCAAGCGCCACGTCGATCTGATGGTCATTTCCGTGCTTCGCATAGTAGTTAGAGTAGTGAGAGTCACCGCTGTGATAAAGCGAACCGCCGGGGGTTTTGAACAGGTAGTTGACCGCGCGCGCGTCCATATTATCAGGTAGCACGCCCGCGGCTTTCTGATCGGCTGGCAGGGTAATCAGCGCGGTGCGGTCAAACGCATCCAGCGCATGAATCACCGTATCTTTGATTTTTATCTCATCGCCCGGCTTCACCACGATGCAGCGCGCTTCTGGCACTCCCCAGCCGATCCAGATATCCACGCAGCTCTGAGGCCCGATAAAGGGCACCGTCTCCGCGCAGTTTTGCATCACGGCGGCGGCCACGTTGACATCAATATGATCGTTGTGATCGTGCGTGGCGAGCACCGCATCGATCTGCCGAATGGCAAAAGGGTCGAGCACAAAAGGAGTGGTGCGCAGGTTGGGCTGGAGCTTTTCCACCCCGCTCATACGCTGCATCTGATGCCCTTTTTTCATCAGCCCGCTGCCGTGGCTCTGCTTGCCGGTGCCGCACCAGAAATCGATGCAAATATTGGCCCCGCCCTCTGACTTAAGCCAGATCCCGGTACAGCCCAGCCACCACATCGTAAAGGTACCCGGCGCGACCTGCTCCTGCTCAATCTCTTCGTTTAGCCAGCTGCCCCACTCCGGGAACGTGCTCAAAATCCAGGATTCGCGGGTGATGGTGTTCACTTTACTCATCGGTTCCACTCCTTAATGAAATCAAAAGTAATCACGATATGATTATCTTTGATTGATACTGACACGCTTTGATTCGGTTTGCAACGCCTTGATTACGCCAGTGACATTTGCATACCCGCTGCAACACCCGTACTTAACTGGCTAATAAATATGCTTTTTACTTATATATTAGCGGGGTAACCTTTAATTCAGGGGCGTTACAGGCAGGAGCGATCATGGCATGGCGCACAAAAATAATTTGCATGGCGCGTCACAAATAATCAAAAGTGATCTTGTGGTGATTTTTGGTGATTACTAGAGTGTTGGCACTGACCACACAGGGATTGCCCCTTGTGTTTTCCTTTCTGGAGAGCGTTATGGAGATCCTCTACAACATTTTTACCCTGTTCTTTCATCAGGTGATGACCAACGCTCCGCTGTTGCTGGGGATTGTGACCTGTCTGGGTTATATCCTGCTGCGCAAAAGCGTCAGCGTGATTATCAAAGGCACCATTAAAACCATTATTGGCTTTATGCTGCTGCAGGCGGGTTCAGGCATCCTGACCAGCACCTTTAAGCCGGTGGTCGCCAAAATGTCAGAGGTGTATGGCATTAACGGCGCCATCTCTGACACCTACGCCTCGATGATGGCCACCATCGATCGCATGGGGGATGCCTATAGCTGGGTGGGCTACGCCGTTCTGCTCGCGCTGGCGCTGAACATCCTTTACGTGCTGCTGCGCCGCATGACCGGCATTCGCACCATCATGCTGACCGGTCATATTATGTTTCAGCAGGCGGGCCTGGTGGCGGTTTCGTTCTATATCTTCGGTTACGCCATGTGGACCACGATTATCTGCACCGCGGTGCTGGTATCGCTCTACTGGGGGATCACCGCCAACATGATGTACAAACCCACCCAGGCCGTGACCGACGGCTGCGGTTTCTCTGTTGGGCATCAGCAGCAGTTCGCCTCCTGGATAGCCTGTAAGATTGCCCCCCGCCTGGGTAAACCTGAAGAGAGCGTGGAAGATCTCAAGCTGCCGGGCTGGCTGAACATCTTCCACGACAACATCGTCTCCACCGCCATTGTGATGACTCTCTTTTTTGGTGCCATTCTGCTCTCCTTTGGCATCAACGTTGTTCAGGCGATGGCGGGCAAAACCCACTGGACGGTCTATCTGCTGCAAACCGGCTTCTCTTTCGCGGTGGCGATTTTCATTATCACTCAGGGCGTGCGCATGTTCGTCGCTGAGCTATCGGAAGCCTTTAACGGCATCTCTCAGCGCCTGATCCCCGGCGCGGTTCTGGCGATCGACTGTGCGGCTATCTACAGCTTCGCCCCTAATGCCGTGGTCTGGGGCTTTATGTGGGGCACCATTGGCCAGCTGATTGCGGTGGGCATTCTGGTCGGCTGTGGCTCGTCGATTCTGATCATTCCCGGCTTTATTCCGATGTTCTTCTCCAACGCCACCATCGGCGTGTTTGCTAACCATTTTGGCGGCTGGCGCGCGGCGCTGAAGATCTGTCTGGTGATGGGAATGATTGAAATCTTCGGCTGCGTGTGGGCCGTCAGGCTCACCGCCATGAGCGCCTGGATGGGCATGGCGGACTGGTCAATTCTGGCTCCCCCTGTGATGCAGGGCTTCGCCTCGCTTGGACTGATTTTTATGGCCGTCATCATCCTGACTGCGCTGGCCTATATGTTTTTCGCAGGCCGTTCTTTGCGACAAGAAGAAGATGCAGAACAACCCGCAGAACTCTCTACTCACTAAGGAGTTTCGATTATGACCGTACGTATCCTGGCCGTGTGTGGCAACGGACAAGGCAGCTCCATGATCATGAAGATGAAAGTGGGCCAGTTTCTGACCCAGTCAAATATCGACCATACGGTAAGCAGCTGCGCAGTGGGTGAATATAAAAGTGAACTGAACGGTGCAGATATCATTATCGCATCGACCCACATCGCCGGCGAAATCAGCGTCTCAGGCAACAAATATGTGGTGGGCGTGCGCAATATGCTGTCGCCTGCGGATTTCGGTCCAAAACTGCTTGAAGTGATCAACGCACATTTCCCTCAGGACGTGAGGTAAGGACGCGCGATGAAATTACGTGATTCGCTGGCGGAAAATAACGCGATTCTTCTCCAGGCCGAGGCCAGCACCTGGCAGGAGGCGGTCAGGCTGGGCGTCGATCTGCTGGTCAGGGCGGATGTGGTAGAGCCGCGCTATTACCAGGCCATTCTCGACGGCGTGGCGCAGCACGGCCCCTATTTTGTTATCGCGCCGGGACTGGCAATGCCGCACGGCCGCCCGGAAGAAGGCGTGAAGAAAACCGGCTTTGCGCTGGTGACGCTGAAAACTCCGCTGCTGTTCAACCACGAAGATAACGACCCGGTGGACATTCTGATCACCATGGCCGCTGTGGATGCGCATACCCATCAGGAAGTGGGGATCATGCAGATCGTCAACCTGTTCAACGACGAAGCCAATTTTGACCGCTTACGCGCCTGCCGAACCGGACAGGACGTACTCAACTTAATCGATAACGCCACCGCGGCGGCAGTTTAACAGGAGCTGAACATGTCATTACCTATGTTGCAGGTTGCGCTGGATAACCAGACCCTATCCGACGCCTACGCCACCACCCGCCTGATTGCAGAGGAGGTCGATATCATCGAAGTCGGCACCATTCTCTGTGTCGGCGAAGGAGTGCGGGCCGTGCGTGACCTCAAGGCGCTGTATCCGCACAAAATCGTGCTGGCGGATGCCAAAATCGCCGATGCCGGCACCATCCTGTCGAAGATGTGTTTTGAAGCCCAGGCCGACTGGGTCACGGTAATCTGCTGTGCTGATATCAACACGGCGAAAGGCGCGCTGGAGGTCGCCAGAGGCTACAACGGCGACGTGCAGATTGAACTCACCGGTTTCTGGACGTGGGAACAGGCGCAGGCGTGGCGCGAGGCGGGCATCCAGCAGGTGGTTTATCACCGCAGTCGTGATGCGCAGGCCGCAGGCGTCTCCTGGGGAGATGCGGATATCAGCGCCATCAGGCGCCTGGCGGATATGGGCTTCAAAGTGACCGTCACCGGCGGGCTGGCGCTGGACGATCTGCCGCTGTTTAAAGGCATCCCCATCCACGTCTTTATTGCGGGTCGCAGCATTCGGGATGCGGCTTCGCCGGTAGAGGCAGCGCGTCAGTTTAAACACGTCATCACTCAGCTCTGGGGCTAAGGAGCCGCTATGTCGTTTAAACCGGTTCCGCTCGGCATCTATGAGAAAGCGCTTCCTGCTGGGGATGACTGGCTGGAGCGGCTCCAGCTGGCGAAGCAGCTGGGGTTCGATTTTGTTGAGATGTCGGTGGATGAGACGGACCAGCGCCTTGCTCGCCTCGACTGGCGGCGGGAGCAACGGCTGGCGCTGGTCAGCGCCATCGCTGAAACGGGGGTTCGCGTCCCCTCACTGTGCCTGAGCGCCCACCGCCGTTTTCCTCTGGGAAGCGAGGATGACGGGGTGCGTGCCCAGGGGCTGGAGATCATGCGGAAAGCGATTGCTCTGGCGCAGGATGTCGGCATCCGCGTTATCCAGCTGGCGGGTTATGACGTTTACTATCAGCAAGCCAACGATGAGACGCGTCGTCGTTTTCGTGACGGCCTGAAAGAGAGCGTCGAGATGGCGAGCCGCGCGCAGGTCACGCTGGCGATGGAGATCATGGACTATCCGCTGATGAACTCCATCAGCAAGGCGCTGGGCTATGCGCACTACCTGAATAACCCCTGGTTCCAGCTCTATCCAGATATCGGCAACCTGTCGGCATGGGATAACGACGTACAGATGGAGCTTCAGGCGGGCATCGGGCATATCGTGGCGATTCACGTAAAGGATACGCGGCCGGGCGTGTTTAAAAATGTTCCCTTCGGCACCGGCGTGGTGGATTTTGAACGCTGTTTTAACACCCTGAAGCAGACGGGCTACTGCGGCCCCTATCTGATTGAGATGTGGAGTGAAACCGCCGACGATCCGGTCGCCGAAGTGGCCAGCGCGCGGGACTGGGTACGTGAACGGATGGCGAAGGCTGGCTTACTGGAGGCGGAACATGCTTCGGCTCAAACAGCAGGTGTATGAAGCCAACGCGGATCTGCCGCGTTATGGCCTGGTGACCTTTACCTGGGGCAACGTCAGCGCTATCGATCGTGAGCGGAGTCTGGTGGTGATTAAGCCGAGCGGCGTGCCCTATGACAGACTGAGCGTGGAGGATATGGTGGTGGTCAATCTCCAGGGCGATGTGGTCGAGGGAAAATGGCGGCCCTCTTCCGATACCGCAACCCATCTGGCGCTTTACCGACGTTACCCTGAGATTGGCGGTGTCGTGCATACCCATTCAACGCACGCCACCGCCTGGGCACAGGCGGGGCGGGCAATCCCGGCGCTGGGAACGACGCATGCCGACTACTTCTTTGGCAATATTCCCTGCACGCGGGCGCTTACCCAGGCGGAGGTTGAGGGTGATTATGAGCTAAACACCGGTAAGGTGATTATCGAAACGCTGGGCGCAAGTGAGCCGCTGCATACGCCGGGAGTCGTGGTCTGTCAGCATGGCCCATTCGCCTGGGGTAAAGATGCGCATGAGGCGGTGCATAATGCCGTGGTGCTGGAAGAGGTGGCGAAAATGGCGTGGATTGCGCGCGGCATTAATCCACAGCTTGCGGAAATAGATGATTATCTGATGGACAAGCATTTTCTGCGTAAGCATGGCCCCAATGCCTATTACGGACAAAAATAAGGGGCATCGATGCACCGCAGCGGCGGACGGCTAAGCGAACGAACGGGAAGCTATTCCTTGCTGGGGAAGGCACAAGCACGCATTTAATCGCCGGTGCCGTGCTCCCTTCCCCAGCGCTTCCCGCCTCTATTTTCCGACGGGGTTAAGGCTATTTCGCCGTTCTGCCCGCAGCGACAATGCCACGTTTCGGCACCACTCTTCTGACGCGCATCAGCGTCATCGCCATCGACGTCAGCGCCAGTAAAATCAGTACCGCACCCAGCACCGCCATCGCGTGAAACCCTGCGTGACGAAACAGCCACAGCCCGACAATCCCGCCGCCGAGAAACGTAAAGTCCGCACGGTCAATGATAACAAGCCGTATATTAACGCTATCGCAATTTGAAATGACGGCACCGCCGCTGGCCATCATGATATCCAGTTAAGGAAAACCTATGTTAGCAAGGCTCTTTCATTTCTTTGAAAACTTACTGACGCCCTTCCCGGAAAAAGATATCTGTTTTACAGAGAAGAGACAGGGGATATGGTATTTCGTTAAAAAAATAAAATTTATTGTTGTGCTCATTGCTCTCGCCGGACTGATTAAAGCCGCCGTTGATGTCGGTATAATTTATACCCTGGGGCTGGTAATTGATTCTCTGAACGGCACTCTGCAACCTGCTGTCGCTCATCTGGTTACACAAAATCAGTTACTGGTCCTTACCGCAGTGCTGTTTCTTGTTGTTCGGCCGCTCTCAGCATTGAGCCTGGGATTACTTTGCGATCAATGCCTTCGCGCCCGTTTTAGCCCTATGATCCGCTGGTTGCTTTATAACAAGGTGATTAATAATGACCTTGCTTTTTTTAACCATAATCACGCCGGAAAAATTGCATCCGCTGTCTGGCAGGCCGGACAGGCCGCGACAGAATTCTTACTTAGCGTATTGCAAAGAATAGGGTCGAATGTTGCCTTTATCCTTTTAACGCTGGGGTATATGAGTTTCATTAATACAGGGTTCACGGCTGTAGTTATTCTTTGGCTGGCACTTTATCTCGCTCTTTCAGTAAAATATGCGCCTGAAATAAAAAGACTGTCCCGTAAATCAGCTGACTCTTCCAATATAATCAACGGCCATCTTGTCGATATTTTTTCCAATATAATTAATGTCAAATCACTTTCGCCCCAGGGAGATGATAGTGAGTTTATGCGTCACAGGCTGAGCGATTTTATAAATAAGAATGAAAGTTTTCTGCGAGCCATTACCACGGCAGAGATGCTTCTGTTGCTAACCAGCTCAACGGCAATAGTCGCAGCAGGCTATATCTCAATTTTATCATGGCGCGAAGGGCTGCTTTCAGTGGGAGAGATTTCAGCTGTGTTCGGGCTAGTTTTGCGTATGGAAAGTCAGCTCTCTGCTCTGATGGAGCAATTAACCGGTGCGATGCGGTCGCTGGGGTTATTTAATGCTTCTGTTGAGACAATAGATTACCAGAATCAAATTACCGACGGCACTCTCCCGATACTGAGAGATAGCAGCGCAGGCGAGATAAAAATTCATGATCTGCATTTTCAGTATGCTGCGGGTAAAAGGATTATTCAGGGAATAAACCTGCATATCCGCCCCGGAGAAAAAGTCGCGATTGTGGGAGAATCTGGCTGCGGTAAATCGACGTTAATCAGTTTGCTGATGCGATTTTTCGATCCTGAGCAGGGAGAAATTATGCTTGATGGCGTGGACATCAGGGAACTAAACCGACATGATCTTCGTCAGCAGTTCAGCATAGTCAATCAGGATAACTTACTGTTTAATCGTACTATTTATGAAAATATAACCTTTGGCTGCTCTCAATTCACCAAAGAAGACGTATGGAAGGCAGCAAAAAAAGCGAAGGCGCTGGATTTTATTCTTCAGGCTACAGACGGTACCCATAGCGGATTTGAGACCCTCACTGGCGATCGCGGTGTCAAGTTGTCGGGCGGTCAGCGCCAGCGACTGAGCATCTGTCGGGCTATTTTGCGTAATGCTCCGGTGTTAATTCTGGATGAGGCTACCTCAGCGCTCGACTCTCTTACGGAAGCTGAAATTCGTGATTCACTGAATGAGGTAATGGCAGGGAAAACGGTTATCGCAATTGCGCATCGGTTATCATCCATAACAGGAATGGATCGAATTTTCGTTCTTCAGAATGGTTTAATAGAGGCTGAGGGAACGCATAATGAGCTGCTTCAGCAGAGAGGACGCTACTACTCTCTGTGGAAAGAACAAGCCCGCTTATGATGTCAGATTCGCTTTTACTTAACGGAGAGCGACATTCCCTTTCTGTTTTCCAGATGCACTGTAACGTCTGTCCTGCTCCAGCGTCCGCTGCCAGAGAGGTAAACATTCTCCCTCTTGAACCCTTTCGCAGCGGTAAACTTGATTCAAGAGGGTAGCGTCTTTGGTTCGACTTTAGACATGTTGGACGCTGATTGCCGGGCAGGCTATTTCGCCGTTCTGCCCGCAGCGATAATGCCACGTTTCGGCACCACTCTTCTCACGCGCATCAGCGTCATCGCCATCGACGTCAGCGCCAGTAAAATCAATACCGCACCCAGCACCGCCATCGCGTGAAACCCTGCGTGACGAAACAGCCACAGCCCGACAATCCCGCCGCCGAGAAACGAGAAGATAGTGGTCAGGTGCGTTTTCAGCTGCTTCTTTTGCGCATGCGCGTTTTTCGACGGGTCGCGGCGTAGCATTGCGCTCAGCACAGAGGCGAAGGAGATGCCGGCATCGGTCAGGGTGCCGGTGATATGCGTGGCGCGCACGCGTCCGTTAGATAACTGCGTTGAGGTGGAGTTATGCACGCCCATCAGAAAACCGAGCAGTACTAAGACTTCGCGGTTATTGCCGGAAGAGTAGAAAAAGATTTCGAACAGCGACAGACACAACAGGGCGATCCCTTCCGCTACCAGCACCTGACAGAAAATGGTGCGCATATTGTGTTTAAGTCCGGCAATCACCGCCAGCCGCGCGGTGACCGCGCCCGCGACAAAGGCCAGCAGCAGGCAGCCGAGAAAGGTGAGATCGCGCAGATCGCTGTTATTCACTTCGCTGGAGAGCTGTGAAGTATTGCCCGACATATGTGAAGGAAAAAAGCCAAAGGCGCCTAACGCCATAGCGTTAAGCAGGCCAGCCGCTGTCGCCAGCCAGACGGCAAGATAGCGGTCTTCAGTGTGGGATCGCTCTCGCTTCATTTTTATCAACATTCACGCTTCACCTTTTTATTATTACCTGAGCTTAAGCGTAGGGAGTAATGCGATCCTTGTCACAGCGTCTAAGTAAAAAGAGTTAATAAAAATGTTAAGTAACTTAAATAAAAATGCGTTATCTCAGTTACTGTAAAGGCGCGGTGGGGTTACAGAAAAGTCAATTAGCGGCGGGCGTAATTTCGCGCCAGCCATTAATATAGCTGGCGCGAGGCGATTATCAGCGGCGGGCTCTTACCACCTGATAGCGGCGGGTGAAATATTCCACCGGCGCGCTCCAGACGTGAACCAGTCGCGTAAACGGAAACAGCAGAAAAATAGTCATGCCGAGTACCAGATGCACCCGGTAGATCCACTCTACCCCGGCCAGCGATTCAGAGGCGCCGCCGCGGAAGGTGACAATGGCCTGCGCCCAGCCCACCAGCTTCATCATGTCGGCACCGTCGAGATGCTGCATCGAGAAGAGGATCGTTGTCAGACCCAGCGCGCACTGCACCAGCAGAATTATCAGGATCAGCATATCGGCAGGAGTTGAGGTTGCACGAACGCGCGGACTGAACAGACGACGCTTCAGCAGCAGCAAACCGCCCACCAGCGTCATGATGCCGAACACGCCCCCCGCCGCCATCGCCAGCTTCTGCTTGGTGGCGATAGCGAGGAAGGATTCATACATCCAGTGCGGCGTCAGCAGGCCGAACAAATGGCCGAAGAGGATGCCGAGAATACCGATATGAAACAGATTAGAACCCAGGCGCATCCCTTTTTTATCCAGCATCTGGCTGGAGGAGGCGCGCCAGGTGTACTGGCCGTAGTCGTAACGCAGCCAGCTCCCAATCAGGAACACGGTGCCGCACAGGTAGGGATAGATATCAAAGAACAACACGTTTAAATAGTGCATCAGGCTGTTCCTCCAGCGGAGAGATCGAGATATTGCGGCGCGGTTTCATGGCGGAAGCGCCGCTGATGTTGCTGTTGTGCGGAGCTGTCGCAGGCGCTGTCGTCGATAAACCTCACCTGCTCCTCTTCCCAGACCGCATCCATGGCGGCCGGGGTATCGTCGCGCGTCTCGCTGGCGACCTGAGCCGCCACGCTTTCGCTGCTCAGCGGGCTGTTGGCTACCTTCAGAAGCGTGTCAAACAGCAGGCTGAAGTCGCTGTCGCGCTCTTTCAGACGGCCGCCGAGCAGCGCCAGAATCGGCGCGACGTCCAGCAGTCCCTGACGGGCATCCGCTTCTGGCTGCAGGCTGAGATATTCCAGATAGAGCGGCAGATAGTCCGGCAGTTCACGACAGTTCAGCTCCAGTCCGGCGCGTTCATACTGCGCCATAAGATCCACCATCGCCTGACCGCGATCGCGCGACTCTGCGTGCACATGCTCAAACAGCAGCAGCGAAGTCGCGCGGCCGCGTTCGAACAGCGCGCACCATTCTGCCTGCATATCGAGCAGCGGCGTGGCAAAGTAGCGATCGATAAAGGGCAGCAGCGCGGGATGCTGCGCGCTGACCAGCTCGCGCAGCTCCTCCTGATGCGACCAGAGCGCCTCGTCGGGATACTCCAGCAGCAGGGCTACAGCTTTAATTAGCGCCATTATTTGCCTCCCGCGTTGTCGCCGATATTGATCGCGTCAATGCGGCGGCTGTTAAACAGGTTAAATTTGGTGTCACTGCCGTGGCAGCCGTCGCCAAAGGTAAAGCCGCAGCCGTTGCGTTCAGGGAAGGCTTCACGCGCCAGCTCGCAATGGCTGCTGGGGATAACGAAGCGATCTTCATAGTTGGCGAGCGCCAGATAGCGATACATCTCCTCGACCTGCGCTTCGCTCAGCCCCACCTCGTCGATGGCGCGCGTATCGGTAACCCCGTCCACGCTCTGCGCGCGTTTGTAGTGGCGCATCGCCATCATGCGCTTCAGCGCACGCAGCACCGGGGCGGTATCGCCGGCGCTCAGCAGGTTAGCGAGGTACTGCACCGGAATGCGCAGGCTTTCCACGTCCGGCAGCACGCTGGTCTGGGACACCAGCCCGCCCGCGTCGGCCACCGACTGAATCGGCGACAGCGGCGGCACATACCAGACCATCGGCAGCGTGCGATATTCGGGATGCAGCGGCAGCGCCAGCTTCCAGTCCATCGCCAGCTTCCACACCGGCGACGCCTGCGCGGCATCGATAACGCTTTGCGGGATGCCCTGCTTCAGCGCCTCTTCGATCACCTGCGGATCGAAGGGATCGAGAAAGACGTCGCACTGGCGCTGGTAGAGATCGGTTTCCTGTTCGGTGCTGGCCGCTTCGGCGATCTTGTCGGCGTCATACAGCAGCACGCCGAGATAGCGAATGCGGCCGACGCAGGTTTCTGAGCAGACGGTGGGCATGCCTGACTCAATGCGCGGATAGCAGAAGATGCATTTTTCCGACTTGCCGCTCTTCCAGTTGAAGTAGATCTTTTTGTACGGGCAGCCGCTGACGCACAGACGCCAGCCGCGGCATTTATCCTGGTCGATCAGGACAATGCCATCCTCTTCGCGCTTGTAGATAGCGCCGCTCGGACAGGTAGCGGCGCAGGCGGGATTAAGGCAGTGCTCGCACAGGCGCGGCAGATACATCATGAAGGTGTTTTCGAACTGGCCGTACATCTCCTTCTGCATCGCATCGAAGTTTTTATCCGCCGAACGCTTGCTGAACTCGCCGCCAAGGATCTCTTCCCAGTTCGGGCCGCCCTGGATTTTGTCCATACGCTGACCGCTGATCAGCGAGCGCGGGCGCGCCGTCGGCTGGTTCTTGCCTGCTTTGGCGGTGTGGAGATGCTGGTAGTCAAAGGTAAAAGGCTCGTAGTAGTCATCGATGCCCGGCACCACCGGGTTGGCGAAGATTTTCATCAGCACCGATGAGCGGCTGCCGAGGCGCGGCACCAGCCGCCCCTTGATGTTGCGGATCCAGCCGCCGCGCCATTTTTCCTGGTCCTCCCAGGCGTTGGGATAGCCGACGCCGGGTTTGCTTTCTACGTTGTTAAACCAGGCGTACTCCATCCCCTCACGGCTGGTCCAGACGTTTTTACAGGTGACGGAGCAGGTATGACAGCCGATGCACTTATCGAGATTTAATACCATGCCGACCTGAGAGCGGATTTTCATTTTGTCGCCTCCTGTACCTGATCGCGGCCTTCGTCATCCAGCCAGTTCACCTTGTTCATCTTGCGTACCATGATAAATTCGTCGCGGTTAGAGCCGACGGTGCCGTAGTAGTTGAAGCCGTACGCCAGCTGGGCGTAGCCGCCGATCATATGGGTCGGTTTCGGACAGGCGCGCGTGACCGAGTTATGGATACCGCCGCGCTGGCCGGTCACCTCCGATCCTGGAATGTTCATCAGACGTTCCTGCGCGTGATACATCATCGTCATGCCCGCCGGAACGCGCTGGCTTACCACTGCGCGCGCCGTCAGCGCGCCGTTGGCGTTGAACACCTCGATCCAGTCGTTATCTTCAATCCCCAGCTCTCTGGCGTCTGTTTCACTCATCCAGACGATGGGGCCGCCGCGTGACAGCGTCAGCATCAGCAGGTTTTCACTGTAGGTAGAGTGAATGCCCCATTTCTGGTGCGGCGTAAGGAAGTTGAGCGCTTTCTCCGGGAAACCGTTGGAGGGAATATGCTCCAGGTTCTGCACGCTGCGCGTATCAACCGGCGGACGGTAGGCGCAGAACGCTTCGCCGAAGGCGCGCATCCAGGGGTGATCCTGATAGAGCTGCTGACGGCCCGACAGGGTGCGCCACGGGATCAGCTCATGCACATTGGTGTAGCCGGCGTTATAGGAGACATGCTCATCTTCCAGGCCAGACCAGGTCGGGCTGGAGATGATTTTGCGCGGCTGCGCCTGAATATCGCGGAAGCGGATCTTCTCCTCTTCTTTTGGCTTCGCCAGGTGGGTGTGATCGCGACCGGTAAACTCACTCAGCGCCTGCCAGGCTTTTACCGCCACCTGACCGTTGGTTTCCGGCGCCAGCGTCAGGATCACTTCTGCGGCGTCGATGGCGCTGTTAATCATCGGCTGGCCTTTAGCGACGCCGTCCGCTTTGGTGTAGTTAAGACGGCGCAGCAGGTCGACCTCTTTATCGGTGTTCCAGCTGATGCCTTTGCCGCCGTTGCCCAGCTTCTCAAGCAGCGGTCCGACCGAGGTGAAGCGCTCGTAGACGGCGGGATAGTCGCGCTGCACGCTGATAATCTGCGGCGCGGTCTGGCCAGGAATAAGATCGCACTCCCCTTTTTTCCAGTCGCGCACGTCGCCCGCCGCCAGTTCGCCCGGCGAGTCGTGCTGCAGCGGCTGTAGCACCACGTCGGTCTCTTTGCCGAGATGGCCAACGCAGAGGTCGGAAAAGGTTTTGGCGATGCCTTTATAGATTTCCCAGTCGCTTTTCGACTCCCAGGCGGGATCGACCGCGGCGGAAAGCGGATGAATAAACGGATGCATATCCGAAGTATTCATATCGTCTTTCTCATACCAGGTGGCGGTCGGCAGCACGATATCGGAGAAGAGACAGGTGCTGGACATGCGGAAATCGAGCGTGACCAGCAGGTCGAGCTTGCCTTCCAGCGCCTCGCCGCGCCACTCCAGCTCTTCCGGGCGCTCCTTCTCATCGCTTATCGGCTCGCCCTGAATACCGCTCTCGGTGCCGAGCAGATAGCGCAGCATATACTCGTGCCCTTTGCCCGACGAGCCGAGCAGGTTTGAACGCCAGATAAACATATTGCGCGGATGGTTGTCGCCGTTATCGGGATCTTCGCACGCCATGCGCAGCTTGCCAGACTTCAGCGCGTCAACGGTCCAGGCCTGCTCTGACTGGCCGGCGCGTTTCGCCTCCTCGGCGATGCGCAGCGGGTTGATGCCGAGCTGCGGCGAGGATGGCAGCCAGCCCATACGTTCGGCGCGGACGTTGAAGTCGATTAACTGGCCGCTGAACTGGCTGGCGTCGGCGAGCGGCGACAGCAGTTCGCTGACCTGCAGCTTCTCAAAGCGCCACTGGCTGGCGTGGTTATAGAAGAACGAGGTGCTGTTCATCTGGCGCGGCGGACGATTCCAGTCAAGCGCGAAGGCCAGCGGCGCCCAGCCGGTTTGCGGACGCAGCTTCTCCTGACCCACATAGTGCGCCCATCCGCCGCCGGTCTGACCGACGCAGCCGCAGAATACCAGCATATTGATCAGGCCACGGTAGTTCATGTCCATGTGATACCAGTGGTTCATGCCCGCGCCGACGATAATCATCGAGCGTCCGTGGGTTTTGTGCGCCGTTTCGCCGAACTCGCGCGCGATTTTTTCAATCTGGCTGCGCGGCACGCCGCAGATCTGCTCCGCCCAGGCGGGTGAATAGGCGCGCACGTCGCTGTAGTCGCGCGCGCAGTTAACGTCATCAAGGCCGCGGTCGAGACCGTAGTGGGCCAGCGTCAAATCATAAACCGAGGCGACCGGCAGCTCACGACCGTCGGCCAGCGTCAGCATTTTGACCGGCACTTTATGCAGCAGCACCTCTTCCTGCTTTACATGGCGAAAATGAGGGTTCTCGATGCCGCCAAAGTAGGGAAAGGCAACATCCATAACCGCATCGCGCCGGTCGAGCAGCGAGAGGGTCAGCTGCGTCGGCGTGCCTGCTGCTTTCTGTTCGAGGTTCCATTTGCCTTTTTCGCCCCAGCGGAAGCCGATTGACCCGTTCGGCACCACCAGATCGCCCGTCTGGTTAAAGGCGACGGTTTTCCACTGCGGATTGTTCTCTTCGCCGAGGTTATCGGCCAGGTCCGCGGCACGCAGCTGGCGTCCCGGTACATAGCTGCCATCTTCACGCGGCTCCAGCAGCACCAGCATCGGCATATCGGTGTATTGACGCGCGTAGTTCAGGAAGTAGTCGCTGGGGTTTTTCAGGTGAAACTCGTTCAGGATGACGTGGCCCATCGCCATCGCCAGCGCGCTGTCGGTGCCCTGCTTCGGCGCCAGCCACTGGTCGCACAGCTTGGCGACTTCCGAGTAGTCCGGGGTGATGGCCACCGTTTTGGTGCCTTTGTAGCGCACTTCGGTAAAGAAGTGCGCGTCCGGGGTGCGCGTCTGCGGCACGTTGGAGCCCCAGGCGATAATGTAGTTAGCGTTGTACCAGTCGGCGGATTCCGGCACGTCGGTCTGCTCGCCCCAGGTCATCGGCGACGCGGGCGGCAGGTCGCAATACCAGTCGTAGAAGCTCAGGCAGGTGCCGCCGAGCAGCGACAGATAGCGCGTGCCTGCTGCATAAGAAACCATCGACATCGCCGGGATTGGCGAAAAGCCCGCAATTCGGTCCGGGCCGTAGTTTTTGATGGTCCAGATATTGGCGGCGGCGATGAGCGGATTCAGCTCTTGCCAGCTGGCGCGCACGAAACCGCCGCGGCCGCGCTGCGATTTATAGATTTTGCTCTTTTCCTTGTCCGCCATAATGGCGTTCCAGGCGTCAACCGGATCGCTGTGCTGCGCCAGCGCGTCGCGCCACATCTCCAGCAGCACCTTGCGCACCAGCGGATATTTCAGCCGGTTGGCGCTGTAGAGATACCAGGAGTAGCTCGCACCGCGCGGACAGCCGCGCGGCTCGTGGTTGGGCAGATCGGGACGCGTACGCGGATAGTCGGTTTGCTGCGTCTCCCAGGTAACCAAACCGTTTTTAACGTAAATCTTCCAGCTGCAGGAGCCGGTGCAGTTTACGCCGTGGGTGGAACGCACGATCTTGTCATATTGCCAGCGCTGCCGGTAACTCTCTTCCCAGTCGCGATTGGTGTTATAGACCTGACCGTGCCCCTCTGCGAAGCTGTCGCCTTTCTGTTTGAAATAGCGGAAGCGGTCGAGAAGTTTGCTCATTGCGCATCTCCAGTATGGTTAGTGCTCATGTTCTGCTTAGTTGTTCTTGGTTTTGCGACGGCCATACAGCAGCCAGGTCAACAGCAGACAGACGATGTAAAAGATCAGGAAAAGTTTCATGGCGCCGACGGGCGAACCGGTCAGGGTCAGCGAAGTGCCGAACGCTTTCGGGATAAAGAACCCGCCGACCGCGCCCAGCGCGGAAATAAAGCCCAGCGCAGCAGCGGTGTCGGTTACTGCGGCATGCTGCGCCTCTTCCGGGCTGCGACCGAGTTTCGTCATGCGCTCCAGAGTGATCTGGCGAAAAATGACGGCGATCATCTGGAAGGTCGAGCCGCTGCCGAGACCTGAGGCCAGGAACAGGCCCATAAAGACCCCATAGAAACCCAGGAAGTAGCCGTCAGTGGCACCCGGCAGCGTAAGAAAGACCAGCGCCGAGAACAGCGTCATTAGTGCGAAGCTAATCACCGTAACGCGCACTCCGCCGAACCTGTCAGACAGGAAGCCGCCCGCAGAGCGCGCCAGCGCGCCGAGGAAAGGGCCGAAGAAGGCGAGATGCACAATATCGACATGGGGAAACTGCGTTTTCGCCAGCATGGCGAAGCCCGCAGAGAAGCCGATAAAGGAACCGAAAGTAGCCAGATAAAGCATGCCCAGGGTCCAGAGATGGCCCTGTTTCAATACGGGCAGCTGCTCGCGCAGCGAGGCGCGCATGCCGGCGATATCGTTCATGCCGGTCCAGGCGGCGATGGTGGCTATAGCCAGCAGCGGCGCCCAGATCCAGGCGGCGTTGGCCAGCCACATCTGGCTGCCATCCTCCAGCGTGACGCCACCCACGAAAAACGGCACCGCGATAATCAGCGGCGCAACGAGCTGCATCACGCTGACGCCGAGGTTGCCGAGACCGCCGTTGATGCCGAGCGCCGAGCCCTGTTTGCTTTTGGGATAGAAGAGGCTGATATTGCCCATGCTGGAGGCGAAGTTAGCCCCTGCCAGACCGCAGAACAGCGAAATAATAATAAATACGCCGTAGGGGGTTTGCGGATTCTGCACCGCGAAGCCGAGCCAGACGCAGGGAATAATCAGCACGGCGGTGCTGATCACCGTCCAGAGACGGCCGCCGAGCACCGGCACGACAAAAGAGTAAGGCACGCGAAACAGCGCCCCGGAGAGCGAAGGCAGCGCGGTCAGGAGAAACAGCTGATCGACGGTAAAGTTAAATCCAACCCGGTTCAGGTTAACGGCGACGGTGCTAAAAAGCATCCAGACGCAGAAGGCGAGCAGTAAGGCGAAGACTGAGATGATGAGATTGCGACGGGCGATACGTTTGCCGCTGCTTTCCCAGAATTGTTGATTTTCAGGCGCCCAGTTTTCAAGCGCGCCGTGCCCGGAATGAGGTTTTACGCTCACATATCCTCCTGATGAGCAGCAGTGGGATCGCTCCCGCTCTCTGCAAGTACTATTTAAAAAGTAATAAATGAGAAACCGACTAAATCCGTATTAATACGAATCTGAATGTAATCAGATGACGACGCCGAGCCAGCCTTGCCTTATTAAATAAATTGCGAGCTATTCAGGTGCCGTTATTTGGCGAACGCTTACGTCCTGTAGAATGGTTAATAAGCCTATCGCAGCAGGCCAGAAAAACAAGAGGATTTGTAGGGGCTTTCATGATGCAGCGCAAAGCAACGCGGGATTGGATAATAGCGTCGCTAACGTTAACTACCTAATTATAGGTATATTTTATTTTTATTAAAAGAGATGAACAGATCGGCCGCCGGGTAGCTTGATAAAAATCAAAGAATATCTGAATAAAAACCAATATTGATTGCCGGGCGCCCTTTTCGAATAGATTTAATATAAATGCGAGCTGCTCTCAATTCTGATTTTAATAAACATAATAGTCACCAGACCCTGGCGCGATATTAATTACAATATATAGCGCAGCATATCAATGCTTTTGTCATTGCGAAGAGGTTAAAGCCAGCCGCAATCCCTTAGCCGCGTGGCGTGATCGGTGGCTGGCTGACGAGATGCTGACGTATTCGCTCATGGTATCAGCAACGGCGACCTCTTTTGCTGCTGAGTCTTTTAAGCCGCATTTGGCACGTTGCTGCTGGGTTTGATAATAATTTTTATGTATGTTGTAACTATTAGAATGCCACATCCCTTCTTCCGCTGCTTTAACCTGCCTTCGCACTAAGAGACGTGGTTATCAGCCCTGAAACAGTCGCGCCACCCGTTCGCGGCAGTAGTCAGGCGTAGGCTCACGGTCTTCAAACAGAATATGGTAGATCACCGGGGCCACCACCGTATCTACCGCCTCCTCCACGGAGAAGCCCGCTTCGCCACGCGCGATGGCGCGCTTTTGCAGCGTCTCAAGATGCAGAGCGGTAAAGCCGCAGCACTTCACCGTCGCACTGCCTCCCCCGCTGCCGATGATATCAGCAAGCATCTGCCGTCCGGGTTTTGATGACATCTCTTCGGCATACTGCAGAATAAAAGTTTCCAGGTCGCGCTGCATATCGCCAGTATCTTCGGGTTCGCTTATCGGGCGCATACGCGCCACCGCAACGTCAGCAAGCAGCTGCGTCAGATCGCCCCAGCGGCGATAAAGCGTGGATGGCGTGACGCCCGCCGTTTCCGCGATCATTGGTACCGTAAGCTCGCTGCGGTCGCGGGTTTTCAGCAGCGTATTGACCGCTCTATGCACCTCTTCCTGAATGCGCGCGCTGCGTCCGCCCTGCCGAATCATCTCCCTCGCCATCTTTTCTCCTGTCAGCAAAGAATGAACATCGCTAAAATTGTTTAATGCAAAGATATTGCGTTAACGCAGAAATGCAAGTATACCTGCCTTAAAGCTAATATTTTGCTTTAAGGTGATCGCCATGTCTTCTGCAACCACAACGCTCTCTGCCGCCGCCGCGGCGCGCATAACGCTTTATGCCTTTGTCTGCGCGACGCTGTTTTCCGCAACCAGCAGCGCGCCGACGCCGCTCTACCCGCTCTATCGCACGCTTTTCCATCTGTCGCCGGTGATGATAACGCTGATTTTCGCCAGCTATGCCTTTGCCCTGCTTGTTTCACTGCTGACGCTGGCCCGCCTTTCCGATTTTACCGGGCGGCGCGTGATGATGCTGGCGGCGCTGCTGTGCAACGCGCTGGCGCTGGGGATATTTATGCTGGCAGATTCGGCGCAGACGCTGGTCGCCGCGCGGATCATCCAGGGCGTTGCCACCGGCATCGCCCTGCCGACCTTTGGTGCGGCGATCCTCGATAGCGATAAGGTGCGCGGCCCGCTGCTCAATTCGGTGACGGCATTTGCTGGCCTGCTGGCCGGTTCGCTGACCGGCGCACTGATGATCACCTTCGCGCCTTTTCCTACCGTCTCGGTCTATGCGCTGCTGTTTGCACTGATGCTGGTAGCGCTGGCGCTGCTGCCTCTGATGCCTGAAACCGCGGCGCGGACGCCCGGCGCCCTGCGCGCCTTAACGCCGCAGATCGCTATACCCTCCCGCGCGCGCGGGCCGCTGCTGCGGCTTGCTCCCGTAAACGTCGCCACCTGGGCGCTGGGCGGCTTTTACCTGTCGCTGATGCCGTCGCTGGCGATCCTCTCAACGGGCCTCAGCTCGCCGTTTGTTGGCGGGAGCGTGGTGGCCACGCTGATGCTGAGCGCTACCGCGTCGGTCTTTATCTTCCGCCGCTGGCAGCCGCAGCGCGCGCTGTTTATTGGCACCCTTGCGCTGATGGCGGGCATTAGCCTGACCCTGATCGGCATCAATCATCATCTGACGGCGCTGCTCTATCTCGGCACGGCGGTCGCCGGTCAGGGTTTTGGCTCTATTTTTTCAACCCTGCTGAGCATTGTGATGCCGCTGGCGGAGAGCCACGAGCGCGCCGGGCTGTTTGCCGCTTTTCTGGTAAAAAGCTATCTCGCCTTTGCGCTGCCGGCGCTGCTGGCGGGCTGCGCGGTGCCGCTGCTGGGCCTGACCGCGACGGCTAACTACTACTGCTGGGGAATTTTTTCGATGGCGGCGGTGTCACTGCTGGCGGGAGGGCGCGCGGTGCGCCTGAAGGCGGAAAGAGGATAAAAAAATGGCCGGATTAACCGGCCATGTACTGTTAGTTTGTGGCTTTGTTTTTCAGGTCTTCAGCGCCCTGCTTGGTTTTATCCCAGGCTTTTTCGCTGCCCTGTTTGGTGCTGTGCCAGGCTTTCTGCGTACCTTCGCTGACTTTGCTGGTGGTCGCATGGCTTTTGCCTTCCGCGGCGTGTTCCGCTTTCAGCTTCTGCTCAGCGCCCGCGTCCTGGGCCTGATGCAGTTTCTCTTTAGCGGTATCAGCGCCTTTATGCGCTTCAGCCACGGTTTCATCAGTAGCGTGTGTGGTCGCAGCAAAAACCGGAGCAGCCAGCATCAGAGCGGAAAGTGCAATAATCGTCTTTTTCATGATTCCCTCACTAATTATTAAGTCCAGACTCAGTATAGACAAATAACGCAATCGCACAGCAAAAGGCGCGTAATTTACGACGGATTCGGCATATTCCTGGATTTTTATCTGGTCTGCTTCTCTTTGCGTCCCGCACAGGCGGGCACGACCGCCATCCATCGCTACACTCTATCCAGTAACCCACTACAAGGAATAGCGATGTTTTCTTTCTCTCCTGCGGTCGAACTTACCGTAATCGCGCTGGCGCCGGGCTTCCGCGCTATCAGCATTCTGGTGGAAGCGAGCGAGGTGCAGCACCCGGAGGTGGCGCGCGAGGCGCTGGACGACGCCTGCCGCGCGGTCGCCGTCGAAGATGTGCCCTACGCTGAGGCGCATATCGCCGCCTGGCGCGAAGCCTTTAAGGCCTTTGGTGCGAAACCGGCGCGCACGCCGAGTTCGGTGGAAGCGCTGCGCAAGCGGGTTGTCCGCGACGGCGCGCTGCCCGCCATCGATCCGATTGTCGACCTCTACAACGCCATCAGCATTAAGTACGCCTTGCCGATCGGCGGTGAAAATGCCGCCGCCTATGTCGGCGACGCGCGCCTGGTACGCGCCGACGGCAGCGAACGCTTTGACACCCTGAAGGGGGGCGAACCCGTTGAAGAGTCCCCCGAGCCGGGCGAAGTGATCTGGCGCGACGATCTCGGCGTCACCTGTCGCCGCTGGAACTGGCGCCAGGGCGTGCGTACGCGCCTCGACGCCAGCGCACAGCAGATGTGGTTTATTCTCGAGAGCCTGCCGGAAATGCCGATAGATGCGCTGCATCAGGCCAGCGACGCGCTGATCGCGGGCCTTGAGGCGATGATGCCAGGCTGCCGCATTGAAAAACAGCTGCTGGGTGCCGGCTTTAGCTGAATGTTTTTGCCGCAGGCGCGGCTGAGCGAGCCGCGCCTTTGCCCGCCGTCGCCAGGCAGTTTACTGACTGGCCGGGTTCGTATGCCGGCCCAGCAGGGTATGCAGCGCCAGAGCGATAAGCATCAGGCCGATCAAGATGATGAACGGATACCCCAGCGCGTGATAGAGCCAGATCCCCGCCACGCCGCCAGCCAGAAACGAGAACAGCGTTGAGGCGTGAAGTTTCAAACGCTCGATATAGAGCGGCGCCTCTTTCGGCGACTCCTTGCGCCTCAGCACGTCGAACAGCATCGCCAGTTCAATACCGATATCCGTTGAGGTGCCGGAAATATGGGTGGTTCTTACGCGGGCATTGGATATGCGCGTTACCACCGCATTTTGCAGCCCCATAAAAAAGCTCAGGCATAATATCAGCACCACGCCGGGCGAGTACGGCGTCAGCCAGGTTTCAACCACCCCCAGTCCCACCAGGCCGATCCCCTCCACCAGGATGTTAAAGGCATAGACCTTACGCATATTGTTGCGCCGTCCGGCATTGACCAGCAGCGTTGAGAAAGCGGAGCCGGTAATAAAGATGGCGACAATCGACACAAAGAAGATAGCCGGTGCCAGACTGGCTTTTGCCAGATGATCCGAAAGGGAGGAGACATTGCCGGTCATATTGGCGGAGAAAAAGCCGACAACCTCAAACGCCGCGGTATTCAGCGCGCCGGCGACAGCCGCCAGCGTGCAGGCGAGCTGCCTGTCGGCCATATGACTGCGAAAGTTTTCAGTGCTTATAAGCATAGCGCCTGCGATATCGAACCTGACTGCGCAAATGATCCCTCTAATGTCGCCGATTAACAAGCCAAACGGCGCGGCTGATTTTCTCCCCTTAGCCCGACGCTCGCTTTCTGCGCAGCGCAAAGGCGGCGATTTATTGTGACCGGCCTTACAGTTATCGCGCGCCCCACTGGTCACTCAGCCGTTTCCGCCCGCACAATGGAATATATAATCTTTATTGAATATATATTCACTGATGGATTGCCGCCGCAATCCGACCACGCTTCTGTCTGCATCCTGAACGGAGAATATCGGTAATGAGTGACTACAACTATCCCAGCTTTGGCGCTGGCCTGTGGCATTTCGCAAACTATATCGATCGCTATGCAGTTGACGGCTACGGCCCGGCGCTCAGCACGCTCGATCAAATCAAGCTGGCGGCGGAAGTTGAGGATCTCGCCTGGGTGGACATTCCCTATCCTTTTACCCCTGGCGTCTCGGTCAGTGACGTTAAGCAGGCGCTACAGGAAGCGGGTCTGAAAGCGATCGGCGTAACCCCCGAGATCTACCTGCGCAAATTCTCGCGCGGCGCCTTTACCCATCCCGACGCGGCGGTGCGCGCCGAGGCGCTGGCGCTGATGAATGAAGCGGCCGGCGTGGTGCGCGAACTGGGCGCCAGCTACGTTAAGGTGTGGCCCGGTCAGGACGGCTGGGATTACCCCTTCCAGGTCGATCACAAAAATCTGTGGAAGCTGGCGGTTGACGGCATGCGCGAGCTGGCCGGGGCCAACCCGGACGTGAAATTCGCCATCGAATATAAGCCGCGCGTCAAAATGACCTGGGATTCCGCGGCGAAATCGCTGCTGGGCATTAAAGAGATCGGGCTGGATAACGTCGGGATCCTGCTCGATTTCGGCCACGCGCTGTTTGCGGGCGAGTCGCCGGCCGGCGCTGCGCAGCTGATTATCGATCGCGGCCGCCTGTTTGGCATGGACGTGAACGACAATCTGCGCGGCTGGGATGATGACCTTGTGGTCGGCACGGTGCATATGACCGAGATTTTCGAGTTTTTCTACGTGCTGAAGCGCAACAACTGGAACGGCGTCTGGCAGCTCGACCAGTTCCCGTTCCGTGAAGACCATGTGGAAGCCGCCAACCTTTCCATCCGATTTCTCAAGCATATCTATCGCGCGCTCGACAAGCTCGATATCGATGCGCTGCAGGCGGCGCAGCTGGAGCAAAATCCCCTGAAAGCGCAGCGCATTATTCAGAATGCGCTGCTGAGCAGCATTGAAGAGTAAGGCGTCAGGCCGCGGCGAGAGCGCGTCGCGGCCATCCCTTTAGAGCCAGCCCGACTTGCGCAGCCGCAGCCACAGCATAAAGCAGCCGAAGATGGTACAACCCAGCGCCAGCGGATAGCCGAGCGGCGAATCAAGCTCCGGCATATCCTTAAAGTTCATGCCGTACATGCTGAAGATCACCGTCGGCACGACCAGAATCGCGCCCCAGCCCGCCAGCTTTTTTGTCACCTCGTTCTGCTGCACCGCCACCATCGCCAGGTTGACGTGCATGGCGCTGGTCAGCATTTCCCGCATATCCTCCGCGTCGGTCACAACATGGCGCGCATGATCCTGCACGTCGCGCAGATAGGCGCGCAGCTCTTTCGGTACGATCTCCTCATGCAGCCGGACCAGCTGCTGGCAGATCTCTTCCAGCGGCTGCGCCGCGTTACGCAGGCTCAGCAGCTCGCGGCGCAGGCGATAGACCTTCTTCACGGCCACATTGTCAAATTCGGATCGAAACAGCGCCGCCTCCATTTCGTTGATTTTATCGCTGAGGGAGGCGGTATATTTGCCATAGCGGTCGACGATAAAATCGAGAATGCAGTAGAGCGGATAGCCCGGCCCGTGTTCGAGCAGCGCGCTGTTTTGCGCCACGCGATCGCGCACGGGGGCGTAGCTTTCGGAGGCGCCGTGACGCAGCGTGATCAGGAAGTTTTTACCGATAAAAAAGTGGGTTTCACCGAAATGAAGATGCTCATTTTCTGAACTGACGGTTTTAGCCACGATAAACAACGACTCGCCGTACTGTTCGATTTTAGGGCGCTGATGGGCGCATAACGCATCCTCTACCGCCAGCTCATGCAGGGCGAACTCGCGCTGGATTTTATACATGAACTCCGCTTCGGGCTGATAAAGCCCCATCCAGATAAATGCGTCTGGCTCATTAAGCACATCACTGATTTTTTCTACGTCTAATTCCTGCCCAGTCTGGCCGGGGCGATATACCATGCAATTTACAATCATGATCCCTTCGCTACACGGTTGTCTGAAGTAGTAAGAGCATAACCGTTTTTGTTGCGCGCTAATAAACAGGTTTGTAACAGAATGCCCGCCGGATAAGGTTCGGCGGGCAGCGGAAAGGCCGGGCGGTTAGCTGCGGGGATGGGTGGCTGGCACGTTCTGCAGGCGGGCCGGTTTCAGCCCGAACAGCAGCGACATAAGCGGCAGCTGCTTAATCAGAAAATAGAGCGCGGCGCTGCAGATTAGCCCGAGCGAGGTGACGACCGTGACGTAGGTGATCGGCAGCGAATCCGGCAGATAGCCATCCAGCAGCCAGGCGAAGGTGATCACCAGCGGATAGTGCATGATGTAGATCACCAGCGCGGAATCCACCACGCCTTTCACCAGGCGGCTCTCTTTCATACGCAATTTCTCAAAGGTGAAAACGACCCAGTAAGAGAAGATCACCGAGAAGACGCTGGCGCAGAGCACCGGCAAATATTTCAGGCTGCTGGTGATGTTGTAGTGGAAGATGGCATAGAACACCAGCCAGCAGGCCAGGCCCAGCGCCGCCACAACTTTGGTGTTAACCAGCATGCTGCGCGCCTGCTGCGGGATCTGATCGCTGTTCAGGTAGAGCGCATAGCCTGCCGCATAAAAGACCATAAAGCGCGCGGTAACCGGGATCAGGTTGGCCCATTCGCCAAAGTCTTTTACGAAAAATTTCACCACAAAGAACGCATTCGCCGCCACGATCAGCGCCGCCACCAGCAGCGGGAAAGGCAGCCGACGCATCGCCGTCGCCGCGCGCTGATAGAGATGGGTCGGGATCAAAAATGACATCGCGGTGAGCGAAACCAGGAACCAGAGATGGTGCAGTGAGGTATAGGCACCCAGCGCGCCCTGTGTCGTCAGCGCGTCGCCGTCGATTTGCGCGTTGATAAGATACATCAGCCCGGGAATAAACAGAAAGGCGGAGATAAGCGGCACCACAACGCGCTTTTTACGGTTACTGTAAAAAAAGTCGCTGCCTTTGCGCAGGATCACCATCGCCGAGAACATGCCCGACAGGAAGAAAAAGGCTTCCATCCGAAAGGTATGCATAAACTCAATCAGCGCGGTAAAGCCGTCCGACTCATTTTTCCCGGAAATATAGTACCAGTTATTTCCGCCGGGAAGGCTGCGGGCGGCGTGATATAACACCCCTTCCAGAATTAACAGCGCGCGCAGGAAATCCAGGCCAATATTTCGGCTTGAGAGAAATGCTTTATTTTCCACGTTGTACCCTTCTTAATTGTTCGTCAGAACGTCGCATCTCTCCTGCTGCACTTTTAACAGCGAGACGCGTAAAGGATATAATCCTGACCTGGTGAAGTCGGCCGCGCAGAAATCAGAATAACCCTGCCTGGCCTGAGTAGCTAAAGCGTATCACCACTTAACGATAAAAAGCATTCCGCTGGCGGGACATTAGGAATATGCCTGGAGATAAGCCGTTCAATTAGGAAAAAGGCCAGATGAAGCGGGTGTCGAGGGATAAACGCACTGGCGTGGTATTTAATAAATTATCATTAAATTACAGATATTTATAAATAAATCCGTGCTAACTGCTGTAAATTTTATCTCTGCTACGCAACACATCTCATTAAACGAGACGGTTGATAAGGCCGGTTAATAGAAGAAACTTCGCTAAAGAGTGCGATTTTGCTTATTTTACCTGGCTGGCGGGCAAAACCTCTCTCTCCCGCTGCGATGTGCATTAAAAAACAGCGCGCGTAATAAAACTAAGCATTGATATAGTTTTGCTGGCAACTATCGGGGCTTTTCGGGTTGTTGGCGGCTAAATTAATTTGCTAACGTGATCGCAGCCGTGGTTTAACCGCGATACTCACTGCAGCCAACGGGCCGAGAGCGATATGTTTCGAATAAAATTTCAGTTTAAAATGGCGCTATCTTTCGCGCTTTCCGCTGCCGTCTGTTCGCCAGCCGTGGCGCAGTCAACCTCCCCCGCCACCTTTATTATTGAAGCCTGGGGAGGATCAAGCACGAAAGGCGTGCTGGCGGTGCGTGAAAATGGCCGGCTGCGCAATATCGTCAGTGAGCACAATGAAATTGCCGTGCTCAACCAGCTGCTGCAGGCAAAATATGGTAGCGGTGTGCAGGTAATTAATCGCGGCGCGCCGTCGGCGCAGGCGATAGAGCTGCTGAACGGCCGCTATAAATATGAGCATAATCCGCCGTGGCAGGAGGCGATGAAAGGCTCCAGCGCCCGCCTGATTCTGCTGAACTTCGCCACCAACGATGCGCGCCACTATCACTTTCACGATATCGAAAAACCGTACCAGGTCAGCCCGCAGCGCTACAGCGAAGTGATGACCGCGCTGATCGACAGCGCCCGAGCGAACGGCAAAGCGGTGATATTGCAGGAGCCTCATCCGCTGTGCGGCCGGGCGGAGAAATGGGATGTCGCACCCTATGCCGCGCGGCTCGACGCCGTCGCCCGCGCGGAAAAGGTGCCGCTGGTTAATCAGTACCAGCGCATTCAGCAGATGCCAGACTGGCGCGCCATGATGTCGCCTGACTGCATTCATCCTTCAGAGCAGCTCTATCGCATTAAAGCGCTGGAGACCTTTAGGGTGATCGAGCAGCATTTCGGCGCGCAGCTGGCGACGCTGAACGCCCGCTCCTAGCGCAGCGAGGCGCCGCCGCAAATAACCATCTCCTGACCGGTGATGGCCGCCGCCTGCGGCGAGAGCAGAAAAGCGGTGAGCGCGGCCACCTCCTGCGGCTGAATCAGCCGGCCTATCGGCGGCACGACCGGCCGTGACGCTTCGCGGCCCGGCTGCGAGAGCATGGGCGTTTCCGTGGCGCCCGGCGCCACCACGTTGACCGTAATGCCGCGCGACGCCAGCTCTATTGCCCAGCTGCGCGCCATTCCCACCATAGCGGCCTTGGTGGCGACATACTGGGAGCGGTTGGCCGCGCCGCGCGAGGTACGGCTGCCGATCAGCACGATACGGCCGCCCGCGCGCATCTCAGGCGCAAAGCGGCTGGCAAGGATCTCCGCCGCGCGCACGTGCAGCGACCAGAGTCGCGAGCTGACGCCGAGGTTAATCTCGCCCACCGGCGCGGCGGCCATCATGCCAGCGGCATGCACCAGCGCGTCCGGTACGGAAAGATCGGCAGCGGTGCGGATAAGCGCAGGCTCGTCGGTCATATCGACCTGAACGCTGCGGAACAGCGCGCTGTCGCGCGTCACCTGGCTGCGGCTTAAGCCCGTCACCTGCCAGCCCTGTTCGAGCAGCGCGTCGACAATCGCGGCGCCAATGCCGGAGCTGGCCCCGGTTACGACTGCATGCGGCATCTAAGCCTCCAGAAGCGAACGTGGAATTTTAAACACCGCCTTGCGCACGTATCCCGGCTGAGGTGCCGCGCACAGCGCCTGATGCGGCTCGCCCGGTAAAAACAGCGCGAAATCCCCGGCGCTCAAGCGAATCGAGACCGGCAGCAGTGGCGCGGCGGCGATGAAAAGATCCGCTTTGCGCTCCTCATCGTCCGGCTGCGCCAGCGGCCGCTGACTGGCGTTAATGATCTCATTGCCCTCCAGCACCACCTGAATATCGGCCCACTGGCGGTGATACTCCGTATGGCGCTGCGCGGCTGGTTCGGTCTGCGCCGGTCCGATATGGCAAAACCACGCTGCGTCGGCGGGCTGAAAGCGGCCATCTTCGCGCTGCCGCAGCGCATCGAGCCGGCACTCTTCGCGCTCAAGAATCTCGCGCAGCGCGGCGGGCAGGCCCGCCATCGCCAGCGTCTGCAGGTTGCCGATAATCATAACCCCTCCTTTATCCACGCCGGCGAAAGGCGCACATATTTGATTGCCTGCCGGTAGAAGGTGTACGCGATATGCAGATCGCCGTCGGCGCTCTGCTTGATGGTGGGATAGGAGAATTCGCGGTTGAGTTTCTGCTGCGAATTATTGGTCATGCAGTAGCCGTCCCCTTCATCAAGATTGCGCTGCCACGGCCAGCTTTTGCCGCCGTCGGGCGACAGCGCCACCGTCATCGGCGCGCGCGGCGCACCCCAGAAGGCGCTGCGTCCTTCGCGCGCCTGCGGTTCCCTGCGGCTGTCGTCGCCGTCGTCGATTTCGTCATAGAGCGAGGCGCGCCGCTCCGTCGCCCCCGCCGCACTCATATTGTTAAACACCAGCGCCAGGGTGCCGTCCTGCAGCGTCGTGACCTGAACAGAGGAGTTGTTGTTAGGCAGCGTGGTCGGCTCTGGAGAGCTCCAGCTTTCGCCGCCATCCTCCGACTGGCTGTAGTAAATAGAGTCCGCCCATCGGCTACGAAAGAGCGCCACCAGCGCGCCGCCCGGCAGCGCGGTGATGTTCATATGCACGCAGCCGAGGCTGTCAGGCACCGCGACGTCGCGCCAGCTTTTGCCGCCATCGCTGGAGATCTTCACCGCGCTAACGTCGTCATTGCCCACCCACTTCTCGCCCGGCTGGGTGCGGCAGTAGAAGACCGGCAGCAGCCAGCTGCCGTTCTCCAGCACGGTGATCGGCTGGCGAATAAAGGTGCCAGGCTGGTCGAGGAGCGTCTCAATCGGCCCCCAGCTTGCGCCCAGGTCGTGCGACTGGCGCATCCGTACAATAGCGGTATCCTGGTTGCCGGCGAGCTGCGCCGTCCACAGCAGCCACAGCACGCCGTCCGGCGCCAGAAACAGCACCGGATTCTGTTCAGACCGCGTGGGATCGTCAGAGAGCTTTACCGCCTCGCTCCAGCGATCGGCGCCGGGCAGCAGACGCGAACTGTAGACGGAGATATCCGCCACGCCTTCCTGGGTGCCGCCGAACCAGACGCACATCAGCGATCCGTCCGGCAGCGGCAACAGGTTGGCCGCGTGGTTTTGCGGGCACGGCGACGGCAGCATCGCCGTTATAAGGCGCGCATCCTGTTCTGTCGGGCGCAGCACGCCATCGCGGTTAACGGTTACGGACATATGGGACTCCCCTCTGTTCAACGCTCTGGCGCGTTATATCTGTTTGTCGGTTTGGGATCAGGTAATCGATCGCCATGATGATGGCCGGCGTGACCAGCGCGATATACATATTATTGATGCCGAAGGGATCGCCCAGCAGATACCAGACCGAGGTCGCCACGCAGGCGCCGATAAGACCGGCGTTTGCGCCGCGTGCGCTTTTGAAAAACGGCGCGTAGAAGGCGATTACCGCCACGACCGAGATTGACAGGCGAATAGCGCGGGTAAAGAACGAGAGTTTCAGTACTTCAGGCACCAGCAGCACAAAAATCAGCGGCAGGAAGCCGATAATCAGCGATAGCCAGCGCGTGGCTTTAAACTCCTGCTCCTGGGTCGGCTTGCGGTACGGCACGTAGAAATCTTTTACCACCAGCGAGGCGATAGCCAGCGCCACGGTGCTGACGCTCACAAAGATCGAGGCTACCAGTGACGTTGTCACCACGCCCGCCATCCAGGGATTCATATCCTGCAGAAAGATCGGCATGGCGTAGAGGCTGTTGATCTCAGGGTGCAGATATTTCGCCGCGACGCCGATTACCGCAATCGCCAGCCCAATCGGCAGGCAGAAAAAGAATGCGACCCAGGTGGCGCGCTTAGCCGAGCGCACATCCTTCGTCGAAGAGATCGCCTGAATCACAAACTGGGTGCAGAAGATAGAGCCGATGGTGCCGATTAGCCAGGCGACAATGGTGCTGGCGCCGACGTGACCATCCCACGTCCAGTAGTAGCTGGGCATCTGCTCCATCATGGGCGTAAAGCCGCCGGTTTTATAAAGTGCAAAGCCCATAATGGCGAGAATGCCGAAGTATTTCAGCGCGCTGTGCAGCATAGTGACCCACGCCAGCCCTTTCATGCCGCCAAAGCAGAAGTAGAAGGTGCTGACGATGGCGGTAATAAAGGCCGCAACCGGCAGGTTAACCTTCAGAATGGTCGAAATCGCCGCCGCGCCGCTCACGTAGTTGCCCACGTTCACCAGCAGCAGCGCGTAAATCATAATCACGGAGATAATGTTCTTGGTCGTCGTGCCATATTTTTCCGCGATAGCACCGGAAATGGTGATTTTGCCGGTGCTGTAGATGCGTTTTACCAGCAGGAAACCAAACAGCGGAAAGCCGATCGCCGCACCGATCACCGACCAGGAGGCGGCGAAACCATCTTCAAAGGCGGCCTGCGCGGTGCCAATGGTCGATTTGGCACCGATATATTCCGACATCAGCAAAATACCGACCACCAGCGCGGGCATGGCGCGCGATCCTTCCATAAAGTCGCCGCTGCTTTTGCTGCGCAGCCGCCAGGTCAGCCAGGTGGTGAACAGAATATAAGCCACCACGATGCCGACGATAATCAGGGTATCTTCAGCGTTAAACGTATTCATCTGAGCCTCTCTTGAGGACGAGCGAAACCGTGAGGGTCATGACCCTCGTCTATTTTGCGATGAGTAAGGGCGCGTGCTGGCGAGCTAGCGCGTCGCCGTGAAAGCTGAAGCGCAGAGCCGCGGCGGCGCGGCGGCTGAGTCAGTGCAGCGCGTGCTGCTGTTAAGGTTTGCCACGTTGGTCTCCTGTAGGGATGGATATTGATTGAATTTAATCATCGCACTTTCTGTTGAAGGCGTTACAGGAGAGTTTATAGGTTAATCCGCACAATAATAAATTGATCGTGCTCACATATGGTCAAATATGATTGCATACAATCATTGGCGACGATAAAGCTTTCAGGCGCGCAGGCGCGGGTAGCGGGCAGGATGGAAAAGAAGAAAGAGAAGCTGGCCGATCGGCGGCTGACCGGCCAGAGAGCGGCGTTTAGCCTTCGGTCGCGGGCGGCGTCCATTCGGTAAAGGTCGGCTTGTCGCTTTTCACCTCATAGGCGACATGCTTCACCTCGCCTTTGGCGGTGTTCACTTCAACCGGATTGATAGTGACGCGTCCCAGACCAAACAGGGTAGCGACGTAGCCGCCGATTTTATGTTTGCCTGGCGTCAGGAAGAGATCTTTGCTCTGCCCGCCGTTCAGCTTGCCGGCATCTTTGCCATCGACGGTGACAAACACCGAGGAGCCGTCATCGGTACGCGTCATCACGTGGGAAACGCTGACCTGTGCGGGACCGGCGGCAAAGGTGGGATCGTCCTGGTAAGAGTGTTTTTTCGCGCATCCGGCGAGCGCGACGACGGCGAAAAGAGCTATCGGGGAAAAACGTGCAATCATTGTTTTTGTCAGACCTCAGCTGCGACTAAGGGGTTATTTTAGCGCTACGTCACACTTTCTCCCAGCGCACATTGCCTCGGCATGTTCCGAATTCAGCTGCTTTGCTGCTTTTTACGCCAGCCGCCGCACACTTTGTTCAGCCAAGCGCGGCTGGCGATTTCAGCCTGAAATCGGCGGCAAACCCGCCAGTATCCTTTCCGCCTCATCCGCGCGCAGCGGGTAATCGTAAAAGCGCTGATAGAAGGTGCGGGTGGCGGCGATCATATCGAGCTGAGGAAAGCGCTGCGGATGCAGCTGCTTCGCCGCCCAGAGGATCTGCAACGCCACTTCCGTGCCATAGCGGTCCCAGGGAAATACCCCCGACGGATTTTGCAGCACGCGATGCGCTTTTACCGCCTTCACGCCGCTGAACAACGCGGCACAGGGCGAATCCTCCAGCCTGCCCGCGTCTGCGCCGATAATGATCACATCAGGATCCCAGGCGATGACCTGCTCTGGCGAAACCTCTTTCATATTGCCTGTCACCTGCGCCGCCGCGTTTCGGCCGCCGGCGAGCCGGATCCAGCTGTCAATCAGCGTCTGGCCACCATCAATTTTCAGCGGATGCAGCGACAGGATATGCAGCACGCGCGGCCGCTGCGCGTCGCTCAGCGACGCGGTTTGCGCGCTGACGGCGGCGATCTGCGCATCCAGATAGTGGTTATAGGCCAGCGCCCGACGGTGCGCCTCCGGCGTGCCGACTACCTGTGCGGTGGTGAGCAGCGAACGTTTCATCGACGCCACATCGTCAAAGCGCATGCTCAGCGTCGGGATTGCCGCCTGGCGGTAGCTTGCCGCATCGGGATCCTGCGCGGGCACAAAGATGGCGTCGACGCCGCGCGCCACCAGCGCCTCGCTAGAAAAGGTTTTGCCGCGCGCCTGTAGCGCCTGGTTTAGCGAGGGCTGCACCTTAAACATCCACGGCCGGTCTGCCGGATGATTCACGGTGGCGACAATAAGATCCCCCGCGCCCAGCGTCATTAGCAGCGAGTGGTGTGCATACCAGGCGTCGGCAATGCGATGCGCCGGGTGCGGCAGTTCGACCTGTTGCCCCAGGTCGTCGGTCAGCGTGGCGGCGCAAGTGACGCCTGCCGCCAGGCTCAGCGTCAGCGCCAGGCTGGCCCGCAGTAACATTCTCATTGTTCAGATTCCTTAAAAATCGAGCTGCATTGAAACCTGCACCTGACGCGGCTCGCCGAGCGACGCGCTGGCATAGCCCGCGCCGCTGTAGCCATTAAGGCCGCCCGGCACGATATTGGTCCAGTAGTGACGGTTGGTCAGGTTGGTGACGTCAAGGCGAAAGGTTGTGTCGGTGTTCATCAGGCGGGTGTGATAGCCCGCGCCCGCGTCCAGCGTGGTGTAGCCGCTTACCCAGCCGCTGTTGGCGTTGTCGGTGGCGCGGCGTCCGACATAGCGAGCACCGCCGTGCAGATCCGCGCCGCTAAGGCCAGGCAGATCCCAGGCGGCGAACAGACTGGCGCTGTAGCGCGGCAGCCCCACCACCCGTTTGCCCTGCGTCGCGCTGCTGGCGGTATCGAACAGACGCGGATCGAGCCAGGTCATGCCGCCGTAGATATGCAGTCTCGGCGTCACCTCGCCGTCCGCCATCAGCTCAAGGCCGCGGTTGCGCTGCTCGCCGTCTACCGCATAGACGCCGCTGCCGCTGGTATAGGCAAAGGGACGTTTAATCTCAAACAGCGCCGCCGTCAGCAGCAGCCGATTCACCGCCAGCTTAGCGCCGATTTCCGCCTGCCTGCTGCGGTAAGGCGCAAGGATGGTGCCGGCGTTGCTGGCACCCGTCGGCGCGGCGTCCCCCTGCTGCAGGCTGTCCGCCCAGGTGAGGTAAAGCGTCAGCGGATCCACCGGCTTATAGACCAGGCTGGCGGAGCCGGAGAAGCCCTTATCAGAGGATTCGCTGCTGCGCGCGCCGGTTTTAGCGTAGTTAGCTGAACTCAGCAGACTTTCGCTGCCCGCCAGCATCAGACTCCACTGGGGTGAAAACTGCAGATTATCGCTCAGCAGAAAGGCGTGCTGCGTGGCGGTGGCGGAGTGATAGCGGTCGGTAAAGTCGGGATAGTCAGGACGCTCAAAGCGCGAGGGCTGTTCCAGCGAGGCGCTGCCCAGCGTCGAGGTCGCGCCGCGCCGCGGATTCATATTCTTCCAGACAAAACCGCGGATGCCGGCAGCAATCTGATGGTGGATCCAGCCCGTATCGACTTCGCCGTTCAGGTTCGCCAGATAGCTGTTGATGGTAAAGCGGCTGGCGGTGGAGGAAGAGGTCGTCGTGGTGTAGCGCCCCGCCCGATCGGTAAAGGTGTTGGTAACGCCGGTCGATTCGCGATCGGCGATCTGGCGCAGCACCCCGACTTCACCCTGCCAGTTGCCGTCAAAGTCATGCCTGAGGCGCAGCCCTGCCGTCAGGGTATGGTTATCGTCGCTCGCATAAGATTGCCCCAGCCCGGCCTTTTTCGGGTCGGGCGCCGCCGGGAAGGTCAGGCCGTTGCCCAGCGCGAATTTCCCCGGCAGGCCTTTATCGTAATAGTGGTAATAGCTGAAGTTACTCTCCAGCACGGTGCTGTCGCTGAGGTTAGCGTCCAGCGCGAGGCTCACCAGTTGACGGCGCACCTTACTGCCGCTGACATAGCCACCGCCCTCGTCATCCAGCAGATTAAGGCGATAGCGCAGGCGATCATTTTGATCGAGCGGGCCGCTGAAATCCGCCGCAAGATTATGATTGCCGCCGCTGCCGCCGCCGATCCTCAGGTGATGCTGCGGCAGATCGGTGCCGCGCTTCGCCACGAAATTAAACAGCCCCGCCGGATTAGCCGGGCCGTAGAGCGAACCGGCCAGGCCGTTTAGCACTTCGATATGGTCAAACTGCTCTGCCGCGTAGTCGGTAGTCGAGACGACGTTCAGGCCGTCGATCATACTGTTCTGCACCACGCTGCCCTGCATGCCGCGCGTCTGCGGGCGGACGCCATCTCCCTGGACCGACGGCATATAGCGATAGAGCGCGCTGACGCTTTTTAGCTGCTGCTGCTTCATCATTTCACGCGAGAGCGACTGGACAGAGAAAGGCGCGTTGCGCACCGCCAGTCTGCCGGCATTGCCCAGCATAGCGCTTTTTTGCGTGGCATCCTCCTGGCTGGAGAGCGATGGCGGCGCAGCGGAAACCGTTAGCGTCTCATCGCTGGCTGGCTGTGCGCCCTGGGTCTGTAGCGCGGTGAAAATAAGCAGGCTAAGCGCCTGAGGTTGAAAAAGCGCGCGGGTCATACATTTCATTTTTATTAAGTCAGTTCTGCAGGTGATATTAACGGCGGGAAAGCGTAACCTGAATTTACCACTTTCGTTGTATTTGAAATTATATAACGATAAGGCGATTTATTCACAGCGGCAATCTCTTATGACGCGATTAGCCCGGTCAATAGCGGCGAGGCGGCAGCAAAATAGCCGTGCATATTTAGCTGCTTTTATCAACGCGATCGGGTGATGCCCGGCAGATATAGCCGTTACCCCTGCCCTGAATGAAAGGAAAACAGATGTCAGCTATCGAAAGAATTAATTATCCCGCGCTGGGCGAAGTTAAGGCGCCCTATGTTCATGCGGTAAAGCACGGGAATACGCTTTATGTTTCCGGCCTGACCGCATACGGCAGCGCCGCGCAAACCGGCTCTGTCGCGGAGCAGGCGAAGGTGATATTTGACCAGTTCCAGCTGATCGCTGAGGCGGAAAATAAAACGCTCAGCGCCTTACTGAAAGTCACGCTATTTATCACCTCTTTCGAGGATATCGACGCCCTGCGCCAGGTGCTGTTTCATTATTACGGCGACCATTTGCCAGCCAGTTCTTTAGTGCAGGTGAGCGCACTTTTCTCGCCCGATCTCAAAATCGAAATAGAGGCAGTGATGGCGCTTTAATTCAGCCTCGCCCTTCTGCCATTACGAAAAGTAATCCACTTATTAATCTGGCTCATGCGGCGAATTTACTCTGCCAAGTCAATACGCAGCGGGCGTAATTTGTTCAATTTATGAGACAACTCAAGGAACTGAAAAGTGACAAAAAATCCTGTTTATGCAACAAGCATGCAACATAAGCACATCTTTATTCAGTGCGGCGCGGCCAGCCACATTATTTATGCACTGCGCTGCACCAAAATGTAGCAAAACGCCTGTTTTCAGCCGCGGAAGAAAAATTATCTTTCTTCGGTAAGTGGTAAATTAACGGGGTGCGGTTTGATCCGCTCCCCATCCACGGCAACACATAATAAACGACTTTAAAAAAGAAAGGTCTTTATGGAAAAGTTATCCTACGCGTCTGAAAACAGTACATCTGCCTGGTCCACCTACCTTCAGCAAATCGACCGCGTCGCGCCCTATCTGGGCGAGCTGGGACGCTGGATCGATACGCTGCGCCATCCAAAACGCGCGCTGATTGTCGATATCCCGCTTCAGATGGACGACGGCTCTATCCGCCACTTCGAAGGCTATCGCGTGCAGCACAACCTGTCGCGCGGGCCGGGTAAAGGCGGCGTTCGCTACCATCCCAATGTCGATCTGAACGAAGTGATGGCGCTCTCCGCCTGGATGACCATCAAGTGCGCCGCGGTCAATCTGCCCTATGGCGGTGCCAAAGGCGGCATCCGCTGCGATCCCTTCGCGCTGTCGGAAGGCGAACTGGAGCGCCTGACGCGCCGCTACACCAGCGAAATCGGCATCATTATCGGCCCGCAGAAAGATATTCCCGCGCCGGATGTCGGCACCAACAGCAAGGTGATGGCGTGGATGATGGATACCTACTCCATGAACAGCGGCACCACCGTAACCGGCGTAGTCACCGGCAAGCCGGTCCACCTGGGCGGCTCGCTGGGACGCGAGAAGGCGACCGGACGCGGCGTCTTTATTACCGGCCGCGAAGTGGCGCGCCGCGCGGGCATTCCCGTTGAGGGCGCGCGCGTCGCGGTGCAGGGCTTCGGCAACGTCGGCAGCGAAGCAGCGCGTCTCTTCAGTGAAGCAGGCGCCTTTATCGTGGCGATCCAGGATCACAGTGCGACCCTCGCCAACGCCAACGGCATCGATATGGCGGAGCTGTCACGCTGGCAGCAGGAGCACAAGCAGATCCTCGGCTTCCCCGGTGCGGAAAAGATCGATGAAGAGGCGTTCTGGCGCACCGAAATGGATATCTTTATCCCTGCGGCGCTGGAAGGACAGATCACCCGCGAGCGCGCGGAAAGGCTGAGCTGTAAGCTGGTGCTGGAGGGCGCCAACGGCCCAACCTATCCCGAAGCGGACGACGTACTGGCCGAACGCGGCATCATCGTAGTGCCGGACGTTATCTGTAACGCAGGCGGCGTAACGGTCAGTTACTTCGAATGGGTCCAGGATATGGCGAGCTTCTTCTGGAGCGAAGATGAGATCAACGCGCGCATGGATAAGATCATGACCGACGCGATGGTACACGTCTGGAACAAAGCCAAAGAGAAAGCGTGTTCGCTGCGTACCGCGGCCTATATCGTTGCCTGCGAACGCATTCTGATGGCGCGTAAAGAGCGCGGCATCTATCCGGGTTAATCGCTTAACGGGCAGCGCAGGCTGCCCCAGATTTCAGTAGCGCACCAGGCCGCCATCGACCGCGTACTGGCTGCCCGTCACAAAAGAGGCGTCGCTGGAGAGCAGAAACAGCGCGACCGCCGCCGCCTCTTCCGCCTTCCCGGCCCGCTTCAGCGGCACCTGGCTGACGATAAAATCCTCGAACTGCTGACGCGCCGTCTCCGGCATAAAATCGCGGAAATGGGTTTCGATCGGCCCCGGCACCACCACATTCACCCGTATGCCACGCGGCGCCAGCGCCGATGCCCAGCTGCGCGCCATGGCAATAATCGCCCCTTTGGTGGCGGCATAGAGGCTGGTCGTTGCCGCGCCTTCATAGGTCGAGGATGAGGAGGTGACCACCACCGATGCGCCAGGGTTAAGCAAAGAAGAGAGCCTGGCGAGCTGAAGCATCGGGCCGCGCACGTTGGCGTTCATCATGGCGTTAAACGACTCTGCGGTCACCGACTCCAGTTCGCTCAGCTCGGCATAACCAGCATTCAGCCAGAGTCCATCCAGCCGGCCCCACTTTTCCACCGCTTCACCCAGCGCCTCGATATCCGCCTCCAGCGAGGCGTCGTTGCGCAGCAGCAGCGCATTGTCGTGCAGCACGCTGTTGGCATACTGCAGTCGGCTGGCATTGCGCCCGGTTACCGCAACGCGGCCGCCCTCTGCCTGAATGCGCTGCGCCCCCGCCAGCCCCATGCCGCTGGTGCCGCCGGTAATCAGGATACGTTTGTCACTAAATCGGGCCATAACCCCTCCAGAAAAGACGCCGCGGATTTGGGCGGCGCGTGCAAAACAACACTATCTCTGAATGTTAGCTGGCGGCGGCAATAACGCGTGATTTAAGGGGTGACAGATTGATGACATTTTCGATCGGCTTATAAACTGGGTTTACAGGGTGTCGATTATTTTCAGGCCAGATTCACGAAAATACGCCCCCTGACTAGACCTCATAATAAACAGGGTTATTTGCGTTTTTAAACTTACCCGGCTCTTTTTTTACGGTTTCTTTACAGGCTAACTTCCTGAGACAAAGCGATTTAAACCATGCTGACCCGTGATTACGGCATCAACTGCATGTTTGTTCGGCTATATCAGTCTAAAAATCTGCTAATTTGAAAGCGAGGCCGTTTTTATAGTAAGGTAAATTGTTGTAAACAAGCTGCCGTAATTTATTTTAACAGGCTGCTTATAGCTTTCTTTCCCATAGTTTGTTGGCAGTTCGGCGACGAAAGCTATAAGAGCCTCATTGGTTAATGAGGATATTATGAGCACCGGGAATCAACCCACAGATAAAAGCAAAAAGCATTTCTGGCAGAAAAAGCAGAAAGAGCTGACGGTCGACGATATCACCATCGTCGATAACGATATGCTGAAGCGCGCGGTCGGCGCAGCGGCGCTGGGCAACGCGATGGAGTGGTTCGACTTCGGCGTCTACAGCTATCTCGCCGTGACCATTGGTAAAGTCTTTTTCGCCAATGCCAGTAACACCGCGCAGCTGATCGCGGCGTTCGGCACCTTCGCCGCCGCCTTCCTGGTGCGCCCTATCGGCGGACTGGTATTCGGCCCGCTGGGGGATCGCATCGGCCGCCAGAAGGTGCTGGCGATGACCATGATCATGATGTCGATCGGCACCTTCTGTATTGGCCTGATCCCCTCCTACGCCAGCATCGGCATTCTTGCGCCGATACTGCTGCTGGTAGCACGGCTGGTGCAGGGTTTCTCTACCGGCGGTGAGTATGGCGGCGCGGCAACCTTTATCGCCGAGTATTCCACCGATAACCGTCGCGGCTTTATGGGCAGCTTTCTTGAGTTCGGCACCCTGGGCGGCTACCTGCTGGGCGCCGGCTTTGTGACGGCGCTGACCTCGGTGCTGCCGGAGCAGACCATGCTCGACTGGGGCTGGCGCGTTCCCTTCTTCGTCGCCGCGCCGCTCGGCCTGTTCGGCCTCTACGTTCGTCTGAAGCTGGAAGAGACGCCGGCGTTCCAGCAGCATATGGAGAAGCAGGAGGCGCTGGAGCATAGCAAACCGAAAATGACGGTGATGCAGATGCTGAAGAAGTACCACAAGCCGATGCTGAAATGTATTGGTCTGGTGCTGCTGTTTAACGTCTCCAACTACATGCTGACCTCTTATATGCCGAGCTACCTGACCGGCGTCCTCGGCATGGGCGAGCTGAGCAGCCTGCTGCTGATTATGGTGGTGATGTTCGTGATGATGCCGCTGACGCTGTTCTGGGGTCACTGGGCGGATCGCCTGGGTCGCCGTCCGGTCATCGGCAGCGGCGCTATCGGCCTGATCCTGCTGGCTATCCCCTGCATGATGCTGGTGGCCTCAGGCAATATGTGGCTGGTGTTTGCCGGACTGATCGTGCTGGGCGCGCTGCATACCTGCTTCAGCGGCTCGATGCCTGCCACATTGCCGGCGCTGTTCGTTACCGATATCCGCTACAGTGCGCTGGCCATCGGCTTTAACCTGTCCGTCTCGCTGTTCGGCGGCACCACACCGCTGATTACCGCCTGGCTGGTGGACAAAACCCATAACCTGATGATGCCCGCCTACTATCTGATGGGCGCAGGCGTGATTGGTCTGCTGACCGTGCTGACGCTGCATGAATCGGCGCGTAAGCCGCTGCGCGGCTCCTCGCCTGCGGTGGCCACCGAGGCCGAGGCGCACCGCCTGGTGAAAAAGCTGCGCTCGCGTAATAAAGAGCGTCCGGCGCAGTAATTTCTGCCGTACTACCTCACCCTAAAACCCGCCGGCGGCGGGTTTTCTTTTATCCGCCGTATGAAAAGCGCGCATTCATAGCGAGATGATTGAAAAGGCATGTTTTTTTCCGCTCAGAATCGTTATGGTATCGGTTCCACGGAACGAGAAAGGAAGATCATTATGGTGTCGAAAGAGAACGCCGAACACTATATCTGGGGCGACCAGTGCGACGGCTGGATACTGATGCAGCGGCAGGATCTCAGCATTATCCACGAGCGGATGCCCGCTGGCACCGAGGAAATTCGTCACTATCACGCCCAGAGTCGTCAGTTCTTTTTTGTATTGCGCGGCACCCTCTGTATGGAGCTTGAGGGCGAGCGTCACCTGCTCAACTCACATCAGGGGCTGGAAGTTCCTCCAGAGGCAAAACATCAGGCGCGAAACGACAGCGACAGCGACGTTGAGTTTCTGGTGGTCTCTCACCCCACCACGCGTGGCGATCGCACTGACCTGCGCTAAGGTTTTTGATCGAGGCCGATGTAGCAGCTAATCGCTGTATGCAGGTTTTTTGATCCAAAACAATCCAGCCCGCGCCACCTTCTGTCAATTTGTGTCAACGGTTTCGATAACCGCACACTTAATGGAGGCAGGCTGATGACGGGTAAATTCGGATTAACGGCGGGTATGGTGGTGTGGCTGGTCTATGTGGCATGGATGGTAAGCTACTACTCCGGCACCTTTTCTCTCTTCACTCACTGACGCATACAAGGCTACGCGCCTGACCACAGACGCTTCGCGCATACAAAAACGCGCCGCAGGTAAAAGCACTGCGGCGCGTTTTAGTGTGATGCAGGAACTTAAGCCGCTTTAACGGCGCGCACCTTTTTGGTCTGCGCAACGTCGCCTTCGCCATTTTCATCAGCGTGCTCTGCCGCGCGAGCCTTTTTCGCTGCATCAGCGGAGTCAGACGCATCCGGGAGCTTGCTGGTGCGCAGAATATGCTGAATCGCCTCTTTCTGCTCTGCAAGCAGCAGGCCGAGGGTTTCCGCCTGAGACTCGTCCATATCGGGCTGATGCTGCGCTAACCAGTCGGTAAAGGCCTCCGCCATATCGAGCATCTTATCGTAGGCATCCGCCTCTTTTTTGCTGGCAAACGTCATTTTCTCTTCACCCTTCTTGACGACTACGTATTTAATTTCGACAGCCATTTTTGCCTCTCCGATACTGTTAATATATACAGTATATCCCTCATGCGGCCGGATTGCATCCTTTTTTCAAGGCGATTGTCTTAACAGGTGAAGAGCGATAATTCATTATGAAATCAGCTCGTTAAGGAAGTCTGCCAGCGCCTTGCGCGGATCGTCCTCTTCCGAGACGATCATTTCAATGCCCCACTGCCCCAGCACCTCGCGCGCCACCGGATTGTTACGGTTGGTGAAGAGATAAGACTTTGGCCGCGCGGTCGCCAGACCGGTTCTGCCCCACATTTTGGTCAGGCGGTAGAACAAGAGGCGGATATTAAAATCGCTGATGCTGTAGCCGACGAACAGCACCGAATTGCCCATCACGTCGTGGGTCAGTTTAATATCGAGCGGCGAATCGAAATAGAGACGTTCGAAGTAGCTGCTCTCATCCAGCACAATCGAGGTATCGTCGTCGAAATCACCGTGCAGCTTGATGATATGCCGCTTGTCTTCGGTCAGTGCCACCAGGTCCGCCGCGTTGGCGACTTTGCTGTAGGGAACGCCGTGCGCCTCGTGCGCTGCTTCCAGCCAGCGGTCGTAATTGGTGGTGTAGATGCGGCTAAAGTTGCCCTGGGTAATCATGGTATGAATTTCTGAGGAGCGGACATCAATGTCCGGCCGGTGCCACTCGCGATCCATCCAGCTGCGCAGCGGGCCAAACGAACCTTTCTTCTGTTTGTAATACTCCGCCAGCGAAAGATGGGTGCCGTAGGTGTTGAATATTTTGGGATCGTAGCCCAGCTCATTCGCCAGATGGGCTATCAGCTCATGCCACTCCGGCAGCCCCAGATTGCGCGATATGCCCGCACCGGCGAACAGGATCAGTTTGCCGGAGTCGTAGGCGCGTTTTAGTTCAGGTTTCATGCCACTCCTCGGGCGGTTTTCAGGAATTCGGCGAAGCGGTCGAGCGCCAGCTTTCGCATAGAGATCTCATTTTTCAGCTCGCCCATCTCGGCGAAGGTCTGGCTATGGCCTTCCGGAATAAAGACGCAGTCCCACTGAAATTCGCGCGGTCCGACGGGCTGGGCGGTGATGGTGCCACGAACTTCGCCGTGAAACTGGTACATTTTGCGTCCGTCGCAGTAGCCCAGCACGGTTTTCGCCGTGACCGCCTGGCTGTCGAGTCCCTGCACCAGCTTGGCGAAACGCTCCGCCTCTAGCCGGTTCCAGAAGATGCGCGTCAGCCCGGCCGGCAGGCCATTCAGCCCATCAAGGTAGAGGCCGGTATGCTCGACAAAGAGCGGACGGCCGATAATGGAAAAGGCCTTAGTGAGTTTGTCACGCACCAGCGCAATTTCGTTTTCCGTCTGGATTTCATCGATACGGCGGGCGATAGGCAGAACGTCGACGCCTACCGGTTCGAGGATTTTTCGTACCTCGGTCAGCTTATGCTCATTGGCTGACAGAAAGCGGATTTTCATTGCAAGCCTTTGTAGTATCTTTATTTTTGTTTTTATGCATTGAAATATTATCCTGCTACTTATCCGGTTTATGTTTTGTTGCCTGAACCGTTGCATGATAAAGCGAGGATGGTTGGGAAGAGTCTAGCTGACTCCCGAGAGTGGATAAAACCATTATACCGTTAGTGCGGAATTGAGCGCAAAGGTCGCGCGGCACACCTTTGCGATTACGAAGCGTTGATAGCAGTTTTCAGATGGTCGGGCGGAACTCGTTGTCATCGTCCAGAATGGTCGTGGTGACTTTACCCAGCACTATGATTCCCTCCGGCCCTTCCCCGTCTATCGTTTCGCCATCCTGCGTGATAAGTCCGGAAACGAACAGTTTGCCTACCATCGGATAGCCGTCGTACTGGAACGCCACCTCGTCGCCTGGCTTCATCTTTACGCCGCGGTCGACGATGACAAAACCTTCAGGCGTTTCGATGCGGAACGCGCTTGAAAATGGAAGCTCGAAGCTCTCTTCTGTATATGGCGCGCTCATCTCACATACCCCATGTTGCGCAGCGCCCACGTCTTGTTCTCTTCTCCGTCCGTGACGAGCTCGAAGAAGAAGGTCTGATATCGCTTAATCCAGCGGTTGCACTCTTCCAGCGGCCAGTGATGGTTGTACTTTTCGAGCGCTAATCGGAAGTCGTTGGTTGTCACTAACCGCCGATTTTTAGCGTCCAGTTTGATCGCATCTTTAAAGGCTGTGGTTATTTCATAATCGCGTGGCATAAGGTTGCCCTAAAAAATTACTGTATATAAACACAGTAATGTTGGGGTTGGATTTTGGCAAGCCGCTGCGGTTCGGATTTTTGTAAAGCTGGGACTGGCACGGGGTTAGATCTGGATAAGCAAGGCGCGGATGGTTAAGCTTTATTCACCCCACCCCGTAGCCTGCTCAGATCGGCGCGGTATACCTCTGCCCCGTCGCCGAGTCTTTTTCATAGATTTACTGGTAAATGAAAAATTCATGATCACTCGTGCTTTGTACAATGCCTTTAGAAATATTACAATTCTAAAGAATCTATTGGCGTCATGTTAATGACTCGTTTTCACTATGATTTTACTGCCATTAACAAACGATTTGACCCAAAACATCGAAATAACGAAAACACACTGGAAGAAATGATGTATTTATCAAAAAAGGCTAAAGTAGCAAGAAGTTTTATAGAGCATAATGGCTTAAGCTTGTTTCTACGCATAATATGGATGGCTTCAGCCAAGAGAGTAAGGAAGTTAATCCCGGAAAGAAAAAGAAATAATATCATTTTTTTCATATTGCCTACTAAAGGATTGGGTGACTACATCATATTCTCAGGGCTTTTTAATACACTCAAGAATTCGGGATATAGAATTGGTTTAATTTGCAACCCTTCATATGTAAACTTTCTTTCTAATCAAAGCTTCATTGAATGGGTTGTACCATATTCGGATTCCTTGAACAGAAAGTCTATTTCTAGTTTAATCAAAGATAGAGTTTATCTTGCAATCGATCTGTACGGCGATAACTTGAGAACACCCCAAAGATTGCGCTCCCTTTTTGCCATCAACCCCAACTTCTCAACTTGCTTCAACGGAAACGGAATTAGCCGAGCGTGCTTCGATGAAACTGTAGAATATTCGTGTACTGATAAGCACCTTACAGATAGGGGCAACATACTTCTTAAAAAGCTCAAGATCAATGAAACCTGTCTCAAATACAGCATAGAAATCCCCAAAGATGACAAACAAAAAGCCAGAATTTTCGTTGACTCAATAAACAACGGGATATTATGCTTATGCCCATTTGCCAGTAACTTTAATCGAAGTTTGCCTGACGATAAAACGGTTGAGATTGCAGAAGAATTATCTAAGGCGAGTGGATTAGATGTTGTCATTATGGGCTCTAGGGATCAACTTAGCGGGCTAGAGCTTAGTTCAAGTAAGGTTCACAAACTTCCTGATGTGAGTATATTTACTGCAATGTCTGTTGTTGGCATGGCCCATTTTATCGTTTCTGTTGATACCTCGTTCGCTCACATATCAAACTTTTTTGACAAGCAAGGGCTATTTATATACAACCAAGAAATGTGGGATAATTTTTCAATAAGAATTGTGTTTGGAGCGAATTATGGAAATGCAAACTATATAGTTTCCCCAACGTACGCTGTCAGGGATTTAACCCCGCAACAAATCATTAGCGCTGCAATCCCGTTGATTGGAGGGATCTAGTTAAATAGCCCCTGACGGGGCTTTTAAGGCATAGCGGGCCATAAGATATCTTCACTTGTGTTTGCATCTATTCTGTTTACAGCAACCCGATACTGTTTCCATTCCTTCAGGGATGCTGTTTCTTGGTCATTTGCATCATCCAGGTCTACAGCATCTTGAAGCGGCGCAATCGCCTCTGTAGCCAACGCAATAAGGCTCGATTTCATTGCAATGTTATTGGCAATCTTAAGCTCTTTTTGCTCATTTAATTGTTCGTCAGTAAGGGGCGGGGCAACAAATGATTTTCCGTTAAATCCCCATCCTGTGGAAGGCTGATTACCTTCCTTATCAGGAACAGCCGCGAAAGTTACACCCTTTTCAAATTCCATGGGTGTAACCTCAGGTCCATCCCATACAATGCAACTGATAACTTTACCATCCTGAATTAAAGCGTATGTTTCTGGCATTATGCGTACTCCCAAATTATGATTAAGCCTTGAGTCCCGTTTCCACCTGCTCGCGTCGTTCCAGATGATCCTGAGTTGGCTCCGCCACCGCCACAGCCATAGCCAGTAGCAGGGAACCCGTCCCCTGCAGATGCCCTGGCCGCACCTCCATTCCCTGGATAAATTTTACTGGAGCCTCCGAAACCACCTACCGATACTGCTGATGTATAGACAATCCCGCTGTTACCATTAGGGCCTGCTGCATTGATGTCTCCACCTGATGCAGTTCCTCCAAACGAGCCCGAGATTACAGATGAGACAGATGCCGCCCCCACAGGCCCACCACTTCCTCCACCTGCGTTTATTGTCAGAAAGGTAGTCGCTGATCCATTGCCACCGTTATTTGCGGTCGTACCAGTCCCGCCACTACCGATGATGTAGTTTGCACCTGCAAAGCCAGTCGTAAAGGTTGCCATAACATATGCACCAGAACCACCGCCGCTTCCTGAAGCTTGCTGCCCTGAAGTTGTAGCAGCACTACCGCCACCAGCACCGCCCCCTCCAATCGCTTCAACAATTATCGATTTGGTTCCGATTGTTGGTGTGTAAAATCCTGAGCTTGTTAATATTTTCTTTCCTAAAAGCCTACCGGGAGTCAAAGCTGTCATGCTTGCTTTTAGATTTGCCAGTATCGCGGCTACATTACCATTATCAAGAACGTCCACATTCGCTGAGTCTGAAATGAATTGAGCTAAAACATAGGCCATTGCCGAAGACTGACGAAGGACCTTGTTGATTTGTGCGGAAGACGCTTTGCCACTTTGAAACCCGCTAAGTAATGCAGCCAGTGCCTCATAGTCAGCTTGGCTGGTTACGTTTGCGCTATTAGTGTTTGCAAACGCCTTAAAGTTGTTTGTAGCCATTAAAGTGTCACTCCCCATGCGCCGTCATCAAATCCGGCAATATATTCATTGTCCATATCGAAGCCGAAGAATTTCGACCCAACTGATGGTGTTAAAATAGAAGGCGTTTGAACGTCCCCAGCCCATACTCCGGCAGCTTTAACTGTCAGGTAGCCTTGTTTGATAGCAGCCAGAAGCTCGAGTGAAACCTGGCTGATGTCCTCTTCCGGGAATACCCAGACTGAGATGGTCATGTCCTGGTTGTCGACGATTTGCATTCTCAGGCCTGAACCATCAAGCGCGGTTTCTAGAATCGCCGGCAGCGAGTCGTTTTGCCCGTCCCAGCTGTTGATGGCTATCTTCGCCTTCAGGACAATACGATAAGTGTCATCACTCAGGCTGGTGAAGCCAGCGTCCGGGTCATACGGTCCTTGCCATACACCCTGATCCCAGCCAACCCCATCGGTATCAAACGAGAAGTAGACGCCGCTGATTGGCTGGCTGACGATTCGCGTTCGCCCAATCCACTCACCCAGAACATCAAGCTGCACGCCTATCGCGCTGTCTATATCGAAGGCAGTGAGCAGATTCTGCAGAGCTGTGGAAGTATCAGTTAGTGGGCGCGTTGACAGGTCGACGTGATCGACAAACAGAGGCTTTCCCCTGTGATAGTTAGTAATCAGGTCGGTGTATTTGCTCATGACGTCACCGTGAGAGCGATATTTGCTGTACTGCAGGATGCTGATTCGTTGAAGGCTATGACGATATTTGCTGCCGCCTGCGAGCCGGTCGACTTGCCAATTGTCAGGGCGTTGATGTCGTAGTATTTCGCGTTGCCGCCGCTCACGACACCGAGGTTTGCCGGTGAATAGATGCGGCTTAACAGGACGTCATCGCCAATTGTCAGGCTGTTGATGTAATCGGCAATCGCCTGTTTAATCTGCTCGCCGATCTGAGTGGTGTAACCGGTGAAGACCTTCAGAGTTATGGCGACATATATCGGAACATCAGTTGATCGTGAGAAGCTGATTGCGTGCGGATTATCGTATTTATCCGGCACAGTGACGGTCGTAGAGCCGTAAGTGGCAACGCCCTGGCCCTTTTTGCCACGGATAGTCTGTGCGATATCCGTAGCGTCTCCACCGTCCACTATTGCCGCGATTGAGTGTGCTGGTATGCCATCACTGTTCACTGCTCCAGTATCGTTCTCGTAAAGCTTGTGGCGAGTTACGCCTGTTACGTTGGCAATCGCGCCGTCGACAGCATCAAACGGCGTCAGCGCAGGAATAGCTACGCTCTGAGCCTGTCGCACACGAAGCTGAGCATCGGTTTCCGCTGCGGAGCCCACAGTAGCCGCGCTGGCATTCGAGACCGCAGTCCATCCACGCGTCGGCGTGTTGATTTTGGTGATGCTGCCGGCAACAGCTGCAACGGCACCGGAATTAGCGCAGGTAGCCGTTACCGTCACCGCCCCGCTTACGTCAATAGTCACGCTGGCCGGCAGGTTCCAGATGACGCCGTTGGCGTCTTTCACCGAGCCATTGGTGATCGTCGTGCCTGCCGTGCCGGTCAGCGTCACGTCAACCGTGGAGTTAGTGGCGGCCTTACGCGCGATGCCGTTGATTTTTACGTTACGCGTGAGGGCGTCAGTCATGCCTGATGACGGCGAAAAAGAGTTATAAACCTGAATTGCAGTATTATTGGCATCATGTATAGCCAGTGCCACAAGCGCGACCATCTGCCCGTCTTTACTGTCAGGCTCGAGATAGGCGTCAGTGCCGTAAATCTGCTGGAAATATTCGGTGATAGTGCTCAGGATTGTCTGGTAATCAGGCGCACTTATCCCTGAGGCGGTCACCGTAGCGGAGAGCCCCAGCGTGTCTAAATTAAGAGCCATTACGCCTCGCTTGTGACTGTCGTCGTTCCGTAGATAGTGTCGATCGTCGCGGTAAACACTACGCGGCGGGATGAGGTATTCAGCGTCGTATCGAACGACCTGATAGAGTTAACGCCTCGCGTCTCAAGGATGCGCTGGCGAATGGCGAGGTTGTACGTTTCCGGCTTCTGTTTGCCCAGCACAGACTGAATCCACGGCGTGCCCTCTGTCGTGTCGAGGAACCACTGCCCGTACCAAAGCAGGAAGCGAGTTTTCACCGCCTGCGCCACCGTTTCTGGTGAGTTAATTAGCCAGGTGTCATCGCCTAGCCCGAAGGTGTAATCACCATCTTCATCTTCGCGTCTGTATCGCATCAGTTCACCTTGCCAGAATTGCCAGTGCCAGACTGCACGCCATTATGGGTGTGCTGGTCACTGATATCTTTGCCGTTGGACTTCAGGCTTCCGATAAACTCGATGGCGCCCGTAATTTTCGCCGCGGTTCCGGTTGCCAGGCTGCCAACCATGCCGCCCATCCACGTCAGCAACCCGTTGATGGTTACAGCCGCGCTAAACTTAGCCAGAGGAGTTGTCACGTTCAGTCCGCCCGGCGCCACAATATTTACCGCGTGGCTGTTTGGGTCGAGCTCGATATAAGCCGCGCCGTCATCGGTGCGCATCTGAAGCGTCGAGGTGCTGATATTGCCTATCACTTCCGCCTGCGACTGAGGACCGATAAACGCGAAGGCGTCGGACAAATCATGCTGCCGAGGGTCGACCGGCTCCTGCACGCCGCCGTTCTGCCACCAGAAGTCGATGCAGCGATCGGAAAACACCACCAGGCACTCGTCGCCAACTTTCACAGGAAAGGTAATGGTGCAGCCGCCACCGCGCGGGAACACCACCGGCACGTCGACGAGCAACGGTAGCGGTGACGATTTAAACTGACCTGCCTCATCAGCAACCTCACCTGATATGGCCGGCTGAACAGTGCAGGTACATGCTATAGGGTCGAACGACTGGATGATTCCAGGCATAGAGACGCGCAGCATGGAGAAGATGGTGTCAGACAGCACCTTCATTGCCTGCTGTTCGCCGCCTGCCAGCGACTGAGGATTGACGGACATATTTACTCCAGGCAATAAAAAACCCGCCGAAGCGGGTCATAATACGGGGAAAGATTTATTTTTTTATTGCATTGATCTTTATAAGTATTTTTCTTACAGCCTCAACAGAACTGTTAGCTTCCGCACTCGTAATGTCTGTATCCAACGAGTAATCCGCAGCTTTACGCTTTTCCTTTTGTTGCTTCAAAACAGCACCAATACAAATTAAATCCATAAGCTCGTATGGCTCAGCTTTTCTGCGAGTCCCTGTCAGCAAGTATTGAACCACACCGTCATGCGTAGTCGGTGGACAATGCTTTAAAATCGCGCATGTTTCATGGTAAAGGGCGTAATATGCACGAGATATTGCACTGCGTGAAAAGTGCTCGTCAGAGTTATTGAGGCAGCTTTGTGCGACCGTAAAGATATCTTTTCCCTGTATACTCATACTGTGTATGGTACCTCTTCACGCTTCTTGCCCCTGTACCAAGCGGTAACATTTTTGTCTACAAAAAATTCAGACATGGCAAGCTCTGTGGCAATATCTATGTCCATATCAGAAAGGACATCTGTATCCTCGCAAAAAACATCGCAGATTACCGCTGCACTTCCATCGGGGCTGGTGTAGTAATCATGCGATACTGCGATAACACCATACTTTTTGGTCAGGTTAGCAACCATCCGGGTTAACTCAGAAATCTGTGAAGTATCTAAATCAGTTGCTTCAATGAATTTAGCGAGTTGAGCGTTTTTCATTTCAACGTCCTCCTGCGCAGCATCTTTATCTGGGCCATCAGGTAACATCGACATTAACCTGCGGGCAAAGTACATAGATAGCTCCCCATCACCATCAGCATAGCTGGCATTGCGTGCAAGGATCAGGATACGTGGATTATTTTCATAACGCCGAGCCAATCTTAGACTCTCTTCACGATAAAGGTCATACTGACCTGTATGACTGAGATAGGTAAGGAAATTGATTACAACCCTATCGTCACCACACTCAGCTCCGGCCTTAAAAAATCTGATGGCTTTGTCATTTTGTTTAGCTGCGCCGTAAGCCAGTCCAAGGAACATGAGCCTCATAGCATTGAATCGCCACGGATAATCTAGACACTTCCTAGCCGTTGATAATACTGGTTTTCATATTCTGTCGGTGACATCTGATCGCTGGAAC
>OJWA01000049.1_pt1 | contig 60322 bp, 60 predicted proteins | sample 1600391 | NCBI WGS metagenome assembly OJWA01 (sample SAMN04436625, study PRJEB24849) | human gut metagenome | biome: human gut; feature: NICU; material: stool | host: Homo sapiens | place: USA: Saint Louis, MO | collected 2009-12-23 | reverse complement strand
CGCCAGGGTTTTGCCAGCCGCTCGCACAGCGGCAGCGCCACCGGCTGCAGGCGCAGATCCTGCCCGCTGATCAGCAGCGTCGCCAGCTGCGGCCACTGCTGCTGCGCCTGGCGGATCACCTCGGCGCCGTTCAGCCCGCCGGGCAGCATCAGATCGCTGATCAGCAGATCGATATCGGGGGTCTGGCGCAGCAGCGCCAGCGCCTCTTCGCCGCTGGCGCACTCCAGCGTCACGTAGCCAAGCTGGTGCAGATGCTCGCACAGCGTCTGGCGCACCGCCGGTTCGTCATCCAGCACCAGAATCAGCTTATCGCACGGGGCGGATGGCACCACCGGCGCGGCTGGCGCGGGGGCGACGGCGCTCTCTGGGGCGCGCGGCAGCAGCAGACGCACGGTGGTTCCCTGGCCGGGCGCGGTGTCGATCTCAATCTGGCCCCCTGACTGGCGCACAAAGCCATACACCATCGACAGCCCCAGCCCGCTGCCGCTGCCGGTCTCTTTGGTGGTGAAAAAGGGCTCGAACACCTGTGCCCGCACCTCTGGCGTCATGCCGCAGCCCTGGTCGATCACCTCAATCACTACGCGCTCGCCCTGTTCGCGCTGCTGGCTGGCGATGCGCAGGCGGATCTCGCCGCTTTTTTGCTGCATGGCGTCGCGCGCGTTCACCACCAGATTCATCAGTGCGTTCTCCAGCTGACTGGCGTCGATCCAGGCGAGCCAGCCGGGCCGCGGCGCCTCGACCGTCAGGCGCTGGCCGGGCAGCAGCGAGTGCTGCAGCAGGTTCTGCAGCTCCTCCACCAGCTGCGTCACCGACACGGCGCGCGGATGCAGCGCCTGCTTGCGCGAAAAGGCCAGTAGCCGCTGGGTGAGCAGGGCGGCGCGATCCGCTGCCTGACGGGCGCGGTCGATGCGGCTCGCCAGGCTGCCCGGCGGCAGCTGCCCCTGGGTCAGCGCCAGGCTGCCGATAATCACCGCCAGCAGGTTATTGAAGTCGTGTGCGATACCGCCGGTCAGCTGGCCAACCGCTTTCATCTTCTGGCTGTGTACCAGCGCCTCCTCCAGCGCCTTGCGCGCGGTGCGCTCCAGCACGGTATTGACGATGCCGCGACGCGGCACCGGGCTAAAGCGCAGCTCCAGCGTGCGGCCATCCGCCAGCCGCACCTCCTGCGGCTCGCCCGGATGCTGCAGATCCACGCCCACCCGCTTCAGCAGCTGGCGATAGTGCAGGCCGCGATGCAGCGCCTGCTCGGGCAGCCCCAGCAGCTGGGGATACTGCGCATTCCACACCACCAGCTGGCCGTGGTTATCAAACAGCGCAAAGCCGTCGCGCATCGCCAGAAAGGTGGACTCAAGCTGACTGCTCTTCTCTTTGAGCAGGCGGGAGGTGTGCGCCAGCGACGCGGTATTGCGGGCGAAAACGTTAAAGGCGCGCGCCAGATCGCCCAGTTCGTCGCGCCGCTGCAGACCCGGCACCGCAACGCGCTTCTCTCCCTGCGCCAGCCGCGTCATGGCGTCGGCGATGGCGGTCAGGCTGGAGCCGAGATTGCGGTAGATATAGATCCCGGCATAGCCGGTGATCGCCAGCGCCAGCAGGGCGAACAGCGCGATAAACAGGATCACCGAGTTGAGTTCGCGGTGGGTTTCCGCGCTGCGCATTTCGCTCTGCTGCGCCACCTGCTGCACGCAGGCGGTGATGTCGTCGTTGAGCGCCGCCACCAGCGCTTTGATGCGGTAGGTGGAATAGGCGATAGCCAGATCGTTCTCCGCCAGCCGATCCGCCAGCGGCCGCAGCGACTGCTGGGTCGCGATCAGGCGGGCGATTTTCTCATCCAGCACCACCTCGCCCGCCTCTGGCCGCCAGGCTGCCATCACCTGCTGCAGCTGATCGACCACCGCAACCGGGGACGGGGTGCGGATCGCCGCCGCCAGCAAGCGCTCGGTCTGCTGGCGCAGCGCCGCCGGAGGGCCGCGCCGCACCGCGAGCTGGTTAATATGGTCAAGCAGCAGCTGCGACTGCCACAGGCCGCTGAGCAGGGCGTTGCGCTGCAGGTGGCGCTGATGGCCGTTGATCAGCAGCTGCGTGATGGTCTGCTCCAGCATCAGGCTGCGCGCGCGAATGCGCGCCACCCGCGCCGTCTGACGCGCGGCAAGCGGCGCCGAGGCAAGCAGCGACAGCGACTGCTGCAGCGCCTGTTGCGTCTGCTGCAGTCGCTGCGATTCGCTCTGATACTCAAGCGCGCCCACCACCTGCGACAGGCGCACCGCCGCCGTGGCGACGCTGGCGGTATCGCGCGCCAGCGCCAGGCTGGCGCTCATATCGCTCAGGGTTTGCGCCTGCGCCTGCTCCTGAATGCGCCCGGCGTGGCGAAAGCCGAGTATCGCTACCGCACTCACCATCAGCGTGACGCACACCACCAGCAGGTTAAACAGCAGCAGGCGGCCGCGCGCGCCCGCCTGCCAGAGATGTTGATGCCGCATATCGCGCCTCCGCCCGCCCTCAGTGAGGCGAGTATAGGGCGCGGCCCGGGCGCATTTATGACAAATATGAACGGCCGCTGACATTTTCCATTTATCTGGCGTTGCTTTACTCAGCCCTAACCACGGTTATCTGGAGCGGCCCATGACAGCCACACCGATTCTGCAAATGCGCGAAATCACGCGGCGCTTCGGCCAGTTTTATGCGCTTAAGGGCGTCGATCTGACGGTCTATGCTGGCGAAATCCACGCGCTGATGGGGGAGAACGGCGCAGGCAAAAGTACCCTGATGAAGATCCTCGCCGGCGCCTACAGCGCCACCAGCGGTGAGATCCTGATCGACGGTCGCCCCTGTGTGATCAGAGGGCCGAAAGAGGCGCTGGCGGCAGGCATTACCCTGATTTATCAGGAGATCAATCTGGCCCCCAACCTCACGGTGGCGGAGAACATCTTTCTCGGCAGCGAAATCACGCGCGGCGGGCTGATTCGGCGTCGCCAGATGGCCGAGGAGGCGCAGCAGGTGATCGATCGGCTCGGCGCGCAGTTTAGCGCCACCGACCGCGTCAGCCGCCTCAGCATTGCCGAACAGCAGCAGGTTGAGATCGCCCGCGCGCTGCACCGCCACAGCCGCATTCTGGTGATGGATGAACCCACCGCCGCGCTGAGCAACCGCGAAACCGAGCAGCTGTTCGCGCTCATCAAGCGCCTGCGCGCGGAAGGCATGGCGATTATCTATATCAGCCATCGTATGGCGGAGGTCTATGAGCTCTCCGATCGCGTCAGCGTGCTGCGCGACGGGCAGTATGTCGGCAGCCTGACCCGCGACACGCTTAACGCCAGCGAGCTGGTGCGCATGATGGTGGGCCGTCCGCTCAGCGATCTCTTTAACAAGGATCGCACCATCCCGTTCGGCGATATTCGCCTGGCGGTCAATCACCTCACCGACGGCGGCAAGGTGCGGCCGAGCAGCCTGGCGGTGCGCGCCGGCGAGATCGTCGGGCTCGCCGGGCTGGTGGGTGCAGGACGCAGCGAGCTGGCGCAGCTGATTTTTGGCGTGCGTAAGCCGAGCGGCGGCGAGATCTGGATTGACGGGCAGCAGGTGACAATCCATTCGCCGCGCGACGCCATTGCGCGTGGCATCGGCTTTCTCACTGAAAACCGCAAAGAGCAGGGGCTGTTTCTGGAGATGGCGGCGCAGGAGAACATTGTGATGGCGACGCTGGAGCGCGACGCCAGCTACGGGCTGCTTAACCGACGCAAAGGCAGAAAGATCGCCGGCGACGCCATCGCCACGCTTAACATCCGCGTGCCGCATGCGCAGGTGCGGGCGGGGGGCCTCTCCGGCGGCAACCAGCAGAAGCTGCTGATTTCGCGCTGGGTATCGATTGGGCCGCGCATCCTGATCCTCGATGAGCCGACGCGCGGCGTCGACGTCGGCGCCAAAAGCGAAATCTACCGCATGATGAACCAGATGGCGCAGCAGGGGGTGGCGATCCTGATGATCTCCAGCGAGCTGCCGGAAGTGGTCGGCATGAGCGATCGGGTTTATGTGATGCGCGAAGGCACCATCGCCGGTGAGCTGGATAAAGAGCAGATCAGCCAGGAAAACATAATGACGCTGGCCACCGGGGCGCATACCGCCTCGCCGCTGGAAATATAAGGAGAAGAGAGCGATGACAGAAACCACGCGGGCGAAACCGCCCACCGTTAAGCGGGCGCTGATAGGCGACATGCTGCAAACCGTCGGCATTCTGCCGATTCTGGTGCTGATTGTGGTGGTGTTCGGCTTTGTCGCGCCGAACTTCTTCACCGAGGGCAATCTGCTCAATATTACCCGCCAGGCCTCGATTAATATCGTACTGGCGGCCGGTATGACCTTTGTGATCCTCACCGGCGGCATCGACCTTTCGGTGGGCTCAATGCTGGGCACCACGGCGGTGGTGGCGATGGTTGCCTCGCTCGATCCCATGCTCGCCGGCATGACTATCCCCATGGCGCTCGGCGCTGGCCTGGTGATGGGGCTGTTTAACGGCATACTGGTCGCCTGGGCCGGCTTGCCGCCTTTTATCGTTACCCTTGGCACCTATACGGCGCTGCGCGGCGCCGCCTATCTGCTGGCAAACGGCACCACGGTGATTAACTCCGATATCAGCTTTGAATGGATAGGCAACGGCTATCTCGGCCCGGTGCCCTGGCTGATCGTTATCGCCTTCGCGGTGATCGCCGTCTGCTGGTTTATCCTGCGCCGCACCACGCTGGGCGTTCATATCTACGCGGTGGGCGGCAATATGCAGGCGGCGCGTCTCACCGGGATTAAGGTCAGCGCGGTACTGCTGTTCGTTTACGCCATGAGCGGGCTGCTCTCCGGGCTAGGCGGGCTGATGTCGGCGTCGCGTCTCTATAGCGCCAACGGCAACCTCGGCGTCGGCTATGAACTGGACGCCATCGCCGCGGTGATCCTCGGCGGCACCAGCTTCGTCGGCGGCATCGGCACCATTACCGGCACCCTGATCGGCGCGCTGATTATCGCCACGCTCAACAACGGCATGACGCTGATGGGGGTCTCCTATTTCTGGCAGTTGGTGATCAAAGGCGCGGTGATCATTATTGCGGTGCTGATCGACAAATATCGCACCCGGCACCACGTCTCCTGAGCGCGGCGCCCTCTTTTTACCCTCCGCCATTCAGCCGTTGGCGATTCTAATAACAGCAGGAGAAGGTCTATGCGTTTTAATCCGATCGTAACCGGGCTGCTGGCGGCAACGCTGTTCAGCGCCTCCTTCGCCCAGGCGAAAGATCTTAAATCCATCGGCGTCACCGTCGGCGATCTCGCCAACCCGTTTTTCGTGCAGATTACCAAAGGCGCGGAGATGAAAGCGCGTGAGCTGGCGGGCGACAAGGTCAACGTGACGCTGGTCTCCAGCGGCTACGATCTGGGCCAGCAGGTGGCGCAGATCGATAACTTTATCGCGGCGAAAGTCGACATGATTATTCTGAACGCCGCCGATTCCAAAGGCATCGCGCCGGCGGTGAAACGCGCCCGCGACGCTGGCATCGTGGTGGTGGCGGTCGACGTGGCGGCTGACGGCGCCAACGCTACCATTACCTCAGACAACACCCAGGCGGGGGAGATGGCCTGTAAATATATCGCCGATCGCCTGAAGGAGAAGGGCAACGTATTGATTATCAATGGCCCGCCGGTTTCCGCCGTGCAGAACCGGGTTGAGGGCTGTATGACCGAGCTGAAACGCCATCCTGAGATCAAGCTGCTCTCCTGGAACCAGAACGCCAAGGGCAGCCGTGAAGGGGGGCTGGAAGTGATGACGGGTCTGCTGTCGGCCAATCCGAAGGTGGATGCGGTGTTCGCTATCAACGATCCCACGGCGATCGGTGCCGATCTGGCGGCGAAACAGGCACAGCGCAACGAATTCTTTATTGTCGGCGTCGACGGATCGCCCGACGGCGAAGAGGCGCTGAAGCGTAAGAACTCGCTGTTCGTCGCTACGCCGGCGCAGGATCCACAGGTGATGGCGGCAAAAGCGGTGGAGATCGGCTATGACATTCTGCAGGGCAAACCGGCACCCGATAAGCCGGTGCTGATCCCGGTTTCCCTGATCGATCGCGACAATGTGGGCAGCTACAAAGGCTGGACGGTGAAATAGCGCCGGGCGCGCGCCCGGCTGTTCGCCCCGTCAGGCGCTCAGCCGGACCGCTTCCGGACGCGTCACATCGGCGGAAAAGACATAGCCGAGGCCGCGAATAGTGCGGATCAAACTGGGCTGATGCGGATTCGTTTCGATTTTGCGCCGCAGCCGCATTATCAGCACGTCGATGGTGCGATCGAAAACGTCCAGGCTTTCGCCGTGGGTCAGCTCCAGCAGCTGATCGCGCGTCAGCACCTTGCGCGCGTGGCGCACCAGCGCGCGCAGCAGCGCATATTCGCCCTGCGTCAGCGGCACCGCTTCGCGCTGCGGATTGAGCAGCTGACAGCGCGCCTCATCCAGCTGCCAGCCGTTAAAGCGCCAGCCGCTCTCCACCGTCTCCGGCGATATCAGCCGTCCGCCGCGCCGCAGCGCCGCGCGCGCTCTCGCCACCACCACGCGCGGATTAAAAGGCTTGGCGATATAGTCATCCGCGCCCATCTCCAGCCCGACCACCATTTCCGCTTCGGAGCCCATGCCGGTCAGCATGATCACCAGCAGATCGGGGCGCTGGCGCTGCAGCTGTTGCAGCACCAGCAGGCCGTTGGTATCGGGCAGCATCATATCCAGCATCACCAGCGCGATATCGCCGTGCTGCGCCAGCAGCGCCGGCGCGTCCCGGCCATAGTGGCAGCAGTAAACGCTAAACTGTTGCGCATTCAGCACATCCTGCAGCAGTTCGCAGACGGCTTTATCATCATCGATAACCAGAATGGCGGGCTTCATGCAGGGCGACCTCAAGGTTAAAAAAAGGTTAACAAGAGTGTACACGGCGCGATTTGCGCCGCCCTGACAAGCGATGGAAACGTGAGCGATATCGCCCTCGGCTTTGCTGAAGCGTGCGTTGGCGCAGAATTTTGCGCAGCGCAGAGGGGGCGATGAAAACGATTGCGCGGAAGCGGGGCAATGCACCATAATCGCGCCTTGTTTTGGTTCAGATTTCTCTTAGAAAATGCCGGGCCTGGCGAGGTAAACGATTGCGTTTCCCGCTGGCATAGCGCTTGCTATGACTTCAGGCCTTATGGAGATTCAGGGCGTGACGACAGCGTCCGTCAGCATGCAGCGGCGCGTCGTGCGGTACCACAATAATCAGCATGTAACCCACACTGGCAAGTGAGAACGCGCATTCGTGCCGTCTCCGCTCTTGAGAGATGATGATGTTAGAAAAACTATTCAAGCTAAAAGCGCATAACACGACGGTTCGCACCGAAGTGGTCGCCGGGATCACCACCTTCCTGGCGATGGCCTATATCCTGTTTGTTAACCCCAGCATTTTGGGCGCAACCGGGATGGATAAAGGCGCGGTGTTCGTTGCCACCTGTCTGGCGGCGGCGATCGGATCGGTACTGATGGGGCTGATCGCCAACTACCCGATCGCGCTGGCGCCCGGCATGGGGCTGAACGCCTTCTTCACCTATACCGTCGTGCTGCATATGGGTTACACCTGGCAAATCGCGCTGGGCGCGGTGTTTTTGTCGGCGGTGATCTTCTTCGCACTGTCGATTTTTAAAATTCGCGAGTGGATTATCGCCAGCATTCCGCTGCCGCTGCGCGCCGGGATTGCGGCGGGCATCGGGCTGTTCCTGGCGCTGATCGCGCTGGAAGGCGCGGGCATCGTGGTGGATAACCCGGCAACGCTGGTTGGTCTGGGCGATCTCACGAAGCCGGGCCCGCTGCTGGCGCTGCTGGGCTTTGTGGTGATTGTGGTGCTGGAGGCACGTCGCGTCACCGGCGCGGTGCTGATTGGCATCCTGCTGATCACCTTTATTTCGATGGGCATCGGCCTGTCGCCCTTTGCTGGCATCTTCTCCGCGCCGCCCTCTATCGCGCCTACCTTTATGCAGCTGGATATCGCCGGCGCCTTTAACGTCGGCCTGGTTAGCGTGATTTTCGCCTTTCTGTTTGTCGACGTGTTCGACAATACCGGCACGCTGCTGGGAGTGACTAAACGCGCCGGGCTGGCGGACGAGCAGGGCAATATCCCGAAGATGGGGCGCGCGCTGGTGGCCGATAGCGCCGCGGCGCTGTTTGGCTCGCTGCTCGGTACCTCGACCACCACCAGCTATGTGGAATCTGCAGCTGGCGTGAGCGCGGGCGGACGCACCGGCTTAACGGCGGTCGTGGTCGCTATCCTGTTCCTGCTGGCGCTGTTTTTCTCGCCGCTGGCGGGCAGCGTTCCGGTCTACGCGACGGCGCCGGCGCTGCTGTTTGTCGCGGTGCTGATGACCTCCGGGCTGGCGGAGATTGACTGGAAAGATATTACTACCGCGGCGCCGGTCACCGTTACCGCGCTGACCATGCCGCTGACTTACTCCATCGCCAACGGCATCGCCTTCGGCTTTATCACCTGGACCGTGGTGAAGCTGCTGAGCGGCCGCACGAAAGAGATTAATGCGGCGCTGGTGATCCTTTCACTGCTGTTCGTGATCAAGCTGGGCTGGCTCAGCGCCTGATAGCGATCGCCGCGCCGGCGCAGGCTGGTGCGGTTTTATCCTTTTACTGCGCGCAAGACGTAAACCGTCTTGCGCGCATTTTTTTGTCCTGCTCCTGTATGTTTGCGTAGCGGCTTCCAGAATGGGTCAGAAAGGGTGTTAACTCTGCTGGCGCAGCGCTACCCTGCCAGCGCTAATTCGAGAGGCGCATCAATCGCCATTTATAACGGAATTAGCGGAACGGGGAATGTTTACTGGGCGGTAATCTGGTTAAATACCCAGCAGTCTGGGGACGCACCGGTGACGTGACTGTAAGGCGTAACAGGGAAAGGAGAGAATAGTATGGAACTGCCGTTAAGCCCTCTTCCGCGCAGGTTTGCCTGTCCCCTCATCCCTCTTCAGCAATCAGGAGGCGATCCTGTGGAGCGATTGACCAAACGCGTTGAGCGGCTTGAGCTGGATACGCAACAGATAAAAACAGACCTGGCGGTACTGACCGAACGTTCGCAACATTTCGCCACGAAAACGGATGTTGAAGGCCTGCGTACCGAACAGTTCAGGATGCGATGTGAAATGCTTGAAGGCTTCGCCCAGACGGCAGCCCAGTTTGCGCGTATTGATGAGAGGTTTGCGCGCGTCAGTGACTGGAGCGGGCAGGTCGACAATAATTTTGCCGCCATTGACAAGCACTTTGAGCGGATTCATCAACAGTTCGAACGCGTTGACAAAAAGTTTGAGCGTATTGATGAAAGGTTTGAGCGGGTCGACGAAAAGTTTGAACGTATGAACGAGAAGTTTGAGCGCCTGGACGGAAAGTTTGAGCGCGTCGACGAAAAGTTTGACCGCCTTAACGATCGCATTACCTGGACGCTGATGGTGCCAGCTGTGCTCGCCGTGCTCGGCTGGCTGGCGAGAGAATTCTGGATGAGGTAGAGAGACGAAACCTGCTGCGTCTCTCTACATCGGGTTAAGGCAGAGCACGAGCGGTGGTCCCCGTGCTCTGAACCATTAACGGAACGGCGGTTCGTTAAAGGTACGCAGCTTGCGTGAATGCAGCTTATCTCCTTCGGCGCGCAGCAGCTCTACCGCGCAAATGCCGATTTGCAGATGCTCTGAAATCGCCCCTTCATAAAAGCGGTTTGCCTGCCCTGGCAGCTTGATTTCGCCATGCAGCGGCTTATCCGAGACGCAGAGCAGCGTGCCGTAAGGGACGCGGAACCGATAGCCCTGTGCTGCAATCGTGGCGCTCTCCATATCCACCGCCACCGCGCGGCTCAGGTTAAAGCGCAGCGCCGAGGCGGAGTAGCGCAGCTCCCAGTTGCGATCGTCCGTCGTTACCACGGTGCCGGTGCGCAGACGCTGCTTAACCTCTTCTCCCGGCATATTGCTCACTGCTTTGGTAGCGTCATAGAGCGCGCGCTGCACTTCCGCGATGCTTGGCACCGGAATATCGGGCGGTAAGACGCTGTCGAGCACGTGGTCGTCGCGCAGGTAGGCGTGCGCCAGCACATAGTCGCCGATGCGCTGGCTTTCGCGCAGGCCGCCGCAGTGGCCGATCATCAGCCAGGCGTGCGGTCGCATTACCGCAAGGTGATCGCAGATGGTTTTGGCATTGGACGGGCCGACGCCGATATTTACCAGCGTGATGCCGCGGCGGCCAGGCGAGGTGAGATGCCAGGCGGGCATCTGATGCTTTTTCCACGCCAGATCCAGCATCGCCGCATCGCTCTCCGCCGTCTCGGCGGTGATCACCGCGCCGCCCGCGCAGGCCAGGCTGTCATAGTCGCTGGCGGGATCGCGCACCTGCTCTGTTGCCCAGCGAACAAAGTCATCCACATAGCGCGTGTAGTTGGTGAACAGCACAAACGGCTGGAAATGCTCTACCGAGGTACCGGTGTAGTGGCGCAGGCGTGCCAGAGAGAAGTCGGTGCGCAGCGCATCGAAGTGAGACAAAGGGAAAACCGCGTCTGGATTAAACAGGCCGTCGGCGGTTTCATCGCCGATCTGTGACAGCTCAGTGGTCGGGAAGTGACGCGCGATAGTGGCGCTCATGGTGCGGTCCAGCGACAGATCGGAACCGTCGATGACGTAAGGATAGGGGATCTCCTGGCTGGACGGGCCGACCTGAATCTCAACCTCATACTCTTTTTCCAGCATCGCCAGCTGTTCGCTGAGATAGTGACGCAGCAGCGCCGGACGCGTGATGGTGGTGCTGTAGCTGCCGGTATGGGTAAAGCGTCCCCAGGCGCGCGTGCGGTTTTGCTGCGGCCCTTCGCCGCGCCAGGTAATGCGCAGCTCGGGGTAGACAAAGAGTCCCTGGCGACGCGCTTCCGCCTCGGGGAGCGTGCCCTGTTCGGTATAGGTTTTTATCGCCGCGCGCAGCGCGTTCACCGCGTTGTCGTACAGACGCTCCAGTTCATCCAGCGCCTGCTGGCGGGTAAGGCCGTTCCGTTGTGTAGGCATAAGCTCTCCTGATATTAAGCGATCCTTCCCCACAGCTTAGCGGGTTTGCCGCCGCCGCAAAGCAAGAATCTGTGATCGACCGCATTATGCACCAACAGGGTGCTGGCGTGTTGCCAAACCCCGCCTACGTTTAAATGAATCAGAAGGTGACGTCGTGCGCTGTCGCTGGCGTTGCCACCTTCCTTTGGCGAAATCCCGCCGCCCGATTGGTTCTGGCGAGATTCTTGCTTGCGATTAATAGCGGCCTTCAGCGCCGCGCGTAGCATTCCCGAACCGAATTAAAAAACATTCACCGCTCCTGCGCCGTGGTCTGGCGAACGCAAACTAACTGTGTCGAGGATAGACAGCATGTCTCAGAAACTGATCAAGTTGTCGTTAAACGTCGTAATTGCAGGTTGTTTCGGCGCTGCGCTGAGTGCGCAGGCCGATATAAAAATCGGCGTCGCCGGGCCGTTCTCTGGCCCCAACGCCACCTATGGCGCGCAGTACTGGAAAGGGGCGACGCAGGCAGCGGAGGATATCAACGCGGCGGGCGGCATCAACGGCGAGAAAATCGTGCTGGTGCAGGGAGACGACGCCTGCGAACCCAAACAGGCGGTTGCGGTGGCGAACCGACTTGTCGATCAGGATAAGGTGATGGCGGTCGTCGGCCATTTTTGCTCCTCCAGCACCATGCCCGCCTCGGAGGTCTACGACGACGCCGGCGTGCTGTCGATTACGCCGGGATCCACTAATCCGCAGATCACCGAGCGCGGCATGAAAACCCTGTTTCGCATGTGCGGGCGCGACGACCAGCAGGGCGCCATCGCCGCCACTTTTATGCTCGATAAGCTAAAAGCGAAAAAGGTCGCGATTATCCATGACAAAGATACCTATGGGCAGGGGCTGGCCGACGCCACGAAAGCGGCGCTGGAGAAGCGCGGCGTAAAAGAGGTGATGTATGAGGGCCTGTCGCGCGGCGAGAAAGATTTTAACGCGCTGGTGACCAAAATCGCCCAGGCGAATCCCGACGTGGTCTATTTCGGCGGCTGCCACCCCGAGGCGGGCCCGCTGGTGCGCCAGATGCGCGAGCAGGGCGTTAAAGCTAACTTCTTCTCCGGCGACTGCATCGTGACGCAGGAGCTGGTCACCGCCGCGGGCGGGCCGCAGTACACCAACGGCATCTATATGACCTTCGGCAACGATCCGCGTCAGATCGCCGACGGCAAAGCGGTGATTGAGACATTCCGCAAAGGGGGCTTTGAACCGGAAGGCTATACCCTCTACGCCTACGCCTCTGTTCAGGCGCTGGCTGCCGCCTATAAAGGCGCGGGCAAAGACAATGAGAAAGCCAGCGAATGGCTGAAATCTCACGATGTGCCCACCGTTATGGGTAATAAAGCCTGGGACGGCAAGGGCGATCTGAAAGTGTCCGATTATGTCGTTTATCAGTGGGACGACAAGGGTAAATATCACCAGCTGTAAGCCTGAGCCCGCCCTGCACAGCGCAGGGCGTTTCCTGTCCGGACCGCCCGGTTGCGCGGTCCGCTTTGCGCAGAGACTTCGTTATGGACGCCTTTTTACTTCAGCAACTGATCAACGGGCTGACGCTGGGCGCGGTATATGGCCTGATCGCGATCGGCTACACCATGGTGTACGGCATTATCGGCATGATTAACTTTGCGCACGGCGAGGTCTATATGATCTCCGCCTATCTTTGCGCCATCGGCCTGGCGCTGCTCTCTTTTTTTGGCGTGCACTCTTTTCCGCTGCTGATTTTCGGCACGCTGCTGTTTACCGTGGTGGTGACGGCGGTTTACGGCTGGACCATCGAGCGTATCGCCTACCGGCCGCTGCGCCACTCGACGCACCTCGCGCCGCTCATCTCCGCCATCGGCATGTCGCTTATCTTGCAAAACTACGTGCAGCTGAGCCAGGGACCGAATCAGCAGGGCGTGCCGACGCTGCTCACCGGCGTGCTGCGCTTCGAGTTTGACGGCGGGCTGGTGCAGATCACCTGGACCAAGCTCTTTATTCTCGCCGCCGCCTTCTGCGGCATGGCGCTGCTCACCTGGATTATCCAGTACACCCGCCTCGGCCGTATCTGCCGCGCGGTGCAGCAGGACCGGCGCATGGCGGCTATTCTCGGCATCAATACCGATCGCGTTATCTCGCTGGTCTTCGTGATCGGCGCGGCGATGGCCGGGCTGGCCGGGGTGCTGGTGACGATGAACTACGGCACCTTCGACTTTTACGCCGGGTTTATCATCGGCATCAAGGCGTTCACCGCGGCGGTGCTGGGTGGTATCGGATCGCTGCCTGGCGCGATGCTGGGCGGGCTGCTGCTCGGCGTGGCGGAGGCGCAGTTCGCCGGGCTGGTGAACTCAGACTACAAAGACGTTTTCTCCTTCGCGCTGCTGGTGGTGATCCTTATCTTCCGCCCGCAGGGGCTGCTTGGCCGTCCGCTGGTGGCGAAAGTGTGAGGGCGCAATGATGAGTCGATCTATCAGTGTGTCTCAGGCGCTGCGTGAAACCCTGCTGGCCGGGCTGATTGCGGTGGTGGTGTTCGGACCTGTCGTCGGCGTGGTGCTGAAAGGGTACGCCTTTACGCTCGCCCCCATGCGCGTGGCGCTGCTGGTGGCGGTGGTGATGGCGGGACGGCTACTGCTCAGCCTCTTTTTGCAGACCGGGCGCGGGCGGGCGCTGCTGCGACGCTTCGAAGGTGCGGACGACGGCGTCTACGTGCGCGAACCGGGCTACCGCTCGCGGCTGCGCTGGATCCTGCCGCTGCTGCTGGCGGTGGCGCTGCTGTTTCCCTTTCTCTCCAGCAAATACTTGCTGACCGTGGCGATCCTCGGGCTGATCTACGTGCTGCTGGGACTGGGGCTAAATATCGTGGTGGGGCTGGCGGGGCTGCTCGATCTCGGGTACGTCGCCTTTTACGCCATCGGCGCTTACGGGCTGGCACTCGGCTATCAGTATCTCGGGCTGGGATTCTGGAGCATGCTGCCGCTGGCCGCGCTGCTGGCCGCCTTCGCCGGGGCGCTGCTCGGCTTTCCGGTGCTGCGCATGCACGGCGACTACCTGGCTATCGTTACCCTGGGGTTCGGCGAGATCATCCGCCTGGTGCTGACCAACTGGCTGAGCTTCACCGGCGGGCCGAACGGCGTCTCCGTGCCGTCGCCAACCTTTCTCGGCCTGGAGTTTGGTCGGCGCGCGCGCGAAGGCGGCGTACCTTTTCATGCGTTCTTTCACCTCGACTACAACCCCAATATGAAATTTATCTTTCTCTACGTGGTGCTGGTTCTGGTAGTGACGCTGGTGCTGTTTATCAAGCACCGCCTGACGCGTATGCCGGTCGGACGCGCGTGGGAGGCGCTGCGTGAAGATGAGATCGCCTGTCGCGCGATGGGGTTAAATCATGTGCTGGTGAAGCTGTCGGCCTTTATGCTCGGCGCCTCGACGGCGGGCATCGCGGGCGTCTTTTTCGCCAGCTATCAGGGATTCGTCAATCCGACCTCGTTTACCTTCTTCGAGTCGGCGCTGATCCTCGCCATTGTGGTGCTGGGCGGTATGGGATCGACGCTCGGCGTGGTGCTGGCGGCCTTTGTGCTGACGGTGGCGCCAGAGCTGCTGCGCAGCTTTGCCGAATACCGCGTGCTGCTGTTCGGTATGCTGATGGTGGTGATGATGATCTGGCGGCCGCGCGGACTGGTGCGCACCAGCCGCGTCGGCGTCGCGCCGCGCAAAGGAGTTCGCCATGAGTGACGCTATCCTTCAGGTCGATCATCTGATGATGCGCTTCGGCGGCATCAGGGCGCTTAACGACGTCAGCCTGCGCGTGCAGCGCGGTTCGGTTACCTCGCTAATCGGCCCCAACGGCGCGGGCAAAACCACGGTCTTTAACTGCCTGACCGGCTTCTACCGCGCCAGCGGCGGCCGCATTTTGCTGAACGCCCAGTCGCGCAGCACCGATGTGATTCAAATTCTCGGCCAGAAAATCGAGCCGCAGGACTGGCTGCGGCCGACGCAGCTGGGTTCACGGCTCTGGTACAAGATGTTCGGCGGCGCACACCTGGTGAACCGCGCCGGGCTGGCGCGCACCTTTCAGAATATCCGCCTGTTTCGCGAAATGTCAGTGATTGAGAACCTGCTGGTGGCGCAGCATATGCTGGCGAACCGCAATTTGCTGGCGGGCATTTTCAATACCCGCGGCTATCGCGAGGCGGAGAGCCGCGCGCTCGATCGCGCCTTCTACTGGCTGGAAACGGTGGATCTGACGCAGACGGCCAACCGGCTGGCCGGCACGCTCTCCTATGGCCAGCAGCGGCGGCTGGAGATTGCGCGCGCCATGTGTACCCAGCCGGAGCTTATCTGCCTCGACGAGCCGGCGGCGGGACTCAATCCCGTGGAGACCGAGGCGCTGAGCGCAATTCTGCACCGTCTGCGCGCTGACCACCGTATCAGCGTGCTGCTGATCGAGCACGACATGCCGATGGTAATGGCAATCTCTGACCATATCGTGGTGCTCGACCACGGCGACGTTATCGCCCAGGGCGCGCCGCGACAGATCCAGCAGGACCCGCGCGTGATTGCCGCCTATCTTGGCGCAGAAGAGGAGGATGTTGATGGCTGAACCGATGCTGAAGTTTGACGCGGTCGATCTCTATTACGGCCCGGTGCAGGCGCTGAAAAAGGTGTCGCTCAGCGTGCAGCCCGGCGAGACCGTGGCGCTGATCGGCGCCAACGGCGCCGGCAAATCGACGCTGCTGATGTCGATTTTCGGCCAGCCGCGCATCGCACAGGGTGAAATCTACTTTCAGGGAGAACCTGTCAGCCAGCGCTCGACCCATTTTATCGCCGCCCGCGGCATCGCCCAGGCGCCGGAAGGGCGGCGGATTTTTGCCGATATGACGGTTGAGGAGAATCTGCAGATGGGCACCATCGCCATCGGCAGCGCGCATCAGAAAAGCGATCTGGCGCGGATGTATGAGCTCTTTCCGCGCCTGCTGGAGCGGCGCAGGCAGCGGGCGATGACCCTTTCCGGCGGCGAGCAGCAGATGCTGGCGATCGCCCGCGCGCTGATGAGCCGGCCGAAGCTGCTGCTGCTCGACGAGCCGAGCCTCGGGCTGGCGCCGATTGTGGTTAAGCAGATCTTCGCGATTCTGCGCGAGCTGACGCAGCAGGGCATGACGCTGTTTCTGGTCGAGCAAAATGCCCGTCATGCGTTAGCTATCGCCGATCGCGGCTATGTGATGGCTAACGGCGAGATCCGCCTCAGCGGCAGCGGCCGGGAGCTGCTCAATAATGAAGAGGTGCGCAGCGCCTATCTGGGCGGCGCGGCAGCCGCTGCGGTAAACGACGAGAAAAGAGTGTAATAATGATTGAAAAATCAGGGAAACGCTTTGCATAAATAGATAAGCGGACTCATCATTAGAACTCCTGTCCAATCTGTTCTGATTTGGTTATTCCCTTGCAAAATCCTGGCGTAGCAGTGATGCAGGCGATAAAGCGCACCGCGTGGTATCCCAAACGACGCTTTTATCGCACGCTGTTCTGGCGTGAGATCACGCCACTGGCGGTGCCCATTTTCATCGAAAACCTGTGCGTGATGCTGATGGGGGTATTAAGCACATTTCTGGTGAGCTGGCTGGGCAAAGAGGCGATGGCGGGCGTTGGGCTGGCGGACAGCTTCAACATCATCATTATCTCTTTCTTTGCCGCCATCGATCTCGGCACGACGGTGGTAGTCGCCTTTAGCCTGGCGAAGCGCAACGGCAAGCGCGCCCGCGCGGCTACGCGTCAGTCGCTGGCGCTGATGACGGTGCTGTCGCTGGTGCTGGTGTTCGCCATCGAGCTGTGGGGGCATCTGATCATCGATCTGATCGCCGGCGGCGCGGAGCCAAAAGTCAAAGAGCTGGCGCTGAGCTATCTGCAGACCTCGGCGTGGAGCTATCCGGCGGCGGCGATTGCGCTGATCGGCAGCGGCGCGCTGCGCGGCGCGGGGAATACCAAAATCCCGATGCTGATCAACGGCGGGATGAATATCCTGAATATCGCCATCAGCAGCGTCTTGATCTACGGCGCCTTCTCCTGGGAAGGGCTGGGCTTTGTCGGCGCCGGGCTGGGGTTGACCATCTCGCGCTATATCGGCGCTATCGGCGTAATTTACGTGCTGATGATCGGTTTTAACGCCTCGCTGAAGATCAGCCTGCCGAGCTATTTCCGCCGCTGGGATTCGAAAATCCTGATGGAGGTGCTGGGTATCGGCGTCCCGGCGAGTATCGAATCGGTGCTGTTTAACGGCGGCAAGCTGCTGACCCAGGTGTTTGTGGCGGGCATGGGCACCGACGCTATCGCCGGCAACTTTATCGCCTTCTCTATCGCCTCGCTGATCAACCTGCCGGGCAACGCGCTGGGATCCGCCTCGACCATCATCACCGGCACTCGGCTGGGGCGCAATCAGGTCTATCAGGCGGAGCGGCAGATCAGGCATGTCTTCTGGCTGGCGAGCCTCTGTCTCTGCGTGCTGGCGTTTATGACCGTGCCGCTCTCCGGCGTGCTGGCGCGCTTCTATACCCGCGACCCGGACGTAATCAGCGTGACCCAGCATCTCATCTGGCTGAACGCCGCCTTTATGCCAATTTGGGCCGCCTCCTGGGTGCTGCCTGCCGGGCTGAAGGGGGCGCGCGACGCCCGTTACACCATGTACGTCTCGATGTTCAGCATGTGGGGGGCGCGCGTGGTGGTCGGCTACGTGCTGGGCATTATGCTCGGCATGGGGGTGGTCGGCGTCTGGCTCGGCATGTTCCTCGACTGGGCGGTGCGCGGCGTCTGCTTCTGGTGGCGGCTGAAGAGCGGCAAGTGGCTGGATAATTACCGCAAGATGGCGGCGAAGCAGCCGTAGCGCCAGGCTGACCGGCGCGGTCCACCGTTATCTGTTTTTCAGCAATAAAGCGCAGAAATTGATGGTTCAGTTACGGCTGCGCAGAGGGTTTACTGAATGCCTGACTGACGGAGGCTGAACCCGATGAAAACATTACTGCAGCTGTGGAAACAGCGCGTCGATGCCTGGCTGGCACCCCAGCACGACGCGCGCGTCGAGAGTGAGTTAAGCCTGGAGCAGGAGCTGTTGCTTCCCATTAGCCAGCTTTACGGCTTTGAATATTTTCCCTCGGTGCATCGCTACCATGAAAAATAGCGATCCCTGTTGTCGCTACCGGCGCTAAAGCCCGCTCCTACCCAGCGGGCTTTTTTTCGTCTGGGGTTCAGCCGCAGCGGCTATGGTTAAAAGGGCAGCATGCCTTTTATCCTGGAGAAGCGAATGAGCGATAAAGAGAGTGCCGCGTTGATTAGCACGCGGCTGGCACTGACCGCGCAGCAGCGTGCGCAGACCCGCGCCGCGCTGGCGCAGGGCGTAACGGCGGAGCCGGATCGCGGCCGCGCGCAGCGCTACGCCTTTCAGCAGCACGTGCGTCAGGAGGTGATTGTCGGCGGCAGCAACGATCTGCTGCCGATCGCTTTTTTAGCGCAGGGCCTGGCCTGCGCACGCGGCGTAGCGCTGCTGCGTGAAGATGGCGTGCCCGTCGGCAGCGCGTTTTTAACCCACGGCGGCCTGCTGGTCACCTGTCATCATCTGCTGCCGGCACCCCCTGCGTCGGGCCGCATTACCCTGCAGTTCGGCTGGCGGCGCACGGAAGCGGGCGAACTGGTGGACGGCGTCACCTTTGGCATCGATGCAGCGCGTTTTTTCCTCACCAGCCCCACCGATGAGCTGGACTGCACCCTGATTGCGCTGGGTGAGGTGATTGAGGGAGGCGGCGACGCGCCGCAGCCGCTGGCGCTTAACGATCGCAACGACAAGCATGCGCTGGGCATCAGCCTCAACCTTATCCACCATCCGGGCGGCGCGCCGCAGCAGATCACCTTGCGCAACAACGCGCTGCTGGCGCGTCACCAGCAGCTGCTGCACTATGCGGCCGACACCGACGGCGGCTCTTCCGGCGCACCGGTGTTCAACGACAGCTGGCAGCTGGTGGCGCTGCATCACGGCGGGGTCGAGAGCGACGACGGCTGGGTGAATGAAGGGATCCGCATCAGCGCTATTATCGACTGGCTGAAGGGCGAGCTGCCGCAGCTGCCTGCGCCGCAGCAGGCGCTGCTGATGCAGGCGCTCACCGGCAGCGACGGCGTGCCGCCGTATGCCACCGCCACCGCGCCGGAGAGCGGCTATGGCAACCGCGACGGTTTTCAGCCAGCGTTTCTTGAGGGCGCGCCGATCGATCTGGCGGCCATTATTGCGCCGCGCGCCGCCGAGGTGGCACCGCTGCGCGACGGCCGTCAGGGAGCGGAAGCGCAGCTCGACTATGAGCATTTTTCACTGCTGATGAACGCCGAGCGGCGGCTCGCCTTTTTTACCGCCACCAATATCGACGGCGCGCGCTATATCGCCATCGATCGCGGCAACGGCCAGCCATCGCTGCTGGAGGAGGGGGATCGCTGGGTGGAAGACAGCCGTATCGACAGCCGCTACGTCACCGGTCAGGCTTTTTACAGCGAGTTCAGCCGCTGGTTCGATCGCGGTCATCTCACGCGGCGCAGCGACCCCACATGGGGCACGGCGGCGGAAGCGGTGCGCGCTAACAAAGATACCTTTCACTTTACCAACTGTTCGCCGCAGCATTTTCGCTTCAACCAGAGCCTGCAGTACTGGCAGGGGGTAGAGCGCTATATCCTGGAGTCGGGCGTGCTGGAGTCGAAGCGGAAAATCAGCGTGCTGACCGGTCCGGTACTGAACGACCAGTGGCGGCAGTATGCTGAATGGCAGGTGCCGCTGATGTTCTGGAAGGTGGTGCTGCGCATTAACAGGGCAGGTCAGCCGCAGGCGACGGCGCTGCTGGTCAGCCAGGCGGATCTGCTGGATGAGCCGCGCCGCGTGCTGCCCCACGCCCAGACGGCGCCGCGCCCCAACGTCGATGAGTACCGCGTGACGGTCAGCGCGCTGGAGACGCTCACCGGGCTGAACTTCGCCGCTTTTCGCGACTGGGAGAGCTGGCAGCCGGATGAATCTCTGCTGGCGCAACCGCTGCCGGCGAAGCTGATTATGGACTGGGAAGATCTGCTGTAACCCTGCCTGCGAAAGCCCGCCCAGCCCCGGCTGTGCGGGCTTTTTTACGCCTCTTTTTTGATAAAATCGTTGTGCCTTCAAGCCGTTACGCTTAGCCATCGGACTTGCGATTCTGACATGGCTGCTACACTTAGGGCTCAAGGCTGATAACGATTCAGCTCCACTGACGAGCGTGAAAGAGTCGCTAAAAGGAGAGAAACTATGACAGATCGTCCCCAGAATCCTCATCAGGCGCAGCAGCAGACGTGGCCCGGCAGCTTCTTGAAAATGGACCCCAAACCCGATCATGGGGAAACCAGCTATCAGGGATCTGGCCGCCTGAAAGGTAAAACCGCCATTATTACCGGCGGCGACTCCGGCATCGGCCGCGCCGTTGCCATCGCCTACGCCCGGGAAGGCGCGGACGTGGTGATCTCCTATCTGGACGAGCATGAAGACGCAAAAGATACGGCGAAACTGGTTGAAGAGGCGGGTCAGCAGGCATTGCTGATCGCCGGCGACGTCACCGAAGCGGCACACTGCCGCAGCATCGTGGCGCAGACCGCCGAGCGCTTCGGCAAAATCGATATCGTCGTGAATAACGCCGCCTTCCAGATGACGCGCACCTCACTGGAGGAGATTGGCGATGACGAATTCGATCGCACCATGAAAACCAATCTCTACGCCATGTTCTATATCTGCAAGGCGGCGGTGCCCCATATGCCAGCTGGCGGATCCATTATTAATACCGCCTCGATCAATGCCGATCAGCCGAAGCCGAAGCTGCTGGCCTACTCCGCTACCAAAGCCGCTATCGTGAACTTTTCTGGCGGTCTGGCGGCGCTGCTGGCAGAGAAGGGCATTCGCGCCAACGCCGTGGCCCCTGGTCCTATCTGGACGCCGCTGATCCCTGCCACCATGCCGCCAGAGCAGGTGGAAAGCTTCGGCAGCGAAGTCCCGCTGGAGCGTATGGGACAGCCCGCCGAGCTGGCGCCAGCCTATGTGATGCTGGCCAGCGATGAAGGCAGCTATATTTCCGGTGCCACCATTGCGGTGACAGGCGGCGTCGCGGTTATCTGATTTCGTCCAGGAGGAGAGATGAACGCTTATCCTTTAAAACTGACTACGCCGCTCGCCACCCATATCTTTGGCGGCCAGCGTATCAGGGAGCAGTTGGGAAAAGCGGGGCTGCCTGAGACGCGCGTGGCGGAGAGCTGGGAAATCAGCGACGTGGACGGCATGATCGCCACCGTCACCAACGGCGAGCTGGCGGGCCAGACGCTGCGCCAGCTCACCGAACGCTACCCTGACGAGATGGTCGCCCCTGGCTGGCGCGGCCCCTTTTTTCCGCTGCTCAGCAAGTTTATCGACGGAACCGGCATGCTGCCGGTTCACCTGCACGCTAATGACGCGCTGGCGCAAAAGCTCGAGCAGCAGCCGAACGGCAAAAGCGAAGCCTGGCATATTCTCTGGGCCGCCCCTGACGCCACCTGCCTGCTGGGGGTGCGTGACGGCGTGGATAACGCCCGGCTAAAAGCTGCACTGCTGGCGCAGGATTACGATGCGGTAATGCATCGTGTACCGGTGAAGGCGGGCGACACCTTTTATGTGCCCGGTGGCATGCTGCACAGCTTCGGTCCCGATACGCTGATCTATGAGATTGAGCAGACCTCCAATATCCAGCAGCATGCGATGCCGTGGCGCATGGAGGATGGCTCGCGCCTCTCTCAGCAGGAGTGGGAGAAGAATATCGATGCGCTGCTGGAGGAGCTACGGCCAGCGCTGCGCTGCACGCCGCAGCCCGGACTGGCGCTGGAGGCCGCGGGGCTGACGCGGCTGTTCTGCTGCGCAGGCCCCTATTTTGCGCTGGAGCGCTGGCGCTTTAGCGAGCCGCAGCAGTTTAGCTTCGATAGCGCGCGGATTGTTTCCAACCTCGGCGAGCCGTTAACGGTCGAGGCGAATGGCGTCAGCGTCACGCTGGGCCGCGCTGAATCGCTGCTGCTGCCCGCCGCGCTGCAGGAGGTGAGGTTGCGCGACGCCGGGGAGCTGCTGATTGGCTATGTGCCGGATCTGGCGCGCGAGGTGGTTGCCCCGCTGCGTCAGGCGGGATATAGCGAGGCGGCGATTGCGCGGCTGGGCGACATTCACGGCACCATGATATAGGAGGTTCTATGCTGCCTTACAGCTTGCAGGGAGAGGGCGAGACGACATTTGTGCTGATGCATTATCTGGGTGGATCGCATCGCACCTGGTTTTCAGTGCTGCCCTGGCTGGACCGCGCCGCCCGCTGCGTAGCGCTGGATATGCCCGGCTTTGGTGAGGCGTCAGACCAGGATGGCTATGATGTGGCCGCTATGGCGGATCGGGTTGATGAAACCCTTCGCCAGCTGCAGCTGGAGAAGGTGATTCTTGTTGGCCACTCAATGACCGGCAAAGTGGCTCTGGCGCTTGCCGCCCGCCGGCCCGATTACCTTCAGCGGCTGGTGCTGGTGGCACCATCGCCGCCCGGGCCACAGCCGATGAGCGAGCAGGATCGCCAGGCGCAGGCCGCCTTTGATGGCTCGCGCCAGCAGGCGGAGGCCTTTGTCGACGGCGCCTGCTCCGCGCGCCTGCCGGACGTGCTGCGCGAGGTGGCGATAGCCGATGCACAACACGCCGCGCCAGCCGCTTTTCGCGCCTGGGCGCTGCACGGCAGCCGCGAAGATCTGCGCGAGCAGATTGGCCGTCTTGAGCTGCCCGCCATGATGGTTCTCGGCAGCGAGGATGGCAACGTGCCGGGCGTTGAGGATCAGCTTGAGGTGATGCGCACCCATCTGCCGCAGGGAGAGCTGGAGATTATCGACGGCGCCGGGCATCTGCTGCCGATGCAGACGCCCCAGGCGCTGGCGGAGCGGATGCTGGCGTTTGCACAGCGCGATCTCTGAGTCCGCAAGCCAGGCGTTAAAATCAAAAAGCCCGCTCAGGTTGCTCTGAGCGGGCTTTTTGCAAAGGGGGAAAAAAGCGTCGCCGCTGCGACTAGTCATCGTCGTCCGCAGCGGAAAGCAAAAAGCCTGCTCGTAAGCAGGCTTTTTAAATTTGGCTCCTCTGACTGGACTCGAACCAGTGACATACGGATTAACAGTCCGCCGTTCTACCGACTGAACTACAGAGGAATCGTTTCGATGGAGCGCATATTAATGGCCGCGCTCCGGCCTGTCAACAGCGAAAAACACATTAGCATTCAACTGGCTAGCTTTGCAGCAAAGCGATCGCGAATTAAGCGTCGCGGGATGAAAAACCGTCAAAACGCGGCAGCGGATGCTGACGATAAAACTGGCTCAGGTGGTGATACATCGCCGGGAAGCGCTCATAGAGCAGATCGGGCGCGGTGAAAAAGTATTCAGAGAGCACGGCGAAACACTCGGCGGGGTCGCTGGCGGCGTAGGGATCGATGGTGGCGGCCTGTTCGCCCACCAGCTCAACTTCATTTTCAATCTCATCCATGGCGGCGCGCAGATCTTTCTCCCACAGCGCCACATCGCGCAGCGCCATTACCGGTATACCGCTGGTATAGCCACGGCCGCGCGCGTCGAGCTTGTGCGCCACCTCATGGATCACCAGGTTGTAGCCAGAGAGATCGAACGCATCCTGCAGATCGAGCCAGTTAAGCACAATCGGTCCCTGCGTCCAGCTCTGCCCGGCATGGACGGCGGCGGCGTGATGCACCAGCCCCTGCTCATCTTCCCAGCTGTCGGCGACCTCGAAGGGTTCCGGGTAGATCAGCACGTCGTGAAAGCCATCGAGCCACTCCAGCCCCAGCTTCAGCACCGGCAGGCAGAACAGCAGGGCGAGGCGCGCGCTGTGCAGCGCGTCAAGCTCCACCTCCTGCAGCGGCACCAGCTTCTTCTGCTGCAGGAAACGCTGCGCCATGCCGATCAGCGCCTGCTGTTCATCCTCATCCAGCCAGCTGAACACCGGCTGCGCCAGCGCCTGTCGCCAGGGAAGATCGGCGACGGAGGTGCGGTTCTCGTTTTTCCACGGCCATTTAAACATCGCAATACTCGCTGACGAACTACCCGCGCTATCCTGACCGCCAGAAAAAATGCCAGCATCCAAAGCGGTCGCTGGCACCTTAATCTGACTGCAGGGATGAGAGCTGTCTATTCAACCACTTAGCATGCAATTTGTCTGTGATTCAGCGCGCAAAGCGCTTAATTGCGCGCGACGCGCTCAAATTCAATAACCCAGACCCAGGGATTTACTTCCCAGCTGGTGGCGCCGTACTGCTTCTGCCACGCCTTACGATAAGCCTCTTTAGGCGTCTCTGCATTCATATTCATGGTGAAGAAGTTATTGAGGAAGTGCGAATCGGTCTGCACGCCTTCCGCCATAATGTCATCGTCGCTGATATCCTGGATTTTTTCCGCGCGCACGGCGGTGATCTGCAGGTTGATACGGCTGGCCCAGCGCGGCATATGAATGGCGGTCTGCCAGCCGAACTGATCGGCTTCCGGGCCGCTCTGGGCGTGATGTCCCAGCTCGTTATTATCGGCGCGGTACTGGCAAAAGGCTGGCAGGCGGAACGGCGCCGGATCGCGCTCATACTCCGCCAGATCGCTTTCCGGCACGATAGGGCCGCGCCAGGTTTCACGCACCCACAGGATATCGCCCGGCTTGCCGTAAGGGCAGTGCTGGCTGATATCGGCCATCGACATCAGTTTATAGCCATGAAGATGGTTAGCGTTGACATCAAACGCGTGAACGCCCTCATGATGATCCTGACCGGGTCCGAAAGACTGGGTTTTCATGATGCGCCGGGTTTGGGTCTGCTGGCCAACCAACAGGGCGCGAACCCGCTGTTCGGAAAAAAGAATCGGCCGTTCTTTCATTGATTACCTCTGAATATAAATAGAACCCGGTGGACACACACTAAACCGCTGTCTTGCGCCTGCGTGCAGCTTTGATAATTTTACATCAATCTGCTTAACACTTTGTCGACTTACAGTAACGGCAACACAACGATTTGCCTTTAGGAAAAAGCGAAAATGCAAAAAACGCACCAGTCCGAGTCTACTAAGTGGTCCCTTACCTGGTATAACCCAGATACAGTACGTTATATCGGACGTTTTTGAAACCTTTTCAGATTCTTTAACCTTCACAAGGCGTAGATATCCTGATTGAGCCTGAGGGTTGAGACCGGCAGGCAGCCTCTCCGGGTTGGGGTATAGCGAGTCAGTTTTGCCGGATATTAATAAGTTTTGCTTAAGCTAAATGATATGGGGTAATGCTGAAAATTTGCGAAAGGCTGGGATAATGGTTGAATTAGCGCTATAACTCGATTTCGGTCCCATTTTTTCCGAATCATTTTTTATTACGGCGCATTTTACACCACCCTGTATCAAAAATTTGTCATCAACCAGTCGGTAAGATGACGTCCCACTGCGTAGGGTCCGCTGTTAAGACCGCTACCCAAACATTAACAGGGAGATAAGCCATGACGCTCTCACTCTGGCAAACGCGCTTCGAAAGCTGGTTTCAGATTAACTGGATTCACGATGACAAGGCGCACGATATTGCCCATTTGCGCCGCGTCTGGATGAGCGCACAGCGTATTATGGCAGGCAGCGACGCCAGCCCGCTGGTGGTGCTTACCGCCTGCTACTTTCACGATGTGGTCAACCTGCCGAAAAACCATCCTGAACGCCATCTCGCTTCAACCTACGCCGCCGAAGAGACGACGCGCATCCTGACGCAGGATTTCCCTGACTTTCCCGCCGCGCTGATCCCGGCGGTGGCGCACGCGGTGAAGGCACATAGCTTCAGCGCCGCCATCGCACCGGAAAGCCTGGAGGCGAAAATTGTGCAGGACGCCGATCGGCTTGAATCGCTGGGCGCTATCGGGCTGGCGCGCGTCTTCTATACGGCTGGCGCGCTCAACCGGCCGCTGTTTGATAATGAGGATCCGCTCGGCAAGATGCGCGAGCTTAACGACGTCAACTGGACGCTGGATCACTTTCAGAAGAAGCTGCTGCGGCTGCCCGATACCATGCAGACCGAGGCGGGCAGGGCGCTGGCGCAGCATAACGCGGACTTTCTGGTGCACTATATGGCCAAGCTATGCGCCGAGCTGCAGGGCAATCTCACCAGCTTTGACGAATCGGTGCTGCGCGATTTCAGCCCCTTACGCGCCTAATATTAAATTTTTATGACAGTCTGTTAAATGTTCGTTGCTTCCGCTACGTTGATGAAAATAAACGAAGGGAGTAAAGGAATGACTGAGACGGTAAATTTGACGATTAAGATTGATCCCGCGCTGAAAGAGCAGCTTAAACAGCTGGCGCAGGAGAATCAGATCTCAATGAGTCAGGAGATTGTTCAGCGTTTACAGGAGAGCCTGCTGCCACCCAGCGCATCGGCGGTAGACAACCAGGATACGGCGGAAACCGCGTCCAGTGCTTTTTCCGCCGACGAGGTCAAACAGCTCCGTGCTCTGCTAAAGAAACAGAGCAAGAAGAAGAAATAATCAGAACCCGTCGCGAGACGGGTTTTTTATGGGCGGCGCTCAGGCCTGACCGATGCGGAACTGTTGTACGCTTTGCGCCAGGCGCGCCGCCTGCTGCTGCAGCGCATCCGCCGCACGCTGCTGCTGCGCGCTGAGTCCGGCGCTGGCCTGCAGCGTCTCGTCCAGCTTGTGGATTTCGGCGGCAATATGGCTGACGCGCGTGCTTTGCGCCGTGGCGTTCTGCTGCAGCGCCTGCAGCTGCGCGGCGATAGCGGTAACCGCGCCGCTGATGGTCTGAAACAGCGCCTCCAGCACCTTGACCTTGCTAAAGCCCTGGGCAACATGCTGCTGCGTATGCTGGATCAAACCGTCGATGCGCTGCGTCGATCCGCTGCTCTGGCTGGAGAGCAGGCCAATCTCCTTCGCCACCACCGAGAAGCTGCGGCCGTAGACGCCGGCGTGTGCCGACTCAATCGCCGCGTTAAGCGCCAGCAGGCGCGTTTGCAGCGACAGGCTCTCCAGCATCTCGACGATGCCGGCGATATCCCCTGAGGCAGCGACAATCTGGCGCATCTGCGTCTCCATCTCATCCACCCGCGATACGCATTGCTGCATCAGCTGGTCGGCGTCATACGCCTGTTGGGTCGCCTGCTGCGACACCTGCGCGCTGCTCTCTACCTCATCCGCCACGCGACGCAGCCGCTGCGACAGATGGGTAAAGCTGGCGTTCTGCGCCTGATGCTGCTCGCTAACGCGCGCGTTGTGCTGCTGCATCTCGCCTGCGCCCGCCGCCACGCTGGCGGCAATGGTGTTGATCTCATAGACGATATGGCACAGCCCCTGGCGCATCTCCGCCATGGCGCTGAACAGCTGCTGCGTTTCACGCGGCTGCAGACGTCCGGCGGCAGGGGGCGGCTGCAGGTCGCCGGTGGCGATGCGCTGCAGCTGGCCGCTGGCGTGACGCAGCGGCGCGATGACGCCGCGCGCCAGCAGCACGCCGCCCACCAGCAGTAGCGCGAACAGCAGCGCGCTGACCAGCAGCGAGAGATTGCGGCTGTGGGTCATGCTCGCCAGCATACTGCGGTTGACTGCGCTAAGCTGCTGGTTCGCCGCGTCAATTTCCGCGAACCAGGCGTCGTTGAACTGCTGCTGCCAGGCCTGCATCGGCACCATAAAAAAGGCGTCGATCTGGTTATCCTTCAGCCCTTTCAGCTGCTCTTCCAGCCCCTGCGCCAGCAGCGTAAAGGCCTGTGCCAGTGCGCTTTTCTCATCGGCGCGGTAGCAGGCGAACAGCGTTTTCGCCTGCTGCAGCGAGGCGCTGGCGCTCTCTGCCAGGCTTTTCCAGCTATCAACCGAGCCGCTCTGCTGATCCTGCATCAGATAGATGCCCGCGCGGTGGCTGCTGTCGCTGGCGGTGAGCAGTTCGATGCGCGCCTTATCGAGCAGGGCCAGTCTTTCCCGTAGTTGCGCCGTTTGCGCCAGCGTACTCTGGGTATGACTGACCTGCGCCGCGAGCAGCGCGACGCCCAGCGCCTGCAGCAGGCAGAAAAGGATAACGAACAGGGTGAAGTTTCCGCGTAAACTCCTGAGCCAGCCGGGTAATCCCGGCATTCGCAGGCGAAAGCGGCGAGTAAAAAGAGTCATAGAAGCAATCGCGCAGCCTGAAAATAAAAAGCGAGTATTCGCCGGTTGCGTGACAGCATTGTGACAGCGGGCGCATTCGCAGCAAAACAGCATAATGCGCGCGACTAAGCTAAACTCTGGACCCGTTACGCCTGATTTATCTGCCTGATACAGGGCAGCAGCAGCTTCGCCACCGCGGCGAAAACCGGAACCACCACCGAATTGCCGAACTGCTTATAGGCCTGGGTATCGGAAACCGGAATGCGGAAGCGGCGCTCGCCCGGCGCTTCAAAGCCCATCAGGCGCGCGCACTCGCGCGGCGAGAGACGGCGCGGTCGGCGCGCCATATTGTCGGCGTTGCTAAAGTCCGCTTCGCCCAGCGCGCGATCCCATCCGCGGTCGATAAGGATTTCCGAGCCGTCTTTGTAGTAGCGCGCCGAGAGGGTGCGGACGCAGACGTCAGCCTGACGCGGATCGTTCAGCCCGAAGCCAAAGCCGTTGCCTTTCGCTTTATGTTTTCTGGCGTAGTCGTAGAGGTAGCGCCAGAGCTGGGCGGAGAGAATATATTTCTCCTCCGGCTCGGGCTCCAGCAGGCTCTGCAGGGTCGGCACCTGAGCCGGGTAGAGCTGCTGGATCTGGCGCAGCGACAGCGACTTGCTGAAGGGATAGTCGCGGCGGATACCGACCAGCACGATGCGTTCGCGGTGCTGCGGCAGAAAATGGCGCGCGTCGATGATTTTTGCGTCGGGCGCGGTGGCATCGGCGTCCGCCACGTCGTAGCCCAGCTCATCCAGCGTCGCCATAATCACGGCGAAGGTGCGGCCCTTATCGTGGCTTTTGAGATTTTTAACATTCTCCAGCACGAAGATCGGGGGCTTTTTGGCGGCGATGATGCGCGCCACGTCGAAAAACAGCGTGCCCTGCGCTTCGCACTCAAAGCCATGCGCGCGGCCCAGCGCGTTCTTTTTGCTGACGCCCGCCAGCGAAAAAGGCTGGCAGGGAAAGCCAGCCAGCAGCACCTGATGGTCAGGGATCGCCGCGTCAATATGGCGATAGATATCCGCCTCGTCGCGCAGGCCATCAGGCTGGGTAATCAGGCGGATATCGGTGTTGAAGCGGTGCTCTTGCGGATCGCTATAGTGATTCGCCTTGTAGGTGCGCACCGCCTCTTTGTTCCACTCGCTGGTAAAAACGCACTTTCCGCCGATGGCGTCGAAGCCGCGGCGGATGCCGCCAATGCCCGCGAAGAGATCGATAAAGCGAAACAGCGGATTGTCGTAGTGCGCCGGACGCGCCGGCAGCAGGCCGCGCAGCAGCGTTAATTCACCTTCGCTCAGCGGCGGCAGCGCGCTTTTGTTTTGCCGCAGACGGGTCAGCTGCTGCGGCGTCCAGTCGCGGAAGCCCGCCTGATGAAAGGCGGCGGCTAAATCGCGCGCGGCGTAAATCGCCAGCGCCTGGCGCATCAGGTCAGCCGTTTCGCTATCGGCAGAGAGCAGGGGAGAAGCGGGTTCCGTCATTGCGGTGGCGTCATCGGCAAGCATGCGTTTTTCCTTAACTGTGAACGGGCTATGCTAACACTCCTCTGGCTGCGAAGAAATTGGCGCACGATGCCTAAAGGCGGGTTGCAGGACGCTTCGCCGCAATTTTACCCGCGTCGCTAACTGCGACGCAGGCTTTCGCTTTTATTGAGTCAGGCTAAAGTTGTAAGAGAGGGCAAAAAGGAGACGCCATGGCCGATGTACACTCCAGCACGACGCGCAGCAAGAATATGCGTGCGATACGCCAGCAGGATACCGCCATCGAACTGCGGGTGGCGCAGCTGCTAAAGGATCGCGGTTTCGCTTACCGCGTTCAGGATAAGAACCTGCCGGGCCGTCCCGATTTCGTTCTGCTGGAGCAGCAGGCGATTATCTTTGTGCACGGCTGCTTCTGGCATCACCATCACTGCTATCTGTTTAAGGTACCGGCGACGCGCACCGAGTTTTGGGTCGGCAAGATCAACAGCAACGTCGAGCGCGATAACCGCTACGTGCGCCAGCTGCAGGAGAGCGGCTGGAAAGTTCTGATTATCTGGGAGTGCGCGCTGCGCAACAAGCTGCGGCTCAGCGACGCCGATCTGCAGGAGCGGCTGGAGGAGTGGCTGCTGGCGATGGACCAGAGCGCCGAGATCGATCACAACGGCATTCAGCATTATCGCCCGCGCTGAGGCCGCCTTGCGTTGTGGGCTGCGCCGGGTTAGATTTCGCCTTCCCTCGCGATCAGGAGTTGTGGATGAGCAGTATTAAACTGACGGTAAAACGCCTTTATCAGCTGCGCGACGAGCGCATGGTAAACGCCCATGCGACCGCACGCGTCTACATTGGCGACGCCCTGGTTGCGACGGAGGAGATTACCGGCATGACGGAAAGTCCGGTCAGCAAATACCTGCACGCAGGGGAGCTGTCCGGCGCGGTCCGCGTAGAGTGGGAGTGCGACGGCATCGCTGACATTACCGTCGCGACGCTGGAACGCTGTCCCTGTTGTCAACATAACGAACCGGAATAAGGAAGACATTTTGGCTGGATCCAGCTTACTGACTTTATTAGATGATATTGCAACACTTCTGGACGATATTTCCGTCATGGGCAAAGTGGCGGCAAAAAAAACCGCGGGCGTGCTGGGCGACGATCTCTCCCTTAATGCCCAGCAGGTGACGGGCGTCAAGGCCAATCGCGAGCTGCCGGTGGTGTGGGGCGTCGCCAAGGGATCCTTTCTTAATAAGCTGATTCTGGTGCCGCTGGCGCTGCTGATCTCCGCCTTTGCCCCCTGGCTTATTACGCCGCTGCTAATGATCGGCGGTGCCTACCTCTGCTATGAAGGGGTAGAAAAAGTGCTGCACAGCCTGCAGCACGATAAGCAGGAGAAAAGCCCGGAGGCGCGTCAGCAGCGGCTGGATAAGCTGTCGCAGCAGGATCCGCGCGCCTATGAAAAGAGCAAGGTCAAAGGTGCCGTGCGCACCGACTTTATTCTTTCCGCAGAGATCGTCGCCATTACCCTCGGCATCGTTTCTGACGCGCCGCTGCTTAACCAGGTGCTGATCCTTGCGGGCATCGCTATTCTGGTCACCATTGGCGTCTACGGCATCGTCGCCGCTATCGTTAAAATCGACGATCTCGGCTACTGGCTGAATGAGAAATCCTCGGCACTGGCGCAGGGCATCGGCCGTTTTCTGCTGGCGTTTGCCCCCTGGCTGATGAAGATTTTATCGGTGGTCGGCACGCTGGCGATGTTCCTAGTCGGCGGCGGCATTATCGTGCATGGCCTGACGCCGCTGCATCATCTGATCGAGTCGGTCACCGGCGATATGAGCGGTTTGGTGGCCAGTTTGCTCAGCAACGGCGCTAACCTGGTGCTCGGCTTTATCGTTGGGTCGATCGTGCTGTTAGCGGTGAATCTGATTGCTAAACTGCGCGGTAAATCGGTATAAAGCGCACTGCCATATGATGTGAAGCCAGAAGAGGAGAGGCCATGAACGACGATATGTTTGAATTTGATATTGATGCCCAGCTGGAGCAGGCCGAAGCCAAAGCGGCGGAAAAGGTCAATGAAGTGCCTGACGACTTAGGCGACGAAGCGGATTGCGAAGGCTGCAAAATCTGATTTCCACGCCAGCAGATATTAAAAGCGGATAAGCATTCTTATCCGCTTTTTTATTTTCAACATTTCTTACTGATTTATTCTGAATTTACGCTTTTTTTCCATGCCTTAACGGGCAGGGTGTCCAGATGGCTGCTATAGATAGAAAGGTTCTGTTAACGGTCAAAAGGAGGATGCGTCATGATCTTTGGTATTAGCGATGAAGTGCAGCACAAAGAGGGCGGGCCTGCCATGGTGGTCACCGGCTACGCCAGCGGAATGGTAGAGTGTCGCTGGTATGACGGCTACGCCGTGCGCCGCGAAGCCTTTCATCAGGATGAACTCAGCCACGCCATTCCCGACGCGCAGCTCGCCAGCTGAGCGTTAGTTAACGGGGATGCGCTGTTCATCCCCCGTGATTTCTGCCATTTTTAGATCCTCCTCGCCTGCTATACTCCCTTGATCCCAGTTATTCGGAGCACCGTTGCTGATGGCTGCTTTGCCGCATTCCGTTCGAAAATTACGTCCCGAACTGCGCGTACATCTCCTGTTTTTAGCGGTCTTTCTCTTCTCCTTTTTTCTGACCTGGCGCGAACTGCATGTTCTGAAAGCCAACTATGAGGATCGACAGCGCGCCGCGCTGGCGGATATGCAGAGCAGGCTGGAGAGTCAGTTTCAGGAGAGCATCGACGGGATGATCTACTACCGCCGTATGTTCACCTATGCGCTGGCGCATCCGCTCGACGCCCACCACGCGCGCCATGCGCTGGCGAAGTTTCAGCAGCTGCGCCCGCAGCCCGCCTGGCAGCTGCGGCTTAATATGCCGCGCAGCATGCCGATAAACGGCGTCGGCGACAGCGCGCTGGTGCAGGACGCGCTGCTGCAGCGCGATCAGGCACGGCTTAATGATGAGATGCTCGCGGCGCTGGAGTTCAGCTTTATTATGCAGTTCAGCGATGCGGAAGCCGATTTCCACTCGCGCTTCTGGTACACCTCGCGCGCTGGCTACTTTATTACCTCGCGTCCGCCGCAAAGCCTCTCCGCCATCTCCGCCAGCTACGCCACTATGGTTTCGCGTCCCTGGTTCCGCGCCATGGCGACGCAGGTGACGCCTCAGCAGCTGAGCTGGTCCGGCGTCTATCAGGGCGCGGAGGCGGAGGGGGCGATGCTGACGGCCAGCACGCCCGTTTTCAATAACGGCTACTGGTATGGCGCGCTGTCGATGGATTTCACCCGGGAGCGTATCGCCAGCGAGCTGAGCACGATGCGCCACAGCGCGCTGCAGGGCAGCGTGGTGCTGCTCGATAAGCGACAGCAGCTGGTGGCCTCCCTTGACGCGACGGACAGCAGGCCGCTGAGCGACGGCGCGCAGCGGCGCCTCTACGCCCAGATTGCCCGACAGCCGCAGGGCGCGCTGCGGCTGGAAAATCAGTTCATCAGCTGGAGCAAGCTAAAAAACATGGACGGCTATCTGCTGAACCAGCAGACCCTGGGGCAGGGGCTGCGCCAGGATTTAGGGCGCGCCATGCTGTTTATGCTGCTGATGTGGCTGCTGTTCGTGCTGCTGTTGCTGCTGGCGGATCAGATTATTGTGCGCCTGGTGCGGCGGCTGAGCCAGCTCTCCGCCCGTCTGGTGTGGCGCGCCAGCTACGACGGCCTGACGCAGCTGCTTAACCGCAGCGCCTTTTTTGAGCGCTTTGAAGCCGAGGTGGCGCGCTGCCGGGCGCTTAACGCACCGCTGACGGTGATCCAGCTCGATATCGACCATTTTAAAAGGGTTAACGACACCTGGGGCCATCAGGCGGGCGATCAGGCGCTGGTGCGCGTCGCGGCGATCGTAAGTCAGGGGCTGCGGAAAAACGATCTGGCGGGCCGCGTCGGCGGTGAGGAGTTCTGCGTGGTGCTGCCGGAAACCGGGCTGGCGGATGCGGAAAAGGTAGCGGAGCGGATGCGCGAGCGGCTGGCGGCGAAAACCATTCTGGTTAACGCCAGCCAGAGCTTTAGCGTGACGCTCTCGGCGGGCGTTGCCAGCAGCGAAGAGCAGGGCGAGTATCAGGCGATTCGCTTACAGGCGGAAGCGGACCGCCGACTCTATCTGGCGAAGAGTCAGGGCCGCAACCGCGTGGTAGCCAGAGGTTAAACGTTGCCGGCGTTGTCCTCTTCCACCGCCTGATAGATACGCTGCAGGATATCGGGGAAGGCGGACTGGACGCGGCTCCAGCTGGGAATAAACGGCTTGTCGTTGGGACGTTCGATAAAGGCCTGTCCCGCTTCCAGAATCGACTGGGTGAACATCTCCACCGCCGCCTCTTCGATATGCTGATCGAACTTCAGGCCGTTCATTGCCGCTTCGTGGTTATAGATTTCCATCATATCGAGCGCGTTGCGGTAGTAGGTGGCCTTCAGCACGCGGAACGAGTCGCTGGTGAGCGGCACCCCCATGGTTGCCAGTTTACGCAGCAGCGACTGCACGATATCGCTGCTCATCCGCTTCAGGCCGCCGGTGCCGTCATCTTCCGCCAGCGGCTGATGTTTGTGGTCGTAGTTGTCGGCGATCTCAACCTGGCAGGTCTGACGCGTGGTGTAGTTGCGGTAGATTTCCGACAGCACGCCAATCTCCAGCCCCCAGTCGCCGGGAATCTTAATGCCGTTGAGCACGTGGGTGCGCATGGCGAATTCGCCCGACAGCGGGTAGCGGAAGCTGGCAAGATAGTCGAGATACTCGGAGTGGCCATACACCTTTTGCAGCGAGCGCAGCAGCGGGCCAACCAGCAGTCGGCCGACGCGGCCGTTCAGCTTGCCGTCGGCGACGCGCGCGTAAAAGCCTTTGCAGAACTCATACTGAAACGCCGGGTTCGCCAGCGGATAGAGCAGGCGCGCCAGCATACCGCGTTCGTAAGTAACGATATCGCAGTCGTGCAGCGCCACGCACTGGGTGCGGTCCGAGGCGAGGGTAAAGCCGGTGCAGAACCAGACGTTGCGCCCTTTGCCCGGCTGGGAAGGGGAAAGTCCCTCTTTATCCAGCTCGGCGTCAATCGCCTTCAGACGCGGGCCATCATTCCATAAAATGCGGTGGCGCTGCGGCAGGCGCGAAAAAAATTCGCGCGCGAAGAGAAACTGATCGCGGTCGGCGCGATCGAGGCCAATCACGATCTCGTCAAGATAGGGCACTTTAGCCAGCTCATCGACGATATTGCCCAGCGCCGGTCCTTCCAGTTCGGAGAAGAGCGACGGCAGAATCAGCCCCATTTTGCGTTTGCGCGCAAAGCGCACCATCTCTTTTTCCAGCGACTCAACGCTGCGGTTGGTCAGATTATGGAAATTGGTAATCACGCCATTCTGATAAAAATCACTCATCGCGCCATCCTGTTAATCATCAGTGGTTGCGGCTTAATCGGGTTGGGTCAGGAAATAGTCGAGTCCCTCTTTCCAGCCCTCGGGGCCGTAGTGCGCCGTATGGTAGATCCGGCTTGTATCCTGTCGGGTCAGCGAGACCGGCGTTTTGCTGTAGCCCTTAATCACCACGGCGTAGTCAACCGCATCCAGCATCGGCGCATCGTTGGGGCCGTCGCCGAGGCCGATAGTGGCGGGTGCGCTGTCATACTGGCCGAGCAGCCAGCGCAGCGCTTCGCCTTTGCCGCTGCCTGCGGGCATGACGTGCCAGAAACGGCCGCCCTGCGTCAGCTGCAGCTGATGCTGGGCCAGCGCGGTGCGAAACGCCTCCAGCTTCTCTTCGTCGTCGCGCCAGACGATCACTTCTGACGCCTCACGCTGGCGCGCCAGCGCCGAGTCGCTTTCAGTCAGGCCGGTCATTGCCGCCACTTCGGCATCGGTGAAGTGGCTGAAGCCCTGAAAGCGGAAGTTCCCCTGCAGCGTATCCAGCGTGCGGCAGAGCGCGTCCCAGGCGAGGCTATCCGGCGGGATCCGCTCGCGTCGCTGCGCTGACATCTGCACCACCGCGCCGTTTTCCGCAATAAAAGGCGTATTTGTCAGGCCGAGGCGCTTTTGCAGCGGCGCCATTTCGGCGGCGGTTTTACTGGAGCAAAGCACCACCGGCACCTGCTGACGCTGCAGTTCATCCAGCCAGGCGGCCGCGGCATCCCAGCGATAGGTGTGATGATCGAGCAGGGAACCATCCAGATCGGTAATGACTAACAGCGGCTGTTGCAAACTGGGCATAGCAGGCTCCTTGCGACATTAACCAACGGATTTTCAGTATTATAGTTGATGAACAATTGCGCCTGCTTTTCACCCGTCGCGCGCCACTTCCAGGATAATTCTTAAAACGCAACGGTAAAGCGAAGCGTAATGCACAGAAAATGCATGGCTGAAAGCGGGTGAAATCAGGCTGTTTCCGGTAACTTCAGCGGGTCTGATGCGGAAAGGTCAGCAGATTTGTGCATAGCCAGGACTTGTCTTAATGCCGGGCAGGCGTAATCTGCAGAGGTGTCAAGCATTTCCTGATGTAACGAATTTATGTGGTTCTTCACCCGGCGCTCCCTGCCGGGTTTTTTTTGCCGCGCGGTTAGCGGTTGAGTTCGTTGCAGCTACAGTCGCGAATATCCAGCTCATACTCGTCCGCCAGCTCAATACTCCCTCCCCAGGCTCTGCCGCCGGTTCTTAAATGGCGACTGCTATCTGCTTCGGGGAGGGTTTGCGCGCGCTCTGCGGTGCTGCGCGGCAGGCTGTTAAGCAGCGAGTCCACTTCGGGTTTTTCGCTGGCGGGCCGCTCAGGGGTTATTGGCGCCATCATCGCTCTCCTTTTGTCAAAAAAGGACACTTCACTTCACTCACGCCGGAGACTAAGGCGGATCGATTAAGTATAGACGGCAGGAAAAAACGCAGGCAAAAAAAAGCCCGCGCTGCGCGGGCAAAATCCTTGTTACTTTTAGGTTGACTACCCCTTAGGGGTGGGGCAGTAAGAGAAGTGTAAAAGGTTGCCGTGTCAGAAGTCTTGTTGTGAAACGTTAAGAAAGTGAAAAAGCGTCCGCTTACGTAAATTTACCTCTTTTTTCCTTTGTTATCAGAAGCATCGTCTATAGTTACAGACGGAATGACAACTGACGCGACAAGGAGAGACCATGGATCTGTTACGCATTATTATCGCCATTATTTTGCCGCCGCTGGGCGTATTTATGCAGGTCGGTTTCGGCGGCGCCTTCTGGCTAAATATCTTACTGACGCTGTGCGGCTATATTCCCGGTATCATTCATGCGGTTTGGGTGATTGCGCGTCGCTGAGGCGGACGTTTACACTGATGCACAGGAAAATCATCAGGAGCAACCCCCATGAAGGTCAATGACCGCGTCACCGTAAAGACCGATGGCGGCCCGCGCCGCCTCGGCACCATCCTTGCCGTAGAGCCGTTTAACGAAGGCGTTATGTATCTGGTGGCGCTGGAAGATTATCCGCTCGGCATCTGGTTCTTTAATGAGAGCGATGATCCAGAAGGGGTATTCGTGGAGCCTTATCAGGCGGAATAAACGCGAAGCGGCCGGAGTGGGCGCGCGACCGAGCTTTTATTCTCTTAATATCGCAAAATAATAAGGCGCCTGACGGCGCCTTATTTTATGGCTGATCGGCAATAAGCAAACGCCGACGCGCCTCGGTTTTTGCTCCGGCTCAGAAGGTTTCCCAGTTGTCATTGCCGGAGGTCGCCAGCGCCGGACGCGGCATGACCCGCGGCGACGTCAGCGCCGGCGCGGCAGAGGCGGCGGCCGCAGCGGGCAGCGCGGGACTCTCCTGCAGGCGGAAGGCGGCGACAGCCCTGGTCAGCTTGCCAGCCTGATCTTCCAGCGACGCGGCCGCTGCCGACGCCTCTTCAACCAGCGAGGCGTTCTGCTGCGTAACGTTATCCATCTCGGTGACCGCCTGGCTGACCTGCTGGATGCCGCGGCTCTGTTCATCTGACGCGGCGGCGATCTCCGCCATAATATCGGTCACGCGGCGTACCGCCTCGACGATTTCGCCCATGGTGTCGCCCGCTTCGCCTACCTGATGCGACCCCTCTTTAATCAAGCTGACCGATTCGGCAATCAGCGACTCAATCTCTTTGGCCGCCTGGGCGCTGCGCTGCGCCAGGCTGCGCACCTCGCTGGCCACCACCGCAAAGCCGCGACCCTGTTCGCCGGCGCGCGCCGCTTCCACCGCGGCATTGAGCGCCAGAATATTGGTCTGGAAGGCGATGCTGTTGATGACGTTGGTGATCTCGGCGATCTTCTTCGAGCTGCCGGAGATATTGGTCATGGTTTTCACCACGCCGCTCACCAGCTCGCCGCCGTTGCGGGCTTTGCCGGAAGCGTCTGCCGCCAGCTGGCTGGCGTGATGAGCGTTCTCCGCGTTCTGCTTCACCGTCGCGGTCAGCTGCTCCATGCTGGCGGCGGTTTGCTCCAGCGCGGCGGCCTGCTGCTCGGTACGGGAAGAGAGATCGGTGTTGCCGGCGGAGATCTCGCCGGATCCCTGATAAATCGCCACCGCGCCTTCGCGCACCGTGCCAACGGTTTTCACCAGCGAATCCTGCATCAGCTGCAGGTTATGCAGCAGCGTGCCAATTTCGCTGCGGCCGTGCGGCTCCGGCGGGGCGGTGAGGTCGCCCTGCGCGATGCGCTCAATACGCGCCACCGACAGACGCAGCGGGCTGATCACCACGCGACGCAGAAAGACAAAGGTCATCAGCGTCAGCAGTAAAGCAGCGACGAAGGCGGCCGCCATGGCGATAAAGCCGATGCGCGACTCGTGCTCCGCCGTCGCGTTGATCGACTCGGCGCGCTGGGTGCGCAGTTTAATCGCCTGCAGCAGCACCTCGTTATAGGCATTGTCGAGTTTGCGCGTGACGTCGGTCTCCTGCGCGATAATACCCTCGAAGCTCCCCTGCTTGCCGGCGTGGATCATCGGCTTCAGGCCTTTCTCAATATAGTCGTTGAAGCGCGCCGTCAGCGGGGCGTCAAGGGCGATATCCTGCGGGGTTTTGACCTTGCGATCCTGATAAACCTTAAAGCCTTCCTGTGCCTGCTGGATACGCTTTTCGGAGGCGGCGATGTTGGCTTTGAACTCATCCATCTCGCCGATGCGAGCGGCGGCACCGGCCTGAATAATAGAGAGACGCGCGGTGCGCAGGTGGTTTGAACTGTTAGAGAGCCCCATGCGCACCTGGATCTCGTCAGTGGCATCCTTAAGAGACTGGTTGCTCTGAATCAGAAAATAGCTGGCCAGGGCGATACAGAGGGCGAACAGCAGCAGAATACCGCCGAAAATCATACTAAAGAGCGGCACCAGGCGCAGGTTGCGCCAAAGGCCAGCCTTAAACGGTGTAGAAGAGTCCAGTGGTGTGTTCATATCCTTGATCTCATGTCGGGGTTATGAAACTAACATCGGCAGAGAAGGGGAAAGGGTTAGGTGAGGGAGTGCGATCTGGCTCGCAAAAATGGCGAAAAAAAAACCGGCCAGGGGGCCGGTTCTTTCGCGAGTTGATTATCTCACATTGACATAGATACCTGACGTCACATTGTCAGTTAAACGCACTACATGGTAGATAACCTGTTTGTTATGGGTTTTGATCTTGCGTTTAATATTGCCTTTGTGTGACGAAACGGTCTTGGCTTTAATTTGCATCTTGTCTGAGATCTGAATGGTGTCATGGCCTGACATCCACATTTTCAGCATATTTGACTCCGTCTGGCTTAATGTCAGAGGGTGTACATCCAGACCTGAAGAAATACGAGTTGATGCGTTAAGCTTTTTCTGTAAATAAGTGCTGAGTAATGAGTCCAGTGTCGTCGTTTTTATCGATTTTGACGTAATAATCAAGTTCTTACGAACGTAGAGGTATTCCTCAAAATGGATATTAGAAATGGCCATGAAGATAAAAAACAGCGTTTCCGGGTGCTGCATAATAATATTTCGGATGCGGTCGCTGGAATCCGCTTCGTGGATAAAACACTCTTCGTTAATAAACACTACGCCAGGTTTTAGCTGTTCGCAGCGCTGCTGTAATTGCTCAATATCGGAGACAGAAAAAATGTTTTTCTTTTTGACTCCTTTACAGGACATGTAGTCCGATAATCCCAGGCGTGTGTAGTTGCATGAATCCATAATAATCGTTGGCATGTTTAGCGACCCTCACCAATTTGTTATCCGTTTAAATCAACGATGAATTACGCGTTGCTGTACGAGAGAGATTTCTAAGACACTTTTTTATTCTGCTCAGCAGTCTGGCGACAGGCCATACGCCCGCCAAAAGTATTCTTCCCTGACCCGTTTCTGCAAAGTTATTTTTTGTGTTGCCTCGACGTCACTTAACTCGCCAGTGATAGCGGGAATCGCTGGCGATTTGCAATAAGCGTGCATAACACCCTGTTTTGAGAGCCTCGTCACTATCGCGCATAACACAGTCAATGCTGATAGGACAATTCTTAAAAACATTTGATTCGCGAAAGTGTGACGTTTTAGCGAGTGTTGACAATGCCGGAAAAAAAAGGTTCTGACAAGAAAAATCGTTAAAGGATTTTTTTTGTTCCAAAACAAGCTGTTGCCGATTTTGTCAACGATTCCACCGAGTTAGCTGCAGCGGGAATCTGAGAAATAAAATACTTGAAGCGCGGTTTAATAAGAATAATTTTCAGAGTTACTTCTCACTTATCAGAATTTCCTTAGTTGATTTCTGAGAAAACTGGTTTGAAAAATGCACAGAATGTTTTGGGTGGCTTAAGTATCACTTTAGAAAGATAGTGAGATACTTAATCATCAGGGGTGAGACAGTTCCGATATAAACTGAGCGAGCAAATCAAAGACTTCGCTGAACAGATGCTCACAGAAGGGCGCAACCAGAGGCATCATCAACCCCATGGTCAAAATTCCCACTATTAAGGTAATTGGAAAGCCAATCGCGAAAATGGATAGTTGAGGTGTAACACGGTTTAACAAACCCAGGACCAGGTTTATCAGAAGCAGTAAAACGATTAAGGGTAGCGCTAACATCATGCCATTAAGGAAAATTAAACCGCCCGCTTTGACCAGTGCATTAAAGGCGTTGGCGTTTAACGGCTGCCCGCCAATCGGCAACGTATGAAAACTGTCCGCCAGCAGGGAGATCAGCCACAGGTGCCCGTTGAAGGTCAGGAACAGCAACATCGCCAGCATATCGAGAAAACGGGCCAGAACCGGCATATTCAAGCGACTGCCTGGATCGAAAAACGTGGCGAAAGAGAGGCCCATCTGTAAACCGATCACCTCGCCCGAGAGGCGCACCGCAGCAAATGCCAGCTGCATCGTGAACCCCAGCCCGATACCGATCAGCATCTGCTGAAGCAGCAGCCAGAAGCCGGCGGGCGAGAAGAGCGTGACGTCAACCGGAGGCAGCGTTGGTATCATTATCCAGGTGATCAGCGCCGCCAGACCGATTTTCACGCGTTTGCTGATAGCACGCTCGCTCAGCAGCGGCGCAGTGGCAAACAGCGCCAGCATGCGCGCCAGCGGCCAGAAAAACTGACTGACCCAGTGAACCAGCTGGCCGCTGTCGAGAGTAATCATCAGCCGATCATATAGGGCAGGTTGGTGAAGAGGGTGCGGATATAGTCCAGCACCAGATTCAGCATCCATGGCCCGGCAATCACGCCCGTCGCCGCGACGGCCAGCACCTTCGGTATAAAGGAAAGTGTCTGTTCGTTCACCTGAGTCGCCGCCTGCAGCAGGCTGATAATCAGGCCGCTGACCAGCGCCGCCAGCAGCATCGGCGCTGCGAGCATTAACGCCAGGCGCATCGCTTCCTGGCCCATTACCATAACGGATTCTGGCGTCATTAGTCTCTCCGGGAAATCGGAATAATCAGGAATAGAAGCTTTGTGCCAGCGAACCGACCAGCAGCTGCCAGCCATCCACCAGTACAAACAGCATCAGTTTGAAGGGCAGCGAGATGGTTGCCGGCGGCACCATCATCATCCCCAGCGCCATCAGCACGCTGGCGACCACCAGGTCGATAATCAGAAACGGGATAAAAACGGTAAAACCAATCTGGAAGGCGGTTTTCAGCTCGCTGGTAACGTAAGCGGGCAGCAGAATGCGCATCGGCACCGCTTCCGGCCCCTGGATAGGCGGCGTGTTCGCCAGGCGGGCAAACAGCGCCAGGTCCGCTTCGCGCGTCTGGCGCAGCATAAAGTCGCGCAGCGGCTGCGCACCTTTCTCCAGCGCCACCTCCATGCTGATCTTATCCTGGCTAAAGGGCAGATAGGCGTCGTCGTAAATTTTGTCGAAGGTCGGCGCCATAATAAAGAAGGTCAGAAAGAGCGCCAGGCCGAGCATCACCTGATTCGGCGGCGCGGACGGCGTGCCGAGGGCGTTGCGCAGCAGGCCGAACACGATGATGATGCGGGTAAAGCTGGTCATCATCAGCAGCACGGCGGGAATAAAGGTCAGCGAGGTGATAAAAACCAGCGTCTGTACCGGCAGCGACCAGCTTTGTCCTCCATTGGGCAACGCATGGCTTACCAGTCCCGGCAGCTGAGCATGAGCAGCCGGTGCCAGCAGCAGCAGCGGCAGAAAGGGAAGCAGTCGACGCATCATTGGGGTTTTCCGGGACGTTTAACCAGGTTCTGTAACAGCTGACGAAAATCCTGCGGCGCGGCGGCGGGCGGACGGGCATCCGGCGCGACCGGCGGCAGCGTGTGCAGATGGGTAATCTGCGCCGCCGTGACGCCCAGCACCAGGCGCGCCTCGGCGGTATCCACAATCACCACGCGCTCGCGCTGGCCGACCTGCACGCTGGCGCTCACCTTCAGCGCCTGGCTGCTTACCGTCTTCGGCGCAAAACCGAGGCGGCGCGCCAGCCAGGCGCAGGCGAGGATCAGCAGTACAATCACGGCCAGCACGCTGCTGACCTGAGTCACGACGGAACCGCCGGAGATTGCCGGCGCCGCAGGCTGCAGCGCGTGGGACTGGGTATTCATCATATTTAGCGGCTCAGACGACGCATACGTTCAGACGGAGTGATAATGTCGGTGATGCGCACGCCATATTTATCGTTAACCACCACCACCTCGCCCTGGGCGATCAGGTAGCCGTTAATCAGGATATCCAGCGGCTCGCCCGCCAGGCCGTCCAGCGCCACAACGGAACCCTGCGTCAGGCGCAGCAGCTCTTTAATGGTCATTTTGGTGCGGCCCAGTTCAACGGTAAGCTTGACCGGGATATCCATAATCAGATCGATATCCTGCAGCGAACCGGCAGCGGCGCTGGTTTCGAACGTCCTGAAGACGTCATCGGCCTGCGGCGCGCTGGTTGCGGTCTGCTCATTCATCGCCTCAGCCCACAGATCGTCCGCAGAGATGTCGTCGGACGGTTTATTGCTGTCACTCATTGGGCTGTTCCTCATTCAGCGAATTCAAAATCGGGTTAATCAAATGCTCGACGCGCAGGGCATACTGGCCGTGCATGGTGCCGTACTGACTGGTCAGCACCGGTACGCCGTCAACGTGCGCGATAATGCGCTCGGGTTTCTCGATCGGCAGCACATCGCCGGGCTTCAGCTGCAAAATGCGCGACAGCCGCAGCGAGGTTTCCGCAAAGTGAGCGATCAGCTCCAGCTCCGAGTGCTGCACCTGTTTCACCAGGTTCTCGCGCCAGTGGTTATCCTCGGTGCGGGAGTTCTCCAGCGGCGGGTTAACCAGCAGTTCGCGCAGCGGCTCGATCATCGAGAACGGAATACAGATGTTGAACTCGCCCACCAGGTTGCCAATCTCGACCTGGAACGGCGTGTTGACCACGATATCGTTCGGCGAGGTGGTGATATTGGTGAACTTCACCTGCATTTCGGAGCGGACATATTCCACCTCGAGCGGGTAGATCGCCTTCCACGCGTCGCTGTAGCCTTCCAGCGCCAGCTTCAGCATGCGGCGGATCACGCGCTGCTCGGTGTGGGTGAACTCCCGGCCTTCCACCTTGGTGGGGAAGCGGCCGTCGCCGCCGAACAGGTTATCCACGGCGATAAACACCAGGCTCGGCGAAAACACCACCAGCGCCGTTCCGCGCAGCGGTTTCAGGTGGATAAGATTCAGGTTGGTCGGCACCGGCAGGTTGCGGGCAAACTCATGATACGGCTGAATCTTGATCGCACCGACGCTGATATCCGGGCTGCGGCGCAGCAGGTTAAACAGCGCCATACGGAAATGTCGGGCGAAACGCTCGTTAATAATCTCCAGCGCCTGAAGGCGCTCGCGCACGACGCGACGCTGGGTATTAGGGTCGTAAGGACGAATGTCGCCTTCCGGCCCGCTTTGACTCTTTTCATCTACCGCGCTGTCGCTGTCGCCGTTAAGTAAGGCGTCAATTTCAGCCTGGGAGAGAATGCTATCGCCCATTGGTTTACCTCAAAATGAAGGCGGTAAACAGTACGTCATTTACCGCCTGCGCAGGCTGTCCTTTCACCAGCGGAGGTGACAGCACCTGCTTAATCTGTTCAATCAGCGCTTGCTTGCCCTGCTCCGACGCCAGCGCGGCGGCGCTCTGACGAGAGAGCAGCAGCAGCAGACGGCTACGCACTTCCGGCAGATAATCATTCATCCGACGACGCGTATCTTCGTCCGGCAGACGCAGGGTAAAGCCTACGTACAGCACACGGTCCGGATCGTTGTCGGGATTGACCAGGTTGACGGTAAAGGTGTCAAGCGCAAAAAAGACGGGAGCGGGCGGCGGTTCTACTTTCGCAGCTTCCGGGGTACCGCTCTCGTGTTTATTCATCATTCGCCAGACTGCATAACCTGCCACGCTACAAGCGGCCAGCGTTACAATCAGCAACACCGGAATTAAGAGCGAACGTTTGCGGCCTTTTGCTTTCGCGTTATCAGACATTTTTGCAGTAACTTCCTGTGAATTATGGGCAAACCTCTCGGTTTGCCTGGACAGATTATCCCGCGTCTTAAGTCAAACAATGGGAAGAAAAGACGCGGGTTTTACGCTTACCTTCAGCGTTTGTCGCTGTCAGGCAAAAGTATCGACAGCGCCGGTACCGAGGATGCGCGCCTGAAGGGCGGCAGGAACGGCGATCGGCGTTATCTCGCTATCGTCATCCTGGGAGAGAGAGAAGGTGCCGTGCTGTCCGTCGCGGCGCGTCTCCTGCTGCTGTTGCTGCTGGAAGCCCTGGCTCTGCGCGAAGCTGTCACTGCTTACCTGACTCTGTCCCAGGTTAATGCCGCTTTCCGCCAGCGCGGTACGCAGCTGGGGAAGGGCGGCTTCCAGCGCGGCCCTGACGTGGCTGTGGCTGGAGGCCATATTGATCTGCGCCTGGTCGTTATCCAGCTTCAGGCTAATCTGGATGGCGCCCAGATCCGCCGGATGCAGCCGCAGCTCGGCGTTTTGCTGGCCGTTGCGGCTGAACATCACAATCTGCTGGCTCAGGGCCTGCTGCCATTCGTCGCTGCCCAGCTGCGCGTTGAGCATCGGCGTCGACGGGGTGCTGGTCGTGGCCGACGCGGTCTGCGTCATCAGCGGTGCCGCGCTGCTGCTGACCGGCGCGCTGGTCAGCGTGGTGCTGTCCGTCTGCGTCAGCGGCGCGCTTTTCTCATCCTGGCGGCTGAGGCTGCTCAGCGCCTGCTGAAAGCTGGCGTCCAGCGTCAGCGGCGCGGTGGCAGTAGCGCTCGCCGTGGTGCCTGCTGAGGCGCCGGACGGGGTGTTCTGCAGCGTCGGGCCCGCTTTCGCCTCGCCGTGCGTCGGCGCGCTGGTGGCTGATGACGCACTTTGCGTCAGCGAACCGTTCAGCGCCTGGCTCAGCGCAGAGAGCGCGCTGCCGGCGATCGCGCCGCGGCGCGACTCGGCGGCCGGGGCGTCGGCGGAAGCGGCAGAAACGTCGCTCTGCGCAACCGGCGAGGCTGGCAGCATGGCGAACAGCGCCTGTATGCTCTGCGCTTCGCTGCTGGTTAAGGTTTCTGCGCTCGCCTTATCCTTATCATCGGCGGATTTGGTGGCGGCTTTAATATTTTCCGGCGTCAGCAGCGCATTCAGGCTGTCGGGTTTGTCAAAGGCGGTCAGCAGGGCGTCAAGCTGACCTTTCTGCACGGGCGCGTCCTGGCTTTCTTCAGCACTTTCAGCGGATTGCGCCACGTTTCCCTGCTGTTGCGCCAGCGTCAGCAGGCGGTTGCCCAGCTCGGTCAGAAAGTCCTGCGGCAGCGATTTGACGCTGTGCAAAACCTCTGCGGAATCTGAACTGTTCAGGTCGCCTTTCGCGCTGGCGGCGGTGACAATTTTTGGCAGCGTAATCATTCGCCTTTCCTCAATGCGGCCCGTTGGGCATATTCATCCATCCGTTTCTGATCGAGACGGTTTTCTACTCGTAATGCGTTGTCCGCCGCGCGGCCGATCAGCGTCTGATAGGCGTTGAGACGCTGCTGCTTTTCACGCCAGCTGGAGAGCGCCTGCTCCAGCCGCTGGTTCCAGTGGTTGAGCTGCGAGCGGTGCTGCTCGATCGCTTTTTCCAGCGTCTGAATAAACTGGTGGTAGTTGGTCCAGCGCGTCGTGGCGATACCGCCCGACATATCGCTGTTCAGCTTGTTGCGGTACTCATCCTGATAGTCGAGCAGCATGGTGAGCTGCTCGTCCGCCTGGCGCACGCCGCGGCGCATATCGCCGAGGTGCATTACCGCCTTTTCCAGATCCTGCTCCGCTAAATCGCGCAGCGTGTCGATGGCACTGGCGCTTTTCATCGCTGACTCCTCGCGTTAGGTCGCCGTTAGCCGAACAGCGCATGCAGATGCAGGCAGGCGTCGTCGTAGTGGCTACGTTCAAAAATGCCCTGTTGCAGAAAGGCTTCCATCTGCGGATAGAGACGGATCGCCTTGTCCAGCATCGGATCGCTGCCCGCCGCGTAGGCACCCACGCTGACCAGGTCGCGGTTGCGCTGGAAGCTGGAGAGCAGCTGTTTAAACTGCCGCACCCGCGCGTAGTGATCCTCGTCGATCAGCGCGGTCATGGCGCGGCTGATAGAGGCTTCGATATCGATCGCCGGGTAGTGGCCCGCCTCGGCCAGCCGACGCGACAGCACGATATGGCCGTCGAGGATGGCGCGCGCCGAGTCGGCGATAGGATCCTGCTGATCGTCGCCTTCGGTCAGTACGGTATAGAAGGCGGTAATCGAGCCGCCGCCGTGCGTGCCGTTACCGGCGCGCTCCACCAGCGCTGGCAGCTTGGCGAACACCGACGGCGGATAGCCTTTGGTCGCGGGCGGCTCGCCGATGGCCAGTGCGATCTCGCGCTGCGCCATGGCGTAGCGCGTCAGGGAGTCCATAATCAGCAGCACGTGCTGGCCGCGATCGCGGAAATCTTCGGCGATGCGCGTGGCGTAGGCGGCACCCTGCATACGCAGCAGCGGCGAGACGTCCGCGGGGGCGGCGATCACCACCGAACGCGCGCGGCCTTCGGCGCCGAGAATGTTTTCAATAAAGTCTTTTACTTCGCGGCCGCGTTCGCCGATCAGCCCGACCACGATCACATCCGCCTGGGTGTAGCGCGCCATCATGCCGAGCAGCACGCTCTTGCCGACGCCGGAACCCGCGAACAGGCCCATACGCTGGCCGCGTCCCACGGTGAGCAGGGCGTTAATGGCGCGCACGCCGGTATCGAGCACGTCGGTAATCGGCGTACGCTGGAGCGGGTTGAAGGGCGGGGTGATCAGCGGCGCGCGGTAGCCGGTATCAGGCGACGGCAGTCCGTCGAGCGGCTTGCCGCTGCCGTCGAGCACGCGGCCCAGCAGCTCCGGGCCAAGCAGCAGCTGTTTGCCGCTGTGGCCGCTGTCGCGCGCATAGACGCGCGCACCGGGCAGAATGCCGTCGACCTCTTCCAGCGGCATCAGAAAAAGTTTCTGGCCGTTAAAGCCCACCACTTCGCTTTCAACTTCGGTGAGATTCTTGCCGTCGTTGCGTTCGATAACGCAGGTGGCGCCGAGCGGCAGCTGCAGGCCGGTCGCCTCCAGCACCAGGCCGGTGGCGCGGGTCAGACGGCCGTAGCGGCGCACCGGCTGCACCTGGGCAATGCGGGTTTCAAAGGCGTCGAGCGCCCCCAGCCAGCGGGAAAGTCGCGAGGTCATTAAAACTCTCCTGGCGCGGCGAGACGGCACAGCTCCTGCCAGCGCGTCGCCACGCTGGCGTCGAGATCGCCATCTTCGGCGCTTAACTTACAGCCGCCGGGGTGCAGCGTGCTGTCGGCCAGCAGACGCCAGCCGTGCAGATCGAGGGTCGGCCCGAGCGTCTGCTCGATACGCTGCAGATCGTCAGGATGGACGCGCAGCTGCGGTTTGCCGCTGAACATCGGCTCCTGTTGCAGCAGCTGCTGAATTTGACGCAGCAGGGCGCTGCCGTCGACCGTGGTCGCCTGGCCGATGACCTGACGCGCGGCTTCCAGCGCCAGCTGCATCAGGCGCGAGGCGATCACGCTGTCGAGCGCCTCCAGCGAGTGCTGAAACTCGGTCACCAGCTGCTGCATACGCGCCTGAAGCGGCGCCTGCTGCTGCTGCGCGTCGGCCAGACCCTGCTGGAAACCGGCGTCGTAGCCCGCTTTCTGACCTTCGGAGAAGCCCTGCTGATGGCCTTCGTTATAGCCCTGCGCCTGCGACTCTTTGCGCGCCTGCTGCTGCATGCGCTCATAGAGCTGCTGCTGTTCGTCGACTTCCGATTCGAACATCTCCGGCTCTGGCTGAAGCTCTGGCTCCGGCTCATCGCGGCGGCCTAAATCCTCAGGCTGCCAGAGCTGCCACGGACGGGCGGAAAAGGCATCAGACATAGGTTTCCTCGCCGCCGCCAATCACCATCTCGCCCGATTCCGCCAGACGACGGACGATAAGCAGGATAGCTTTCTGTTCGTTCTCCACCGCAGACATACGCACCGGGCCACGGTTGGCGAGATCGTCGCGCAGGATATCGGCGGCACGCGCCGACATGTTCTTGAGGAACTTCTCGCGCAGCGGCTGCTCGGCCCCTTTCAGTGCCACCAGCAGCTGCTCGGACTCCACTTCCTGCAGCAGGCGCTGGATGCTGCGATCGTCCACTTCCACCAGGTTCTCGAACAGGAACATCTCGTCGATAATCTTCTGCGCCAGTTCGCCGTCGAAGTCGCGAACCGCTTCGATAACCGCCTCTTCCTGCTGCGTTTTCATCAGGTTGATGATCTCGGCTGCGGTTCTCACGCCGCCCATCTTCGCGCGCTTGAGGTTGGTGCCGTCCAGCAGGCCGTTGAGCACTTCGGTCAGCTCCGCCAGCGCCGCCGGCTGCACGCCGCCGAAGGTGGCGATACGCAGCATCACATCGTGACGCAGGCGTTCGTCGAACAGCGCCAGGATATCCGCCGCCTGACCGCGCTTGAGGTGTACCAGGATGGTGGCGATGATCTGCGGATGCTCGTCGCGAATAAGGTCGGCGGCGGCCTGCGGCTCCATAAAGTTGAGCGTTTCCATGCCGCTGGTGGTCTCGCGTGATTCGAGAATATCCTCCAGCAGGCTGGCAGCGCGCTCTTCGCCCAGCGCCTTGGTCAGCACCGAACGCAGATAGTCGTTGGAGTTGAGGCTGAGCGCCGCGAACTGCTCGGCGTCGGTCTCGAACTCACGCAGGATTTCAGTGAGCTGCTTGTGCGACACCTGGCGCATATTCGCCATCGCGGCGCTGAGATGCTGCACCTCACGCTGGTTAAGGTGCTTGAACACCTCTGCGGCGCGCTCTTCGCCGATGGTCATCATCAGGATGGCGCTTTTTTCAGTACCGGTCAGACTCATAGTTCTTTACTCATCCATTCGCGGATAACCAGCGCAACGATGCGCGGATCGTTCTCGGACATGTCGCGGATGCGCTGGCTCATCACCTCGGCGCTCATGCGGTTGTTAGACTTGCGCTCTGCATCCTGCTCATCTTTGCTGAGCTGTACGCTGTAGGCTTCTTCCTCTTGTGCGGCGGCGGCGCGTTGTTCAGCGGCTTCCACAGCGGCTTTTTCCGCTTCGCGCTTACGCATCAGCTGCGGACGCACCATTTTGCGATAGAGGATAAAGGCGACCAGCGCAATCAACAGCCATTTGCCCACGTTCATCATCTGATCGAAGAAGGCCTGCTGCTGCCAGAACGGCAGGTCGCCGCTGGTTGGGTCGGCTGCGGTGAACTCGGAGTTGACCACGTTAACGCTGTCGCCGCGCGGCTGGGAGTAGCCCATCGCTTCGCGCGTCAGCGCTTCGACCTGCTTCAGCTGCTGCTCGTTAAGGGCGATCGCCTTGCCTTTGTCGTCGGCGCGATAGTTAACCACCACCGCGACCGAGAGGCGCTGCACGTCACCAACGTTCATTTTGGTGTGGCGAATGGTGCGGTCCAGCTCGTAGTTCACAGTATCGTCGCGGCGCGAGTTGGTCGGCACGCTGCTGTTCGCCGTGCTGGTGGTGCTGCTGTTGGCGTTGTTCTGCTGGCCGTTCTGCGCGTTTTGTCCGTTCTGACCGTTAGGCGCGTTAACCGGCGCGGTGTTGGCTGGCGCAGGCTGGTTGGAGAGGGCGCCCGGCACGCCGCCCGGATAAGGGCTACCGCTCTGATCGCTGGTGCTGGTCTGACGCGAGCGGATAGCGGTGCTGTTCGGGTTGCCGTTCGGCTGATACTTCTCGTCGGTCTGCTCGCTCTTGTCGAAGTTGATCTGCGCCGTCACCTGCGCGTGTACGTTGCCCTGGCCGAGAATCGGGTTCAGGATCGCTTCGATGCGCTGCTGGTAGCGCGCTTCCACTTCGGCGGTATATTTCAGCTGCGCGTCGTTGAGGTCGCGACCTTCGCTGTCGGAACGCGTCAGCAGGCGTCCGCTCTGATCGACCACGGTCACGTTGCCCGGCGGAAGGCCCGCCACGCTGCTGGAGACCATATGCACGATGGCCTGGATCTGGCCCTCATCGAGCGCGCGGCCAGGCTGTAGATTCAGGGTGACCGAGGCGGAAGGCGATTTCTGCTCGCGCACGAACAGCGTCGGCTTCGGCATCGCCAGATGCACGCGCGCCGTTTTCACCGGCCCTAAGGTTTCGATAGTGCGCGCCAGCTCGCCTTCCAGCGCGCGCTGGTAGTTCACCTGCTCGCTGAACTGGCTGATGCCGAACTTCTCCTGATCGAGCAGCTCAAAGCCCACCGATCCGCCTTTCGGCAGCCCCTGCTGCGCCAGACGCAGGCGCAGCTCGTGCACCTTTTCCGCCGGCACCATCAGCGCGCCGCCGTTGTCGGCGAAGCGATAAGGGATGTTCATCTGGGTGAGCTGGGTAACAATCGCGCCGCCATCTTCATCAGAGAGATTGTTGTACAGCACACGGTAATCGGGCGCTTTCGCCCACAGCACCAGCGCCATAACGATGGCGATAGCGGCTGCGGCGGCAACGATAAGGGGGATACGCGGGTTAGCGCGCAGGCGAGCGATAAGGTCACTGAAACCTTTTTTTGCTGAATCCTGTGTAGCGGCTGCGCTCGCATTCATGACCTATTCCTGCCTGACATAATTGACCGGGTTTGTTGTAGTGACAAAACAGACTCCCTGACACTGCGTAAATGAAACTCCACTTCAATGCATGGCATTATTTTCCTTATCGCAAAATTCGATGGGCGAATAAGCCGGGTTTTTTGCAGTTATTTAGCGCCTTTGTCTCATTGACAACGTGTTAACTTTTTGAGCGTAGAAAATTCCATCTCTCTCTCAATGAGGTAAAAGCATGTCCATTCAGGCAATTGACGGCGTTTTACAGCAGCTTCAGCTGACGTCGCTGCAGGCCAGTAACAGAAGCAGCGAGGCGACGCAGCCGGTCGACTTCGCCGCCACCATGAAAGCGGCGCTGGATAAGATCAGCGAAACGCAGAACACCGCGCGCGCCCAGGCGCAGGATTTTGAAATGGGCAAGCCAGGCATGGCGCTGAACGATGTGATGGTGGATATGCAGAAGTCCTCTATCTCAATGCAGATGGGGATTCAGGTGAGGAATAAGCTGGTGGCGGCTTATACCGATATTATGAATATGCAGGTTTAAGCAGGTAACTGGCTGATACTAATGCAAATAACTATACGGCCACTTTAGCGAAGCACGTATGTAGCACAAGAGCGTTCATTTTCGTGTAGATAAGGGAAAGCTGATCCGTATTGTTCTCTGACATCCAGGCGCCATAAACCCGATATACCATCTGCGCATCTGAGTGACCCATTTGCGCGGCGACCTGGTTCGGGTTTGCGCCTGCCGACAACGCCCAGCATGCGAACGTGTGCCTGGACTGATATGCTTTTCGGTGACGAAGGCCTGCACGCCTTAATGCACTGCTCCATATCTGACCTGGCGACTCTGTTGAATAGTAAGCGCCTGACCTGCCGTTTACTGAATCCAGACTGGTGTTGAAGACGAATGTTTACTGCTCCTCGATGCGCTCACCGTACTCCCTGGTATGCAAGGTGAAGGGTGTCTGAGGATACATTCTTGTCAGCTCGCGCTGGTCGCGGAGGACCTCTGCTGCTGCATCGATCATGTTTATTAACCTGTTGCCCGCTTCCGTTTTCGGCGGGATGAACAGACCCTGAGGCGTCAGGTTTCGCGACACGGTTATTGTCTTCGCTTCGAGGTCTATATCTTCCCAGGCCAAAGCGCAGATTTCACCGTGACGCATTCCTGTCAGGATCGCCAGCGATCACATGTTCACGTTCTGCCGGGTAGAGCAGCGCTATACGCAGGTTAAGCAGATCTAGCTGCATTATTGAATTGATGTCCCGACTGTTCCCGATAGGGTCGAGCCTAACCCGCACCCGCCGCTCGGTCGTCACAGACGAGCTGTTCGCCCAGTCCGGCTTTTTGAACGTCAGCCATAAAACCGCTACTTCCCGTATTGCCACCGGCTTTGCAGATTCCACTTCGTTTTTAAACAGCGGCGAGTCGGGAAACGGGCTGCGGTAATCAAACGTCCCTGTTTTTACGCGGTATACGATGTTGCTTCGCAATTCGCCAGCCATTTTCCGGTTCTTCGGCGTGCCGGGGACACCGAGCGCCTGCCACCGTCTTTGCCCCTCATACATGAACCAGATCCGAAGATGGTTTTTGTTGGGGGCCACGCCTGTTGGATATGCAGGCATTTTCCTGTCTCCTGTTGAAAAGGATCTGCATTTAAGCAGATTTACGCCGCGGGATCGCCGCCGGCTGATTCTCAATCCACTTCTCAACAGCTTTCCAGTCGTAGAAGCACATGCTGTTATCCATCGGCATGCCATCCGGCGAAATGTGCTTATACTCACGACCCTCCATCCAGCTCTTTTCCCTTGCTGTCTTAATCGTGTTTTTCTTCAGGCCGGTAATAGCCATCAGCACAGATTCTGAAACCCATTTGCTGGGCGCCAGCTGAATTACGTTTTCCATATCTGCTCCTTTGGCGGCCATAGCCAGGCCAGCACGATACAAATAAAAAGGGCCAGATTAGTGATAATCCAGTCCGTGTCGGCTTATTTCTTGTAGCTGTCATTGTCATGCGGCGCGTTCGTCGGCTGGCTCCCGGTCGGACAATAATTTCCTTCCGATCGCCATCAGTGTGTTGCGCGAGACATACCCGGTTATGCCAAAATCTGAGACGAACGGATTCCAGATCAGCAGCATCGATCCATTGTTGTTGCCATTGACCGGCTTGCCGGTATCGGCACGAATAAAGGAGAGACGGCCGTCGATAATGAAACGCACCTCGGCGCATGAGTTCCGTGCCGGGCTAAACCAGCCCACCGAAGTGTCAGCGGGAACAAGCATCACGGTGCCGGTCCCCTTGTGGCATTCTTCGGCGGCTTTCTGAACAATGGCGTGATTTCGCTGTAGGGTGGGTTACACCATACAAACCCGATCGGCAGATGCCCGGCCCAGTCCTGCGCCAGCGCGTCATCCTGTTCGGTGAAGTAAACCGGGAGCAGGTGGTTGTGCTCGCTCGCGGTCACATCCGCCACAAAACGGAAATCACGATTCAGCGCGGCGAATATTTCCGGCGGCGTCTGCCAGCTGTCGCGGTGTTCGGGCGGGGTAGTGCTGCCGCCATAGTTATTAACGATATTCACTGGCGATTCTCTTTATCTACCTGCCGCACATAGAAGGACAGCCAGCGCTTTGCTGGAAATGTACCTGGCGGGAGGCATTGAACGGTTTTGGCGTGCTTATCGAGAAGAGTGGTTATGATGCGGTCGTGTTCGGATTTGCGCCTGCCATCAATCGCTTAAGAATCTCGCTCCTGCACTTACGCGCTAAGGCCATTAGCGCGTTTTCAGCTTGCAGCGTCATGCCACCTTTTGGTTGCGAAGAGCATGCTGAATACGCTCATGATCGGTGCGGCATTCATCGCTGCAGAAGTACCCCTTGTCAATTGGCTCTTCACAGTAATGACATTCACCCGTGTAAGTCATCTGCGGCACCGGCCGGTTAGCCAAAGCCACCGCTATCAACTGCTGCTCGCGTTCTGCTGCTTCATTAATCGGATCTGCAAAATTCATGATTACCTCCAGACTTTAGGCGTAAAAAAACCGCCTCAGTGGGCGGCTTCTGCGTTTTTTTAGCGTCATGTTTTCGTCGTATATCAATCATCCTGATGTAAAAGTCATACAACTCTTTGCGCATACGCTGCTTCATTTCATCAGGCAGCGGCTCTTGCAGCTTCATCCATTCATTCAGTTCAGGTTCGCACTGTGCATAAGCGTCATCAACGACATTCTTTGGCGGAATGCTGGTCTCTATGAAGGGAATCGTATGGTCATTCAAGCATCGAACTTCTGGGGTATAAAAGCTTTGGTTGCCCGCGATTACCGCACTCGAAACCAAAACTCCTGATAGAAAAATCCATTTCACAATTTATTTCTCCTCCTTCTGATAAGCCGGCTCCGTTTCCCGTAGAAACTTCATCGACAATTCCCTGTAGAACTTTAGCTGAATGGGCAATAAAACCATCTCCATGTGCAGCTTTGCTTGCTATCTAACTCTTATGAAGGTGAACTTATATCCTCCATACTCGCCAGTGGCTTTATCTCCTGTTTTCTCACAGTTTCCTGCTACAGAACTTGCTCTGAAAGCGATATGCGCATTTGGTTGGCAGGGGATATTTAACTTTTCAAATGCTACTTTAGTACTGGAATAGGTTTGCCCATTTACAATCACGTTGTACCTGCGCTTTCTGGCCTCTTCAGACTGTTTGAGGGTTGGGTATCTTAACTTCACTCCTTAATCTCCTTATGATAAATCGGATCGTTAACCTTTGGAAACCTCGTCGACTCTTCCCTGTAAAACTTTAGCCGTTCTTGAAAGTAAGCGCGCAGCGATTTCGGCTGTGCATCTCCACTTCATACGCGACAATCGGCATGTTCATGCGCTCTTTTTAAGGAACGCCTGATGCAGATAAATCGACATTGATGCGGTCGCGCTCATCTTTGCTTCGTACTGCTTGGGTTAATTTAGTTATAAAAATGGCCCCTGCATTCCTGCAGGGGCCAAAGGCAAAAACTCCCGGACCGCATTGCGGTTCATTATGCGTCTGGTGCAAATGCACCGTCATGACCTGTCGTAACAAGCGATTGCGGTGTCAATCAAATGACTTTTGCTGACAATGATAAACCCGCCGAAGCGGGCTCTTTCATGACCATTTCTTTCTTGGGTCTCTTCGATGCGCGTGGTTAACAGCCTGCCCATATATGAACTCACCACCTGGATCACTAATTTCAACCCGAGCGAATGATTTGCTCTCCTTAAGTTCCTTCGCTAAGGCGCGTCCAACAAGAACATCAAGTGTTCCCTCTAACTCTTTGGATAAGTCTTTGTTAATGCGAAGATGAAAATATTTTTTACTGTATTTTACTTTCGCATAATAATTCTCATCTAAAAGCATTATTGAAAAAGACGACAGATAACGCAATCCTTCTATCTGCTTCCGCTGCCTTAGCATTAGAACCTTTCTTTCTGATGTGGGATTTATCAGGCCTAAAGATAAGGAGTTTATAAACATTTTGTGGCTGGCAGATAGTGAGCAACCTTCACCCATCGGTAGTTCGAGTTCGACCATATATGTATTCTTATAGTTCTCAACAAAGAACCTAAAAAAGGAAAAAAACCGGCTCCAGTTATCCTGTCCTAAAGCGTTATAAAAACCTCTTTTTTTTCAGCAGGATCGCGGTGGTATAAACCTCTTTTTCCAGCAGGCCGTCTATCAACTTTTAAATGATTAATGGCGCAAAGAAGAACAAAATGAAATTGATGTCAGGAAGAAAAAAGCAACATAAGTTTGCAATTATCATCGATAAACTACGCAACACAAAAAACAGCCCTTATCAAACTAAGCTTTTAATGGGACGGAGGCATAATGATAAAAAGAGCTATCTGCTTAGTATATGACTAGATTATATTGATGAGATGAATGCGATTGATCCAAACAACGTTGATGATATTAACTGGCCAGAAATTCCATCTTCATTACACTCACAACCTGCAGCCCATATAGGCTGCAAGTAGCATCTATTTTTTTTGGCTGGAAACCCAGTTGTATCTAAACTTGTTTTCAATAAACCTATAACTCAGTTCTGCAAGTAAAAAGCTTCCAAAGAAAAAGAGAGTTACGTGTGCCACTGACTCAAGCCAAGGAGTGCTCTTAACACCATACAAGAAAAATCTTCCCACTAAAACCAACACTATGAAGTGAGTGAGATAAAGCGAATATGATCGGGATCCGATATAATCGCAAATGGTTCTAAGGAGAGGGGGCCGAGAAAATAAATTCAAGTTTAAGCTTGCTAATAGTACAAAAATTCCAGATAACAGTGCTGTTAACCCGGTCTGATAAAATACTATCGGATTAGGGTTGGTAAAAAGCGCAAGGAAAAATGTTAAGAATGTGAATATTAAAATAGAAAACCACGCACCAGTAGGAACATATTTCCTGATAAAGAAAGTGATACCTTCATGGCTCAGGACGGCAATTATAACACCCAGCGCTATAGCATCTGTTCTAATAGGCCACGCGAGAGGAGTTTCACTATTTAATGTTCTTGGGATGAAAAATTGAGTCAGGAAAACTACGGACATAAATAAGCACAGCTTTCTATTATTCATTGAGAATAATATTAAAGGCAACAATAGGTAAAACTGATTCTCAAGAGATAGGCTCCAATAAATACCTAAGTTTCCACATGTACCTTCCTGCCTGCAAATGGGGAAGTATATGTTTTGAGTTTGAGTGATAGAAAAGAATGCTGATTTGAGCATGTCAGACGGAGCAAGAAAGGCATGATGTTTTTCAAGAGCAAAAGAAAGAATTATTGAAACTACAATCCAGAAGATGGCTGCAGGCATGAGTCGCCATATTCTTTTTATGTAGAATTGCTTTGCTTCACTCTTAAAATTATCAAAATTTAAGTTATTTAGTTTTTTATCTAACAAACCTTTTGTAATAAGAAACCCAGAGACACAAAAAAACAAATCAACACCGCTGCCGAATTTACTTATACTTATCACTTTAAAGTAAAATGAGTCTGGGGCCAGAATGCCTGGAATGTGAGCAAGTATGACGAATAAAATAGCAAGAGTTCTAAGAACTTCAATATCGTGATTTTTTTTATCCACAATAAATCATATCCCTTTCCAAAACAAAGCTAATTAAGATTTCGTTAATCGGCTTGATGTTAAAAAGCACATAATAATATGAGCCGATGATACCACCAGATGCATAGATGTCACACCTCATTAATAGGAAAACCCATCAGAAATACTGGCACAAAAAAGCCCTGGCGATTGGGCAGAGGCATGCCGCGCCGATCTGAGTTGGCTACGGGGTTCGTTATAGCCAGTGCTTGTACCATGCGAGGCCGACAACAAGAGCCACTACAACGATGATATTGATCGCTATAACAACGCGTGGCGAAACATCCATAGTGATATCCTCAGAAAAAAGCCAGTCGTGAGAGATTAGCATCTGTGAGACAGTTTTGGGATACGCAAGGGTTTGTGATCTTTAACAAGCCTGTGTTGGGTCGCCTCATGGCTCTGTAGCACACATGTAGCACAAAAAAATTCCGCAAAGCACCTCATATTAACCTGATTGGCGAAACGCGCCTTGCGGCATGCCCCTGATAAATCCTTGATCACCCTAAATCAACGCACCCATGCAAAACCGCAAGGTGAAATTAAGAACATACAGGTTTCGCTCAGATAACTCACTAATAAATATGAAAAATTAGATAGTTTTGTTATGGGGCATAGAAGGGAGAAACTCTTTCAATTTTTCGTTGAGCATGCTCCTTTGTGCTTTGTCATTTTCCGTCATCCAGGATCGTTATACCTGATACACCGCTTATGCATTTGCTGCCCCATCTGGCTGGCAATGAAGTTGGGGGTTGCTTCTGCAGACAGTGACCAGCATGCATAGGTGTGTCTAGCCTGATAGGCTTTTCGGTGACGAAGGCCGGCACGCCTTAATGCACTGTTCCATATCTTACCTGGCAACTCTGTTTAATAGTAAGTGCCTGACCTGCCGTTTACTGGATCCAGACTGGCGTTGAAGACAAGTGTTATCTGGTCTTTGATCCGCTCATCGTGTTCCTTGGTATGAATGGTGAAGGGTGTCTGAGGATACATCCTTGTCAGCTCGCGCTGGTCGCGGGGAACCTCTGCAGCTGCATCGATCAGGCTTATTATCCTGTTGCCCACTTCCGTTTTCTACGGGGTAAACAGACCCTGCGGCGTCAGGTTTCGCAACACGGTTATTGTTTTCGCTTCGAGGTCTATATCTTCTCAGGCCAAAGCGCAAAGTTCACCGTTACGTATTTCTGTCAGGATCCCTAGCGATTACATGTTCGCGTTCCGCCGGGTAGAGCACCCGGCGATGGGCCGTGGAAACTCTTCTCCTGTGAGCGGGTCCGGCCGTTTGTTGGATTTTTTTAGAGGCTTGATGCCCGTCATCGGGTTCGCCCCTCTATATCCATTGCTTTGCGCGAAGGCGAAAATGGTCTTTAAATCGGACATGCTGGGATTAACCGTCGCGGCCGTCCTGCCTTTCTTCTCTATATTCATCTTCCTGCCGGTCAAGTAACTGCCGTTCAGCAGCTCTATGCGCAGGTGAGGCAGATCCTTCTGCATTATTGACCTTATGTCCCGACCGTTCCCGATATGGTCGAGCCTAACCCACACCCTTCGCTCGGTCGTCACACATGAGCTGTTCGCCCAGCCCGGCTTGTTGAGCTTCAGCCAAAAATCCGCTACTTCACGTATTGCCACCGGTTTTGCAGAGGTTAAGTTTCAGGGCAAAATGCTAATTAGTTATCTTAATATTAACTATGCTGGGCGTATGGCCTTTAACTTCAGTACGCGCGATCCTCAAAATAATGAAAGTAACTAATGCGGCTACAGTGGGGAATAAGTATTGCCCTAAATCCGGCCAGATAGCCTTAAGCACAAAACTGCTCGCCACCGGGCTGACTTCGGGAGTCACAGTTTACCTGACCGTAGTCAGGGATCGCCCTGGCTTCGCCAGTGAAGGCGTGGTTACCGGGTCATCACCGCCTACAGCATTACAGCTGTTGCTGGATGCCTGAACGCAGAAGTGAAGATTGTGGCTGACGATGCTTATTTATAAAAATTACGGTCTACACCAAGACAGTACGATTAGCGCAACGCGCACAGAATTTTTTGCGCGTTTTATAGGCGGCACTGGTTAAAAAAAGGGGCCTAGAGGCCCCGATTTTAAGAGACGAGTTTTTTAATTACGGGGACTTTATAAAAAGCGAGATAAAAAGCTATGCAAAACAAATAGCTTCCAATGATTGAAATGGAAATAGCTAGAGCTAAATTTAATTTCAGGTCAACCATTTGCTGCAAAATTATCCATGTTGGTATCAAATGCATCAAAAACACGCAAAAACTGCTTTTACTTAACAATGTAAAAGTTTTAGGTGCGAGGTCAAAAATTGAGTCGCCATATTTTTTAAAAATGCAAAATGTCGGGATGCTACAAGCGAAGATAAATATAGATGAGTACCAGCCTATTCCATCCCCATTCATTTTGTTTAAATTTTTGAGATATCCTTGGGTATATAGAGATAAAGCAAGTATAATTATTATGGAAAGAAATAAAATCATGCCGTTTAATTTCAATGTTATCCTGTGACTTATAAAATATCCTGTTACTGCATAAGAAACAAAGCCATTAGCAGGATCAACATTTAAAGGCGCTGAAAATATCCTATAAGAAAAAAGCGTTTCGAATGACATTGGTAGATAAAAAAAAGCAATACTCAACATGATAAATATAAGAATTTCACTATTACTCATCGCGTTAAGCATTTTTGATAAGAACGGCATGACAAAATACATGGCAATAATGCTGTATAAAAACCATAACTGGTATGCAGAGCCTGTATCTCCATGAGAGAGTTTGTCTATTATCGAGGCTTTGTTGAATAAATCAGCTTCAGGACGAGTGACTCTGTAGCTGACCGGG
>OJWA01000040.1_pt1 | contig 68449 bp, 54 predicted proteins | sample 1600391 | NCBI WGS metagenome assembly OJWA01 (sample SAMN04436625, study PRJEB24849) | human gut metagenome | biome: human gut; feature: NICU; material: stool | host: Homo sapiens | place: USA: Saint Louis, MO | collected 2009-12-23 | reverse complement strand
AGCAGCTTTAACAGCAGCGTCGCGTCGCGCTATCCGGGCCAGACCTGCCTGGTGTCGGCGCACCGCCGCGCCGACGGCGGCTACAGCGTGCTGCGCACCGAGGGAGACGAAGCGCTCTGCCTGCGCGCCTGGCAGCAGGTCAGCAGCGCGCGCAACCTGCCGCTGCCGCCGGTGGGCGTGCCGGAAGACTGGCAGTTTGCCTTCGGCTCAACGCAGTAACCCTTACTTTATCAGCGGCCAGAGCCAGGCCGCGCCGCGCACCCCGCTCGAATCGCCGTGTTTTGCCTTCAGCACCGGCGTTTCACACTCCCCGCCAAATACCCACTGCTTCATCAGCGTCGGCACCGTCTGATAGAGACGATCGTTGTTGCTCATGCCGCCGCCGAGCACGATCGCATCGGGATCCAGCAGGTTCACCACCTGCGCCAGCGACTTCGCCAGCCGGGTTTCGTAGCGGCGCATCGCCTGCTCGGCGATCGGATCCTGCTGCGCGATCAGCTTAACGATCTCGGCGCCCTTTAACGCCTGGCCGCTCAGCCGCCGGTAGTCGATGGCGAAGCCGGTGCCGGAGACAAAGGTTTCGATACAGCCCTTCTGCCCGCAGTAGCACGGCACCTCCTCCCGATAGCGCAGCTCATCCTCATCCATCCACGGCAGCGGATTATGGCCCCACTCGCCGGCGTTGCCGTTGCCGCCGATGCGCGCCTCGCCGTTGATCGCTATCCCCGCTCCCGATCCGGTGCCGATAATCACCGCAAACACCAGCGGCTGGCCTGCGCCCGCGCCGTCTACCGCCTCGGAGACCGCCAGGCAGTTGGCGTCGTTGGCGATGCGCACTTCGCGCTGCAGCGCCAGCGCCAGATCGCGATCCAGCGGCTGGCCGTTAAGCCAGGTGGAGTTGGCGTTTTTCACGCGGTGGGCGTAAGGCGAGATCGTGCCGGGAATGCCGACGCCGACGCTGCCGGTCTGGCCGGTTTTCGCCTCGGCGAGATGCACCAGACCCGCGATCGCCTGCACCGTGGCGGCGTAATCGTCGCGCGGCGTATCCACGCGGTGGCGAAACAGCTCGCTTCCCTCATCAGACAGGGCGATCACTTCAACCTTGGTGCCGCCCAAATCAATACCTATACGCACGCGTTATTCCTCATTATTCGTCAGGGTGAGAGATACATTAGGAGCGGCGCCGGGGAAAGGCAATGAAACCGTTTCGATGTTTCGCTATCATGCGCGCTGACCTCTCGACTTGTGCGCCCGATCGCGCGACCCGGTAAGGAATTGTGATGTTGTGGTTTAAAAATATGATGGTTTATCGTCTGAATCGGGACATTCCGCTCTCTGCAGACGACATGGAAAAACAACTTGAGGCTTACACCTTCTCCCCCTGCGGCAGCCAGGATATGAGCAAAACCGGCTGGGTGTCGCCGATGGGCAACCGCAGCGATGCGCTGACCCATGTGAACAACGGTCAGATCGTGATTTGCGCCCGCAAAGAGGAGAAGATCCTGCCGTCGCCGGTGGTGAAGCAGGCGCTGGAAGCGAAGATCAGCAAGCTGGAAGCGGAACAGAGCCGCAAGCTGAAGAAGACGGAAAAAGATTCGCTGAAAGATGAGGTGCTGCACAGCCTGCTGCCGCGCGCGTTCAGCCGTCTCAGCCAGACCTTTATCTGGATCGACACCGTAAACAACCTGATCATGGTCGACTGCGCCAGCGCGAAAAAGGCGGAAGATACGCTAGCGCTGCTGCGTAAGAGCCTCGGCTCGCTGCCGGTGGTGCCGCTGACGCTGGAAAGGCCGATTGAGCTGACGCTGACCGAATGGGTGCGCTCCGGCGATCTGCCCGCCGGTTTCGCCCTGATGGACGAAGCGGAGCTGAAGGCGATCCTCGAAGATGGCGGCGTGATCCGCTGTAAAAAGCAGGATCTGGTATGCGACGAGATCGCCAACCATATCGAAGCGGGCAAGCTGGTGACTAAACTGGCGCTCGACTGGCAGGAGCGTATCCAGTTTGTGCTGGCGGACGACGGTTCGGTGAAGCGCCTGAAGTTCAGCGATACCCTGCGCGAGCAGAACGACGATATCGACCGCGAGGATTTCGCCCAGCGTTTCGACGCTGACTTTATCCTGATGACCAGCGAACTCGCCGCGCTGACCAGTAATCTGGTTGAGGCGCTGGGCGGGGAGGCAAAGCGTTAAGAAATCGGCCCATCAGGCCGGTTAACACTATCTGAAAGCGAATGACATGGCCCGAAGTGCAAAGCGTCCCGCGACAGGGAGGTCGCGGGCCGAGCGGGCCATGTCATCCGCACTGGCACACTGCCATGGCCCGTTTTATTACTCTTTCAGATAGCGGCAGAGATAGGAACTCGGCTCACCCACCTGCAGATGAAACTCGCTGTGGCCCGGCACGTTAAACACTGAACCCGCCTCAAACCATTGCCATTCGGTTTCGCCCGGCAGCAGCACCTTCAGCGATCCGCTCACCACCGTCATCTCTTCCGGCTGCGCTGTGCCGAAGGTGTATTCGCCTTCGGCCATCACGCCCACGCTGGCACGACCGGTGCTGGCACTGTCGAAGCCGATAGATTTTACTTTTCCGTCAAAATACTCACTTACATTGAGCATGTTACTTCCTCACAGCACATTAAGGTATCTGGCAGTGTAGAGCGGAACTCGCTGATCTGTCACGCGAATTGCAGCTTCGCCTCCCGCTTTGTGATCGCGCCGTTATCAGACGATAAGTTCAGCGGCCAGTTTCGCCACCAGCACGTTGGAGAGCAGCACCGGAATGCCGAGCAGCTTCTGCAAAAAGTCGCGATGGGTCTGGTTATAGCCGATGCAGTCGAGCACCACCACGTCCGCGCCCTGCTCCTGCAGCGAGAGCGCCGCGTCGGTCAGCTTCTCGTTATCGGGAATATAGGGGCTGGCAACGGCGAAGCAGGGTCGGCGCTGCAGATTGCGCCACTTGTTCGCCTGCTGCTGCATCTGCTCCTCAACCGGCACCACGATGCCGACCTGATGGTCCTGCACAATGGCGGAGACCAGCGGCGGAATAATGCGGTCAGGCTCCAGCAGCAGCGCGCTTTTGGCGGTCAGCGCGCCGAACTCGCCGGTGCAGAGCAGCAGAATAGTGTCGTAGCCCTCAGCTTCCAGCGCGGCGATTTTCGCCTGCAATCCCTGCTCGACCTTCGCCGTAGCCAGCCGCACCTGCGTGCCGTTGCGCAGGCGCGACACCAGCACGCCATCCTGCGCGTCAGGGGCGAAGCGCGCGGCGATCTCCGCCTCGCTCAGCCCGTCCAGCAGGCCGACATGATCGGTCTGCTCAGCCGGTAAACAGGCCGCCAGCAGCGGCATAATATCGCTGCGCGGCGACTGACCAATGGTCAGGGTAACCAGGGATTTCGTCATTATTCGTCTCGTTTACGCAGGTGACTCAGGCTGCCGTAAAGCGCCAGCAGGCGGGCGTACTCGTCGGCATCGTAGAAATGGCAGGTCTCGCGGCCAAACTCTTTTGCCACTTCTACCGCAAACTTCGCCGCCGCCGCAATATCCACTTCATGGCTGGCGCCGGTTCCGCAGCCCGGCACCACCGACTCCGCCGTGATCGCCACGCCCACCACCGGCACGTCGGTCGCCGTGGAAGGTTGCAGAATGCTGTTCAGGTGATAAATGCCGTTGCCGTAAGGGGTAATATCCTGCGTGGTAATGGGAAAGGTTACCGCCGGGCGGCCGGTGGTCATCTCCATAATGCGCAGCAGATCGTCCGATACGCGCAGGATATAGCCCTCTTTTACCGTAGGCGACAGCGCAAATCCCTTGTGGTTAATAATGCGGTTGCCCTTTGTGGTATCGATCGACAGGATAGCGTCCACCTCCTGCACCACCTCATTATTGTTCATGGTGACGTCGTCAACAGGCGAATCCATAAAGTCGACCGGCTCGTGCGGGCGCGTCGGCGCATCGGGACAGATATGCGTGGTAACGATAACGTCGCCCGCCAGCACGTCGCCTTTGGTCTGCATTACGGCCAGCTTCAGCGCACTGCTCACCGCCGCCACGGCGCCATCGGCGTCGGAAACCATGCCGATGCGGGTCGGGCGCGCGCCGATGCCGCCCAGGCGGCCGATAATGCCCAGCGTCGGCGCGCTGCCGCCGCTCGCTTTGCCCTGCGCGCCGGGAATATCGATGCGAACAAAATCGGTGCGCCCTTTTGGCCCGCTAACGCGCTTAACGCTGGCGCTGACGCCGGGAAAGCCGGCGAAGAGATCCGCCACCTGCTGGCCATCGATAAATGCGCTGTCGAATAACTCAAATACCTGTAACGTCTGGTGCAGACTCATGACATCCCTTAATTATTTTTTGCCGCTGGCAAACAGCGAGTGAAAGAAGCTATAGAGTGCGTCGCCGGCGATAAAGCCCGCCGCCAGCACCTCCATCGGCGAGCGACCGCGTTCGCCCCATACGCGAATAATGATGATGCGCAGCGCGATGCCCACGACTACCGCCCAGCCGGCCATCGCGTTATTGATCAGCAGGCCGGTGGCGAGCAGCACGCCGAGCTGGCGTTTCGGCCCGCCGATCAGCTGAATAATGGCCCCGGGAATCGCCCACATCAGCAGGCTACCGGCGATGCCCGGCTCCGCGCCCGCCTGGATGGTTTTGGCGTAGACGCGCGCCACCGGCGGCAGCAGGTTTTCCGCAAAAAACAGGTTGTGGGCGTACCAGACAATGGGAACAGAGACCAGAAACGCAATCATCGCGGCGATCAGCTGAATGCGGCGCCCCCACAGCTCCTGCTGCAGATCCGCGCCGTTGCCGCGCAGAATAAAGCCCGCTTTAAGATCGTAGCCCATGTCGGCGAAGGCGGGCCCGGTCGCTGCGGTAAAGCCGCACAGCAGGCAGAGCGCCAGCGGCGGAAAGCCGAGCAGAATGCCGACGATCAGGGTGATCAGCGCCACCGCGAACGCCGGGAACCAGCCGGAGTGCATCGCAGCAATGCCGACGATCAGCTCATGCACAAAGGCGGCGAACGCGGCGTAAATCACAAACAGCAGCAGCATCGGCAGGCTCATTTCGCTCCACAGTCCGCCCGCCAGCGCCAGCAGCGCCGAAATAATCAGGTAGCCCGCGCCGCCGAGGCCGAGGGCGCGCCTCACCTCATTGCCGCCGCGGCTCACCTTCTGCTCGTCGTGGCGGCGGCTGCGGATCACCATGACCACCTGAATCAGCGCCACCAGCCCGGCGCCGACCATCACGCCGTGCGGCAGGTAGAGCGCGTTGATATCGATATCAGCAACCGGTTGCGCGTAGGCGCGCAGCAGAAAGCCGACGCCCAGCATGCCCAGCGCCCAGATATTGCCGATAAAGGCGGTGCCGAACGCGGACATCGGGATGGTGAGCATTGAGCCGAGGATACCGCCGGCGATGCCCGCCGCCAGCAGCCAGGCCTGTCGCCCGCCCCTGTCGCCTGCCTTGATCGCCTCGGCGGCGGCCACGCCCGGCGGCCAGGCGTTGCCGGCGGGAAAAACGCGGGTATCGAACAGGCGGTAGAGCAGATAAGCGTCCAGCAGCATCGCCGCGCTGACGCCGCAGAACATCGGCAGCACCAGCTGCGGCTCGCCCAGCGCCCAGGGCACGGCGATCGGCATTAATAAGCTGTTTGCGGCGCCGAAAGTTGCGGAAGAAATAGCGGTCTGGGCGAGGTTTTGAATTTCAATCGAGCGATAGCGGCGAAACACCTGCAGTGGAATACGCGCCAGCAGCATGGCAAATAAGGCGCCGATAATAGAGGTATTCGGCGTCACGCCGATAGTGGTAATAAGCTGCACGCCAATAATTGCGCCCGCCACCGACAGGGCGATTAATACTATCGCCACGCCAGCCTGTTTTACTGGATTAACCTTCTCCATATTGTCCCCGTCAGGAATGCCGGTAGAAATGAAATGACGCTTCGCGAGCCTGAATCAGACTCGCTTACGTCGTTTTTTTATTTCGTCCGTGAGCATGAATAAACAGGCCCGAAGGCCTGGCGTTTTCCCGGTGTGGCGAAAGTATTGCGCCGATAAAAAAGTAAATTCAGAGTGGCGTTGCGCCATATTTCTCGGCCAGGTCGCTGGCCGTTATGCGTAATTCATCGAGCAGCGCGGGCGGATAGCCTGGCGAACTCTCCTGCGATAAAAATGAGAGGCAAAGCGCTACCGTATCGCCGTGATATTTATTATGCAGCGCGACGGAGAGCGAACTGATGCCGGGCAGCGTTTCGTTGCGCGCCAGCGACCAGCCCTGGCTGCGGATCGCCGCCAGCTGCGCGCAGAGCACCTCGAGCGTTTGCGGCGAATTGGGCGGCAGCGGCTGCCAGGCGTCGCGGTAGCGCTCGTATACCTCTTCTTCGCTGAGCTGCGCCAGCAGTACGCGGCCGGTGGAGGTGGCGGCGGCGCTCATGCGGCTTCCCGGCGGCGTCACCAGCTGGGTAAAGTGGCGCCCGTGAAACATGCGCATCACCACCAGATCGCGTCCGTCGAGGCGCGAGATATAGCCGATGCTGCCGGTTTTATCCGCCAGCCGCGCCATTGCCGGCGCGGCGCTGTCCACCAGCGGCGCGGAGAGATAGTGTCCGGCGACCGACAGCAGCACGCGGCCAATATGAAAACAACGGCTCTCTGCGTCACGCTCCAGCATGCCCTGACTTTCCATGGTGGCCAGCAGGCGCGACACGGTGCTTTTCGGCAGGCGCAGCGCCTCCACGACATCGGTAAACGTCAGCCCGGGATTTCCCTGCGTTACCCCTTTTTGCTGAAACAGCTTAAGCACCGCGGCGGCGTTTTCGAGTGTGGTCATGGCGTCAGTTTCACTATATGGAACCGAGTTCCTGTATCGATGTTTTAAACTAAAACGCGGGGCAACAGGGGTCAAGCGTCAATTTTTGTCAGCGAAGATCAGGCGCAGTGAAATAACCGGGCGAGGGGCAAAGAGAAATGATTTTATAGGGTCGCAGAGAGAAAGTGCAGAATGGATATTAGCTTCACCGCGCGCAGGCAGCGAATAACAGCAAATAGCATTACCAGAAAAACGCTATTGAGGCTGGCGTCCCTGCCAGAGAGATTGCGCTACTCTTTTTCCACATCCTCATAGCGAACTTTGGCGTCATGCGCTTCCGCTTCTGACGTGTGCTCGCTAATTAACGTATTAGGCGATGGATGATCGGCACGCAATTCCCATGAGGTTACGGTGCTGCCCGGCGGCCCCTTCTCAACGGTGACGACGCGAGCTTCGCGTGGATAAGGCGGTCTGGTCGGCATATTCAATCCCTCCTGGCTAAGCGTATTCCACACGACGAGACGATTCCCGTCTGAGGATCAGTATAGCCAGGCTACGCAACCCAGACGGGAAAGCGGGAAGAATCTGAAGAAAAAACGTGGAGGCTAGCTGGCGCGCGCCAGCGACAGTGACTGAAGAATATCGTCGATAACGCGATCCGGCGTCTGCATGGCGTTGACTTCATGGTGGGCGGCGTCGCGGTAAAGATGCGCGCGCTCGCGCAGGATATCGCCCATCTCTTCGGCGATGGGACGGCCGGTCAGCGTAGGGCGCTGCGCCGCTTCCGGCTGGCTCTCCAGCCGCTGCGCCAGAATATGCGACGGCGCGCTAAGCCAGATTACGCGCCCGTGCTCGCGCATAAAGCGACGGTTGTGCTCCGCCAGCACCATGCCGCCGCCGGTGGCGATGACCGTTGCCGGCGCGGTGACCGCTTTCAGCGACTCGGTTTCCCGCGCGCGAAAGCCTTCCCAGCCCTCATCCGCCACAATCTGCGCGACGCTGCGCTGCGTGCTGAGCTGCAGATGGTGATCGGTATCGCGAAAGGCGTAGCCCAGCGCGTGCGATAGCGCCTCGCCTACGGTGGTTTTGCCGCAGCCGCGCGCGCCGATCAGATAAATGGGTAGAGACATCGGGCAGTTCCTCCGCCGTTACAGGCCGTATATCGCGGCATATCGCTTAATAATGCGACGCATAATAACTGGAAACCGCCATAGCCTCCACCCGCGAAGCAAGAAATGCGCATCCTTTTCGGGTTTCAGCCTATATTTAATTAAATATTAAGGGGTTAACCATGCGCATTTCGTGCAGAGCGCCCTAAGCCCGGCGGCGGCAACATTTGCTTACCTGGCAGATTTTACTTTGCCGCGCCCCGCCCCCATATACTTATTTAATCTCAACAGGAGAGCCATCATGTATAGCCAGGAACACCAATTGATTGAGGGTCTGTTCAGCCGTCTGAAACAGGCCGAGAGCCAGACCGGACCGCGTGACGCGGCGGCGGAACAGCTGATTAAAGAGCATCTGCAGCAGCAGCCCGGCGCGCCTTACTATATGGCGCAGGCGATCCTGATTCAGGAAGCCGCGATGAAGAAACTCAACGATCGCATCACCGAGCTGGAGAACCGTCTGGCGCAGCAGCAGCAGCAGCCTCAGCAGCAGAGCAGCGGCGGTTTTCTGTCGAGCCTGTTCGGCGGCGGCTCGCGTCAGCAACCACCTGCGCCTGTGCAGCAGCCCCAGCAGCAGGCGTGGAACAACGCACCGCAGCAGCCGCAGTATAACAATGCCCCTGCCGCACCGGCGCGCGGCACCGGCTTCCTCGGCGGCGCGCTGCAAACCGCGGTCGGCGTCGCAGGCGGCGTGGTGATGGCGGATATGCTGACCAGCCTGTTCCACCACTCTCAGCCGGAAGAGATTGTGAATATCATTAACGAACCGCCGCTGCCGCAGGTCGATGAGAACCTCGATACCTTTAACAGCGGCGGCAGCGGTTTCCTTGACCAGAACAACGGCTGGGATAACAACTACGCGGACAATAATGACTTCAACGATCTCGGTAATGACAGCTTCGACGGCTTTAACGACGACGATGACAGCTTCGTCTGATTTCAGCGCTGACGCTGCGTCAGCCAGCTGTCGAGCGCGTTAGCGAACTGCTGGCGGTCTCGCGGACTCATCGCCGCGGGGCCGCCGGTTTGCACGCCGCTGGCGCGCATGGTATCCATAAAGTCGCGCAGGGTGAGCTTTTCGCGGATAGTGGCGGGCGAATAGCGTTCGCCGCGCGGATTAAGCGCCTCGCCCCCTTTCTCCAGCACCTCCGCCGCCAGCGGAATATCGGCGGTAATCACCAGATCCCCCTTCTCCACGCGCTTCACGATCTCGTTATCCGCAACGTCAAACCCGGCAGGCACGCGCAGCGTTTTCAGCCAGGGTGAGGGCGGCACGCGCAGCGACTGGTTGGCGACAAAGGTCACCTGCGTTTTGGTGCGATCCGCCGCGCGGTAGAGCACTTCTTTGATAACGTTGGGGCAGGCGTCAGCATCAACCCAGATAACCATGTTCTTTCCTTACTCTTTGGGAATGATGGAGATCTTGCCGGTCTTCTCCAGAATGGCAAACTTTATTTGGTCAAGCCGCTCCAGTCCCTGCGAGCTGCGCGCGCTCTGCAGAATATCCTCTTCATCTATCCCTGCCCGCTTCGCCCGCTGGTGCAGCAGCCTGCCCTCTTCCACCAGAATCAGCGAAGAGCCGTCAATCAGCCGCTCCATGCGGGGAAAGCGCGTTTTCATCACGCCGAATACAATATCAATCACGATCAGCGTCACGATGGTCAACCCGGCGCCGGTAACAGAAAAGTCATCGCCGAGCAGCGCCTGCTGGGTCGCCTCGCTGATAATCAGCAGCAAAATCAGATCAAAAGAGGTCATCTCCATCAGCGTGCGCCGTCCGGCGATTTTAAATACCACCATCAACAGCAGATACATGCTGGCTGCGCGTAACACCGTTTCCATGCCAATCTCCTAGGGATAAATAAACTGACTAAACCGCGCGGTCGAGGCCTCGTCCAGCGTGACGGACAGGCGATAGCGGCCGAAGTCTTGCGGCTGCGTGCCGATCCAGAGGGTGGCCTCCTGCTGATCCGCGCGCCGGTGCCAGCGCAGCACCAGGCTGTCGCCGGTGCTCCAGGCCTCATCCGGCTGCGGCTGCAGGGTCTGTAGCTGTATACTGTCGAGCTGCGGACCGCGCAGCCTGATCTGGTAAGCGTCGCCGCGCAGCTGCTTCAGGCGCAGCGTCATATCCATGTTGCTTTCGCGTCGCCCGAAACGCTCATAGTCGACGCTCAGCCGCCTGTCCGCGCTGACAACGCGTTGATTGCTCAGCCATCCTTTGGAAAAGAGACCGGCTGCCCCGGCGATCACAATCAGCAGCAGCAGCACGAAGCCCACATGCTGAATGCGCCACTCGAGGCGTTGCCACGGCATATTCTCTTTGACCGGGTAGTGCCGGCTTTGATTTTCATTGTCGCCCATGCAGTGTTCTCCTTGCTGACTTGTTATTAATCCTGGCTGAAGTAAGCTAACGCGTTAAGATTTTCGAACTTTCTTAAGGATACGGCGATGCTGGAGAAGAAAATTGGGTTTATCGGCGGCGGCAATATGGCCAAAGCCATTATCGGCGGGCTGGTGAAAAGCGGTCAGATCGCGCCCTCGAACATCTGGGTATTTGACCGCAAGGCGGAAACCAACGAGGCGCTGGCGCGCGAGTACGGCATTCAGGCCGCCGAAAGCGCCGAGGTGCTGGCGCGCGAGGTAGATATTCTGTTCGGCGCGGTCAAACCTAACGTTATCCTGAAAGTGCTGAAAGATCTGGCCAGCCAGCTGAAGAAAGAGGCGCTGGTGATCTCTATCGCCGCGGGCGTGACGCTGGACTCGCTGGCGACGGTGCTGGGCCATGACCGCAAAATTGTCCGCGTGATGCCGAACACGCCCGCGCTGGTCAACGAAGGCATGACCTCGGTTACGCCGAACGTGCTGGTTGAGCAGCCGGAGATCGACGAAGTCGTGACGATGTTTGAGAGCTTTGGCAAGGCGGCCGTGGTGAGCGAATATCTGATTCACTCGGTGGTCGGCGTCAGCGGCTCCGCGCCCGCCTACGTCTTTATGTTTATCGAAGCGATGGCGGACGCCGCCGTGCTCGGCGGCATGCCGCGCGCCCAGGCCTATCAGTTCGCCGCCCAGGCGGTAAAAGGCTCTGCCCAGATGGTGCTGGAGAGCGGCAAACACCCCGCCGAGCTGAAAGATATGGTCTGCTCGCCCGGCGGCACCACTATCGAAGCGGTGAAGGTGCTGGAAGAGAAAGGTTTCCGCGCCGCCGTTATGGAGGCGATGCAGCAGTGCATGGCGAAGTCTGAAGCGCTGAGCAAAAAGTAATATGCGGGGCGGAGCGTCCGCTCCGCCCGCCTTCGCTACTGCTGGTAGCTCGCCACCGTCGCCAGCGCCTGTTCCATGGTCATCGGCTGCTGCATCTCCAGCACCAGCGCTGCGGTCAGCGTATACATGCCGCAGGAGAACGCCGCCGCGAGCTTGCCCTGCTGGCCGTAGAGGGCGATAAAGGTTTTCTTCTCCAGCGAGCCGATCAGGCGATACTCATCCCACTTGTCGGCATGGCCGAGATACTCGTAGCGCGTGCCGAAGTGCGTGGTCCAGAAAAAGGGCACCCGATCGTACATCATGCGCTTGTCCAGCATATTAAAGGCGGCGATGCGCCCCTGCTGGTGGGCGACGCGATAGTGCTCGACGCGCAGCGGCCCCTGCGGCGTCAGATAGCTGGCACTATCCCCCGCCACCCAGACGTCTGGCGTCACGCGCAGCTGGCTGTCGGCCAGCAGGCTGCCATCCTCGCGCAGCGGCAGATCGTGAATAAAGCCGGTGACTGGCTGAATACCGGTCGCCAGCAGCACCACGTCCGCTTTGATGCGGCGGCCATCCTGCAGGCGCAGCGCGGTAACCTGATGTTCCCCCTCCAGCGCCGCTGGCTCGCCGTCGACAAAGTGTACGCCGTTGCTGCCGTGCAGATCGCGGAAATAGCGGCCGATCTGCTCGCCGAACTGACGCGCAAAAGGCAGCGGATGCCGTGCCACCACGCTTACCTCAACGTCGCGATTGCGCAGCGCCGACGCCATCTCCATGCCGATAAAACTGTTGCCGATAATCACCAGCTGCTGGCTCTGATCGACCTCCTGCAGCAGCGCGTCAGCCTGCGCCAGCGAACGCAGCAGGTGTACGCCCGCCAGCTCGCTGCCGGGCAGTTCGGGACGCTGGGGCGCGCCGCCGGATGCGATCAGCAGCTTATCGTAAAAGAGCGACGTGCCGTCGGCGAAGTGGATTCGCTGTTCACGCGTGTCGAGACGCGTCACCTCCCCCTGCAGGCGATCGACATGCTGCAAAATGTCCTCTTTCAGGATGCGCGGCACATCCTTGATATCCATCTTGCCGGAGGGAACGAATTTGGTCAGCGCGGTGCGGTCGTACGGCGCTTCCGGCTCGCGCTCCACCAGCACCACCTTTCCTTTAAACCCTTCGCGCCGCAGCGTCCAGATGGCGGCGCTGCCAGCTGCGCCGCCGCCAAGCACCGCATACACCGGCGCCTCGCCGCCGCTGCCGATGGGCGTCGCAGATGACATCGGTTTAGGGTTGACCTGCACGATGCCGTTCTCGACGCGCAGCGGAAACTGTTTGAGATCCGCCAGCGCCAGCGGTTCGCACATATGGCCATCCTCCAGCGCAAACACCGCTTTATGCCAGGGACAAACCAGTTTATCGCCGCAGATAGCGCCCTGCTCCAGCGGCGCACCCGCATGTGGGCAGGTGGCCTGAAAGGCGCGCACCTGTTCTCCATCGCGCACCAGCAGAATATCGGTATCGGCTATTTTTGTTTTGGTCGGCTGGCGGTCGGGCAGATCTTTTAAGGCGATGACAGGCTGATAATTCATGACTCGGCTCCTTCTTTGTCGTTATTCACCAGGGCGTCCCGTGCGGGCGCCGCTATTCCCCTGCAAAAAGTAAGTGTGGCAAAAGAAAGCGAAAGGCAGAGTCGGAAAAGAGAAAAAGCGTTTAACCCGTTGTTAAGCTGCCGGTTTAAAGTTTTAGCAAGTGTAAACGGATAAAAAAGCGGAGCGGGAGAGGCAAAAGAATGCGTACGGCCGCAGTGCGGCCGTTATAAATAAGGTATCAGGCTTTTTTCAGGCAGGAACTCATAAAGGTTTTACGGGCGTCACCGCTGAGCTTTTTATCGCTCGCTTCACTATTACAGGTTTTCATTTTCACCTGCTGCGGCGTCATGCCGGAAATCTTGCTCTCTTTCTTCAGGCATTCGCTCATAAAAGATTTACGCGCGTCACCCTTGAGATTTTGCGTGCTGGCGTGCTGGTTGCACTGCGTCATTTTTTGCTGCTGCGCCGTTTTTTCAGCGGCCTGCGCTACGCTGACGCCGCTGACCAGCAGACCCGCCATCACGACTGCCGCTAAATGCACTTTCATGGTATGACTCCCTCTATGAATAGTCCGTTAATTCTGGCACGAGATAAACAGAGCGGTGGATTTTTGCGCAAATTTGCAGCAGCGATCGCACTGCCGGACTATTTACAATCAGACGCGCGGATGGTTAAGTAATTTATCCAGGTAGTTGCGTAACAGAAGCGCGTCTTCATTACTGGCGTCAGCGTTAGCATTGTGCATCGCATTATCAATACCTGCGGCGATAGCGTGCTGTTGTTCGGGATCCAGCTTGCGCAGCATCGCCGTTACGATAATTTCCAGCGCCTCAACCTGAGCCACCAGTTCTTTAGACTCTTCTTCTTTTGCCGCCAGTTTTACCAGTAATTCAGCGATAAGGTTCTTCATGCCCTTGTCCCGTGGCTAAATAAAAGCAGACGGTATCACTCAGCAAAATAAAAAAACAGCGCTTTTGGCCGATTTTGCTCAGCGCTTTATCACCACTTTTATTAAAACAGGGGCTAAACCTATTTTAAGAAGCGGGAGAAACGTTTTACCGTTAATTAAGCGAGACGTAAATCGTTTCAGCCCGGAATATAATAGAGATTATGCGGGATTAATGCGGGCCAGCGAAACCGTGACCGGGACCGCCCCAGCCGCCACCACCGCCGCCGCCGCCAGGGCCTCCCCAGCCGCCGCCCGGAGGCGGAAAAATACAGCCGCTCAGCGCGGCGATCAGCGCCACAACCGCGGCAACTTTAATAATGCGTACCATAACAACCTCTGGGTGGATGAAATCGGGCTGAGTGTATGAGCGTCAAAACGGGCCGACAAGAGAGAATTCTCTGACTCGGGGCGCTATTAATCCTTGCATACCAGGCTTAACAATTTACTGGCACTAAGGCGACACAAATCCCGCATTCCAGCCCGCTGCGGCGCAGCGTCCGCTAAAAAAGCGCGGCTGTCGCCTCGCTGCCGCTCTTTACAGCCAGCGGAAAACATTGCATTGTGAGCGCAATACAAATTAAGGATCCCCCTATGCCAACGCCGCCGATCTCACTGAGCCAACTTCTTACCCGCCGCGACTGGGAAAATCCGGTCGTTACCAGCCTGAATCGCCTTGACGCACATCCTCCCTTCGCCAGCTGGCGCAGCGAAGCGGCAGCGCGCGACGACCGTCCCTCTCTCGCGCAGCGCAGCCTGAACGGCAGCTGGAACTTCAGCTACTTCAGCTGCCCTGAGGCGGTGCCAGAGCGCTGGCTGCAGGAAGATCTGCCCGACGCCGCCGTTCTGCCGGTGCCCTCTAACTGGCAGCTGCACGGCTACGACGCGCCTGTTTACACCAACGTTCAGTATCCCATCGCCGCAACGCCGCCCTGCGTGCCGCAGGAGAACCCAACAGGTTGTTATTCGCTCACATTTAATCTTGACCACGGCTGGCCTGCGGAGGGGCAGACCCGCATCATCTTCGACGGCGTCAGCTCCGCCTTCTATCTCTGGTGCAACGGCCGCTTTATCGGCTACTCCCAGGACAGTCGTCTGCCCGCCGAATTTGACCTTAGCGCGGCGCTGGTGCCGGGCGCTAACCGGCTGGCGGTCATGGTGCTGCGCTGGAGCGACGGCACCTGGCTGGAAGATCAGGATATGTGGCGCATGAGCGGCATTTTCCGCGACGTCTCGCTGCTGCATAAGCCGACGCCCCATCTGGCGGACCTCCAGCTGGAGACGCAGCTCAGTCCCGAATACCGCAGCGCGGATCTGGTGGCGCGCGTGCGCGTGACCGCTCAGGACAAGGCGCTGCGTTTGCGACTGACCCTGTGGCGCGAGGGCGCGCAGGCGGGCGTCGTCGAGCAGCCGCTCGGCAGCGCAATTATCGACGAGCGCGGCAACTATGCGGATCGCGCCGAGCTACGCCTGCACGTTGACGCGCCCGCGCTGTGGAGCGCTGAAACGCCGACGCTCTACCGCGCCACGCTGGCGCTGCTCGACGCGCAGGGCGAAACGATTGAGGTCGAGGCGTACGATATCGGTTTCCGCCGTGTCGCCATCGAAAACGGCCTGCTCTGCCTGAACGGCCAGCCGCTGCTGATACGCGGCGTAAACCGTCACGAGCACCATCCAGAGAGCGGCCAGGTGGTGGATGAGGTGACGATGCGGCGCGACATCGAGCTGATGAAGCAGCATAACTTCAATGCGGTGCGCTGTTCCCACTACCCTAACCATCCGCTCTGGTACCGGCTGTGCGACCGCTACGGCCTGTACGTGGTCGACGAAGCCAATATTGAAACCCACGGCATGCAGCCCATGAGCCGTCTGGCGGACGATCCGCGCTGGTTCGCCGCCTTCAGCGAACGCGTCACGCGCATGGTGCAGCGCGATCGCAACCACTGCAGCATTATTATCTGGTCGCTGGGCAATGAGTCAGGTCACGGCAGCACGCACGACGCCCTCTATCGCTGGGTAAAAAGCGCTGATGCGACGCGGCCCGTACAGTATGAAGGCGGCGGCGCCAACAGCGCGGCAACCGATATTCTCTGCCCGATGTATGCGCGCGTCGATGAAGACCAGCCCTTTCCCGCCGTGCCGAAATGGTCGCTGAAAAAGTGGATCGGCCTGCCGGGGGAAAACCGGCCGCTGATCCTGTGTGAATATGCGCACGCCATGGGCAACAGCCTCGGCGGCTTTGCGAAGTACTGGCAGGCGTTTCGTCAGTTTCCGCGCCTGCAGGGCGGCTTCGTCTGGGACTGGGTCGATCAGAGCCTGACGCGCTACGATGAAAACGGACAGCCCTGGCAGGCCTACGGCGGTGACTTTGGCGACAAGCCCAACGACCGCCAGTTTTGTATGAACGGGCTGGTGTTCGCCGACCGCACGCCGCACCCGGCGCTGTTTGAAGCGCAGCGCGCGCAGCAGTTCTTCCACTTTACGCCGGACGCCGACGATCCCTGGCGCTTTAGCGTCAGCAGCGACTACCTGTTCCGCCACAGCGATAACGAGGTGCTGCGCTGGCGCGTCGAGCAGCAGGGAGACGTGGTGGCGCAGGGCGAAGCCGCGCTCGATATCGCGCCGCAGGGAACGCAGCGCTTCAGCATTCCGCCGCTGGAGAAACTCACCGGGGAGTGCTGGCTCAACGTCGCCGTTCATCAGCGCGCCGCAACCCCCTGGTCAGACGCCGACTGGCGCGTCGCCTGGCACCAGTGGCCGCTGCCCGCCGCGCTGGCGCTTCCGCCGCTGCCGCCGCAGGGCGAGCCGCCGACGCTTAACGCGCAACAGGCGGTTATCGCGGTGACGCACCGCGGCCAGCGCTGGCACTTTAGCCGCCAGAGCGGCGAGCTGACGCAGTGGTTTGTTGACGATCGGCCGATGCTGCTGTCGCCGCTTCAGGACTGCTTTATCCGCGCGCCGCTCGATAACGATATCGGCACCAGCGAAGCGGAGCGCGTCGATCCCAACGCCTGGTCGGAGCGCTGGAAAGCGGCCGGCTATGACGCCATGACCCACCGCGTAGCGCGCATCGAGACGGAGACGCTGTCGAACGCGGTGCAGATCAGCGTGCTGCACGGCTGGTATGCCCAGGGCAGGCTGGCCTTTCTTAGCCATAAGCGCTACCGGTTCGACGCGCAGGGCGAAATGTATCTGGAGGTAGAGGTGGAACAGGCCGCCGACGCGCCCGCCCCGGCGCGCATCGGCCTGCGCTGCCAGCTCGCCGACGCGCCGCAGCAGGTTGCCTGGCTGGGGCTTGGCCCCCATGAAAACTACCCGGACCGCCAGCTGGCGGCGCAGTTTTCGCGCTGGCAGCTGCCGCTCGACGCGCTGCACACGCCCTACGTCTTCCCGAGCGAAAACGGCCTGCGCGGCGGCACGCGCTGGCTCGAGGCGGAAGGCTGGCGCGTCAGCGGCGCGTTCAGCTTCTCGCTGAGCCGCTACAGCCTTGAGCAGCTGCGCGACGCGTCGCATCGCCATCTGCTGCGCGCGGAGCCGGGATGCTGGCTGCATCTGGACGCCGCGCATATGGGCGTGGGCGGCGACGACTCCTGGAGCCCGAGCGTTAGCGCCGAGTTTCTGTTGACTCAGCGTCGCTGGCGCTATGCGCTGCGCTTCTCCCCTTCGGCTCCAGCAGGGTGCGCGGACGGCGGTAAAAGCGCTTCAGCAGCAGCACGTTAATCAGCACCACCAGCGCGGTGGCGAAGAAAACCCAGCGGTAGCCGCTCAGCGCCGACACCGCGGCGCCGAGCAGCGGACCGGCGACGTTGCCGAGATACATAAACGACTGGTTGTAGCCGAAGATACGGCCGGTAATGTTGTCACGCGAGTGGCGCACCAGCAGCGTCTGCACCGCAGGCATCATCGCGCCGTCGGCAAAGCCGAGCAGAAAGCGCAGCACGCCGAGCTGGGTGGCGCTGGTGACGAAAGACATGGCGATCAGCAGCAGCAGCGACGCCACCATGGTCGCCAGCAGAATACGCTGGGTGCCGATGCGGTCGCCCAGCCTGCCGAGGCGCGGCGCGGCAATCAGCGCCGAGATGCCGGGCAGCGCGGCGATAACCCCGCTGAGAAAGGCGATATTGTCCGCCGTCGGCGCCAGCTCGCGCACGAACAGCGTCAGAATCGGGTTAACCGAGCCGTTGCACATCTGGATCACCATCGTGGTGACAAACAGGCAGAGCATCAGCCTGGGGTTATCAAGCGAGGCGAACACCTCGCGCCCGCTCAGCTTCTCCTTTTTACTGACCGGCTTATAGCCGGTCTCTTTAATCAGCAACAGCGTCACCAGGAAGCTCACCAGCAGCAGCGCGGCGGTAACGATAAAGACCATGCGCAGGCCGACCCAGTCCGCCAGCAGCCCACCGAGCATCGGCCCAAGGATCACCCCGCCGATCTGGCCGGTGGAGACGCAGCTCAGCGCCCAGCCGCTGCGGTCGCGCGGCACCTGCGCCGCCACCAGCGCCATGGCGTTGGGGATATAACCCGAGGTCAGCCCCATCAGGGCGCGCAGCAGCAGCAGCTGCCAGGCCTGGGTGACAAAGGCCTGCAGCAGGATCACTATCCCCATGCCTGAGGCGGCGCGCAGCAGCATCAGCTTGCGTCCTTTGCGATCGGCGAGGCTGCCCCACAGCGGCGCGACGGCGGCCGAGATCACAAAGGTGATGCTAAAGGTGAGCCCCGACCAGAGGCTAAGCGCATCGCCGTCGGTGATCCCAAGCTGTTCGATATAGAGCGGCAAAAAAGGAATGATCTGGCTGATGGCCAGGCCGGTGAAAAAACAGCCGAACCAGACGGAGATAAGATTGATTTTCCAGGATTCTATTGTGCGTGGCATGAGCAAACTGGCGCTATCAGAGGGAGAAGAGAGTTTAACAACGGCTCCCTGTTGCTGAGCGGCAAATCATGGCACGAAATGAAAAAAACCGTTTTTCGCTGTCTGAGGCCCTTTTCACCCTCCCGCAGAGGGCGTTAGCGCTTTTTTGCAGTGAATCGTGAGGGCATTACCGCTGGCGTGTCAGCAGAGATGAAAAAATATGTCAGGCTGTTACTGACAAGTTCCGGTGTCGGTTGTATGTTTAAAAAAACGCCAGTTTCTCTGGCGTCGGCGCCCCGTTCCGGCTGCGCTAACGCCTCCGCCACATCCTGTCGCGGCGAGGTCCACAGTTACCCTTTACGTTGACTTTCACGCTGCGCTGCGCAGGTCGTGACAGACGCGCCGTCGCCTTAGCGGAGGTGGATATGAGAACTCAAAACAGTGCCAGCCGTGCGATTGTGGACTATTTCAACAGCCCGGCGTGGAACGCGCCGCAGGAGTCCGATCTGCTGGCGGTGATCCTGCGCGAGCTAATGGAGGCTGGCGAGCCCGCTACCAATAAAGCGGTGATCGCGCGCGTTATTGAGCGGCTGGAGGTGGAAGGCGACGCGCGCCGCCTGGAAAATTATCGTCAACTGCTGGCGCAGCTAATGGAGACCGGTTCATCGGAATAGGCTAAAAAAATTCCCGCCGAAGCGGGAATAAACAAGACGAGCATTGCATATTGAGAGTGACGTGGAAATCTCTGTTATCCGCTCTCTATACTCAGCCTGGTTGATGACCAGCGCGTGACAGTGCGACGCTTTTTTTATGACGGCTCAGCCGCAGTAAACCTGGGTGATAACATCATCTTTGTCCGCCAGGAAGTTGAGGCGGTGCAGATTAAAGTCCATTGTCACCGCGCTGTTCCAGCGGATGGCGCGTACCGGCGTCTCCAGACGCACGCTGCTGGCCGCGCTGAGCGGTTTGCCGACGTAGCTCTGATACTGCGAAGCACCACAGGTGTCGCTTGCCGCATCCGCGCCTGCCGCAGCGCTTTCGGTTTTAGTCGCCGACTGGCAGCCGGCTAAGGCGAACATTCCCAGCGCCAGCAGCGCTTTTCCATAATATTTCACGTTTTCTCCTCATGGACGTGGTGAACTCGCCCCAGAGAGTAGCAAAGGCGCGCCCTCGCCTTAACCCTTTGCGGCTAAAAAGATCGCCAGCAGGCGGCCGATCGCACCGAATTTTTCAGATAAATCGCACTTACTGAACAAATTTCCCTCAGCGGCTGGCTAAAATTATTAGGAATTTTCCTCGGAGGATCCTATGGAACTGGCAATTTTTGTGGGCTTTGCCGTTCTGATGACCGCTGTAGCGGTTAAAGTGCGTTAAGCCCGAACCTGTTGAGATGTTGTCTCCAGAAGCGCAGTAAAGACCGCCAGCGGCACGGGGCGTCCCAGAAAGTAGCCCTGCCCCTCTTCGCAGGAGAGCCGCTTTAGCTGGTCGAGCTGCGCTTCTGTCTCAATCCCTTCCGCCGTAATCGTCAGCGCAAACGCATGCGCCAGCGCGATAATACCCGCCACGACCGACGCTGCCTGCTGTGACTCCGGGAAATCCTTTATCCAGGAACGATCGATCTTCAGACCGTTAAATGGAAAGGTCTTCAGATAGCCGAGCGCCGCATAGCCGGTGCCGAAATCGTCGACCGTCAGCCTGACGCCGAGCGCGCGCAGCGCCTGCATCACCTCCAGCGCCTGCTGCGGATGGTCGAAGGTGACGTTTTCCGTGATCTCCAGCTCCAGCCGCGTCGCGGGCAGTCCGCTGCTCTCCAGCGCGTGCGCAACGCGCTGCACTAAATCATGAGTGCGAAACTCTACCGGCGAGATATTGACCGATACATAGCGATCCGCCCCCCAGCCGCTGGCGTCGCGGCAGGCGCGCGCCAGCACCCAGTCGCTAATGGCGACAATCAGGCCGTTCTCCTCCGCCAGAGGAATAAAGCGATCGGGCGCGATCGTCTCGCCGTCCGAAGGCTGCCAGCGGATCAGCGCCTCCGCGCCCGCCAGCCTGCCGCTTTGCAGCTGATAGCGCGGCTGGTAATGCAGGCAGAACTCATCGTTGCGCAGCGCCTGCTCGAGGCGCTGCACCATCTCGCGCTTATGCTCGCGCTGGCTGGCCATATTGCTGGCGTACCAGACCCAGCGGTTGCGCCCCGCCGCGCGCGCCTCGTTAAGGGCGATATCCGCCATGCGCAGCAGCGCCTCAGGATGGCTGGCGTCCTGCGGCGCGCAGGCGATACCGACGCTGGCGGTAAGGTAGTGCGCCTGCTGGCCCGTGTAGATCGGCAGCTGCACCTCCTGCAGCAGCCGGGCGCAGCGGCGCGCTATTTCGCCTGCGTCGCTCTCCTGCAGCACCAGCACAAATTCGTCGTCTCCCAGCCGCGCCGCCAGCTCGTGGGCGCCGACGCCGCGCTGCAGCCGCTGCGCCAGCTGATTCAGCACCTGCTCGCCCGCCGCGTGCCCCCAGTTATCGTTCAGCGGTCTGAACTGATCGAGATCGAGGCTGAGGATCGCCAGCGGCTGAGGCAGCTCCAGATGGCGCGTTAAATACTCCTGCAGCTGAATGCGGTTGGCGAGTCCCGTCAGCGCGTCATGGCGCGACAGGAACTGGATGCGCGCCTCCGCCTCCATACTCTGGGTAATATCGGACACCGTGCCGCGAAAGCCGGCGCGGCGCCCCTCTTGCCAGATGGTTTTCGCCACCAGATGACCAATGCGCCGTTCGCCCTGCGCGCTCATAAACTGGCAGCGCAGCGGCGCGGAGGAGCCGTTGCTCTCCTGGCGCATCAGCCAGGCCACCAGCGAATGACTCGGATGGGTCAGCAGACGGTCGATATGCTCTCCCATCCAGTCGGCGATGGCGTGGCCGGTCAGGCGATGAAAGCGTGAAGAGAGATAGATCAGCCGCCCCTGCTCATCGGTTTCCCAGATCCAGTCCGAGGCGGCTTCTGCCAGATCGCGAAAGCGCGCTTCGCTGTTGGCCAGCTCCTGCTGGCTAAGGGTCAGCATGGCGAAGCGGCGATCGGAGAGAAGGGCGTGATGCAGCGCGTGGCGGCTGACGCGGCGTGTAATCCAGCCGGTGACCAGCGCCACCGCCGCCAGTATCGGCAGCAGCAGCATCAGCAGGCCCGTGCCCGGCATTTTCGGCTGCCAGCGCAGCGTCACCGCTTCGCCCCCTGCCGCCCCGAGCGTCAGGCTCGCAGGCTGAGGCGCGTCAGCCTGCGCCGCGCCGCGCAGTGCCCAGACGTCGAGCATCTTGCCCAGCGCCTCTAACTTCGCGGGGGTAAACAGGTTAACAAACACCAGCACCGACGGCGCGCCGGGCGGCTCAGCGAGGCGCGACGCCTTGCCCATCGAGATGGGGGCCGCCACCACAAGGGCGGGCTGGCGCGCAATAACGGCGTTTTGCGCCAGCGCCGCGTGCTGCAGCCTGCGCGCGTCGCGCAGCAGCGAGGCGCTCTGGGCGCCGAGCCAGGCCTCCAGCGGCAGATCGGTGAGTTTTCCATTGATCACCGCGTAGCGCGTGCGGCCCGCGCTATCCACGACAAAAACGCCTTCGTAGTGATACTCGTTATAGAGATCCGGGCCAAGATTCTCCTCATCCCAGGCCCAGCGCGTGTTGAGCGTCAGGTGCAGGTTGCGCCACGCCTCACCCCAGAAGGCGTAGTCGCGCACGTCGGTCAGCATCGTCTCCTGCCGGGCTTCCCACGCCTGGAGCAGCCGCTGTCGATCCTGATCCGTCGCGTCGCGGTTCTGCCGCTGGGCGATGACGAGCACCATCAGCACGACCATCAGCAGCACGACGGCAAGCAGCAGCGAAAAGATGCGCAGGCTGCGGCGCGTGCGCTCTTCAGCCGCCGGCGCAAAGCGGCGCGACGGCGATTGCGGTGGAACAAATGTCATCAGGGGCGCTCACAGCAAAACGGTTAAATGCGTTCGGGCGACAGCGGGTCGACGGCTGACGCAGGGGAGCCGAACAGGATTAAGCGGTTATCGGCGCGCACCGTCGCGGATTTAGCCTGGGGCGGTAATTTACTGCGCTAAGTTTGTACGCGCGCCTCCCTCGACAGGGATCGGGCGCGTTGCTACTATGCGCTTTCCTTCGATGGCTGGGTCGCCTATGAACACCAATCCCGACAGAGTGACGTTGACGCTGTTCTACGTCGGCAGCTTTGTGGTCTATTACCTCGTGACGATGCTGATTACGCTGTTTCCCAACTACGGCGTGCTGCGTAACGACGGGCTTCTGGTGCCGGTGCTCTGCCTGTTTGAATTCGCCGTGATCTACCCGCTCTACCGCTTCTATTGCCAGCGCCGCAGCGATCTGCCGCTGGGAGAGCTGCGCGTTCGTCAGACGCTCTTTTTTATCCTCGTACTCTTTGTGCTGATGGCGGCGCAGACGCAGTTTTTGCAGCCTGAAGGCTGGCTGGTGGAGCAGGCGCACCAGGGACGCAATTCGATGCTGATCCTGCTGCTTACCGCCGTGCTGCTGGCGCCGGTGTTTGAAGAGGTGCTGTTCCGCGGCTTTCTGCTGCAGGGATTTCTTCTGTGGGCGCCGCGCAGCCGCTTCGCCTGTATGCTGCTGACCTCACTGCTGTTTGCGGCGATGCATACGCAATATGTTCACTGGGAAACCCTGGTGGCGCTGACGCTCTTTTCCCTGCTGCTCTGCTATGCGCGCCTGCGCAGCAACAGCCTGGCCCTGCCGATTTTCCTGCACACCCTTAACAACCTTATCGCCCTGCTGCCCGCCTGGTTTTTCTCCTGATACGCCATACCGCTCTGGCTGATAATGCCTTGCCGACACGTTTGTCTATACTGGATCGTAAAAAAGGAATCTTAGCATCACAGTCCGTACCAACGAGACCGTGTAAAGGAGTCGAGCCATGTTGATTGGATTTGTGTTGTTAGTGAGCGCCTGCGGCCATGACGCCTGCGATGCCCTGCCGGTATCGGAGCGTATTTACCCGACGAAAGCGGCCTGTGAAACCATGGCGGATCGCATTCATAAAGTGCGGCCCGGCGTGGTCCTGCTGTGCGGCGAAGTGCATCGCTAATTAAGGCCGCTAAAGGATGTGGAGAAAAAAGAGGCGGTTTAAACGTTGCAGCCAGCGGCAACAGCGTTCAAAATATAAGCTGTTTTAACCTATTATCGTTGTGAATCCCATGAAAACACCACGCCCCCGTCGTCCGACTGGACGCTGGGTTTATTACATTTTGTATGACGGCATTATCTGGCCCTGCCCGGTACGCTGGGAGTGGGAAAGCGGCTACGGCGGCTGGCTGCCGTTTTACTATTCGCCGACCTTCGAGTTCGTCGCCGGCGATCCCGGCAAGGCGTATCGTATCGCCCGCAGCGACGTGCGCGCTAAACGGCGCGAGCAGGAGGAGCGTGAATATGTGTAGCGCCGCTCAGGAGGAGACCCAGGGCAGCCAGGATGAGGTCAGCAGAAAGTGAATCAGCTCCAGTGCCAGCACAATCATCACTAATACGCCCAGCTTGTGGCGGCAAACCCACGCTTTCAGGCCCATATCATCGCCGCCCAGCGGATCAGCATTAACGCGCCGCAAATACAGAGCAGCACCAGCACCATTTTCCAGTGTCTTTTAGCCGGCAGATATTTCGCCACGCTCCCCCTCCTTCCGCAGAAAGAAAAGATGCGCCCCAGGGCGCATCCATTGCGGTTCATCGGAACCGATATCAGCCAGCACAGCTTAATCGCTGGCGGCCTGCTGAATCAATTATTCAGGGTATAGTCGAGGGTGATCTCAGCGTTGAGCACCTGCGAAACCGGACAGCCCGCCTTCGCCTTCTGAATGATTTCGTCAAACGCCGCCCTGTCGATGCCCGGCAGGCTGATGGTGCTGTTCAGCGCCACTTTGGTGATGGCGAAGCCTTCGCCTTTTTTGTCCAGCGAGACGTCAGCGGTGGTGTCGATGCTCTGCGGCTTGTGGCCAGCATTACCCAGCATCAGCGACAGCGCCATCGAGAAGCAGGCGGCGTGCGCCGCGCCGATCAGCTCTTCCGGGTTGGTGCCCTTCTCGCCTTCAAAACGGGTGTTAAAACCGTAAGGCGTCTGGCTCAGCACGCCGCTTTCGGTGCTGATGGTGCCTTTCCCTTTGATATCGCCTTCCCAGTGCGCCGATCCTTTCTTGTGAATAGTCATTTCAATCCTCCTGTTGATGAAGAGTGAGTAAGTATAGACAAGGCTCAGCTAACAGCACGCGGACGCGGCGCTTCGCTGGCATAAGCGAGCGACGCGCCGGCATCCACCAGCGCGTCGCGCGTGATTTCGGCGATCGATTTCGCGCCGGTCAGGGTCATCGCCACGCGCATCTCTTTTTCCACCAGCCCAAGCAGGTTTTCCACGCCGCGCTGGCCGTGGGTCGCCAGCGCGTAGAGCCAGGCGCGCCCCAGCAGCACGCTGTCGGCGCCCAGCGCGATCATGCGCACCACGTCCAGCCCGTTGCGAATGCCGCTGTCGGCGAGAAGAGTAATGTCGCCTTTCACCGCATCGGCGATGGCGGGCAGCGCGCGCGCCGAGGAGAGCACGCCGTCCAGCTGGCGGCCGCCGTGGTTCGACACCACGATGCCGTCCGCGCCGAAACGCACCGCGTCGCGCGCATCTTCAGGATCGAGAATGCCTTTGATCACCATCGGGCCGTCCCAGAATTCGCGGATCCACTCCAGATCGCGCCAGGAGATCGAGGGATCGAAGTTGTTCGCCAGCCAGCCAATATAATCTTCCAGCCCGGTCGGCTTGCCGAGGTAGGTGGAAATATTACCGAGATCGTGCGGGCGGCCGTGCAGGCCGACATCCCATGCCCACTGCGGGTGGGTCGCCGCCTGCCAGTAGCGACGCAGCGCGGCGTGCTGCCCGCTCATGCCGGAGTGCGCGTCGCGATAGCGCGCGCCGGGCGTTGGCATATCGACGGTAAATACCAGCGTCGAGCAGCCTGCGGCTTTGGCGCGCTCCAGCGCGTTGCGCATAAAGCCGCGGTCGCGCAGCACGTAGAGCTGGAACCACATCGGGCGGTTGATGGCGGGCGCCACCTCTTCAATCGGACAGACCGACACTGTCGACAGGGTAAAAGGGATCCCTTTGAGCGCCGCGGCACGCGCCGCCTGCACCTCGCCGCGACGCGCATACATTCCGCATAGCCCGACCGGCGCCAGCGCCACCGGCATCGATAACGTTTCGTTGAACAGGCGGGTTTCCAGGCTTAGCTCGGACATATTCTTCAGCACGCGCTGGCGCAGCGCCACGTCGGAGAGATCCTCGACGTTGCGCTGCAGGGTGCGCTCGCTGTAGGCGCCGCCGTCGATATAGTGGAAAAGAAACGGCGGTAAAATACGCTGCGCGGCGGCGCGATAATCGGAAGCGGCGGAGATAATCACAGGTCGTTTTCCTTGCGGTTAAAAAGAGTCATTGCCTGGCAGACGCGTAATGCGCGCCTGGCGCGCTTCGTCTTCATGCAGGTTTTTCAGGGGGGCGTGGACAAAGCCGAGGTGATCCATCGCCGCCCGGCGCGCCGCCTCCGCCTCGCCGGCGAGGATGGCGTCGAGCAGGCATTGATGCTGTTCGGTGAGACGGGCGAAAATCGCCGGCTGGCTGTACATACGCTGGCGGCTTTGCAGTACCGAGGACTGCAGCAGCGCAAAGAAGCCGCGCATGGTCTGCAGCAGCACCAGGTTGTGCGACGCTTCGGCGATAGCGAGATGAAAGCGCACGTCAGCCTGCGCGGCGAGATCGGGATCGTCGCTCTCTTTCAGCTTTAGGGTGGCGTCGAAGGCGAGCCGCAGCCGCTCCTTATCCGCCTCGGTTGCGCGCTGCGCCGCGTACCAGGCGGTGCTCGCCTCGATCGCGTGGCGCGCTTCGAGAATGTCGTAGCGGTAGTCGGGATCGTCCTGCAGCAGCGCGCGTACCGGGGCGACGATGCGCTGCTCTGCCCAGGGGGCCAGCTGCTGGCGCAGCCAGGTGCCGCCGCCGCGACGGCTGATCAGCAAGCCGCTGCTGACCAGCTGCTGTAGCGCTTCGCGCAGCGAAGAGCGCGACACGCCCAGCTCAGCGGCGAGCTGGCGCTCGGCGGGCAGCCTCATGCCCGGCTCCAGTTTTTGCTGCTCTATATAGCGCCGCAGCCGCACCACAAGGTGCTCAGCGGCTGGCGATGTCGATTCACTCATGGCGTCGTCCCGAAGCGGCGCGCTTTTGGTCGGACCAAAAGCGCGCGGTGCGTCAATATGGACTTAAATGGTTAATCTTTTGTTAACCCGAGACAACCTTACGGGCGCGAATTTTCCGCTTCTGTGACTTGCGCTAAAAAGCAGGCTGGAATTGGTAGGACCAAAAAGGCGGGCGGAGAGAAAAGAGAGGCATAAAAAAGCCTCCGGCTGGAGGCTTGGTTCTACTGGGACGATGGCGTCAGGCGCTTTTTGCCCATTTCTGGGCCGTCATCATTTCCATCGCCAGCGCAAACAGCTGCTGCTGATGCTGTTCCGCGCTTTCGGCATAGCAGCCGATCATTGAGACAACCTTGTCAGCAGATAAGCTTTTACCGTGGACATGCAGCGTAAGCACTGCGCGACCAACGATTTTCAGCACTTCTTCATGTGATCCCTGGGCAATATTACTCAATGGAGAACCCTCAAACTGTCGTTGTAATAGAAGCTGGCGCGCTAAATATAAAGCAATTGCAGTGATTATTTTATCGGCTCGATCGGGGAGTTTATTTAATGATTAATTCTTTTGCTGGAGGAAAAAAAAGGGAATCATCTGATACAAAAAGAAATTAAGTTGCCCGATCGGGCAGTTATAAAGCTTCAGCTGGTCTTAAAAAGCCACACGATATGCACAAAAGCTCGCGCGCGGCGGGCAAACATTAGAAGATAACATCCATTCTCACCGATCTTCGGGTTATTCCTAAGCGCCTGCATGGCGAAGCAATCATGCAGGTAACCCTTTTCGCTGGTTGCCGCGCGTCGCACATTCTGCCAGACTTGCCGCGCTATTTTTCGACCACCTTTTGCCGCCGAGGCCGCCCGTGACCGCATTTACTACCCTTACCGCTCTTCCCGCCAGCCAGATCGCCAACCTGGCCGATATGGGCTATACCGAGATGACGCCTGTTCAGGCCGCTACGCTGCCCGCTATCCTGGCGCGGCGCGACGTGAGGGCGCAGGCGAAAACCGGCAGCGGCAAAACGGCGGCGTTCGGCATCGGCCTGCTGCAGCATATCGACAGCAGCCGCTACGTTACCCAGGCGCTGGTGCTCTGCCCGACGCGCGAGCTGGCGGACCAGGTCAGCAACGTGCTGCGTCAGCTGGCGCGCTTTACCCGCAATATCAAGATCCTTACCCTGTGCGGCGGCCAGCCTATGAGCGCGCAGCGCGACTCGCTGGTACACGCCCCGCATATCGTGGTCGGCACGCCGGGCCGTATTCTCGATCATCTGAAGCGCGAGACGCTGAAGCTCGATCGGCTCGACACGCTGGTGCTCGACGAGGCGGATCGCATGCTGGAGATGGGATTCCGCGACGATATGGAGGCGGTGGCCGCGCTCACGCCCGCCAGCCGCCAGACGCTGCTCTTCTCCGCCACCTGGCCAGAGAGTATCGCCTCGCTTAGCGCACGCTTTCAGCGCGACGCGCTGCACGTTGCCACCGAAGAGGTAAGCGAGCTGCCCGCTATTGAGCAGGCGTTTATCGAAGCAAGCCCAGGCGAAAAGCTGCCGCTGCTGCAGGCGCTGCTGGCGCAGCGTCAGCCAGCCTCGTGCGTGGTCTTCTGCAACACCAAACGCGAGTGCGACGATATCGCCGCCGCGCTTAACCAGCAGGCTATCAGCGCGCTGGCGCTGCATGGCGATCTGGAGCAGCGCGATCGCGAACGCGTGCTGATCCGCTTCGCCAACGGTAGCGGGCGCGTGCTGGTAGCGACCGACGTGGCGGCGCGCGGCCTGGATATTAAAGCGCTGGCGATGGTGGTGAACTATCAGCTGGCGTGGGATCCCGAAGTGCATGTACACCGCATCGGCCGCACCGGACGCGCCGGCGAACAGGGCAGCGCGGTGAGCTTTGTCGCGGCGGATGAGATGGCGCGCGCCCACGCGCTGGAAGATTTTCTGCAGCAGCCGCTCAGCTGGCTGTCGGCCAGCGCGCTGAAAAAAGGCGCGCGCCAGCCGCTGCCGGCCGCCATGATGACGCTCTGCATCGACGGCGGGCGCAAGGCGAAGATTCGGCCTGGGGATATTCTCGGCGCGCTGACCGGCGACGCGGGCTTCCGCGCCGACCAGATCGGCAAAATCGATATTACCCCGACCCATGCTTATGTCGCCGTAGCGGCGAGCGAAGCCAAAGCGGCGCTGGTCAGGCTGAAGCAGGGAAAAATGAAGGGTAAGAGCGTGCGGGCGATTCTGCTGCAGGATTAACTGTAACGCTGGAGCGGCGCGGGGGTTAACTGCCCCGCGCCGGAAATAAATGCGCCGAAACGCCGGCCGGGTTACGGCAGGTCAATCTGGGTGACGTGCAGCACCGTATTCTCGCCTTTACCTTTTACGTGGCCGCTGACGCGCACCTGCTCGTCCGCCTTAAAGGTTTTGCCGTCGAAGGTTTTTTCCGGCGCGATAATGGTGATGGTGCCGGTGCTGTCGCGGAACTGGTAGTTATCGCCCTGCAGCTTCTTCAGAATATAGCCTTCAAGCGTGACGTAACCGTCCTGACGAAAATCGCGGATCTGGTTGATATGGGTCTGGCCGGTATCCTCTGAACCTTTATAGCCTGCATCCTGCTTTTTCTGCGGCGGCGGCGTTGCGCCCGCTTCAAAACCGCCCTTCTCAGCCAGCGCTGGCAGACTCAATACGGCCAACAGCGTAAACGTCATGACTTTTTTCATGGTGCGCTCCTTTAATGAAATTTTTCCGTTGTGACCCTCTAAGCCTGGCACAAGAATCGCTAACTGCGCGCGCGATCAAATTTGCGCACTCGCCTCTCACTTTTTAGCCAGCCGTGCCGATAACGCTTTTATCATTCACTTTCGCCGCGCACAGGCGGCAGCAAGGCAGAGCAACGATGGATAATTTTCAAAAAGAGATAGATGAAAGAGCGAATCTGGCGTTATCGAACCGCTTTGAACTGCTGCTGTTCCGTCTGGGCACCGATCAGGCCAGGGGGAAATCGGAGCTGTTCGGCATTAACGTCTTCAAGCTGCGGGAAATTGTGCCGATGCAGCCGATTACCCGCGCGGCCGGCATGCGTTCGCCGCTGCTGGGCATGACCAATATTCGCGGCCAGTTTATTCCAGTGATCGACCTGCCGGCGGTGGCGGGCTGCACGCCGGAAACCGGGCTGAATCTGCTGCTGGTTACCGAGTATGCGCGTAATACCCAGGCTTTTGCCGTGGAGTCGGTGGATAACATCGTGCGCCTCGACTGGAGCCAGGTGCATACCGCTGAGAAAGGCATCGGCGGCCGCAATATCACCAGCATCGCCTGCCTCGACGATGAAAAGGGCAGCAACAGCCTGGCTATGGTGCTCGACGTCGAGCAGATCCTCTATGACGTGATCCCTTCGGTGCGCGGCAACGAGCCGACGCCGGAAACGGTGCGCAGCTTTAAGATCAAGCCTGGCGCGGTGGCTATCGTCGCGGAAGATTCGAAAGTGGCGCGTCAGCTGCTGGAGCAGGGCCTGAAGAGCATGGGCATTCCCGCGCTGATGCACAACACCGGCCTGGAAGCCTGGCTGAAGATTAAAGAGATGAACGAAGCGGCGCAGGCGGCGGGCGAATCGATCCACGACAAGATCGCACTGGTGCTGACCGATCTTGAGATGCCGGAGATGGACGGCTTTACCCTGACGCGCAATATCAAGCGTGAGGCGTCGCTGAAGGACATTCCGGTGGTGATTCACTCCTCGCTCTCCGGCAGCGCCAACGAAGATCACGTGCGCAAAGTGGGCGCCGACGGCTACGTCGCCAAATTCGAAATCAACGAACTCTCCGCTGTGATCCACAGCGTGCTGGAAAAAGCCCCCTGATGCACCCGGCACGCGCGACACCCCGTTGCGCGTGCCTTTTCCGACCCCGCTTTATCCTCTCTTTTATTGCGTTGCCTCAATCCTTTTATCCCCCTCTCCGCCCATGCCGATCGCCTCGCGGCGTGCCGTCGATCTCGGCTAAGCCCGCCCTGCTCTCCCCGCAGGCTCACCGCCTTAATGTAATTGCTTAGCGTGACTAATATTATCGCACTCACCCGCCGGGCTGCCGTTTGTGCCACTAATGATTGTCCTTCACCGCCTCAATTAACCCTGCTTTTTGTGCAGAAATAACCCGGAAAAAATTAAAGTCAAAACAGAAGCATCCGATAACTTGTGCACCGGCTCTCATTTTTAGCCCTTTGCGGGCGGCCTGGGGGCAGTAAAGAGGGATCACACAAAAGCGTTAAAAAACTTAACTATTTCAGCAAAACACTTAGGTAATCGCGGGAGAACAGAGATGTTGAGATTGAAAAATATGAAGGTCGGCGCCCGGCTTGGCATCGCCTTCGGTATTGTTGTGGTGCTGATGGTCATCATCGGCATCACCACCGTTAGCAAAATCCAGAGCATTAACAGCGGCATTTCCGCCATCATCGATGACCGCTATGTCAAAGTCCGCCTCGCCTTCGACGTGCGCGACGGCGTCAACGACCAGATTAAATATCTGCGCGGCCTGGTGATTGATACCGCCCATCCCGACAGAAACATCAAGCGCTACGGCCAGCTGGATGAAGCGACCCAGCGCACCAATACCGCGATGAACCGCATCGCCGCTATTCAGGTTACCCCCATCGGCAAAAAGAAAATCAAGGGGCTGATTGAGGCGGGCCAGCAGTTTGAAGTGGCAAAAAACGCGCTGATTGCGCTGATCAAAGCGGGTGATTTTGAAGGCGCAGGCGTTTACGCGCTGAAAACCATGACGCCAGCCCAGAACGCTTTCCTTGAGGGCGCCGAGAAATTTGCTAATTCGCAGGATTCACAGCTGCGCGGCGAAGGCCAGAGCATTATTAGCGCCGCCAGCACGGCGATTATGATTACGCTGGTCTGCGCCGTACTGGCGATCCTCGCCTCGATACTGCTGGGCATTTACCTGACCCGCTCGATTGTGCGTCCGCTGAAGGAGGCGCTCGGCGTGGCCGAACGCGTCGCCGCAGGCGACCTCAGCTCTAAAATCACCATCGACAGCCGCGACGAAACCGGCGTGCTGATGCGCGCGCTGCAGCAGATGAACGATAACCTGCTGAGCATTGTGACCGAAGTGCGCACCGGCTCCGATACCATCGCCGTGGCGTCGAATCAGATCTCCAGCGGCAACCTGGACCTCTCAACCCGCACCGAACAGCAGGCAAGCTCGCTGGAAGAGACCGCCTCGGCGATGGAGCAGATGACCTCTACCGTGAAGCACAACGCCGACAATGCGCGCGAAGCCAATCAGCTGGTGGCAAACACCTCGGCGGTAGCGCGCGAAGGCGGCGTGGTGATGGAACAGGTGATTGAGAAAATGGAGGCCATTGCGCTGTCGTCGAAGAAAATCGTCGATATCATCAGCGTGATCGACTCTATCGCCTTCCAGACCAATATTCTGTCGCTCAACGCTGCCGTCGAAGCGGCGCGCGCCGGCGAACAGGGACGCGGATTCGCCGTGGTGGCGAGCGAGGTGCGTAATCTGGCGCAGCGCTCGGCATCGGCGGCGAAAGAGATCAAACTGCTGATTGAAGATTCCGTGGCCAAAGTTGAGGAAGGCAGCAGGCTGGTTTCCCATGCCGGCTCCACCATCGGCGAGGTGGTGAACAGCGTGAAGAGCGTGGCGGGCATTATGAGCGAAATCACTATTGCCAGCAGCGAGCAGAGCACCGGCATCAGTGAGATCAATATGGCGATTACCCAGATGGAAGCGGTAACGCAGCAGAACGCCGCGCTGGTGCAGGAAGCCTCCGCCGCATCGCAGGCGCTGCAGGATCAGGCCGAGCGTATGGCGCAGGCGATGAGCGTATTTAAAACCGGCGCGCTGCGCCCGGCGCAGTAAGCCGTTCAGCATTGGGCGACCCCGAGGGCCGCCCGATGTGATTAACGCGAGTAAACCACAGAGGCATGTAACCCGGTCGTGTGTAGCGGATGAAAGACATCCATTAAAAAGCACGCGCCTTATAGAGGGCGTAAAGACAGTAGTAAGCCGCAAAGCTATTTAAATTCATAATAATATACTTCAGCTTTTCGTTGCGGTTCAGCAGGATAAAAATCCCTTTCGAATATTTTCCGCGTTTTATCTCGTTAATTTCCCGCGAAATTTCATTATGCGTAAAGGCGTCGTGGTACATCGAGGTTACGATCTGCATATCGAGCGCCAGCACCCGCTTCGACACCCCTTTAAGAAAGTAGTCGAGATCGCGATGCATATACTTTTGCATAATGGTGTCATACAGCCCGGTCAGAAACTGTTTGCGCTCTTTTAGCTCGTTGTACTGCACGCGCTTCTTTGACAGCGAATCCATAACGTTTTCGTAATGATAGGCGGCGCTGTCGATCACCAGACAGTTGCTGACGTTGTAGAAATAGTTGAGGTTGAACAGCAAATCTTCACTCATGGAGATCCCCTCCAGGAAATAGAGATTGTTCACCTCAATGACGCGCCGGCTGTAACACTTATTATGCAGATAGCCGATATTATCGCTCATCTCCAGCTCGCCCAGCAGATAAGGCATCTCCTGCGCCGCGAAATAACCATATTTGCGGAGGGTGCCGATGCGGTCGTCCACCAGGTTGCCGACAATTAAATCTACCGGCCTGCCGCGACTGTTATCCAGCGACTGCTGAAAACTGGCAAGAAATGAATCCTCTACCCAGTCATCGGCGTCGAGAAAAATAATAAAATCCCCTTGCGCCTGCTTTAACGCGCGATTGCGCGCCGCGCTGACGCCGCCATTCGGCTGGTTGATTACGCGAATCGTGGGCTGATAGCTAAACTCCTCCAGCAACGCGGCGGTGCCGTCGGTGCTGCCGTCATTAACCACTATCACCTCGTAATCATCGCAGGTTTGCTGCAATACACTGATCAGGGTTCTTCTCAATGTTTTTTGCGCATTCCACGCGGGAATAATAATGCTGAACTTTGGTGTTGGAATCATGTTTAATTCCTCTTAACTATCTGAGGGTTTTGGCGTCGTTTAATAAAAACCATATTTTTTTGGGGCTGAAAAAAGAGCGATGAATAGTGAACATCGGTTGAGCGGCAAAAAAGTAATTCAGCAGCGTAAAAGAGAGCAGCTCGGTCAAAATAACGCTAAAGGCCGCACCGGTCAGGCCATAGAGCGGCACCAGCACGGCGGAGGAAACCAGGCAGATCAGCAGCACGAAAAAGGTTTTTTTCACCAGATAGGCGTAACCGTTGTACTTGATAATAAAGCGATCCATAACGCTGCTCAGCAGGCCGAACATCGCGCCCAGGCAGAGCCAGACCGTTGGCGCGACCGCGTCCTGGTACGCCGGGCCGTAAAAGTAGTGAATAAAGGGTGGCGCCAGCAGCGCGACCGCTGCGATCACCAGCGCCGAGACGCCGACCACCAGCAGGTGCAGCTGCTGAATTTTTACGATGGCGCGTTTGGGATCGCGCTCCGAGAAAAAGGCCGGATAAAAGGACGCCAGCAGCGCATTGGGCAAAAAGACCCAGGCGCCGGAGAGGGTCAGGGCCACGGAAAAGACGCCCGCCTCTTTTACGCCGAGAAAATAGCTGACGCTGAACTGGTTGAGCCGCGTATAGAGCGCCACGGCGATCACCGAGAAGATAAGCGTGCCGCCGGAGGCCAGCATATAGCGCGAATAGGCTTTAAGCTGTTTGCGGTTCGGCGTGCGCAGCCCTCCTTCGTAGCGGCGGAACAGCGCCAGCTTGATCACGAAGGGAATCAAGGTTGCCAGCACGATCGGCAGCGCCAGCCAGGCGGGATCCGCTCCCCAGTATGAAATAACAAAGCGAATCGTCAGGCTGATGGTTAACCCGATGGCATTGGCGATGACGTTCAGCTTCGCATTCAGCATCGCCTCGTTGAAAACGTTGACCAGGTCGATGGCGGAAAAGAGGCAGGCGATGGCCGCGGCGATAATAAAGATCTGCGCCTGCGAGCTCATCTCCTCGCGCATAATCACCATACCGGCAGACGCCAGCGCCAGGTAGAGCGTGAAAATCAGCACCGAGGCGGAGATCATCAGCCTGATGCCGGAGGCTTTATTTTGCGACAGCCGCTTCAGCAGGATAACGTCGCTGCCCATGTAGGCCACCGTCTGCAAAAACTGAAACACCAGCAGCGAAATAGAAATAATGCCGAAGGTGGTCGGCCCGACATATTTCGCCACAAACGAGGTGACAAAAATCAGGCCGAAGACCGCGATAATCTTCTCAGCGATCATCCACATCGAGTTCTTCAGTTTGTCTTTCATAGCTGCTCTCCCCGCCCCGCGCTTTGCGCCAGCTTGCGCAATTGCGACACCAGCCGCGGCGAGCAGAAAAAGAGCGTGAAGTAGAGGCTCCAGCCGTTAACGATAACGCCTGAAGAGAGATAGGCTTTAAAAGCCTCTCGATAGCGTCGAATATGCTCGTTAATAAAGGCAGAATTAAATTCGCCGGAGGCGATGGCCTTATATAAATAGGCGGAAGAGACCTTCAGCAACAGAAAATAGAAAAACTTATCGTTGCTGCGCGACAAGAGCCGCTGCATTTCGCTAAATGAACGGGCGAAGGAGAAATGTTTTTCGCGCACCGACGAGCGCGTCGCCGAGTTCTCTGACTCGACGTAGTGATAAATCACGCTGTTGATGCAGATTACCCGCCGGGTGCCGAGCAGGCTGAGATACTGCATAACAAACAGCAGATCCTCGAAGTTCGCGATCTGTTCATTAAAGCGCAGCTGAGCGGCGCGAATAAGCTCGCCGTTAAACAGCTTGTCGCAAATGCCGTGGCGCGGATGAAAATAGAGCAGATCGTTAACCGCATCGCTGGCGCTGAGCACGCGCTGCGCCTCGGTCGGAAAGGCGCGTGCGATCGGCTGCCCCTGCGGCGTAAAGTGCTGCGACTCGCCGACAATCAGGCCGACCTCGCTATTCATCAGCGCCAGGCAGAGGCTTAACGCGTCGGCGGGCAAGAAATCGTCCGCATCGACAAAGCGCAAATAGGTGCCGCGCGAGGCCGCAATACCGGCGTTGCGCGCCGAGGAAACGCCAGCGTTGCGCTGGGTGATAATGCGCACCTGGGGATGGTCGGCCCAGCTCTCCAGGATGAGCGGCGAACTGTCGGTCGATCCGTCATCCACCAGAATCAGCTCGATGCGCGGCGCCTGCTGCGCCAGCACGCTTTCAACGCAGCGAATAATCGAGTTTTCGGCATTATATACCGGCACAATTACGCTAATTAACGGGTTGTTAAGCGTCACCATAGATCCTCTGGATAAAATATTTTACGTGCGCGTTAAAAGCGCGCAGAAATAGCCGCAATAACGCCTTAGTGCCGGGCTCACGTCGACATTTTTGTTTTTTTCCCGGATAGATCAGATACGACTAAAGAAAAAATCAGGATTGAATGATGAGATATTACGTGCCGCTTTTATTCCGTCAATGGGTGGTGCGCTAAACCGGAATTTCCGCATGACCGCTCTGCTTATCTATCAGAATTAATGGATAAGCGGACATTAGGGTTATCTGCAAGATTTTTCGCAGCCTTAAGCAGGAAGCATTAACAGGCAACGATAAAGAGAATAACAGCGCCGCCAGCCTGACCTGGAGAAATTTTTATTCATTAGGAATTATCCTGGAGGGTGAAAACAAAAAATGCTGTGCTTTCATGGCATCGCAAAATTAGATATGCGAGCTTACCAGCGTGGCTTGATTATTTTCTTTTCTCAAGGCGCGCCCTGTTTATCAGCGGTCAGTTATGCGCTCTTAAGAATGATAACAGGATCTCTTTAGCCTGTAGCGCCAGCTTAAACAAAGCTGATATGAAAAAATCAGAGGAAAAGGCGCAAAAAATTAAGGCGCTTAATGTGACGCAGGTCGCGTAAATGTTGTGGGGCGGATTAGGAATTGAGCGAGGCGTCAGGACAGAGGGAAACCAGGCATCGCGTCGGTGCCGGGTTATGAAGGGCTGGCAGCAGCCCTTCGTGCTGATTATTAAAGCGAATTAAGGGCGTTCATCACCGCATCCGGCATGCTCGGCCTGCCGTTGCTGAGACAGGTGGCAACAAAGGTCGCTTCTGCACAGATAACGCCATCGACCTTAATCTGTTGAACGAAGTTGACCCGATTGCGCTTTTCATTCTTCTCCAGCGTGCAGGTCACCTCCAGACGATCGCCCTTTTGCAGGCTTTTGCGGAAGCGCAGCGAATATTCCAGCACCATATAGAGGCGTCCCTGCTTAAACTCCTCTTCTATGTCGATGCCCAGCGCTTCGCGCATATAGGCATGGCGTGTCCATTCCATATAGAAGGGATAGTAGAGGCCATCGACGATGCCCTGGAAATCGATATGCTTTTCATCAACTTCATAGTGCTTTGCAAACATGTTCCGTATCTCGCGGTAGTGAGCAGATTAACAGCCTGATTTTGCTAATCTAACTTGGCCTAGCGCGGATGCCTTGCTTTTTTTGTGCTGCCGCGAAGGGGAAAAAGCCAGGCGTTTCGCCTGGCGCAGCATCACTTCAGGTGCGTTTTCAGCCCGTCTGCCGCCTGGCGCAGCGCGGTACGCACCGCCGGTACGTCGCTCAACCCGTTCAGCAAGCCGTAGTCGTGGATCAGCCCGTTGTAGCGCGTTACCGTGACGTCGACGCCCGCGGCGTCCAGCTTGCGGCCAAAGGCCTCACCTTCGTCGCGCAGCACGTCAAGCTCGGCGGTCTGGATTAAGGTTGGCGGCAGCCCCTGCAGCTGTTCGCGGGTGGCGCGCAGCGGCGACGCCAGAATATTGTTACGGTCGCTCGCCCTGGTGGTGTAGTTATCCCAGAACCATTTCATCATATTGCGCGTCAGGAAATAGCCCTTCTGGAACTGCTGATAGGAGCCGGTATCGAAGCGCGCGTCGGTCACCGGCCACAGCATCAGATCGTAGCGAATCGCCGGGGTATGCTGCTGCTTCGCCTGCAGCGCCACGGCCGCCACCATATTGCCGCCGACGCTGTTGCCTGCCAGCGCCAGCCGCTTACCATCTACGCCAATTTCGGCGCCGTGCTCGGCGACCCAGCGGGTGGCGGCGTAAGCCTGGTTGATGGCGACAGGATAGTGCGCTTCCGGCGACGGCGTGTAGTTAACGAACACCGCGGCGGCGCCCGACTCAACCACCAGGTCGCGCACCAGACGTTCATGGGTCTGGAAATCCCCTAATACCCAGCCGCCGCCGTGAAAGAACATAAATACCGGCAGCGTGCCCTGCGCCCCTTTAGGCTTCACGATATTCAGCTTTAAAGGCTGGCCGTTTACCTCAATCGTCTTTTCCGTTACCTCGGCGTCAGGCAGCGTTGCCCCTTTTTGCGCGCCGATCAGCACTTCGCGTGCCGCCTGCGGCGAGAGCTGTTCAATAGGTTTGCCGCCGCTGCTGTTTAGCGCATGCAGAAAATTCTCTACGTGACGCTCCGGCTGAGGCGCGTCGGCAAAGCTGTTGGCGGACGCGGCGGCCAGCGCCAGCGCTAAAACGGTATGCTTAATGGTCATGAGATTACTCCTTTAATTTATTCACTATTAAATCGCACACTATTTAAATGCATCGCCTTTACTGCGGCGCATTCGGGATGAGGTGAATATATATAGCGCGCTATTTAATAGCAAACATAAAAGTGAGAGCTTGCACGCAATTTACTTTAATGCATTGATAAATAATGATTTTAAAAATGGCTTAGCGCACAGGCTGTCAAAACCTGCCCTGTCTTCACCCGGTCGCTGGCAAACCATCCAGGCGATGAAAGGCGTAGAAGCGATCGTGATTCGGGAACTGGCAAGAGAGGTTAACCGCGATTTTGCGGCGTATGGAGTGGTGTTCAGTCGCTGCCTGCGGGAGACGTGTGGGATAAGAAGAGGACACTATTGTTCGCAGCACAGCTAATGCGAGTCTCTCGGCCTGTTGGGAGGAGGTGATTGAAGAACCCTTTGCTGTATCGTGCGCCAGTTTTGCTTTGTCCTCGGTCGTGGCGTCTGGCGTTTTACCTGGTCAGGAACCAGGAATGAGCCAGCTGTAGCGCATGGCGCATTATTCTCAACGATTATTATTTCCTATGACTCTCATGCAATTTATTTTTCAACCATACTCCAGCACCTAATACTACTCCTGCGATACTCCCTTTTTTCAATGCGATATATAATGCCTCTTCCCATGAAAAAAGGAATGCCCCATCCTTGAAGTAGAAAATTGTTGACACTCCTAGTTGGCATATGAAAAGAACAACAGAAATTAAGGCAGTACAGTACACAACCAGGAAAAGAAGCCAAAGGATACCAACCTTGCTGAAGAGATTCATTGCTTCTTCTCCCGCTTGTCTAACTCATCTTTTACAGCTTTTCCTGTAAGTTCAGAAGCAGTAGAACCTGTAACTGCACCAATAACATCCTTTGTCACTTGATCAGTTACCGGAGACAATGAATCAACAACTTTTCCCCCTAAACTACCAGCCGCACTACCAAGGCCAGTACTTATCACAGAGTTAGTTGGATCTTCCCCTTTAATCGCACTGCCAATCGCAGCACCTCCCATATTGATCGCTGCTGATGCCTGCCAACTTTTACCTGTAGTCGCGGCAGCTGTCACACCGGCGAGAATTGCATCAACATAGCTGAAAGGATCATTCCCACTAAGTTGTACGGCCGTATTCACGCCTACACCGATTGCAGCATTAAGCGCCATACCTTCTTTTATGGTAGTACCTGGCACATTGCCACCAAACATCAGCGGCGCATCACTTATGCTGGCATTCGATTTATGGTAGCCCCAAGTATTCATGATGCTCTGAGCTTTATACATGGCTTCAGAGTCAGGGTTACGTTTCATGTAATCCTGGCCCGAGAGCAGCCCGGTAACCAGTTGTTGTGCTTACGCTGTTCAGCGTCAAACCACTGGTAGCTTCCATTGGCTATCTCAGTGATAACTCCACCACCAATAACCTTACCGAATGATGCTGCGGGCCCCAGATACCAGGCACCCGCAATCATCACACCATCCTGATAGACTTCTACATTAGCTTTAGTAATATTCGCGCGCTCCGGTAATCACCTTTCACCAGCTTGTCAGAAGCATACTTAATTTACTCTGGTGTCGCCGAATTCAGCACTTTGTCGTCAGTGAGGTTAGTATTATTTACCAGCGATCCCTGAGCCTGAAGATTATTCAGGAAGCCAGTGCTAAAGCCTTCCATGCCGCCCAGCGCATTATTCTCAACAAAAAAACCCCGGCTCGATGTCCGATTTTTTGTTAAAATTCTCTTATATTAACTCGTATTGCCTTTCTGATATTTTTTGTAAAACACCAGATGAAACCATTTCATCTAAAGTACTTTTTATTTCATCATCAGCATGACTCGAAAAGTATTGTGACAGTCGCCATAAATCAATTATTTTCGCATTGTTAACATTATCTATTATATCAACCACCCCTGCTGCACTTGAGTTATTTTTAAAAAATCTTATTCCTTTTCCATGTTTTTTAAAACTCCATGACTCATTGCCAACTAAAATAACCCCCTTACCAGGAAAGTCCAGTAACCATTTAAAATCCTTTACTGAAGGATAATGCATGAAAAATGACTTCATCAAATTTATCTGTAACTCAATGAAATGAATGATTTCTATTTGATTAATCATATTAGTACCTCACCCTCGCTTCGGCCGCTTCACGCAAAAGCTGCTCACCTTGCTCTTTAGTCAATTCATGTATTCTAACCGGTATGTCTTTGATCCCAGCTTTTGCTGCTGCTTCAGCTCGATGATGCCCATCAATGATAATCATTTTTCCGTTTACAATAGCAACATCAATAGGATTATTCGCATCAAACCCGTTTTCTTTCATATCTTTCACAAGCCGCTTAACTTGCGAACCTGACATTTCATTCTTATCTTGTCTGCTAATTAACGTCTTTGGATCAACATTCTTGCTGAGAGTTTGGTCAGTATTGTTATGATTATCTGATAAATAAGCCAAATCATCTTTATTCGGCCCGTCAGGGATCGGTGTTACCGTGGTATTACCACTTGTATCAGTGTTTCCTTCTGTGTTCCCGGTATTTGTCGCGTCCTGCTGATCGGATTGATCCGGGCTGGTAAGCGTCGTTCCTTTATTCTGATCCTGTACCGGATTAACCAACTTACCACCCGTCAGATCCCTGTCTGGTTGTGGGAAGATGGTGATTAACCCTTTCTGATCATGGCCCACCATATACTCGTAGGCTTCACGCTGCTCTGGGGTTAACTTCTCTATCAGATCGGCCCTACCCGTCATTGCAACGTTAAAGACATATTCCTGCTCTGAAGCAGAAAGTTTATCCAGCACGGTATTCGCTGTACCAATGCCCAGTAACGCCCCCAGTCCTTTCTCAACCAACGCATTCCGGCAGGCTGCAACCTTAGAACAGCTTTGTGCGGCTAGTTTTCCGCCCTGAACCACAAGATTTAGCGCATTATTCTCAACAACCGATCCCGGAGCTGACGCTGGCAGGCGGCACGTTGGCCGCATTGGGATTTACCACCGGCACCTCGTTGCAACTGGCGCTCCAACATCACCGGCTCTGGATCACTGTCGTCACCGACGACGCCACCTGGGAAGCGCTGTGTGAGGCCAGTCAGGATAGGCAGGATTTGGGAGCAGATTGGGTGCGGGAGAACGGCGAGGTGATTATCGGCGGCGACTGGCTCACCGAGTCCGGCATTACCAACGCGGAACAACTGGAAGTGACCGCTGCGCCCGGTGTGCTCCGGTTGCAGCGGCGAGAAGTGGACGTTTTTAGGGCTTAGACGTAACACCCCCGGCCAGTTGGCCGGGGTCAGTTATACGATTATTTGATTGATTTTTAATATATCTTTTCTTAAGTCGTCGTTAATATCCGAAGGTTCTAACTGACTTATAAGCTGCTTTATTTGGACAAAAGTACGCTTATGATCTTTTAGATCTTCGCCTTTTATCGTCGATAAAGCTGCTATAAGTTCACCATCATAATATTCTCCAGCCAGCGGATCTTCAGTCAGAACACCCAAAACTCTTGGCATCAACTGATCAACACATAGATCCTGCCGAATGGCACGGCAAAGATCTTCTACGGCCAACTCTTCGATAGGTATGTCAATGACGCGTTCGAACCATAGTTCAAGCGGAGATTGTTGACTTGGATCCTTCGTTAAGTTGATGTTTCCTATCAATTTACGGAAGGTAATCATATCCCATATCCTTTCAAGGCTGATTCTATTTTATTAATGGCGTCAGTTGCTCTGCCATATGCAGCCTGAGCCTCAGGGTTATTTACGTTTTTCAACGTATCCGCATGGTTCCGCAATCCCCTGAGAGTATTTTGCATTTCCTGCATATGATCCCAATGACCACCACTCTCTTTAGGAACAGGATTACCATCCATATCCTTGAGGGTTCCTGTTATATCATGATCTTTCAGAGCATTTTTTATAGTGTTATCAATCTTCTTGATAGCACTTTCTTGCTTCTGATTCAGCTTATCGACTTTTTTCTCTTCAGATTTGTTCGGGTCATTTTCTGGCGGTGGTGGTGTTCCTGTTCCAGACCCCGAACCACCCAGCTCTTTCTTCTGTTCATCAGTCAGATCCTTGCCTATATTCGGGTTCGAGGCTGTATCTGGTGCATATTTATCCTGAAGCGAACTCAGATATTTACTGGTGATCTCATCGTTACCCATCATTTTCAAGGTAACAAGATGCTCCAGTTCATCGGACGTCATCTTGTCCGCTATATCCTTCACCGCTGCCCCTGCCAGCCCTGCAATACCCGCCTTAGCTCCGATCTCCAGCAACTGCTCTGCAACCTTGCTACGACATGGGGCAGCGATGGCACAACCTTCAGCTACAACCTTCAGGAAGTTATTCTCCACCGCATTTTTCCCCGCCTGCGCTGCGGCCACCGCTCCCGCAGTATCCCCCGCCGCCAGCCCGCCTGCAAGCCCTGCCGCCAGCTGGCTCAGCGCGCTTACCTGCTGCTTCTCGCTTTCTCTCAGCTGCTCCGCCGTCCTGCCCGGGAACAGTTGTCCGGTGATGACCCGCGCCGCCAGCTCCCCGCCGCCGGCGCCCAGCCCGCCTGCCAGTCCTGACTGGTTGTTCAGCTGTGCCGTCACCGCGCCCAGCACCGCGTGCGCCATCGCGTTCGCAGCGATGTTCTCTTCGCCTACCCGCTTCTTGATTTCCGTCGCCAGATACGGCGAGGTGCCGCTCGCCAGCGCCCCGGCCAGGTTATTGCCCGCCAGCGCCGTCAGCGCGCCCGTCACTGCCTGCGCCGCCTTCTGCAGGTCGCTGCCGGTGCCGTACTGCCGCATCGCGTTGTCATACGCCTGCTGCATCACCGCCGCATCGCTGACCGGTCTGCCGTTCGCTTCCCTTTCCAGCTGCTGCCGGGCCTGTGACAGCGCCTCCGGGTCGGTCTGCGCCTTCAGCCCGGCGATGTCGCCCTGAGTGCGGATAACGTCCATCGCCTGGCCGCCGATTTCGCCGATAAGCTGCGCCTGCCGCAGGCGGTTCTGCTCCTTCTCCTTGTTGAATATCGGGCTGATGCTGCCGTCGTTGGCATGGTCGGTATCCCGGTTAAGCTGCGCCACATCCTGCTGCTGTTTGTCTTTGTCGCGGATTAGCAGCGTCCCCTCGCTGACGCCGGCTTTTGTTGTGCCCTCAGCGTGCCCGCTGCCGCCTCCCCCGGACAGCATCCCTCCGGCCATATTGGTCAGCAGGTTCCCGCCCACCGGCCCGCCGGTGCTGAACGAGCCGCCGCTGTGGCTGGTCTGGTAATCCGCCTGGTTGTGGATATCCGTCCAGCCCAGCGTACCGGTATCGAGACGGTTTTTGTCTGCCGTTGCCGTGGAGGCGATAACCGCGCCGTCAAGCTGGGTATGTTCCCTTACGTGGACGTCAAACCCGCCTTTGCCCGCAAACAGCCCGGTCTGCTCTTTCACCGAATCGAAGTTGCTGTGCAGTTTGTCCTGGCTTGCGCTCACCCAGGCGGAACCGGTCATCGTGCCGAAGGTGAAGCTGCCGCCCGCGCTAACGTTTTGCTGGCTGGCGTCGTAGCGGTCGCTGTCCTGCTGGCTTTCAAGCAGCAGGTCACGGCCGACGTCGACGGTGATTTTCTCCCCGCTGGCCTGCGCGCCTTTCAGGGTGGTATCGCGGCCGCTGTTCACCCTGAGGTGACTTCCGGCATCCAGGGTGGTTTCGGTATGCGTCAGGCTCTGGTCGTTCTCATGCCCTTTACCGGCATTGATCCCAGCCGAAACGCTGATGCCATAGCCCCCCGCGCCTGCGCCAATGCCCACGCCGATGTTACCGCCTTTGCTGCTGTTTTTGCTGACGCTGCTTTCGCTGTTCTGCGCCGACTGCAGAGTAATGTCGCGCGCCGCATCAAGCGATAGCTCCTTGCCCGCTTTCAGCTGGCTGCCGGTAATGGCGATATCGCCGCTTTGCGCGCCATGATTCTTGCCGGTCGCCGTTATCGACAGGTTTTGCCCGGCGGTAAGCGTGCTGCCCTGCGACTGGCGGCTGTCGGTGCGGGTTTCACTCTTCGACGACTGGCTGCCCCAGGAGGCGCTGATACCGATGGTGTTGGTGGCACCCTGCGCCGCACCTTTGTCTCCCGGCTGTAAACCGGCAGCGGCGTTTTTCGCCTCCGCCGAGGCGGTCAGCGCATTATCCCGTTCCCACGCCTGTGCGGCCTGCACGCCGGAGAGCGCCGCTTTGCTGTTTTGCAGCGCGTTCAGGCGCCCGTCGCCTTCTTTTCTTGCCTGTTGCGCCGAGCTGACGGCGGTGTTGAGCGCGCCGCCCGCGGTGCCCGACAGCGCTATGGTCAGGCCGCTCTGTTTCTGCTCAAACGTTTCCTTGCGGGTACGCTGGTCATAGCCCGGGTCGATAGTCACGCTGTCGCCGGTAAGAGCCAGATCCTTGCCCGCCACCAGGTCGGCACCGCCAATATGCAGCTGGTTGCCCGCCGTGATGTTAACGCTGCCCTGACTGCTGCCGATGGTGCTGACGCTCTGGCTTTGGGTGGTGGCTTGCTCATCGACTTCGTGTTTGCTCGACTGTTTGCCAATCGTGAAACCGATGCCGCCGCCGCCCAGCAGACCGCTCTTTTTCTTCTCTTCCAGCAGGTAGTGCGTCTCGGTCTCGGTGGCCGCACCGATATCGACGTTATGGCCGGCCTGCAGGTTTACGTCCCGGTCGGCGACAATCGCCGAACCGGTGACCGTCAGGTCGTTGCCCGCGCTGACGCTGTTGCCACTCAGCAGCGTGCCTTTCTCGCGCGTGGTTCGGTCGTCGGTCACGGTGTGGCTGCTGCTCTTGTTCAGGAACCCTTTTTTCTGAGAGCGTTCCTCACTGTAGAGCGACTCGCGTTCGGTGGCGGTATTGAGAGTCACATCATTTTTCGCCTGGAGGAGGATGCCGCCCTGATCACTGTGCAGAGCGCTGCCGGTGACGGTGATATCGCCCTCACGGCCGATAACCGTTATCCCCTGCCGGGCGCTGAAGGTGCTGCCGGTGCTGGTTTCACGTTCGCTTTCCTCATAGCGACTGCTTTTGGTTCTGCCCTCGCGTTTGTTTTCGCTGTCCAGAGCGAGCGTGTGAGCACGGGCGTCTTTGATGGTCACGTCCTGCGCACTGATGCCAATGCCGCCGTTTTTACTGTCAACCTGCGCGCCTTCGGCCTGCAGCTGGTTGCCCGCCACCAGCGTAACGCCCTGCGCACCGCTCAGGGTAGTGAGCGTCAGACGATCTTCCTGACGATCGTTGCTGACCGACGAGGTACGGCTGTTGGCGTCCAGGTGGGTGGTGTTGGTGGTGGTCTCAGCCCTGATAGTAATATCGTTTCCGGCCTGCACCTGCAGATTGCCACCGGCACTGGCCTGACTACCTGCGAGCATCACGTTATGCCCGGCATTAAGCATAAGGTTGCCGCCAGCGTAAAGCTCGCTGCTCAGCGCCTGCTGCCATTCGCCGCTAATGTGCGCCATCCGGGAGCCAGCCTCTTCCATGCCGCTGCTGTTACGGTTCCCCATCGCGCCGGAGATGACCTCAAGGTCGGCCGTGCGGCTGCTTTTCGCCGCAGTGATGGTCAGATCGTTACGCGCACTCAGGCTGAGGGTGTGTGTGGCGTCGAGTTTCGCGCCTGAGAGCGTGATATCGCTACCACTGAGACGGATGTCGTCGGCCCGCATCGTTGCCTGGCGCAATGCATCCTGCAGGTTGGTGCTTATTGTCAGGCTGTCGGCCCGCACGTCAATGCTGCCAGCCTGAATGTCGCCGCCCTGATGCAGGAACTGCCCGGCATCCACGGTGAGCGCCTTGTCGGCAAACAGGCTGCCAGCGTTGGTGATACTGTCTGCCGAGAGCTGCAGATTACCACCGCTAATCATCGCGCCATCGCCAGTCAGACGCAGCGTGCTCTGCGCCAGATAGACCTTCGGCACCCACACTGATTGCGGACCGTCGGCCGTTTGCACCGTCTCGCTCACCAGCCAGACAATATCCTGCTGCAGCGCCGCAATCTGCTCTGGCGTCAGGGCCACGCCCGGCACCAGATGGAAGTTCTGGGCGACTTCAGCGCCGTTATTCATCAGCTGCTGGTACTGCGCCATCGCATCCCAGCCCTTGAGGGAGGGTCTGCCGGTGAGTTTCAGCACCTGCTCGCGTACCAGGCGCTGCTCGTAAAAGCCGTCGCCCAGGCGCTTGTGCGCCTGCGCGGGGTTATACCCTACACGCTCAAGCATGTAGTCGCTGCTGATAAAGTTGTCGCGCCGGGTAAAACGCTCGTCGGTTACCACCAGGAACGGGCTGCCGCTCGCCGTATGCTGGCTGAACAGGGCGTTATTGGGGATGGAGGTCGCCACGCTGTCCAGATGCTGTAGCTGCGTTAGCGCCAGCTCTGACGGCAGCAGCGGGCGACCCAGCGGTGAAGACGGCGTGGCCCCCGGGTAAGTCACTGCCTCGCCCGGCGCAAGCTGCGTATCACCGCCAGCAATTCCCTCCCCTTCTACCGTGAAGGCCAGCGGGTTGCGCTTAAGTTCGGCGCGCTCGGCGTCAACGGCGTTTAATGCCGCCTCAAGCTGGCTGATTTGTGCCTGACTGACCGTGGTACTGGTAATGCTGGCCCCGTTGATGGTGACATTACCGTTGCCGGTGATAACGCCGTCAACGCTGGCCAGAGCCGTGGTCTCATCCCGGCTGAACTGCGGATACCAGTGACGCCTGGATTTGTCATAGTGATCGACAATGACCTCCTGGCGCCGCTCGTTAATCGAGTAGCCTCGGTTGTCCACCGCACCCCCGCCCTCCTGGGTGAGATTGCCGTGGGCGGCGATCGCGCTGGCGTCGTTAAGCAGCTGACCGGTTATGCGCAACACCATATTGCCGCCTGCCAGAATACGCGCCCCGATACCCTCGCTTACCAGTTTGTCGCGCGTCACCGTGCCGGTAACGCTACGCTCACGCAGGTTGCTGTAGTCGGTGACGAACGGCGCGCTGTCGAGGTCGATGTGCTGTTTGGGATCCCACTGTTCAGTGCGAGTGCGATTGTCCTCACGCCAGACGGTATTGTGATAGGGGGTGGGCACATATCTCTGTCTGACTCCGCGAGTTTCATAGAATGTCATCGCGTAGCTGCCGTCGGCGTTGGGCTGGAGCGCCAGATAGTTGACCCACAGGTCAGTCAGCTTGCCGACGTTGTTCTTCACCCGCACCTGCGCACGCTTGCTCTCCGCATCAATAGCCAGCAGCGTACCGTATGGGTTGGTTTGCGCCGCCGCGTCATCCTGAAAAGTCAGCTGTTGGGTGGTCGGTGCCAGGGTGCTTTTATCGGAGATGACCGTTGGACCAAAGGAGCGCCAGTAATAGTTATAGCGGTGCCACTTGTAGTCGCTCTTCTCGGCCTCGCGCTCAATCACCAGCCCTTCGCGCAGGTTATTCAGCCGATGGGCTTCAATCCTGGTGTCGCCGTCCGCCTCAATAAAGCTCGCGCGGTTTTCAATCAGGTCATCGCTGTGCAGGTGCAAACGATCGCCGCTGTAGAGCAGAGCGCCCTGCTGGTTAGTCAGGCGCTCACTGACCTGCAATGTCAGGCTCTGGGTCGCCGCGATCACCGCAGACGCGCCGTGGTTGTCGATAGCGCGACCGCGCACGGTGATGGCGTCCCCCATCAGCGCCGCGGCGTTGTCCAGGGTATCGACGTTCAGCGTCATGCTGTCCGCTTCAATGCGCCCGCTGTTTTGCAAGGCTCCGGTCGTCAGCTGCAGCATTTTGCCCACCAGGGTGGCGGGATTGGCTATGCTGGCCGCGTTGAGCACCAGATTACCTGGCAGCAGCCAGTCCGCCAGGCTGGTAAAAGCACCGCTCAGGGAGAAGGTCACCGTGCCGTTACTGCTGAGGGTTTCGCCTGCCTGGCGGGTATAGTCCTGCTGCGCGGAGAGCGTCAGCGCCTTTAGCCCCAGCAGGGTGCCGTTCTGGTTATCCAGGGTGCGGGTATTCGCTGTCAGTGCGCCGCCGCTCTCCACGCGCCCGCCCTGGTTAAGCAGCGCCAGCGGCGAGTCGGTCGGTGGCCGGTCAGCATTGATGTCGAGATTGCCGTTGGCCAGAATGCGCCCCTGGCGGTTGTCCAGCTGCGTTACCCCCGAGAAGGTCATCTGGCTGCTGCTCTGCAGGCGGCCTGCGGTATTGTCGATATCACGGGCGGTGATGTCGGATCGCGTGGTGCCCAGTATCAGCCCGCCATCGCGGTTGTTCAGGCGCTCGGCCAGCAGGCTGATTGCCGCCTGACTGCTTATCGTGCCCTGACCACTGTTATCGAGCACTCCGGTCTTCAGTGTCAGCCCCTGGGTTGACACTAATTGCCCGCCCTGGTTGTTTATCTGCACGCCCTCAAGCGCGAGCGCGTCGCCGCTGTGTACCTTGCCGTGCTGATTGTTAAGCTGGTCGATACGGTAGACGCCCGCCCCCTGACTGATAAGCGTCCCGCCGTCGTTGTGCAGCTGCGCTGAGGTCACCCTGATGCCGCCGCGGCTGCTGAACAGGCCGCGCGCATTTTCGATACCAACCGCCGACACCAGCTGGTCGCCATTGCTGCGCACGGCACCGCCGCTATTCTCAAGCAAGCCAGCAATGCGCAGCGTCACCTGTTGCTGGCCCTCTATCGTCCCGCCGGCGTTATTCAGGGTTTGTGCATCAAACTGAAGTCCCTCACCACTTTGCGCTCTCCCATCGCGGTTGTTCAGCGCGCCGCTCAGCGTAAGACGCTGTTGTTTCTGGCTGAAGAGTAGCCCGCCCTGCGTATTGTCGAGTGCGCGGGCGACGATACTCAGCCCCTCGCCAGCCAGCCACTGACCGCCAGCGTTATTGATGGCACCGGCCTGTTCGCCATCTCTGGCGCCCGCGACAGCAAGCTGCCCCTGCGTCGAGACCTTGCCGGCCCGGTTGTCGATCTCCCGCACAACGCGCAGCACCAGATCCTGGGCCGACTGCAGTACGCCTTTGGCGTTGCCCAGCCAGTCAGCCGCAAGGCGTGCGGCCTGCAGGCTCTGTACGCTGCCTTCGGTATTATCAAAACCGCCGCTGATAGCCTGCCAGCCGCCCTGACTGCCCATCCAGCCCTGCGCATTGACGATATCCTGCGCCTGCAGCAGCTGAGACGACTGACTAAAAATCCGCCCCTGGCCGTTATCCAGCTGGCCGGTAAACTGCATATCCAGGCTCTCCAGCGCGTTGATAGCGCCCTGGGCATTTACCAGATCTGCAGCGCGCACCTGGGTGTGCCCACTGCCGGTAAAGGTGCCACCCTGGTTGTTCCAGCCGCCGGTCAGGTTCAGGGAGAGCGCCTGCCCAGCGAAGATCATACCGGCGTCGCGGTTGGTCAACTGGCCACCCTGGAGGGATAAGTCACCGCCGCTCTGCAGTGACCCGCCGTCATTGTCGAACAGGCTGGCTGCGCCGCCCTTAATGGCAAGGGTCTGTTGCGCGGTCAGCTTGCCGGTGCCATTGAGGATATTGCCTGCGGCGTCAAGGGTCAGGTTACCGCCGGACTGTAACCGACCGCCGCTGTTATCCAGCGACGCTGCACTGGCGGTGACCTGGTGGCCGCCCTGAGCGGTGCCGCCCCGGTTGTCCCAGCGCTCATTAGCTTTAACAGAGAGCAGGTTGCCGGCTTCAAGCCAGCCAGCGGCGTTAACCAGCCCGCGCTCTGCCGTCAGGCTCACATCCTCCCTCGCCACCACCTTGCCCTGGGTGTTATCAAGCTGCCCGGTGGTCAGCGTAAGCGACTCGCCGCTGATTTCCCCTTCGTGGTTGTTCAGCGCGCCTTTACTGGTCAGCGCCAGCCGCTGTCCGCCCAGCAACTTGCCAGCCTCGTTGCGGATCTCTCGCGCTGACACAGTGGCTTGCCCATTGCCCTGCACCGTCCCCTGATGGTTGTTCAGCTCGCCCTCGCTGCTCACCGTCAGCGCCTGACCGGCACCCAACAGCCCCTGCCTGTTATCCAGCCCCTGACGGGCTTGCAGGTCAAGCCGCCTCTCGCCAGTCACTCTGCCCTGCATGTTATCCAGCCGCTGCGCCACCAGACGCACATCTCCACCGCTCAGGGTACCGGACGCGTTGTTCAGCTCGCCTCCCGTCTCAAGCGTCAGGCCGTTCCCGGCCAGCAGGTTGCCCCCGGCATTATTCACTGCGCCGTCGGCGTGCAGCCGGAGTGCCGCCTGGGTTTTTATCGTGCCGCTCTGATTATCGAGGCGGTCGGCATCCAGGCGCAGGTCGCCATTGCTGCCCAGCGTGCCGCCGGCATTGTCGAGCACGCCGCCGACCCGCCAGCGTTGCGCGGTGCTGTCAAGCGCGACCAGGCGGCCACGCTGGTTGGTCAGCTGACCGGCCATAAGTGCCAGACTGTGGGCCTCAATAGTGCCGTCGCTGTTATCCAGATGGTGGGTAAGAGTGAAGCGACTCTCGCTCGCCTCAGTCTGGGACCAGACCGCTTGCTGGTTGAGCAGCGTGCTGGCGTCAACCTGCCAGCGCCCCGCCTTGATTTTCGCCTGCTGCGCATCCACATCGCCAGCGGCACTTACGACCAGCTCACCGCTGTCAACGGAGGAGCGGCGCAAGCTAACGCCGCCTTCCCGCGCCTTCAGGGCGGTCTGTTCGGCTGCAACCTGCGCGCCGCTGATATCCACCTGGCGTCCGGTCGCGCTGAGGTTCTTTTTAGCGAGCAGGCTGCCACTGGCGCGGATATCCCCCTGGCTATCAAGCTGCAGGCTGGCATTATGGACCAGGGCGCTGTCGGCATTACTGCCCGCCAGCAGGTGGCCGCTGCTCTGGATACCGCGTGTAACGTTCAGCTGCATATTCCCGGCCGCCGCCAGCGTCCCGGACTGCGTTAACCTTCCTGCGCCACTCTGCAGGGTCAGCTGACCGCCGCTGTACACTTTACCGTGCGTCTCAATATCGCCTTTTGCTGTCAGCTGAATATCGCCGCCCGACTGCGTGGCGGCATCTGGCACATCAGCCCGCCAGCTGAGCCTGCCTTCGCTGCTGACGGTCAGGGTTTTGCCTGCCCGAACCTGTCCGCTCAGGTTACGCACGCCGACGCCCGCCTCGGTGCCGATCATACGGATACTGCCGCTGTACATCCCGCCCAGCTGGCCCATATCGATGGCAAACTCAGGCCTGGCACTGTTGTCGTCGGAAAGCGCCGTCGCGCTTTTGCCGTCCGCACTTACGCGGTTACGGCCAGCCACCACCGACACGCCTTCTTTCGCCCAGACGCCGGCGTTGATCTCCACCGCGCGCGCCAGAATGTCGACGTACTGGGTATCATGACGGGCATCACCGTTAAGCCCGCCGCCTTCGATGCGCACCACGCCGCGCTCGACCTGATACCCCGCCACGCTGCCGTCGGCGTTCAACTGCGGACGGCCTGTGGTCAGCGTCATGCGCCCGGCGTTGATGGTGCCGCAGCCGTTGCAGACAATCCCGGCAGGGTTAGCCACAATCACCTGCGCCTTGCCGCCGGCCACCTCCATAAATCCGCGCAGCTGGCTGGGGTTGTTGCTGTTAACCTCGTTGAAAATGACGCGTGCCGGTGCGGTATTGGGATTGAGGTTGGGATTCCCCTGGATCATCCCGGCCATCTGGGTCGAGGTCATCACCGCCGAGTTGTTGAGGATGGCGCCTCTGGCGTCAACATCGAACTGCTGATACTGGTTGTGCGAGACGCCAGCCTGGTTGGGGGCGGTGATGTTGACCTGCGGCAGGCCATTCTGAGTAGTGATAACCTCTGGCCGCTGCGCCCGACTGGCAGCACCGTCCGCGACAATTCCGCTTGCCATGACGGGATCGGCGAACATCAACAGCGCAAGTAGCCACACTGACCGACGCACGGTGACCCACAGACGGCCTCCACCTGAGATCCCTGAGCCGATGCGCTGCCCCGGTTCGCTGCAGTAGCTGCGGGCCAGTTCAGAGACCACCCGCAGTTCCCCGTGGGTGCGGCTGAAGATAAGTCGATAGCAATGTTTATTCATAGCAGAGTCCATTCCCGGCCCAGTCTCAACACCATGCTGCATCGGGCCATCATTATTACGTTACCCGGCAACGCGAGGTCGCCACAAAGCCGTGCCCAGGGTCAGATTTCCAGGCTGACGCTAAAGCCCGCGGTCGCACCGGAGGTGTGGAACCCCTCAGGCTTGTATAGCGGTACACCGGCAAACAGGTCATAGCTGAATCGGCCCCACAGCGCGCCGCGCACGCCGAGTGCGCTGCCTGCCAGCTGATGCCCCACCAGATAGCGGGTGCCCGGGCCGTCCACCCGGCCATAGTCGGCGGCCAGGTAGAGTTCGTGCCCGCGAGAAAACAGGTTCCACGCGATTTCATTGCGCCACAGCAGACCTCTTTCACCTGACAGCATCTGTTCGCCGTCGAAGCCGCGCACGGTGTAACGCCCGGCAATAGCCATTCGCTCCTGCGGCGTCAGCGCATTCGGGCTCCACTGGCTGCGCACGCTGCTATAGATCCGCCAGGGCTGCTCGCCCAGGGCAAAGGGAATCGTGATAGCGGCATCACCCAGCAGTATTCCGCTGCGCGCCGAGCCGTTGTGACTGGCTTCTTCCGGCGCACGCAGCGCCCCAAGCGCGCCGGTGCCACGTCGCCAGGCCAGCGACGCATCCAGCGTAGAGCGGCCAAGGTAACTGCGCTGGTTCAGCCCAATTTCCCAGCCGGCGGTTCGCCGCTTTTGCTGGGTCAGCTCGATGTCATTTACGTGATTGGTGGAGTGCCGGCGATAACCGCGCAGGTTGAGCGTGGTCTTGTGCGACTGGTCGCGGTAGAGCAGCCGGGAGAGAGTCAGCTGAATATTGTCGCTCTTGCCGCTGTAGCGCAGCGTCTCGTTGGCGCTGGGGATGTTCTGATGATAGGTGTAGTCGCTGTAGTTGGCCGAGAAGGCCCAGTATCCCACCGGAAAGAAATAGTTCAGCGTATGCGAACGGTTGCCAGACGGCCCGTGCTGAAACAGATCCTTGCCGATGTTGGCGTAGAAGAGATCATTCTGCGCAAAAGGGGCATCGATAGCGAGCGTGGCCGAGCCCAGATAGCGTCCGGTACTTCTGGATCCGCTGTCGTCCAGACCAAGACTGAGCCGCACCGGCCGCCCCTCGTGCCAGTTGACCTGCAGGTCACTGGTGGCTTCCCTGGCGCCGGGTACGATTTTGATGTCGACACTGGCGCTGGGAACTCTTCTGAAGTTCTCCAGCCCCTGCTCGATATCACGCAGGTTAAGAATATCGCCGCGTGAGGATGGAATGGCGTTCCACAGCCGGCCGCGCCAGGAGACCGGTTCCTCAAAGCGGATCTCTCCAATACGGCCAGGCTGCAGCGTCAGCGTCAACACACCTTTGGTCAGGTCCTGCTCCTGCGCCATCACGCGGGTCGTGACGTAGCCTTTGGCCAGTATGGCGTTCTGCACTTTATTGATGGCAAGCACAATGCCCTGCTCCCCCAGGCAGCGGCCTCTGGCATCTGCTGCCGCCTCAAGCGCCCACTGAAAGCGATCGGCCGACTCGCCAGCCAGGGTGAACCGGTTGATAGTAAAGCAAGGGGACTCATCAGCCGGATAATCCGGCAGCATAACCTCAGGACGGGTAAGCCGCGTATCGGCCTGCGGCCTGTTCTGCTCAAGCAGGGCGCGCTCGCGCTCCTGCTGACGCTGCTGCTCCAGAGCATCAATAGCTGAAGCTGCCTGCTGCGGGGAACTTGCCTGCGCCGGTGCAGCATCAGCCCCGACTGAAATAAACAGCCCTCCCGTAAATAAAAGAGTTAACGCCCTGCGCAATAGCGCTCCCTGGCACTTTATCATTATTAACTTTCCCTGGTGTAGAGCACGACTGATTAACAGGGCGCGCAATAAGGTCGATACACTGCCTGATTAAAAAACCAATAAGTGAGTGGCGATTATTATAATTTTTCATCTCTGCAAACATCAATAAGGCAATATAAGGCTCAGCGTAAAAATAGAACAATACACCTAAAAGCATTAGAAACCCATTTCACAATGCAAAGCAGCGTCGTCACACCAGGTAAATCATCTATTAAAGAGTAATATAACAGGTGAATATACACCCTAATCCTGACTTTTAAATAACGGCGAAAATTAGAGTAACTAAAATAAAAACCAGGCAAATAATAATCACACAAACTATTCCAGAGGCATATACCCAGCCAGACCACATAGAATAAAATCATTAATTTACATAGGGTTAATCAAAAAAATGACAGCAATCGCAGCCAGAAACCCCCCCTTCACATTACCAGCAAAAAAGTGGATTCGCTCCCTGACGGCATGCAAAAAACACCCCCATAACTCTTAAATAATATTGATAAGATATTTTATTTCAGGCTCCCTGCTGGCAGGGAAGAGGCTGGCACCCCCCTTCTCTTGCAGCATTTTATTTATGCAAAATATAAAGCAGCACCTGCACTCCCATCACTGCAATTACAAATCTGACTTTTCCGCAGCTATAAATCCCAGCGGATGCCGCATATCTTCTGGAAATAACCTCCACGGAAAAATACAACGCTGCCTTATTATTTAGCCACCTCGATTCAAAATAATCTTAGCCGGATATAACCTTTATCCATCGCACCCGCATCGGGTCGCTCAATAAGCCATCATCCCTGCTGGGCAAAAGAATGTTCGCTACCCGATGCCCGGCACGACGCAGCCTGTGCCAGATCTGCTCTCGCGTGCTCCGATCGCCAGCCTCTGTCTGACAGGCAAAGCACGGCTTAACGCTGCAGGCTTTCAGGGAGGCAGATGGTCGGGATAGGAAGGATTGATCATGGATTGCGGCTAAACCGGGTTGCTAACAGAGGAGAAGCGAGGGGGTCAGAAACTACAGGATATGAGGTTTTTTGATTCGGGAAGCGCTGGGGAGAGTGTGAACTGGTGCCGGAAACAGGAGTCGAACCTGCGACCTTCGCATTACGAATGCGCTGCTCTACCAACTGAGCTACACCGGCATAGAGGCGAGAACTACGGGGCATTAAGTTAGAAAAAAGCGTCACTTCCGTCAAGAGCCGCAGCGCGCGGATGCTGCTTTTCTCGTCATCTGGCAAGGAAAAGAGCACGCTCCTCTCCTTCCCGCACGTTTCAGACGCCAGAAACAAAAAAGGCGAGGCCGTAGCCTCGCCAAAACGTGCCGCTCATCAATCGTAATAAGGAACCTTGCGGTCGGTACCATTGATATTGATCAGCACAAAGCCCGAAGGCGTGGTTTTATTTGTCGGCGTACCCGCGGTCGTCGCGAGCGTGACTACGCCTTTCTCGTTGGCGCCGATACCCGCCACTCCATTGTGCAGGCCAAAGCGCGCTGCCGGCTTCAGCGTCCCCATTTTGGTGGTATCCGTTACTACCGACATATCCGACTGGAACAGAGAACATGAACCGGTATCGAAACGCGTCGGGCCGGTACATTTCAGGTTGAACATGGTGTCCCCACTGTTCGCGGCCAGCTTTACCCAGACCACCGCGTAGGTGGTACCCACACGGCTGTAGCGGATATCCAGCACGGCCGGCTGCCCCATATGGTGGGCATCGGCCCAGACGGTTTCCAGCCGCTGCAGGTTAATCCAGGTTTTACCGGTCCCCACCATATTCACCGGCGAGGCGGCGGTGGTAGATGGCGAGGTGGCGTCGCCTTTGCCGATCATCTCGATCACCCACTGCTGGTTGGCGTTGGGGAAGAAGAACTGACCGAGGCGATACCAGTTATCGGTGCTGGTATTGTTGGTCACCTTATAACCGCTGAAGTAGCCTACCCGCAGCGAGCCAGTCATAAAGGTGCCGTGGTTTTCATCACGGCGATAACCATACTCGAAGGTAGAGAGCCAGCGGCCGCTGGCGGCGTCCTGAGAGATTCTCGCGCCCGACTGCAGGCCGATCTGACGCATCACCACGCGCGCATTGTTCAGATTGAACGGGTTGCCGCAATCCTCAATGTTCAGCGTATCGATGGTCCAGCCGCCGTCGGAGAGATCCCCCGGGTTGCGCGTATGCTCAATCCAGACGTTGCGCATAATCCCCTGGGTAACGCGCGGCATATAGAGCGTGGCGTCGCCGTAGCCGGTCTGGAAGTTGGCGTTGCTCAGCTCGATCGCCGTCGAGTGGTCCCAGACGCCGCGCGGTGAGTTTGACCAGCCTACATCGAACACGCGCGAATAGGTGTAGAGGGTATAGATCTGGTCGAACTTACTGTCGAGCGTATCCAGCAGCTTGAACACCGTGCCGCCGGTGTTCTGCGCGCGGAAGCAGTGAATATTCACCGTCTCCCCTTCGATACAGGTGTTCTCGAAGAACGGCTGCTTGTTGCTCACCAGATCGGCGGTGATGGTGCCGGTATTGGCGACGGTATCGGCGCTGGCCTGACCGTTCCACGCCATACCGGTAATCACCGTGCGGCGCGCTTTTACCTTGAACACCGGCGCATCGCTCTTGTCGGAGATAATGGTGGTGCGCGGCAGCGAGCCCAGCGGCGAATCGTCGCCGAGCAGACCAAAGAAGGTCGCGTCGGTGGCGCTGAGGTCGATCGGCTTGATCAGGAACTTACCGCCAGGGAAACGCACGGGCAGCGCAACGCAGTTGGCGTTCCAGGTTTTAGTCCAGTTGTACATGCGCATAAAGGCTTCGGTGTCGTCGGCGTAGCCGTCCCCTTTCGCGCCGAAGTGCAGCACGTTCAGCTCTGCGGGATCGTTGATGGTGCGCTTCCAGTAGAAACCGTCACCTACCGCAATGGTGCCGCCGTCATCTTTCAGCGTGGTGGTGCCGATAAAGCCGACGAAATCGCCGCCGCCGCGGAAGGTGGAATCCTTGTCGTAGTAACGGTTCAGGCTGGCGACCTGGCCTGCTGCTGCGGGTTTGGTGGTACGCAGTTCGGCAAATGAGTTCACTTCAATCATGGCATCCTCCTCAGGATTTTAGGTACTAAAGCATCAGATAAATCAGGGTTTGGCCGAATGGCCGCAAAGCTGATCCCACATGTCGTTGTGGGTATTGATGGCGCGAACGGTGCGAACGTCCATGCGTTGCGCATCGTCGCCGTGGGTATAAATCGGGGAAAACAGCACGCAGGCCGAATCGGTGACGGCCACGGGCTCAGGGTTTGTTGTATTTCGACTGCTGCAGCTTGTCGCGAGCAGCAGCGTCATCAAGATTGTTGTTCTCGGTGGTAACACGGGTCGCCTCCTCGCGATGCTGTTGCTGCTGTTGCGCCACGGCGGCGGTTTGCGCCGCCTCTTTCTGCGCGCTCTTCGTATCGGCCTCGGCCTGCTGCTGCACCTTGCCGATCTTCTTGCCGCCGAAATAGCTGGCGCCCAGCGCGGCGATGAGCGCACCGATGACGGCGAGCCAGTGCCAGCCGCCGCTGAGCAGTGCAGTAAATAAACTCATGGTTTTTTCGCCTCCAGCAGTTGTTTCTGCTGCACCAGATTCTTCTGCCGCACAAACTGCGCGATTACGCCCATTGCCACCATAAAGGCGCCAATCAGGCCGAGGTAGTTGTGGGGAAGAATGGATTTGACGTCTTCCGGCAGGGCGTTCCAGGCGTCCAGCGAGGCAGAGGGAAAGGATTGCACCCAGGCGCTGAGCATCGAACCCAGCGACGCCAGCCAGACCGACCAGGTTTTAAACAGCAGGCGCGCATGCGCCACAAACTCCAGCGTGGTAAAGCGCTGCATAATCAGCAGCACGATAACCACCATCAGCACGGCGATAATAAAAAAGAGCCATCTCATAGCAGCCCCCTGTAGACGTCATAGGTGCCGCTTCGCATCACTTCGGCATGACGGCGGGCGCGCCCCGGCGTCTGACGCGCCCACAGGCTGTTGAGCATGGCGTTGGCCGCGCTGTCGTAATCCTCGGCCGCCACGGCGGTCAGCATGTTTTTAAACAGCGAGAGTCCGTCGACGCCGAGCTGATACGCCATGCTGTAGAGCACGTCGCTGCGCGCGTCGTTGCACTTCGCCAGCGCCTGCTGCAGCAGCGGCAGGCTCTGCATCTGCTGAGCTTTGCCTTCGATAATGCACTTCTTCCAGACGTCACCGACCTGGCGCGGCACGCGAAACACGTAGTTATTGAGCGACGCACCTTTTGGGCCGATGCGAATGCCTCCCGCCACGGTGGGGAATCCCTGCGTGTCGAGATAAGGCGCTTCAACGTAGCCCTCTTCAAAGTTGAGAATCTCAATAATCTGGGTCATAGCCATTCCTCTTTTGCGGGCACGGGAACAGGTTCCCAATGCGACAGCGACAGTTAAATCACACTGATCAGTGCCAGAGATAACACCAGCAAAACCGCAGGTGAAACCAGCAGCGGGTCTAAACAGTGGGTTGAGAATTCCCGTCCAGACAAAACGGGAGAAAAGATGAGATACAGCGGTAAAGGCAGTTACAGAGCAGGTTCAGCGCACGGCGTAGAGGTGCACATGCGGCAGACAGCAGTTATCAAAACTGGCGTTTTCGGCGCGGTTAACAGGCCCAGGAGCAATGGCCCGCTCAACGCGCGAGGTCACCGGACGCTGAACGATGCGTTCGGCGCGGCGTAACGGGGGATTTTCGGGTTCGCAGCCCAGCGCCTGATCGATGCTGAGCTTGAGTCGACTGAGCGGCTGGCGCCGCCGATGCCTGCGGGTGCGGGCATTACCTACAAAGACGCTTTTGCCATAGTGTATTATCGCCATAACTCCTCCTGTGAATGAGTCTTTGGCGATGGGGTGGCAGGCGCGGGTTTTCGGCAAGCCGAACCGTCCCGGATACCGCGTTTTCCGCTCACAGCGCAATGCCCCGGCTGTAATAACAGCCAGGCTAAGCGCGAGTAGGGAGAAAAAGGCGGCATCTGACGACGCTGCATGTGCGCATCCACCCCATCCCAAAGTTCACTGACTTTGGATGGTTTGATTCGCGCTTGTGCAGCGCCTCGATTGTTTAAGAGCGGCTCACTCCGTGAGAGAAGGGCTTCGTTGGTCCACGCTCAAATTATTAACCTGTTCTTATGCTTTATCAAACACCAACAGTTAATTTTTTATTTACTGTCGGTTAAATTTTTGAATTTTGCTGAATTATTTTTTTTCAGCAGGTTGCAGCTGAACACATTTCGCCCAGAGGTTAACCCAGTAGCTGATAGTGCCGCGCCTGGCTCAGGATGACCTTTGCCATCACCTGCATACTGTCGACCTCCTCCCGATTAAGATACCAGGTTTCATAACGCTTATTATCTGAAATAACAGCGATTTTTTTGTGCTGCAGCTGCAGACGCTTGAGATAGAGCTGGTTATCAAGGGTAAAGATATAGATGCCATCGCCGTCGAAAAACTTCACGCTGATATCCACGAACAGCTGATCGCGCGGCGCAAAGGTCTCTACCATCGAATCGCTGTTGATGGCGATCAGGCGAATATTTTCTGCCGGACGGCCGTTGAAAAGCACGCGCGCCTCATCCACGCCATATTCAATGGCGTGGATAGTCTCGACGAACTCATCGCGCGCGTGCAGCCCAGAGGCTGACTTTTGCCCGATATCGAGGCTTTCGATGCGAAAGACATTGCGCTGCGCCTTCAGACTATCGAGCGAAAGCGACTCGGCGGGCTTTTCCATTCCGTACTGCAGCCACTCAACCCGTACGCCCAGCAGTCGGCTTAGCGCCAGCAAATTATTATCATCCGGCACGGACTGCGCGTTGAACCACTTCCATACGCCCGGCGTCGATATTTTGCACCCCTGCTGCTGTAACGCTTTAGCAACCTGTTTATTACGTCCATGTCCGACAATTCCCGCACTTTCGCACGCGGCAATCAGCCTGGCAGTAAAAGCTTGTCTCGTACTCTCTTTTTTAACCATTAGTTAATAATCTGCCATAGAGGAGATACTGGATGTTATTTTCATTATTGCTACCAGTTCATTTTATATTACCGTCCGTTTGCTACCCAATTGCTTTTGTAAAGCAGCGCTAATTATCATTATCCTCCTCAGGCTCTGGGCAACCACTCTCAATCGCGCTGCGCCCTGTTGCGGCGCGGCTTTCAGGAATGTTCTGCAGAAAAACGGGTAAAAAACAGACAGCCGCTTTGCAGAAAAAAAAGTCGCGTCAGGAGACGTCGAAAGTCGCACCGAAAAACTCCAAAATTAACTGGATCGAAAAACAGGGGTCAAAAAAAAAGGCGCCCGTTCTGGACACCCTTTTTGTTAAATAAAGTCGCAATCAGGGGCGCAGCGTATCGTCGCCCCACGCGACCCATTTATAGGTCGTTAGCGCCTCCAGCCCCATCGGGCCGCGCGCATGCAGCTTCTGGGTACTCACCGCCACTTCCGCGCCGAGACCGAACTGGCCGCCGTCGGTGAAACGCGTGCTGGCGTTAACGTACACCGCCGACGAGTCGACCTGTTTCACAAAGCGGCTGGCGTTCTGCGTGCTGCGCGTCAGGATGGCGTCAGAATGCTGGGTGCCGTGGGTGCGGATATGCTCGATCGCCGCATCCATGTCATCCACCAGCTTCACGTTAAGATCGAGCGACAGCCATTCGTCATCGTAGTCGCCCGGTGCAATCGGCGTGACGCTGGCCGGGCCGTCCTGCAGCCGCGCCAGCAGGTTTTCGTCGGCGTGTAGCGGGATCCCCTCCTGCGCCATACGTGCCACAAACGCCGGCAGAAAACGGTCGGCGGCGTCGCGGTGGATCAGCAGGGTTTCCAGCGAGTTGCAGGCGCTGGGCCGCTGCTTTTTCGCGTTGACGATCACCTCCAGCGCCGGCGCGATCTCCATAGTGTCATCGAGATAGATATGGCAGACGCCGATGCCGCCGGTGATCACCGGAATGGTCGAGTTTTCGCGGCACAGCTTGTGCAGGCCCGCGCCGCCGCGCGGGATCAGCATATCGACGTAGCGATCGAGCTTCAGCAGCTGATTGACCAGTTCGCGATCGGGATTCTCAATCGCCTGCACCGCCGCCGCCGGCAGGCCGTGCTGCTGCAGCGCGTTCTGGATCACGCGAACGGTGGCGGCGTTGGTGCGCCACGTCTCTTTGCCGCCGCGCAGAATCGACGCGTTGCCGGTTTTCAGGCACAGGCTGGCGACATCGACCGTAACGTTGGGGCGCGCTTCATAGATCACCCCGACCACGCCGAGCGGAACGCGGCGACGTTCGATGCGCAGCCCGCTGTCGAGCTGGCCGCCGTCGATCAGCTGGCCGACCGGATCGGCGAGCTGGCATACCTTGCGCACGTCGTCGGCGATAGCGCTCAGCCGCTGCGGATTGAGCGTCAGGCGATCGAGCAGCGCGGCGCTCATACCGTTAGCGCGCGCATCGGCGAGATCCTGCTCGTTGGCCGCCAGAATCGCCTCGCGCTCCGCGTCGAGACGATCGGCGATGGCAAGCAGCACCTGGTTTTTTTCAGCGGTCGACAGATCGGCCAGCTTATATGCGGCGGCGCGCGCCGCTTTTCCCATTTCTTCAAGCATTTGACCGCTCCTTAACTGACGATCATGTCGTCGCGATGCACGGCCACCGGACCGTATTCGTAGCCGAGGATCTCCCCGATCTGCTGGCTGTGATGGCCAGCGATGATGCGCAGCGCATCGCTGTTGTAGCGCGAAACGCCGTGCGCGATATCGCGGCCCTCAAGGCTGCGAATGCGGATCACCTCGCCGCGCGAAAAGTTGCCGCGCACGTCGCGGATGCCTTTCGGCAGCAGCGAGCTGCCACGTTCCAGCATCGCCGCCAGCGCACCGTCATCCACGGTAATCTCCCCGGCCGGGGGCGCGCCGAAGATCCAGCGCTTGCGGTTCTCCAACGGGGTCTGCATAGCGTGAAAGCGCGTGCCGACCGGATTGCCGGCGATAACGTCGGCGATGACGCCGGGACGGCTGCCTGCGGCGATAATGGTGTCGATACCGGCGCGACAGGCGACGTCCGCCGCCTGCAGCTTGGTGGACATGCCGCCGGTGCCCAGGCCGGAGACGCTGTCGCCCGCCAGCGCGCGCAGCGCGTCGTCGATTTCATGCACGTCGGCGATCAGCTCCGCCTGCGGATTGCTGCGCGGGTCGGCCGTATAGAGCCCCTGCTGATCGGTGAGCAGCAGCAGCTTGTCGGCACCGCCCAGCATCGCCGCCAGCGCCGACAGGTTATCGTTGTCGCCGACTTTGATCTCCGCCGTGGCCACCGCGTCGTTTTCGTTGATCACCGGCACGATATGGTTATCCAGCAGCGCGCGCAGGGTGTCGCGGGCGTTAAGGAAGCGCTCGCGATCTTCCATGTCTGCGCGGGTCAGCAGCATCTGGCCGATATGGATACCGTAGATGGAGAAGAGCTGCTCCCACAGCTGGATTAAACGGCTCTGCCCCACCGCAGCCAGCAGCTGCTTTGAGGCGATGGTAGGCGGCAATTCCGGGTAGCCCAGGTGTTCGCGTCCGGCGGCCATCGCGCCAGAGGTAACGATCACGATGCGATGGCCGGCCGCGTGCTGCTGCGCGCACTGACGAACCAGCTCCACCATATGCGCCCGATTCAACCGGCGCGAACCGCCGGTAAGGACGCTGGTCCCTAATTTGACCACCAGGGTCTGACTGCCGCTCATATTTCCTGCCGTTTCAGTAAAAAAAGAAAAAATTTCTGCGAAGGAACTTTTTATCAGGAGTCAGATGCGAAGCCAACTCTCAGCCGGGGAAAAGCACGAAAAACCCGAGACAGTCGGGTAGACCAAAAGTTCGCATATCACAAGAAACCATAAAAAATGTCATGAAACCTTCATATCCAGGCGGTAAAACGTCCCCTGTTTTATAAGCCCTTTTCAGGCGCATAACATATTTTACTCATCGGGATTGATAGCAAATGAAGAAAAGTATACTGGCACTGGTCGTCTCTGCTCTGGCGCTGACCTCTGTTGCTCACGCGGCGGAAGTGTATAACAAAGACGGCAATAAGCTGGACTTCTACGGCAAAGTAAAAGCGATGCACTATCTGAGCGACGCGGACAGCCTGGACGGGGATAAGTCCTATGTCCGTATCGGCTTCAAAGGCCAGACCCAGATCAACGACCTGATGACCGGTTACGGCCAGTGGGAATATCAGTATAACGTCAATAACTCCGAAGGCTCCGACGCCAACAGCGGCAATAAAACCCGTCTGGGCTTTGCCGGCCTGAAGTTTGGTCAGTATGGCTCTTTCGACTACGGCCGCAACTACGGCGTGCTTTACGATGTGGAAGCCTGGACCGACGTCTTCCCGGAATTCGGCGGCGACGGCACCGCGCGTTCAGATAACTATATGACGCAGCGCGCCACCGGCGTAGCCACCTATCGTAACAACAACTTCTTTGGCCTGGTTGACGGCCTGCGCTTTGCGCTGCAGTACCAGGGCCGCAACGATGCCAACGGCGCCAACGCGCGCAGCGATATCAACCGTCAGAACGGCGACGGCTACGGCGCCTCGCTGGGCTACACCCTCGGCGACACCGGCGTGAGCCTGATGTCGGCGATCACCTCTTCCGACCGCACCAACCAGCAGCAGGCGCGCGTTTACGGTCAGGGCGACCGCGCAGAGTCCTGGGGCGCTGGCGTGAAGTATGACGCCAACAGCGTCTACCTGGCGGCGATCTATACCGAAACGCGCAATATGACGCCGTTCAGCGGCACTGACCGCGCAACGGGCCTGAGCGCGGCTGGCGCGGCGAACAAAGCGCAGAACATCGAGCTGGTGGCGCAGTATCAGTTTGATTTCGGCCTGCGTCCGTCACTGGGCTACGTCCAGACCAAAGGCAAAGATATCGAAAACGGTATCGGCGATGCGGATCTGGTGAAATATATCGACGTGGGCGCCACCTACTACTTCAACAAAAACATGTCAGCGTTTGTGGATTACAAAATCAACCAGCTGGACGACGACAACCGTCTGAGCCTGAACAACGACGACGTGGTTGCGCTGGGTATGACCTACCAGTTCTAAAAAATCTGACGCCGCCGCGACGCGCGACGGCGACAGTGTTTCTCCCTCAATGTGTCTGATAAACAAGGGCCGCCTCATCAGCGGCCCTTTCTTCATACTGCTCCATGGTTAAGAAGCGGATGGCATGGGCTTAAGAGCAAAGCGTCCCGCGCCAGGGATGGCGCGGGCCGAGCGCGCAAGGATGCCTTGAGCGACTTTGCGATCGGCCCATGCCATCTGCTTTTGCACCTGCCGAAAAGGGGCCTCCTCATGGTGGCCCCTTTTCTTTCTACTCAGAACGTCCAGCGCACGCCGGCGTTATAGCGCCAGCCCTTCGCGCCGTTGCCGTCGATCTCCTTGCGGTAGTCCGCCTCGGCGTAGAGCGAGAGGTCGTTGCGGAAGCGCGTGGTGGTGCCGACGCCAACGTCCCACATCTGCCCGAACCTGCCGCTGGTGAAATCCTGACCGATATCGCTCCCCGCCGCGCCAACCTTCACCTTCGCGCCGCCGCCCCAGCCGTGGGAATAGTTGGCGCGCAGATAAGGCGTGTATTCGCGCTGCGCGTCGTCCTGCCAGGTGCGATCCAGCCGCGCGCCGAGACGGCCGATGGTCTGGTCGTCGTCGTCAAACGCCACCTTAACGCCATCCTTATCGGTGGCGTCATCGAACTTCAGACGCATCCAGGTCAGCTGCGCCTGCGGCTCGAGACGCAGCCCGTTCGCGAAAACAAAGGGATAGCCCGACTCCAGCGAGGCGCTCCAGCCGTCGGCCTTCAGCTTCGCCACCTCTTTTTGCCGCGCGATATCGGTGTCGCCGCGGTGCCAGCTCCAGCTCAGCGCGCCGTCAAGATAGAAGCCGCTGTCGCGCTGCCAGGTGCCGTAGAACGAGACGCTGTCGCTGTCGAAGCTGGTTGAACTGTAGCCGTCGGCCGCGTGCGGACGAATGCGCGTATTACCACGCGTATAGGCCATGCCGCCGCGCAGGCTGTCGCTCACGCCGTCCAGCTGCAGCAGATTGCCGCCGAGCTGCACCGCGCTGTAGTCGATATCGGCATCAAAGCCGTAGTCGCTCAGGCCGCGGTTGCTCTGCCAGCTGAGGTTAGAGCCGAGGTAGCGCAGAAACAGCTCGCCGCCCGTTCCGCTGCGCTGACCGTCGCGCAGCTCGCCGAGACGCTTGTGCAGATCGTCGGTGAGCGCCTGGGTGTAGTAGGCCAGGCCGACCGGCGCCGAGAGATACGCGGGCACCTGCGGCGCGAGCGCCGGGCGGGCGGCGCGCGATGCGGTGCTGCCCGCCTGCGGCTGGCACAGCGAGCCATCTTCGCACACATAGCGGTTAGCGAGCCGGTAATCCCAGCCCGCCCCACCGTTCGCAGGCGCGAAAGCGTAAAGCCCGTACTGCCAGGGCCCGGCGGCCAGATAGCCGCCCTGCAGCGCGAAGCTGTCGGCGCTGGCGCTGCCGGAAACCTGCGCCAGCGAAACCCCTTCGCGGCCATCTATCGCCCCGTCGCCGTTGGCGTCGCTCTGCGTCGCGGCGCTGCCGGCGAGAATACGATCGTCAATCAGCGTGGTGCCGGTGACGTCGCCGTTTACCCGCAGCGCGTCGCTCTGGCCGCCTGCGCCGTTAAGCCGCGTCGCCAGCCTCAGCGTGCCGCCGAGCGACGCCAGCGTGCCGTCGAGGGTCAGCAGATTGCTGGCCGCGCCGCCGTTGCTCAGATCCAGCGTGCCGGCATTGTTTACCACCAGCGAGTCGTCGGTGGCGCCCGCCAGCAGCGGGTTGACGCCATTGCCGGCAAACAGCGTGGAGTCGCGGTCGATATTAATGGTGCTGTGCGCCAGCTTCAGGTTATCGGTGAGCGTCCACTGCGTATGGATAAAGTTGATCGTGCTCCAGCCCGCGCCGAGGTTGACCCCTCTGCTGAGATCGTCGCGGCTAAAGGAGCCGCCGCCAGCCTCGATGTTGCTGAAGCTGAGCGTGCTGCCGACGCCGCCCGCGGTGGTGATATGGCGGGTATTCGCCAGGCTGACGTTCTCAATCAGCGCCTGGTTGTTTTCACCGCTGCCCATCGTCAGGCTGCCGTTCAGGGTGCCGCCGGTGACGGCAAGCGTATCGCTGCCGTTGCCGGTATTGACCTCGCCGGTTACGCTGCCGCCGATAAAGGCGAGCTGGTCATTGGTCGCGCCGCCCGCCACGATCGGTGTCTCCGGGTATTCCGCGCTGATATCGCCCTGGTTGATAAACACCGTCTGGCCGCCGCGCAGATCGATCACCGGCGCGACGCGACTGTAGGAGACGATGGTGCCGCGGTTTATCACCTCGCTGGCGCTGCGGGTGACAATCGCCGATCCGCCCGCTTCGCTGCCCACGGCGATAAAGCCGTCGGCGAAGACGCGGCCGGTGGTACTGGCGCGAATGCCGTCACCGCTGCCGTTAACGATAATGGCGTAGCCTGGCGGCACCACCAGATCGTTAGCGGTGGCGGAGCCATCCTCGTTCTGAAACAGATAGCCGACGCCGCTGCCCTGCACGTCAATCGTCGCCTTGCCGCCGTAGTCGAACGACGTGGCGGAGCGGATGCCCGCGCCGTCAGTGGGAATAAGGTAGGCGTTATCCAGCGCAATATTCGCGGTTTCGGCGCGGTTGTTGATGGCGCTGCCGCCGCCTTCGGCGCTGAGGATAATTTCGCTCGCCTGCAATCCCGCCGCGCCGCGATCCAGCAATACCGCGTCCGCCCCCCCTTTGACCCAGATACCGCTGCGGAACAGCTGGTCGCCCTCAATGTTGAGCGTCGCCTTTTCTCCCACGCGCGCGCCGGCAATGCCGCCGTCTACCTGCACCGTGCCGTTGAAGGGCTGATAGAGGCCCGCTCCTTCGCTGGCGTCAACCCCAATGCCAGACGCGACATGGATCCAGAGGTTATTGATCAGGCGGCCGCCATCCAGCAGCCGCGCACCGGTGCTGTTCTCGCCGTCGAGGATAATGGTGCCGTTGTTCATCACCGTCGCGCCGCCGGACGCCTGCAGCGCGGTAACGTTTTTGCCGCTGCCGATGATGTTGCGGTTGCTGAACACCGCGCCGTCGCCGTTTTCGCTGATTGCGCCGATGGTCTCGTCGCCGTTCAGCCACACGTCGCCCAGATCGCCATAGGCGCCGCCGGAAGCGCGCAGCGCCACCGACCCCTTGCCGTTAACGAAGTAGGTTTCATTGTCATAGAGCGTCGCGCTGCCGGACATTTTCACCCCGGTGGTGTTGGCGCCGCTCAGGGTGATCTCGCCTTGCCGCTGCAGCGACAGGATCGCGCCGTCGCCCAGCTGATAGAGCGTTGAGCCGTCGGTAGAGACATCCTGATTACTGCCGTACGCGTAGATAGTGCCGCCGCCCTCCACCACCCGGTAAGCGGTCTGGTTGGGATCGTGAAACACCACCCTGCTCTGCTGGCCGAGCACCAGCGCGCCGCCGTAGAGCGCTTCGCCCGCCAGCACGTTGCCGCCATAGAGGTTGATAACGCCGTCTTGCTCGATGCGCGCCGCGTCGCCCGTGGCGTATAAGCCGGTAGTGGGGAAAAAGCCGTCCGCGCTGCCTGCCGTCACGTTCAGCGTGCCGCTGCTGGTGATGGTGCTGCTTTTCGGGTCGGCAAAGGCGTAGCCCGCTGCGAACAGCGCGACCGCGCCGTCGCTGACGCTGATATTACCGCTGCTGGAGGCCTGACCGCCGACCAGCGCCTGAATGCCGTAGCTCTGCTCGCCGCGCAGGTTGATATCGCCAGTATTGGTCAGCGTGCCGCCGTACTGGGCGATTAAACCGATCTGCTGATTGCTCTGGCCATTGATATTGGCATGGTTAACCAGCGTCGAGGCGAAAGGCCGATCGAAGCTGTTGGTGATGTAGCGCGTCAGGTTGTAGTAGTTGCCGTCGACCACCGCCGCCGTCGCGCCGCCGACGTTGAGGTTAAGCTGCGTCGCCGCGTCAATGGTGCCCTGCGCGCCGCCCTCGATGCGCAGCCCGGTGGAGGTGTTGCCGATGTTGAAGGTCGCGCCGTGGGTGTTAACCACCGAGCCTTCGCCCACCGCTTCGATGCCGGTGGAGAAAGCCGCGCCCGGCGAGATGGTCAGGCCCGCGCCGTCAA
>OJWA01000030.1_pt1 | contig 80514 bp, 109 predicted proteins | sample 1600391 | NCBI WGS metagenome assembly OJWA01 (sample SAMN04436625, study PRJEB24849) | human gut metagenome | biome: human gut; feature: NICU; material: stool | host: Homo sapiens | place: USA: Saint Louis, MO | collected 2009-12-23 | reverse complement strand
CTCTTTAAGCCATCTTAAATGACTCTGAGGTGTCTGTTAAACCCGTGGCGATTCAGCTTGTCTTGGATAGTGAGTTTGTATCTAGAGTTTCAATAACTAGATGTGCTGAAAAATATAAAGATTTGGCTGCAACTTTTTCTTCTACTAACCAAGTGGTTATTCAATCTCTGGCACATATAGCGGCAGTCACCCCGGCTCAACTTCCTAATCTTGGGAGAGTTTCTGCTTATCAACGTTTGGTTAATTCATAAATTAAATATGACTGTGTTGTCTTTTATTTACACAGGGCATTACATTATATTAGTGAATGTAGTTGGTTTTTAAAGATATATAATTATGGCGTATGTATGTGCAGAGACGTTAGTCTCTAAGGCCGCTAAAGATAATGATGAGTTCGCATTGAACCTACCGCTCATCACTCAATTGGCATGGAAAGAGCCAGCATCATAATGATAAAAGGGCGTCCCTTGAGGATGCCCTTAGTTTTGCCATTGATAGGATTTAAAGATAGGTAAATGAATTAATGGGAGTATGACCAATCAGTACACAGATTCTTCTTCTTTATGATTACCATATGTGGCTATGAAAGATTATCCTGCTGTTAGCCCGCTGGCTTGAAGCCGATGGCTGACCTTGATGAAAATCCTACAGAAATTTCTGAGAGGGTACGTAATAGAAGAACCTTACCCAAAAGACCCCCATAGGCTTCTCAGCGAGGAACAAAGCGTGGTCCGTTCGAATGTGCGTTAGGTCTGGTCATTGGTAACGCAGGGGAGCCCTTCAGGTGACACAAGAACGCCACAGAGTGATACAACCAGTGACACAAATGCTTGACTCCTGACCTACCCGCAGGCCAGACTACAAGCCACTTCAGGCAATCCTCCCGCCGCTCCGTTCTTCTGAGACGTCTTGACATGAAGGACTCCGTTGACAAATTTGCGTATCCCCTAAAGTGGACAGGGCGTGATCGTTATTCTAACTGAAGCAGAGCCTGTGATACGACTCACATTGTGAATGTGATGTTAATTTTTTTGTTGCGCTGCGTTTTCCTGGGTGAAGGGCTTATCGAAACGCGACTCTTTTAAGGCCTCTTTTACTCGCTTCAGGTTTTCCCGAAACGCGGCACCGCGCGCGAGAATAAATCCGGTTGCCAGCACGTCGATAACGGTGAGTTGCGTCAGGCGGGAAACCATTGGCAGATAGACATCGGTATCTTCCGGGACATCAAGCGTGAGCGCCAGCGTGGCGACCTCTGCCAGCGGCGAAGCGGGAGAGGTGACGGCTATCACGGTGGAACCGTTTACACTAGCGAGGCGAGCCAGTTCTACCATATTTTTCGTGCGGCCAGTATGCGAAATCAAAACAAAAACGTCCCCGGCGCGACTATTTATACAACTCATGCGCTGGATCACAATATCCTCTGACCAGACCACCGGCAGATCAAAGCGCAGAAACTTAATAAAGGCGTCGTGCGCCACCACCGCCGAGGCGCCGAGGCCAAAGAACGCCACTTTCTGCGCCTGCGACAGCGCCGTTACCGCCTGCTGCACCACCGCAAGGTCGAGCTGGTCGCGCACCTGCTGCAGCCCCGCCAGCGCCGAGTCGAAAATCTTATGGCTGTAGCCGCGGGTGTCGTCATCGTCATTAACGTCGCGGCTGACCCAGCTTGCTCCTTTCGCCAGGCTCTGCGCCAGCTGCAGTTTAAAGTCCGGGAAGCCGCGCGTGCCGAGCCGATGGCAAAAGCGGTTAACGGTGGGTTCGCTCACCTCGGCGGCGCGCGCCAGCCGGGCGATGCTGGAGTGGATCGCCTCCTGCGGGGCGGCGAGGATGCGCGCGGCGACCTTGCGTTCCGATTTACTGAGGGTGGCCAGCTGCGCCTCGATTTGTTCCAGAGTATTCATAACCTGATGACCGTTATCGCTTTTATCGATGCCAGCAATGGCTGGCAGAGAGGGGATAAAAGCGTGAATATACCCTGTTCGCCTTGACTGCGCGCAAGTACGGATAAGTTGGCGCGGGAAATTTTTGTCATAATTTGACCCGGATTCGATTTTGTTGCCCATGGGCCGCAAGGCTACAGTGGGTTAAAGCGCACGCACTATCACATCGGCACACCTTATTCCGTTCAGAGTGAACTCTGCGGACCAGCACAGAGTCGGTTTACCTGACTCCCTGAAATAAGTACATTGTGCTGAAAGAAAATTACAACATGGACCCGGTGGATGAGGATGCAAACGCCAACGGGATCATCCTGCAACGAGGAGAGGAAAATGGCGGTAACACAAACAGCCCAGGCATGCGATCTGGTGATTTTCGGTGCCAAAGGCGATCTTGCACGCCGGAAACTGTTGCCTTCACTGTATCAGCTGGAAAAAGCGGGACAGATCCACGAGGAAACCCGCATCATCGGCGTGGGACGCGCCGACTGGGACAAAGCAGCTTATACCAAAGTGGTGCGTGAAGCGCTGGAAACCTTTATGAAGGAGAAGATCGACGAAGCGCTGTGGGACAAACTCAGCAGCCGCCTCGACTTCTGCAACCTCGACGTCAACGACACTACCCATTTCCCTAAACTGGGCAAGATGCTCGATCAGGCAAAGCGCACCACCATCAACTATTTCGCCATGCCGCCAAGCACCTTCGGTGCCATCTGTAAAGGCCTGGGCGCGGCGAAGCTGAACGCTAAACCGGCGCGTGTGGTAATGGAGAAGCCGCTCGGCACCTCGCTGGAGACCTCCAAAGAGATCAACGACGCGGTCGGCGAGTTCTTCGACGAAAGCCAGGTGTTCCGTATCGACCACTACCTCGGCAAAGAGACGGTGCTCAACCTGCTGGCGCTGCGCTTCGCTAACTCTATTTTCGTTAATAACTGGGACAACCGCACCATCGATCACGTGCAGATCACCGTGGCCGAAGAGGTTGGCATTGAAGGTCGCTGGGGCTATTTCGACCAGGCGGGCCAGATGCGCGATATGATCCAGAACCACCTGCTGCAGGTGCTGACCATGATCGCCATGGCACCGCCGTCTGACCTCAGCGCCGACGCCATTCGCGACGAGAAGGTCAAAGTGCTGCGCTCGCTGCGCCGTATCGATCAGACCAACGTGCGCGAAAAAACGGTGCGCGGCCAGTACACCGCGGGCTTCGTGCAGGGGAAAAAAGTGCCGGGCTATCTGGAAGAAGAGGGTGCCAATAAATCCAGCTCGACGGAAACCTTCGTCGCCATTCGCGTCGATATCGACAACTGGCGCTGGGCGGGCGTGCCGTTCTACCTGCGTACCGGCAAGCGTCTGCCGACCAAATGCTCTGAAGTGGTGGTTTACTTCAAGAACCCGGAGATGAACCTGTTCAAAGACTCCTACTCTGAACTGCCGCAGAACAAGCTCACCATTCGTCTGCAGCCGGACGAGGGCGTGGATATTGAGATCCTGAACAAAGTGCCGGGGCTGGATCACAAGCATAAGCTGCAGACCACCAAGCTCGATCTGAGCTACTCCGAAACCTTCAACCAGTCGCACCTGGCCGACGCCTATGAGCGTCTGCTGCTGGAGAGCATGCGCGGCATTCAGGCGCTGTTCGTGCGCCGCGATGAAGTGGAAGCGGCCTGGACCTACGTCGACTCTATTATCGACGCCTGGGCTGCCGACGGCGACTCCTCCAAGCCTTATCAGGCGGGGACCTGGGGGCCGGTGGCCTCCGTCGCGATGATTACGCGAGATGGCCGTTCCTGGAACGAGTTCGAATAATCCTGAAAATAGCCCGCCCTGTGCGGGCTTTTTTGTGCCTTGCCGCAGGAAACTGAACCGCAGTTTCAAAAATAGCGCCGGGCGGATAGACGATGCGGAAGGCGATCCTGTATGGTAGTGGCGCATTGATGGCGCGCCGCGCGGCTGACGCCGGTATGGATAAGCAAGGGGAACTGATGAAGAACTGGAAGACAAGTGCGGAAAAGATTCTGACCACTGGCCCTGTAGTGCCGGTGATCGTGGTGAACAAGCTGGAACATGCGGTGCCGATGGCGAAAGCGCTGGTGGCTGGCGGCGTTCGCGTGCTGGAAGTCACGCTGCGTACGCCGGTGGCGATGGAAGCGCTGCGCCTGATGATTAAAGAGGTGCCGGACGCCATTGTCGGCGCAGGCACGGTGATCAACACCCAGCAGCTGCAGGAAGTCACCGAAGCGGGCGCGCAGTTCGTTATCAGCCCGGGCATTACCGAGCCGCTGCTGAAGGCGGCGGTGGACGGACCGGTGCCGCTTATTCCCGGCATCAGCACCGTTTCCGAGCTGATGACCGGCATGGATTACGGCCTGCGCGAGTTTAAGTTCTTTCCCGCGGAAGCGAACGGCGGCGTCAAGGCGCTGCAGGCGATCGGCGGCCCCTTCCCGCAGGTGCGCTTCTGCCCGACCGGCGGCATTTCGCCCGCCAACTATCGCGACTATCTGGCGCTGAAAAGCGTGCTCTGCATTGGCGGCTCCTGGCTGGTGCCGAACGACGCGCTGGAGTCGGGCGACTGGGATCGCATTACGCGTCTGGCGCGTGAAGCGGTGGAAGGCGCGAAATAAGCCTCAGCGGTGAGCAGGGCGCTCACCGCATTATGATTTCCCGCGGCTTTATTACCCTTCGACCGTTACCGCCGCCGCGCTGGCGATAGCCCGCGCAACAGCGTCATCGACGTTTTCGCCGCAGGCCAGCGCGACGCCAAGGCGGCGCGAACCGGCGATTTCAGGCTTGCCAAACAGGCGCAGCTGCAGGCCCGCGCCCAGCGCCGCCTCAACGTTGACGAACCGCACATTCTGGCTGTGCAGCTGCGGCAGAATAACGGCCGACGCTGACGGGCCATACTGGCGCACGCCGCCGATCGGCAGGCCGAGAAAAGCGCGTACGTGCAGGGCGAACTCAGAGAGATCCTGCGAAATCAGAGTCACCATGCCGGTGTCGTGCGGACGCGGCGATACTTCGCTAAAGATCACCTCATCGCCGCAGACAAACAGCTCGACGCCAAACAGGCCGTAGCCGCCCAGCGCTTTCACCACCTCGCCGGCGATCGCCTGCGCGCGCTGCAGTGCAATGTCGCTCATCTGCTGCGGCTGCCAGGACTCGCGGTAGTCGCCATCTTCCTGGCGATGGCCAATCGGCGCGCAGAAGTGAAGGCCGTCGACCGCGCTCACGGTGAGCAGCGTAATCTCAAAATCGAATTTAACCACGCCTTCGACAATCACGCGGCCGGCACCGGCGCGTCCGCCCTGCTGGGCATATTCCCAGGCGCTGTCGAGCTGGCTCGCTTCACGGATAAAGCTCTGGCCTTTGCCTGATGAACTCATCACCGGCTTAACGATGCAGGGGAAGCCGATCTCCGCCGCGGCCGCTTCGAAGCTCGCCTTGCTGTCGGCGAAACGGTAGCTGGAGGTCGGTAACGACAGCTCTTCCGCCGCCAGACGGCGAATGCCTTCGCGGTTCATGGTCAGGCGCGCGGCACGCGCGGTCGGCACTATGCGCTGGCCCTGCTGCTCAAGCTCAATCAGCTTATCCGTGGCGATCGCTTCGATTTCCGGCACCACATAATCGGGCTTTTCCTGCGCAATCAGCGCGGCCAGCGCCTCGCCGTCAAGCATGTTAATTACGTGGCTGCGGTGCGCCACATGCATCGCGGGCGCGTCGGCGTAGCGGTCTACCGCAATCACTTCCACACCCAGTCGCTGGCACTCCAGCGCCACTTCTTTACCCAGCTCACCCGAGCCTAACAGCATGACACGCGTCGCAGCCGGACGCAGCGCAGTTCCAAGAGTCGTCATAATTTCACCTGTGAGTCAAAACGCGCGCGCAGTATAAACGAAAACGTTTGCGTTCTCATCCCTCGCTGCTTTGCCTCTCTTTTCTCACCTTGACGTTAACTGACGCCCGGTAAGGCAGAGTAGAGGCCTTATCGCAAAAAAAGGAGTAAGCCATGAACAACCTGTTGCAGCAGCTTCAGTCGCTTTTGACAAAAAAAGGTCACAGCGGCGGCAACGGAGGTTTACAGGATATGCTGGCACCCGGCGCGCTGGGTGGCCTGGCAGGTTTGCTTATCGCCAGTAAAAAGTCGCGCAAACTGCTAACCGAGTATGGTGGCAAGGCGCTGATTATCGGCGGCAGTGCGGCGGCCGGTGCGGTGCTGTGGAACAAATATAAACAGCGCGTGCGCGACACGCATCAGGCCGATGCTGGCTTCGGTGAGCTGCAAACCCCTGCGGATCAGCGTGCCGAGCGGCTGGTGACGGCGCTGGTTTTCGCCGCAAAAAGCGATGGCCATATCGACGATCGCGAGCGCGCCGCCATCGAGCGCAGCATCCATGAGTCGGGCTACGGAGAGGAGGCGGAAGCGCTGATCCAGAAGGCGATCAATCGACCGCTCGATCCCGCCTGGCTGGCTGCCGACGTGAAAAACGAGGATGAAGCGCTGGAACTCTACTTCCTGAGCTGCGCAGCAATCGACGTCGATCACTTTATGGAGCGCAGCTACCTTACCGCCCTCGGCGACGCGCTCAAGATCCCCCAGGACGTGCGTGACGGCATTGAAAACGACCTGCGCGAGCAAAAAGCGCGCATCCCAGCCGATTAAGCCCACCGCGGCCGCGCCGCGCGGCCGCAATAACAAGGCGTTACCGACAAAAATTTGGCTTCCCCGCCACCTGATGCCACCCTTAAAGGATATTAATAACAGGGAGACGGAGCATGCAGGCCCCCATTGCGAAAAAAATTCCTTATGAAATGCGCCTCCACGGCGAAACGCGCGTGGATGATTACTACTGGCTGCGCGACGACAAGCGCGAAAATGAAGAGGTGCTGGACTATCTGCGCGCCGAAAATAACTACGGCAAGCAGATCATGGCGACTCAGCAGCCGCTGCAGAACCGGATTTTAAAAGAGATTGTCGATCGTCTGCCGCCGCAGGATCATTCCGTTCCCTACGTGCATAACGGCTATCGCTATCAGAGCCGCTATGAGAGCGGCAACGAGTATGCCGCCTACTATCGCCAGCCCGCCGGGCATGCCGTGACCGATGAGTGGACGCTGTTGCTGGATGCTAACCAGCGCGCCTCGCACAGCGAGTTCTACACTATGGGCTCGCTTAATATCAGCCCTGACAACAGGGTTATGGCGCTGGCGGAAGACTTTCTCTCCCGGCGTCAGTACGGCATCCGCTTTCGCTGCCTGGAGAAGGGGAGCTGGTATCCAGAAGTGCTGAATAACACCTCCTCCAGCTTCGCCTGGGCGAACGATTCACGCACGCTCTACTACGTGCGCAAGCATGAGCAAACGCTACTGCCTTATCAGGTGTGGCGCCATGAGCTCGGCACGCCGCAGAGCGCCGACCAGCTGGTGTATGAAGAGCAGGATGATACCTACCACCTCAGCGTGCACAAAACCACCTCCGAGCACTTTATTCTGATTGCGCTGTTCAGCACCAACAGCAGCGAGATCCAGCTGATCGACGCGGGTTTCCCCGACGCGGTGCCGCAGGTCTTCCTGCCGCGGCGCAAAGATCATGAATACAGCCTGGATCACTACCAGCATCAGTTCTATGTCCGCTCTAACCGGGAAGGGAAAAACTTCGGCCTGTACCGCACGCGCTGGCTGGAGGAGTCGCGCTGGGAAACCCTGATTAAGCCGCGCGACCATGTGGTGATGGAGGACTTCCAGCTGTTTCGCGACTGGCTGGTGGTGGAGGAGCGTCAGCGCGGTCTCACCAGCCTGCGCCAGATCCACTGGGAAACCGGGGAGGTGACCGGCATCGCCTTTGACGATCCCACCTATGTTACCTGGCTGGCGTTCAATCCGTCGCCGGAAACCAGCAAGCTGCGCTACGGCTATGGCTCAATGACCACGCCGACCACGCTGTTCGAGCTTGATATGGACACCGGCGAGCGGCGAATCCTCAAGCAGAGCGCGGTGGGCAATTTCGACCCCGACAACTACAAAAGCGAACACCACTGGATCACCGCGCGCGACGGCACGGAAGTACCGGTGTCGCTGGTCTATCACCGCAAATATTATCAGCCGGGTAAAAACCCGCTGCTGGTCTACGGCTACGGCGCCTACGGCAGCAATATGGAGGCGGATTTCAGCGTCAGCCGGCTCAGCCTGCTCGATCGCGGTTTTGTCTACGCGCTGATCAACGTGCGCGGCGGCGGCGAACTGGGGCAGAGCTGGTATGACGGCGGCCGCCTGTTCAACAAAATGAACAGCTTTACCGACTTTATCGACGTGACCCAGGGGCTGGTGAAAAAAGGATTCGGCCAGCCTGGGCAGCTCTACGCCATGGGCGGCAGCGCAGGCGGCCTGCTGATGGGCGGGGTGATTAATATGGCGCCGTCGCTGTTCCACGGCGTGGTGGCGCAGGTGCCTTTTGTTGACGTGGTCACCACCATGCTGGATGAGTCGATCCCGCTAACCACCGGCGAGTATGACGAATGGGGCAACCCCAACGACGCCGACTATTACGGCTATATGCGTCAGTACAGCCCCTACGATAACGTCGAGGCGAAGGTGTATCCGCATATGCTGGTGACAACCGGGCTGCATGATTCTCAGGTGCAGTACTGGGAGCCGGCGAAGTGGGTGGCGAAACTGCGCGCGCTAAAGACCGACAACCATCTGCTGATGCTCTGCACGGATATGGATGCCGGTCACGGCGGCAAATCGGGGCGCTACAAATCCTATGAGGGCATCGCGCTGGAGCTGACGTTTCTGATCGCGCTGGCGCAGGGCAGCCTGCCGCCGCAGCGCGATTACTGATCGTCGCTCACGTATTTGCGCAGCGCCTGCCGCAGCGGCGGGCGCAGATCGCGCACGTTTTCCAGTACCCAGCGCAGATAGCGCGGATCTTTGCGCGCGATAGCGGCAACGCTCTGGCCGCGGTATTTACCAAAGGGCAGCACGTCGCCTGCCACGCTGGCGGGCTGGCAGTGCTGCGCCATCTGGCCCGCATCCCAGCCAGAAATCTCCATAATGCGGATCAGCAGGGCGGCGGTGACGTAGCAGTCGTACAGCGCGCGGTGGGCGTGCAGATCGGCGGGCGGCGTGACCTCCAGCTTAAGGCTGTGGCGCAGCGCCTGGTTGCCGTACTTTATGCCTGGCCACAGCTTGCGCGCCAGCGTCATGGTGCAGATCCAGTCGCCGTGCATCTCCGGCAGCATACGGCGATCGAAGCTGGCGTTATGGGCGACATAGAAAGGGCTGCCGTGATAGCGGCCAATCGCCTCTTCAATCGTGGGTTTGCCTACCACCATCGCTTCGGTGATGCGGTGTACCGCCATCGCCTGGCGGCTGATGGGGCGGTCCGGCAGGATCAGATCGCTCATTGGATTGACGATTTGTCCGTCGATAACGTCGACCGACGCCACTTCCACTACGCCGCCCTGAAGCCCGCAGGTTTCGGTATCAATTACGCGTAACATGATTTACTTCAGCTTGGGTTCGTAGGGCAGGCGCGAGAAGTTCAGCGACGCCTGGCGATAGTGCATCAGGCGCTGGCGAAACCAGTCGCGCAGCGCCGCTGGCTGCTCAGATTCAACCATTTCAGCCACCACCGGCATATTGTAGCGCTCTTTGAACGCCACGCCCGCTGCGGCCAGTTCAACGTTGATTTTATCTTTCTCTTCCTGAGAAAGCAGGGCGAGGTTTTGACTCATGGGTATCTCCTGAAGACAGGGGGCAAAAATAATGCTTATCCCGGCCTGAATCAAGGGCAAAGGATAGCATTGCTGGCCCTCGACACCTGAAAAGCCAGCGCGTATCCTTGCCCGGGTTTGACGCTAATGCGATGGCTAAAAGGATGATCCTATGTACAAAAGAACGATCTTGTCAGGCGTTGCCCTCTCGCTGTTGTTAGTGAGCCAGGGGGTGCTGGCGCATGCTCACCTTAAATCATCCCAGCCGGCCGCCGATGCCGCGCTTACCGCCTCGCCGCAGGCGCTGACGCTGAGTTTTAGCGAAGATGTGGAGCCCGCTTTCAGCGGCGTGACGCTGCTTGACGCCAGTCAAAAACCTGTTGCCAGCGAGAAGGCGCAGCAGGATGCGCAGCAGCACAGCCGCCTGATTGTGCCGCTGAAGACACCGCTGGCGGCGGGCGACTATCAGGTTAACTGGCATGTGCTGTCGGTTGACGGCCATAAAACTCAGGGCAGCTACCGCTTTAGCGTGAAGTAACGCGTGTCCTCGCTGTGGATCCTGCTGCGCGCGCTCCATTTCGCCGCCGTTATGCTGCTGGCGGGCAGCGCCTTTTATACGGCGCTGTTGGCCCCAGGACGCTACCGCCGCGCGCTGGGGCGGCGTCTTGGTGCGATGATGCGCGGTTGCGTCTGGCTGGCGCTGGTCAGCGCATTGCTGATGCTGGCGACCCAGCTGACGCTGATGAGCGGCGACTGGCGCAACCTTGCCGACGCTGAGATCTGGCGCGCCGTGCTGAGCACCCGTTTCGGTGCGGTGTGGCAGTGGGAGATCGGTCTGGCCGGCTTTACGCTGCTGGCGAGCCTGCTGAGAGATGAACGACAGCAGCAGGCGTGGCTGATCGGCGCCTTGCTGCAGCTGGCCTGTATGGCACTGACCGGCCATGCGGCGATGCGCGAAGGACTTGCGGGCGCGCTGCAGCAGGCTAATCATGCGCTGCATCTTATCGGCGCGGCCTTCTGGGCGGGCGGTTTGTTACCGCTGCTGATCCTGATGCGCGAGGCGCGGCAGATCGACCGCCGCAGCGACGCTATCCGCGCTATGATGCGCTTTTCGCGCTATGGACACCTGGCCGTGGCGGTAACGTTATGCACCGGCGTGGTGAATGGGCTGCTGATCGCAGGCTGGCCAGGCGAGTGGAACGGCAGCCTCTACAGTGAGCTGTTAGTGGTCAAGGCGGTGCTGGTGGCGCTTATGGTCGCTATCGCGCTGTTCAATCGTTACGTGCTGGTGCCGCGCTTTCGCCTGGCGGGCAAGGGCGCGCAACAAAATTTTATCCGTATGACGCAGCTTGAACTGCTGCTGGCATGCGCAGTGGTTGGTCTGGTCAGCGTCTTCGCCACGCTGTCGCCAGCCTGAGTATGACCCGTCTGGAATGAGTAAAAAGGTAGGCTATTTTGCTGAAGAAAGTGATCCCTGCAATGCTGTTGTTATCCCTCTGTGGCCAGGCGCTGGCGTCAGAAATTATTACCGTCAGCCGTTTCGAAATCGGTAAGGCGGCATGGCCCTTTAGCCGTGAAGAGGTGATGCTGAGCTGTGAGAAAGATGGTTCGCTGTTCGCTATTAACCCCAGCACGCTGATGCAGTATCCGCTTAACGATAAAGCGGAAGCGCGCGTAAAAGCGGGGCAGGTGAAGGCGCAGCCGATCTCTGTGATTCAGGCGGAAGATAAAGCGCACCCGGGCCAGATGATGAGCCTGCAGCCGATTATCGAGCGTACCCAGGCGCTGTGCGATAAATAATCCTGTCCAGGCGCGAGCCGTTTTCGCGCCTTATTTTGCTGATTCTGCCGTCAGGATCACAATCTGATCCTGCGGATCTCCTCTGCCCGGCCGTTCGCTGGCATTTCCCCAGACGTGGACTAACCTTAAGTTGCAAGGCGTCATCGCCTGCATTAATGCCAACTTTTAGCGCACGGCTCTCAAAGAGCCATTTCCCTGGACCGAATACAGGAATCGTGTTCGGTCTTTTTTTATTTATTAATTTTTAACGTTGCCTGAAATAACAGCCGTTACCGTATGCTGTGAATTTCACTCGCGCCTTTCTGGTTATCTCTCTGCACGCTCGAGGTTGTGCTTCTTTAAACGCCCTGATGACGCTCGCTGCGTTATTTTAAGAAGCAAAATTTATTTCACCTGCGTCAACATTATGCTGCCGCTTTTTGTGAAACGCAGCCTCGCTCAACCGAACGCGCTATCCGCACTGACTCACGGCGATAAGGCGGCAGTAGCAGGCTGCGTCTGGCACTAAACCGTTAAAAATCCAGTATGAGAACAGTCTTCGATCCGTTAAAAAAAGTAAACGTAAGTAACATTTTAACTTTTTGTGCTCGCCTGAATCTGTTAATCTGACGGGGTTAAAAAAACGCCTTCAGGTCGCTAGTGCAATGATATATGACTGCTTTTTATACTATGACGAAGATATGCTTCTGGAGCTACGCCTCAACACCCTTTACCAGCACGTTGATAAATTCGTCATTGTCGAATCGCTTTATACCTTTACCGGCAAGCGCCGGGAAAAACTAAAGTTTGATATCGAAAAGTTCGCCCCTTTTCGCGATAAAATCATTTATGTGGTTAACGACGCCGTTCCAAAAATCTATGCGCATAGCTTTTATTCCAACAGTTCGCTGGTGAAGGCTGGCGAATCCGACGCCTGGGAAAATGAAACTATCGCGCGCAATGCCATTATGCGGGGATTAACCAACGCTCGGGACAGCGATATTATTATCGTGTCGGATGTTGACGAAATTCCGCGCCCTGAAGCGCTGCGGAAGTTTAGCTCCGCCTGTTTATGCACCACGCTTTACCAGAATTTCTATAATTTCAAGTTCAACCTTCAGGTATTGAACGAGGATGGATCACCGCGGCTGTGCAGGCTGCCTAAAATGACCACCTATAAACACCTGAAAGGCTTCTTTCGAGGCCAGCCTGAACTGCTACGCAACGTGAAGCGTAAAGGCACGCCCATTCGGGATTGCTGGTGGCGCTGGAAATGGCTAAAACTGCGTACGCGAACCGTTAAGGATGCAGGCTGGCATTTTTCATGGGTCATGGACGATGCGCGTATTAGCGAAAAGATGGCGACTATTTCGCATACCGAACATAATTTGCCGGAGTTTAACAATCCCGATCATATCCGGCGCTGCGTTGAGCAGAATGTCGACATCTGGAATCGACCTCGTAAGATGGTGATCCGCCCTATGACCGACGAATATATGCCTGAATGGCTGGTCAGGAATCAACATCGTTTTGCCGACTACATTAAATCCGTTTAATCGCGCGCTGCTCTGGCGGCTCGATTTGCTCTGCGCCAGTCTCAGGCTCGCGGCCTGATAAGCGAAGGCGCTAAAAGAGAACGCCGGCGCTTCGCCTGCTGTCAGGTGTAGGGTAATAGAATCCTTCTCTTTTAACCTTATTGTTATTAATACTACTGCCCCGGCGTTAAATATCGCCGGGCGAAGCGGCAATAATATTTTGGTTTTCTAACTGACTAATATCTCTACAGGCGCCGCTTTTCTGCCGCTTATATTTGCCGCCGAAATTTACGGGCGCGCTTTCATTTTTCGTTAACCTCTTCCAGGCTTGTCTGGCTTATTCTTTTCAACAAGCCAGGAGATAACTATGTTTCACCATTCTTCAAAGCTTCAATACCCTGTTCGCGTCGACAAGCCAGATCCGGAATTTGCCATGCTGCTGCAGCAGGCGATTGGCGGCGTAGAAGGGGAGATCCGTGTGGCGATGCAGTACTTCTTCCAGGCGATGGGCGCGCGCGGCGATGCGCGTATCCGTGATTTGCTGATCTCTACGGCAACCGAAGAGCTGGCGCATATCGAAATGCTGGCGCATGCCGTTGCGCTCAATCTGGAAGGCGCGCCGCTCTCCTATCAGGAAGCCTCGGCGAAAGATCCGGTGGTCAATGCGGTACTGGGCGGCATGAACCCGCGCCACATTCTTTCATCAGGCCTGGCGGCGCTGCCGGTCAACGCCAACGGCGTGCCTTTCGATATGAGCCATATCTACGCCTCAGGCAACGTGGCGGCCGATATGATCTCCAACGTCGCCGCAGAGGCCACCGGGCGCGTACTGGCGACCCGTCTCTATAATCTCACCGAAGATACCGGCATGAAGGATTTCCTCTCATTCCTGATCGCCCGCGACACCATGCATCAGCAGCAGTGGCTGGCGGTTATTGAGGAGATGGGCGGTCTGAGCGCGTCGCTGCCAATCCCGAACAGCTTCCCGCAAAGCGAAGAGGCCAGCGAGCACTCTTACTACGTGCTTAACACCTCGCTGGATAAGCCGCTACCGAAAGGACGCTGGTGTGAAGGCCCCTCCTTTGACGGCAAAGGGCAGTTTACGGCGAAAGAGGAACCTGAGCTGCTGGGTGATGAGCCGCAGCTGGGCTATGCCCGTCCCGGCTCGGGCGCGCAAAGCGAGCAGGAGCTATCTGGCACCGTACCGCCAGCGCTAAAACCCTGATTGCAACCTGTCCAGGGAGGGACGTGTACCCTACATAGCATCCGACGCGTTTCACGTATCCTCTGATGCTTGTCAGAAAATGAACTATCGCATCAGCGGCAGCAACCGCTCTGGTACCAGTCTAAATCAGGGCGCCAGAAATATTTTTTTTCGGCGTGAGGCAAACCAGCAAAATCGGGCGGCGTCGGCGGCCTAAAAATGAAAAACCCCGGCCTGGGCCGGGGTCAACTGAATCACTCATTCAGTATCCAGAACCTGCTGCAGCCAGACCAGTTCGTCATCGAAACCAGACTCGCGTAACAGCTGGAAATAGGATTGCTGAATCTCTGTTGAAACTGACGCCAACAGCATGCCCAGCATTCCTTTGGTTTTACAGATTTCTAGTGCTGCGTTTTCGAGAGAATCAAGGTTAAAACTTACGTTATCAAGCGTTTCAGCGACCATTCTTATTCTCCTGACCGGAGGTAATCAGCCATCCCTCCTTTGCTGTGTGTATCTGCTCCACATCGTGGACGGGCTGAGATCCCACACTAGCGCAGTTTCGTCTGTCGGAAACATCCTGATATCTGAACAGTAATCGCCATTCGCTGGCGCTTTTAGCGATAAAATGTACGGAAAATCTGAGTAGATGTCAGAAAGCATCGCGTCTGGGCGGTCAGCCGACAAACAGCAGATGCACGAGGCGCGCCAGCGATTCCAGCAGCAGCAGGCTGCCGATAAAAATAAGCACTAACACGCTGATAAATTGTTTCCGACTATTCATCACGCCTCCCTGAAGATGTAACCGGCTATACTTTAACCCGCCCTGAGTAAACCTGTTCTTAACAAGCGGAATCAAAATGCACTACCAGTATCTCAACGGTGAAAACTGGCAAAACATCTGGATCGTCGGCGATCTGCACGGCTGTCGGCGACAGCTGGACGCGCTGCTGCTGGAAAACGGCTTTGACAAGCAAGCCGATTTGCTGATTTCCGTTGGCGATTTGATCGATCGCGGGCCCGACAGTCCCGGCTGCTTAGCGCTGCTGGACGCCCCCTGGTTCCGCTGCGTGCGGGGAAATCATGAAGAGATGGCGCTGCGTGCGTTACAGTGTCACGATTCGCAGAACTGGATAATGAACGGCGGCGACTGGTTTTACAAGCTGACCGGCGAGAGGCTGATTGCGGCGCGTCATGCGCTAAGGCGTCTGGAAGATCTGCCGCTGGTATTACACCTGCAGTTGGCGGATCGCACTGTGGTGGTGGCGCACGCCGACTATCCCGCAGAGCGCTACGCGTGGGAGCAGCCGCTGGACTGGCATAAAGTAGTCTGGAATCGGGAGCGCATCACCCGGCTGCAAACAGGTGATGCGGGAAAAATCGAGGGTGCCGACGCCTTTTACTTCGGCCATACGCCGCTGCAGCATCCGCTGGCGTCAGGCAATCTGCACTATATCGACACCGGCGCGGTGTTCGGCAACCGGCTGACGCTGGTGCAGCTGCAGTAAGGCTTAGCGGAACAGGCGGCCGTCGCGCACCAGCTCGCGCGGGTAGCTGTTTTTGATGCGGCTGCCGACGCGTTTCGCCAGCCCGATCGGCTGCTGCTGGTAGGTAACAATCACCTCATCACGCTGCGGCGGCGTATCGGGGTAGATATCCCGGCCGCGATACCACTCCAGCGCCTCGTCGGCGCTCAGCTCAAACGCGCGCTCCGCGTCTGGCTGCGCCAGCGCTATTACCGCTTCATGCTGCCAGCGATAGCCTTTAGCAAAGGTTTCGGCCAGCTTGATGCCGATGCGGGAGAAGCGAACGCTGCCCAGCAGCGGCGTAATCGCCTCGGGAAACAGCCAAATCTCTTTATCGCGCTGCCACAGCGTCAGATCCTCACCCCACTGCAGGCAAACCGACGCCGCGGCGTGAGCCACCTCCGCCGCCGCCTTTTTATTCAGTGGGGCAAAGGGCAGTTTGCCTGGCTTGTAGCCGGGCTGCGGCAGCGGCGGTACCGAGCCGGTTTTACGCAGACGCGCCACGAAAAAGCCTTCGCTGTCGAACAGCTGCGGAAACACATGCAGAAACCCTTCCGGCGTCAACGCCTGGGCGGCGCCCGCGAAAAGCGTATCGAGCGGAACGATCTCCACCGCCTGCGGATAGCGCGCCAGCAGCCAGGCGATCACCTGCTGATTCTCTATCCGGTTAAGGGTGCAGGTGGAATAGACCAGTATGCCGCCGGGCTTCAGCGCATGAAACGCGCTCTCCAGCAGATCGCGCTGGGTGGCGGCGATAGCCTCAGTGCTGCTCAGCGACCAGTTCTTCAGCGCGTCGGCATCTTTGCGGATGACACCTTCGCCCGAGCAGGGGGCGTCCAGCAGCACGGCGTCGAAGCGCTCCGGCAGGGCAGGACCAAAGACGCGCGCGTCAAAGTGGGTCAGCGCAACGTTGCTGACGCCGCAGCGGCTAATGTTGGCGTGCAGAACCTTGATGCGGCTGGAGGAGAATTCGTTAGCGAGGATCGCGCCGCGGTTGTGCATGCGCGCCGCTATCTGCGTGGTTTTCGAGCCAGGCGCCGCCGCCATATCCATTACCGTCTGCGCCTCGGGCGCGGCGTCGAACAGCGCGCTGACCGGCAGCATGGAGCTCGCCTCCTGGATGTAAAACAGGCCGCTGAGATGCTCCGCCACGCTGCCGAGCGGCAGACTTTCGTCGTCTCGCTCAATCCAGAAGCCTTCTGCACACCAGGGCACCGGCGTCAGTCGCCAGCCGTAGTGAGACGTCTGGGCAAGAAAATCCGCCACGCTAATTTTAAGGGTATTGACGCGAAGGGTGCGGCGCAGCGGCTGCTGGCTAATGGCGATAAAGCGCTGCAGTTCGGCGTCATCGGGCAGCGCGGCGCGCATCAGATCAAGGAAGTCAGAAGGGAAAAGGTCAGCCACGGCAGGTTCCAGTTAAGGCGTTGAGATCAAAAAACAGGGCGGCAGTGTAGCATAGAAAAAGAGGCGGGCAGATAAGGGGCTGGCGCCGGTGTTACCGACCAGTCGCAAAGACGCAAAAGCCGGCACCGTTGCCGGCCCGGCCTGCGCAAACAGGCACCTCATCCCTGAGGTGCGCCCGCAAACGAAGCGTTATCTGCAAACGCTGGCGGCGTGTCCCTGCGCTTTTCAGCCGTCTGAAAAAGATTTCAGACGGCCCGGCCGCGCTACTGCTGCGGCTCGGGGATCGCTGTCCCCCAGCTGCGCCAGTTTTTCGGCGCTTCATCCTGCAGCAGGAAGTGCTTGTCCGCGCCCGCCTGCGGCGCCAGCGGCACCGTTGGCGGGGTGGCGAACTGAATACCGCCGCGAATAAACTGCTGGAAGGTGCCGGTTTTCACCACGCCGCCGATCAGGCCGAAGTCGAGGTTATAGCCGGACGCCAGCCAGAACACCGAGTTGTTGCGCACCAGATGCTGATACTTCTTGCTGATGCGCAGCGCAATCTGCACGCGATCCGCCATATTGCCCAGCGTCGTGCCGGTTACGGTGCCTACCTCGATGCCGCGGAACAGCACCGGCGTGCCGATTGAAAGCGATCCCGCCTCAGCGGCATCGACATAGATCGTCAGCCCGTTCAGGTAGCGTGAATCGGTAATGGTGCTCTCCTGCAGCTCAAAAATACGCGCCGGACGCCCCTTGCCGGGATCGACGTTAACGTAAGGCTGCAGCAGCGTCTCCAGATGATTGACCCCAGCCGGGGAGATCTCCGGCGACACCACCGAGAAGTGGCTGCCGCTGCGCGCGAAGTCCTGCACATACTCGGGATAGAGCACCGCCTTCGCCACCACCTGATTGTTATCCTGGCTGAGCGACAGCGACTCGACCTGACCGATATTGATACCCAGATAGCGAATCGGCATCCCTTCCGACAGCTTGCTGGCGTCATAGGTATGCAGCGTTATCTGGCTGCCGACCGCGCGCGCCGCCGTCTCTGAAGGGTAGAGCGTGCGCTTGCTGCCTTTGGCGTTCGCCGCGCCGCTCATATTGTCGAAGCTGATGGCGCCGCGCAGCGCGCGGTTCAGCGGCGACGCCTGAACGGTCAGGCCGCTGCCGTTAAGCTGCACGCGCGCGCCGCCTTCCGCCCAGAACACGCTCTCGCTGGTCAGCAGCTTGCGGTACTCCGGCTTGATATGGACGGCGATATCGAAGGCGCTGGCGCGCGGCGTGACGTCGACGATTTCACCGACTTCATATTTGCGGTAAAGCACCACCGAACCCGCCTGTACGTCCGGCAGGCTGTTGGCGGTCAGGGTCAGCGTAGTAGAGGGGCGATCGCCAGTAATGCCTTCCTCCGCCTTTTCAGCGTCAGCAAACAGCGGATAAGCGGATTTAACCGCCCCCTGATTGCCCGGCTCCAGGCGGATGCCGCCATCAACCCATTCACGGGCGCTGGCGCCGAGCACTTTCATGCCGTCGAGTCCGAACTTCACGTCGAGTCGGCTGTTGACGATAAACTTGCTGTCGCCGTGCACCAGGTTGCGATAGGCCGGCTCAATCGCCACCACAAACTGAATGCCTTTCTCATTCAGCTCGCGCGAAATCACCTGGCCAATCTTCATGCCGTGCAGCATTACCGGCTGACCAGCGTCGATGCCGTAGCTCTCCGGCGCGCTGAGCTTCACCGTCAGCACGTCGGGCTTCTGCAGCAGCGACTCGTTGGCGGGCAGCACGGTAAAGTGGCTTTGCGGCTCGCCGTCGCCCGGTACCAGCTCCAGCGTATTGCCGGTCAGCAGGCTGCTGAGGTTGGTATCGGTCAGGCTCACTTTCGGGCTGCGCATCTCAATGCGCGTGCCGCTGCGCATCAGGCTGACCACGGAAGGGTCGAGGGTCAGCTCGCCGGTCACTTTCCCGCCGCTCAGCAGGTTGAGTTTGGTCAGGCTGCCGACCTCCAGCCCCTGATAGATCAGCGGCGTGCGGCCCGCCTTCAGGTTATTGCCGTCGGGCAGATCGAGCGTGACCACCACGCCGCGCTGGCTGCGCGCCAGATCGGGATAGAGCCTGTAGTTCTGGTCCGTTTTCGCCGCCGGCGAATCGTCCGGCGAGTCGAAGGCGATAGCGCCGTTCACCAGCGCCGCCAGGCTCTCCAGCTCGACCTTCGCGCCGCTCAGGCTGACGTCGGCGCTCAGCCCGGAGACGTTCCAGAAGCGGCTGTTGGTCTTGACCAGGTTATTGAAGCGGCGCTCGATCAGCACATCGATAGTCACGCCGTCCGTCTTGCTGTTGATGCTGTAGTCATAGACGCGGCCCACCGGGATCTTGCGGTAGTAGACCAGCGAGCCGGAGTTAAGCGCGCCGAGGTCGGGGGCGTGCAGATGGATCAGCAGCTCGCCGGTGTTAACGCGATACTTCGGCTGGGTATCCTGCGCGACGAAGTTTTCGCGCGGCTTGCCGCTGCCCGGCATCATGCCAATATAGTTGCCGCCCACCAGCGCATCGAGGCCCGAGACGCCCGCCAGCGACGCTTTTGGCGTCACCAGCCAGAACTGGGTGTTCTCGCGCAGCGCATCTTTCATGTCGCTCTTGATGCTCGCCTTGATCTGAATGGTGCGATAGTCGTCACTCAGGTTGATGCCCTGCACGGTGCCAACCTCCACGCCCTGATAGCGGATCGGCGTGCGGCCCGGCACGATGCCGTCCGCCGACTGGAAGTTAATAGTGATCACCGTGCCGCGCTCTTCGTAGTTGGTCCAGAGCAGCCAGCCGGCGATCAGCATCGCGATAATCGGCAGAAGCCAGAATGGAGAAACCTTACGTTTGCTGCGCAGCGTCGCGTTAGTCGATGTAGTCGGCGTTTCCTGTTGCATGTGCATCCCAAAGCAGGCGGCTGTCTAGCCACTCAACGGCCATAATCGTCAGGATCACCGCCGCGCCGAAGTAAAACGCGGCGGGTCCCATGGTAAAAGCCAGCAGCTGATCGCGATTGACCAGCGACATGGTTAAAGAAATCACAAAGAGGTCGAGCATAGACCAGCGGCCCACCCAGGTGACGACCCGCAGCAGGCGAATGCGGGTTTTTAGCCCTTGCTCGCAGCGGAAGTGAATGCTGAGCAACAGCGTCAGCATCACCAGCACCTTGGTGAACGGCACCAGAATACTGGCGATAAACACCACCGCCGCCACCGGCACATTGCCGGAGGCCAGACCGAGGATACCGGAGAAGATGGTGTCCTCGCGTCGCGAGCCGTTCAGGTAGACCACGGAAATGGGCAACAGATTGGCGGGGATCAGCAGCACGATCGAGGCGATCAGCGCCGCCCAGGATTTTTGCAGGCTGTGGCGGCGACGGAAGTCGAGCGGCGTATGGCAGCGCGGACAGCGGCCGCGCGCGTCCGGCACGCCGGTATTGTGGCAGTTAAGGCACACCTGAAGTTCGGCGCGCGCGGTCGCATACTGCTTCTGCGGATAGAAATGCTCCCACAGCTGCTCGACGTTAAGGTGGATCAGCGTCAGCAGGCTCAGCAGCGTTAGCGTCAGGTAGGCGGCCAGCCCGTAGCCGACCTCCAGCGAGGCGTAATCCTGCACTTTAATCGACGCCACCGCGATGCCCACCAGGTAGATATCGAGCATCACCCACTCTTTGACCTTCTCCAGCATCAGCAGCACCGGGCGCAAATTCATCCCCAGCCGGTGTCCGATAGTCAGATAGCCGATGCCGGCCCCCAGCGCCACGGGCGCGCCGATGGTGCAGAACGCTACCATCGAGGCGGTCAGCACATTGCCCTGTTCTGCCATCTGGATAACGCCGCCCAGCAGGCTGGCGTTTATGCGCATACCGAGCAGGCGAATATCCACCAGCGGCAGGGTAAAGGCGAAGGGCATCAGCACCATAATCATCGCCGCCATCACCGTCAGCCGGGTCATCGACCAGTCGCGTCCGCTGATAATTTGCGCATGGCAGCGTGGACAATAGGCAGACTGATGCGATTTCACATCCGGTAAGGAAAAAAGGGTATCGCATTGCGGACAACGCTGATAACGTGCGTGGGGCAATGGCTGGCTGATAGCGTGAATTTTCATAGGGTGATGCAGGTTTCGCCCAGATATTTGTCGCTGTGACCGGATGCGGTTGTGGGGCAAAAGAACGTTTTCACGTTTCCGGCATACCCGCACGGGGCCCACGTTTCGATCCACAAAAATCTAAGGTTATAGCAACTAACGCTATGATTCACCTTGTGGCGGTGGATATTTAGTGCTTATTTTAACGGGCGGCTGATTAAAGCCGCTCTGTTGTTAATGTTAATGGTTAAACAATGAACAAAACTGCCTTTTACGATGATCTGAATCGCGATATGCGCGCGCTGCTCGCAGGCGAGAGATCCTTCCTCGCCGCGCTGGGCAATTTCAGCGCGCTGCTGTATGAACGCCTTGAGGGCGTCAACTGGGCGGGCTTTTACCTGCTGACGGAAGCCGACACCCTGGTGCTGGGGCCTTTTCAGGGCAAAATCGCCTGCGTGCGCATCCCGGTAGGTAAAGGCGTATGCGGCACGGCGATGGCGCAGGATAAAGTGCAGCGCGTCGATGACGTGCACGCCTTTCCCGGCCATATCGCCTGCGACGCCGCCAGCAACGCCGAGATCGTGATTCCTCTGAAAGTAAACGGCGCGCTGGTCGGCGTTCTGGATATCGACAGCACGGTGTTCAATCGCTTCGACAGCGAGGATGAGACAGGGCTGGTTGCTCTGACTGATGGGCTTTGCGACGTGCTGGCGGACAGCGATCTCGAAAAATTTTTGCAGCTGACGCGCAGCTAATCGACTGGATCGAATGGTATTTGGCGATGTTGTCATTATAATGTCGCCTGTTCATGCCTGCTCTGGTCGGCAAATCCGTTGTAATCAGGAAATTTCATGGAAAATCAACCTAAGTTGAATAGCAGTAAAGAAGTGATCGCCTTTCTGGCGGAACGTTTTCCAAACTGCTTTAGCGCCGAAGGTGAGGCGCGTCCGCTCAAAATCGGCATCTTTCAGGATCTGGTAGAGCGCGTTCAGGGCGAAATGAGTCTTAGCAAGACCCAGCTGCGTTCAGCGCTGCGTCTCTATACCTCCAGCTGGCGTTATCTCTACGGCATCAAAGCGGGCGCAACGCGCGTCGATCTCGACGGCAATGCCTGCGGCGTGCTTGACGAGCAGCACGTGCAGCATGCGCGTCAGCAGTTGGAAGAGGCGAAAGCGCGCGTTCAGGCGCAGCGCGAGCAGCAGAAAGCCGCGAAGCGCGAAGCAGGCGAAGAGGGCGCAGAACCCCGTCGTCCGCGTCGTCCGGCCGCCCGTAAGCCAGCCGAAGGCGATGCGCCGCGTAAAGCGCGTCCTCAGTCGCCGCGTCCGGCCACTCAGGATCGTAAACCGGCTCCGCGTCCTGCAGCGCAGGCGAAACCCATCACCGATACCTCAACTTTGCAACCTGGCCAGAATATCAAAGTCAAAGCAGGCAAAAGTGCGATGGACGCTACCGTTCTTGAAGTTTCAAAAGACGGCGTTCGGGTACAGCTCGCTTCCGGCATGGCAATGATTGTGCGCGCAGAACACTTGCAGTTCTGAAACGGAGGCTGACCCCGGCATGAACACCCTGTTAAAAATCGGTATGATTGCGGGCCTGCTACTGGCAGGCCCTTCATTTGGCGCAGAGAACATCACCCGCGCCGATCAGATCCCCCAGCTTCATGAAGATCCGCAGGATCCGACCGTCAGTGAACGGGTGACCTCTCGCTTTACCCGCTCTCACTACCGCCAGTTCGACCTCGATCAGGCCTTTTCGGCGAAGATTTTCGACCGATACCTGAACATGCTCGACTACAACCATAATGTGCTGCTGGCATCGGATGTCGCGCAGTTCGCCGACAAAAAAACCACCCTCGGCGACGAGCTGCGCAGCGGCAAGCTGGATGTGTTCTACGATCTCTACAATCTGGCGCAGAAACGCCGTTTCGAGCGCTATCAGTATGCGCTCGAGGTGCTGAAACGCCCGATGAACTTTACCGGCAACGACACCATCGATATCGACCGCGCGAAAGCTCCCTGGCCGAAAGATCAGGCGGAGCTGAATGCGTTATGGGACGCCAAGGTGAAGTATGACCAGCTCAGCCTGAAGCTGACTGGCAAAGATGAAAAAGAAATTCGCGATGTGCTGACCAAGCGCTACAACTTCGCTATTCGCCGCCTGGCGCAGAGCAACAGCGAAGATGTATTCCAGCTGGCGATGAACGCCTTCGCGCACGAAATCGATCCGCACACCAACTACCTGTCGCCGCGCAACACCGAACAGTTCAACACTGAAATGAGCCTGTCGCTGGAAGGCATCGGCGCGGTGCTGCAGATGGATGACGACTATACGGTGATCAACTCCATGGTTGCCGGTGGTCCTGCGGCGAAGAGCAAATCGATCAGCGTCGGCGACCGCATTGTCGGCGTCGGACAGCCGGGCAAGCCGATGGAAGATGTTATCGGCTGGCGTCTTGACGATGTCGTGGCCAAAATCAAGGGGCCGAAAGGCAGCAAAGTGCGTCTTGAAGTGCTGCCTGCGGGCAAGGGCACCAAAACCCGTACTGTGACCCTGACGCGCGAGAAGATCCGCCTTGAAGACCGCGCGGTGAAGATGAGCGTACATAACGTCGGCAAGCAGAAAGTCGGCGTGCTGGATATTCCGGGCTTCTACGTTGGTCTGACCGATGACGTTAAAGTGCAGCTGCAGAAACTGCAAAAGCAGAACGTTGACAGCGTGGTTATCGACCTGCGCACCAACGGCGGCGGCGCGCTGACCGAGGCAGTTTCTCTCTCTGGCCTGTTTATTCCCAGCGGTCCGGTGGTGCAGGTGCGCGACAACAACGGCCGCGTGCGTGAAGACAGCGACAACGACGGCGTGGTCTACTACAAAGGCCCGCTGGTAGTGCTGGTAGACCGCTTCAGCGCCTCGGCGTCGGAAATCTTCGCCGCGGCGATGCAGGACTACGGCCGCGCGCTGATTGTCGGCGAACCGACTTTCGGTAAAGGCACCGTGCAGCAGTATCGCTCCCTGAACCGCATCTACGATCAGATGTTGCGTCCAGAGTGGCCTGCGCTCGGCTCCGTGCAGTACACCATCCAGAAGTTCTACCGCATCAACGGCGGCAGCACCCAGCGTAAAGGCGTCACGCCCGATCTGCTGATGCCGACCGGCGTGGAAGCGGCGGAAACCGGCGAGAAGTTCGAAGATAACGCGCTGCCGTGGGATAGCATCAACGCTGCCACCTACACCAAAACCGGCGACGTGAAGCCGCTGGTGGCGCAGCTGACGAAGCAGCACGAAGCGCGTATCGCCGAGGATCGTGAGTTCCAGTACATCATGAAGGATATCGCCCGCTTTAATGCGATGAAGGAGAAGCGCAATATCGTGTCGCTCAATCTCGCCCAGCGCGAAAAAGAGAACCACGAAGAGGATGCGCTGCGTCTGGAGCGGATTAACGCGCGCTATCAGGCGGAAGGCAAAAAGCCGCTGAAGAGCCTGGACGATCTGCCGAAGGACTACAAAGAGCCCGATCCTTACCTCGACGAGACGGTGAGAATCGCTAACGATCTGGCGCAGCTGGATAAGTCCCAGCCCACCTCATCGTCCCCCGCCGCGCAGTAAGCGCAGGGGAGTAAAAAGCACCGCCTCGCGGTGCTTTTTTTTGTCCTGAGGGGGCGAAAACCCGGCCGCACGGCGAAAGCGTGACTAAATGTAAAGTTATGTCTTTTTAGGCACTTAAAGGTTAAGGTCGCTTGAAATGCGCTGCGATGACCCTAGGATAGGGATCCGCGCAGTCAGCGCATGAACAACTGAGGAAGATTAACTTTTATGATGCGTATTGCTCTTTTCCTGGTGACCAACTTAGCTGTGATGTTGGTCTTTGGGCTGATCCTCAGCCTCACAGGGATCCAGTCAAGCAGTGTTCAGGGCCTGATGATCATGGCAGGCCTGTTTGGCTTTGGCGGTGCGTTTGTTTCACTGCTGATGTCGAAGTGGATGGCGCTGCGTTCGGTCGGCGGTGAGGTGATTGAACAGCCGCGTAATGAAACAGAGCGCTGGCTGATGCAGACCGTGGGCCGTCAGGCGCAGCAGGCGGGCATTGCGATGCCGCAGGTCGCTATTTACCATGCGCCCGACATCAACGCCTTCGCCACCGGCGCGCGTCGCGATGCGTCGCTGGTCGCTGTCTCAACCGGGCTGTTGCAGAACATGAGCCGCGACGAAGCGGAAGCGGTGCTGGCGCACGAGATTGCCCACATCGCCAACGGCGACATGGTGACCATGACGCTGATTCAGGGCATCGTGAACACCTTCGTGATCTTTATCTCCCGTATTATCGCGCAGGTGGCGTCGGGCTTCCTTTCCGGCAACCGCGACGGCGAAGAGAGCAGCAACGGCAATCCGCTGGTCTACTTTGCCGTGGCGACGGTGCTGGAGCTGGTGTTCGGCATTCTGGCCAGCATCATCACCATGTGGTTCTCGCGCCACCGTGAATTCCACGCTGACGCCGGTTCGGCGAAGCTGGTGGGACGCGAGAAGATGATCGCCGCGCTGCAGCGCCTGAAAACCAGCTACGAACCGCAGGAGCCGAGCAGCATGATGGCGTTCTGCATCAACGGCAAAAACAAGTCGCTGAGCGAACTGTTTATGTCGCACCCGCCGCTGGATAAGCGCATCGAAGCGCTGCGCAGCGGTCAGTATCTCAAGTAGCCGTTCAGGCGTGAAAAGGCGACTCCCCGGAGTCGCCTTTTTTATGGGCGCGATTACTGCGCCGTGGCGCGCTTCTGCGACAGGCGCGACAGGCTGAACAGCGCGGCGACGCTGGAGAAGAGGCCGGCGAGGATCAGCGACGCGTGCGTGCCGCCCTGGTCGAACAGGGTGAACATCAGCGCCACCAGCGCCGCGCCGCTGCTCTGGCCCAGCAGACGCGCCGTGCCCAGCATGCCGCTGGCGCCGCCGCTGCGGTTGCGCGGCGCGGCAGAGATGATGGTGTGGTTATTCGGCGACTGGAACAGGCCGAACCCGGCACCGCACAGCGCCATACGCCAGATAATATCCCAGTCCTGCGGCTGCGCAGGCAGCAGCGCCAGCAGAAACAGCCCCGCCGCAAACAGCGCCAGGCCGATGCCGCCGAGCAGCCCGGCGTGAATATGCTCAATCAGGCGGCCAGCAATCGGCGCCAGCACCATGGTCGCCAGCGGCCAGGGCGTCAGCAGCAGGCCGGTCGCAACCTCGTCGCGTCCCAGCGCGTTCTGCAGGTAAAAGGGCAGCGACACCATCGCCAGCATCTGTGCGCAGAAAGAGCAGATCGAGGTGCAGAGCGACAGGCTGAACAGCGGAATACGCAGCAGATCCACCGGCAGCAGCGGCACCGCCATGCGCTGCTGACGACGCACAAAGAACCAGCCGACCACCGCCAGCACCGCTACTTCAGCCAGCGCCAGCATCCGGCTGCCGCCCTGCGCAAACCCGGTCAGCGTATAGATCAGCAAACCGAAAAACAGCGCGTTCATAAGCGCACTCGGCACGTCGAACTTTTGCGCCTTCGCTTTCTGGCTGTTCTCCGGCAGGAAGCGCAGCGCCAGCCAGAGCGAAATCACCCCCAGCGGCACATTAATCAGAAACAGCCACTTCCAGCTGGCGAACGACAGGATCGCCGCCGCCACCGTTGGCCCGGCGGCGCTTGAGGCCGCCACCACCAGGGAGTTGATCGCCATCCCCCGTCCCAGATAACGCTGCGGATAGATAATGCGGATCAGCGCAGTGTTGACGCTCATCAGCGCCGCGCCGCCAAACCCTTGCAGCACGCGCGCCAGCGTCAGCATCGGGAGCGATGATGAGAGGGCGCAGAAAACCGAGGTGAGGACAAACAGGCCGAGCCCGACCTGATAGACCCGGCGATAGCCAAGCATATCGCCGAGAAACGCGAGCGACAGCAGCGAGGCGACGATAGCGATTTGGTAGCCGTTGACGATCCAGACCGACTGCGCCGGACTGGCGTGCAGCTCGCGCGCAATGGTCGGCAGCGCCACGTTGGCGATAGTACCGTCCAGCACCGCCATCATAATGCCCAGCGCAATGGTAAAAATTGCGCCGTAGCGCTGCGGAACGGGCAGCCCATCCTGAGAATTTATCGGGGACATAGAGAGAAAAGTAAAGTGGGTGAATATCAACATGCTAATGAATCCGCTGCTGAAACGCACCGTCTTTAGCGCAAAAAACGCGGGTAAAGTATGTCGCGCGGTGACAGGCAATGGTGCAGCGCGCAGCGACGCGCTATATTGGTCATCTGTTCCGATTTTATTAAAACAATTTCAAAAAAGGGTTCGTGATGGCCACCAGTGAAAACGATAAACAACCCGACGCCGTCTCTTCCGTAATGAAGGTGTTTGGCATCCTGCAGGCGCTGGGCGAAGAGCGCGATCACGGCATTACCGAGCTGGCGCAGCGCGTGATGATGTCGAAGAGCACCGTTTACCGCTTTCTGCAGACCATGAAGGCGCTTGGCTATGTCACGCAGGAAGGCGAGAGCGAAAAATACTCCCTGACGCTGAAGTTGTTTGAGCTGGGGGCGAAGGCGTTGCAGAACGTCGATCTCATCCGCAGCGCAGACGTGCAAATGCGTGAGCTCTCGCGTCTGACTAAAGAGACGATCCACCTCGGGGCGCTGGAAGAGGACAGCATCGTCTACATCCATAAAATCGACTCGCTCTATAACCTGCGGATGTATTCGCGCATTGGACGGCGCAACCCGCTGCACACCACGGCGATTGGCAAAGTGCTGCTGGCGTGGCGCGACCGGGCAGAGGTGAATGAGATCCTTAAAGAGGTTGAATTCAAGCGTAGCACCGCCAATACCATCGTCACGCGCGAAGCGCTGCTCGAGGTGCTGGATCAGGTGAAAGCGCAGGGCTTCGGCGAGGATAACGAGGAGCAGGAAGAGGGGCTGCGCTGTATCGCCGTGCCGGTTTTCGACCGCTTTGGCGTGGTTATCGCCGGTCTGAGCATCTCATTCCCCACTATCCGCTTCTCGGAAGAGGCGAAAAGCGACTATGTCGCCATGCTGCATCGCGCGGCGCGCACGCTCTCCGCTGAGATGGGCTATCACCACTACGGCTTCTGATAAAAAAAGCGGGCAGACGCCCGCTTGCTCTCCTGTAAGACTCCGCGCGGAACGATTCTCCGCCTGACCCTTAATTGTCGATCACTTCTCCGCTCTTCTTCAGCAGCGGGCAGTCGCTCACCCCGATAACGCCGCTGTCAGTATGCAGATACTGGGCGGTAATCACACCGCGCGCGGTAAGGTAGCTGCACTGCAGGCCCAGACCCGCGGCGTTTTTAGCGCTGCCGGTCAGCACGCCATAGCCGGTAAACAGCATGGCGACCCAGATAACGGCGAGCAGAACGATCGCCCGAATAAAGAGTTTCATTTGTTCTCCTTGTGATACATAACGCAGCTGTCCACCGTGTGCTGCCGCCCGTAATATTAACAGCTTGCCTCGCTTTGTCTGCCGAAGCGATCGGAGATTGCCGAAAGCGACGGGTCAGGGAATTCTGCATTCAGGCGCATAGCCTGGTCAGCCGGGCGCCCAGCAGGTAGAATCGACGCCATCAATATTTTCCGTTTTTGAGGCAGTTATGAACGAATTAGCCGCAACCTCCGATCCGCTGTTTAGCTATGGCGTAGTGGCGGTGATTATCATTGTGGCGTTTATCGCCTGGTTTTTCGTTAACCGGGCCAGCGTGCGCGCCAGCGAACAGATCCTGCTGCTGAGCCAGCTGCTGGAAGAGCAGAAAAAACAGAACGCGCTGCTGCGCCGGCTGGTTGAGAGCCAGAGCGGCGAGCAGGAGAAGCAGGAGCCGGAAGCGACGCGCGAATTTATCCGCATGATCCCGGAACGCTAACCTTTTTTACCCCGGCAAGGAGCGACATGGCCTGGCAAAACCCCTGGTATGACGCCAGCAAAGCGCATCATACCCCTGAAGGCTTTCGCAACCTGGAGCCGGATCTGAGCCAGCCTGGCGATCTCAGGCGCTGGCGTAAAGCGCGCAAAGCGGCGGGGCTGCCGCTCCCGCCGCAGGCGGGCTATGAGCAGTTCAGGGCGCGCTGGTGGCAGCCCGCCGATCTTGCCGGCGTGGACGATCGCGTCTGGTGGTTAGGCCATGCGGCGATGCTGCTGCGCCTTAACCAGCGCTATCTGCTGATCGATCCGGCGCTCTCGACGCGCGCCTCGCCGCTGCCCTTTGCCGGGCCAGAACGCAAAACCCCGCCGCCGCTGCGCATTAAGGATCTGCCGCGCCTCGACTATGTGCTGATCTCCCACAATCACTATGACCATCTCGATTCCGCCACCGTCAGGCGCATTCTCCGCCGTTTCCCTGACGTCACTTTTCTGGTGCCGCTGGGGCTGGAAGGCTGGTTCACGCGACGCGGCGCGCGTCATGTGCGCCAGCTCGACTGGTGGCAGAGCCAGCAGGAGGCGGGGCTGACCCTGACCGCCGTACCGGCGCGTCACTGGAGCATGCGCACGCCCTGGGATCGCAACCGTTCGCTATGGTGCGGCTGGGTAGTAAAAAGCAAGACGCTTAATTTCTGGTTTTCCGGCGATAGCGGGTTTTCCGATAACCTGGCGGAGATCCCCCGGCGGCTTGGTCCATTTAATCTGGTCGAGCTGCCGGTCGGCGCCTATGCACCGAAATGGTTCATGCGCAGCAGCCATATGGAGCCCGCTCACGCGGTCTCATTATGGCGGCTAACGGGTAAACCGTTAGCCCTGCCTATTCACTGGGGCGTATTCGAGCTGGCTGACGAATCACTGGATGAGCCGCCGGCTGAATTAGTGTGCGCCATTCAGCGCAGCGGAGAAGATAATGGCCGCTTTGCGCCGTGGAGAATAGGAGAGAGCCGCAGCCTGGAAAATATTAACCAGGAAAATTCCTAAAGCGCGGTGCTTATCCTCAGGCGGGTATTAGGTTTTGAGAGAACATTTATTCAGGATCAAAGAATAAATGGTAATAAGAAATAAGCATTGCTCTGCTTTTTATTGGGGCAGTACGGGTTTTTATTTTCCTGATTTTGGTGCAAAAGTATTTATTAACTGTGCCAGAGAGAAATCAGAGCCTGCGATCGCTTAAGAGAAAAGGGTGCCGCATTTTAGTTGTAGGGTGTCGCTTAACAAAAGCGAATGCCATAATACTGCAATAATCTATCCGTAAATTAATCCGTTACGGTGAACAAGGTTGGACAAATGCGCGGTTATCCGCTAGCGTTATTCGTATCATCCGCTGGTTGCTGGATAGCGCTTTTCGGCCTGGGCGTGGTCAGGTTATGTACCAAAATGAACAAAGTGCGCGACGGCTTTGCAAATTTTGTGCAGCACATCCACGGTCGATTAAAAATGCCTTGCCATTAATTTGCGGATATGTGATAACAATTCTAGGGTCAAACGAGGTACAGTTCTGTTTATGTATGGCATCTTCAGTAAAGAAGTTACGAGTAAAAACGTTGACGTTGAATACCGCTTCCTTGCCGAACCTTATTAGTGCCTCATTCAGTAACGTCTCTGGTTTCTCTGTAGGTCTGCCTCCGGGCAAAATAAACACTCTAAGGAATTTGCAAAATGGCAAAGATCAAAGGTCAGGTTAAGTGGTTCAACGAGTCTAAAGGTTTTGGTTTTATTACTCCTGCTGACGGTAGCAAAGATGTGTTCGTACACTTCTCCGCTATCCAGGGCAACGGTTTCAAAACCCTGGCTGAAGGCCAAAGCGTTGAGTTCGAAATTCAGGACGGCCAGAAAGGCCCGGCTGCAGTCAACGTAACCGCTATCTGATTTCGTGCCAGCTCGGTGCCATGCACCACTGAAAACGAATCCTGTAAAGCCCTGGTCATCTGACCGGGGCTTTTTCTTTGCGCTTTCGATACAACCGCGAACGGAGTACACTGCGGCGCTCTTGTTAATGGAGTTCGTATGTTGCTGATTTGCCCCCTCTGTCATCATCCTTTGCAGCCTGAAAACCGCAGCTGGCGCTGTGAAAACCGTCACCAGTTCGATCAGGCGAAAGAGGGCTACCTCAATTTGCTGCCCGTTCAGCATAAAGGCTCGCGCGAGCCTGGCGACAGCGCAGAGATGATGCAGGCGCGGCGCGAGTTTCTGCAGGCGGGCTACTATCAGCCGCTGCGCGACGGCGTGGTGACGCTGCTGCGCGAAAAGCTACGCGACGCGGGCGCGCTGCTTGATATCGGCTGCGGCGAAGGCTATTACACGTCGGCGCTCAGCGCGCTGGGCGCAGAGGTTTACGGCCTGGATATCGCTAAAAACGCCATTCGCCTGGCGGCAAAACGTTATCCTGACGTGCAGTTTTGCGTCGCCTCAAGCCAGCGTCTGCCCTTTGCTGACGCATCGCTGGACGGCGTGGTGCGCATCTACGCGCCCTGTAACGAAGCGGAGCTGACGCGCGTCGTGAAGCCAGGCGGCGTGCTGCTGACCGTTACCCCAGGGGCGCACCATCTGCAGCAGTTCAAGGCGCTGATCTATCGCGAGGTGCAGCTTCATGCGCCGGAAGAGAAGTGCTACAGCGGCTTTAGCGAAGAGAGTCAGCAGTCGCTGCGCTACGCGATGCAGCTGAGCGGCGATGCGGCGGCGACGCTGCTGCAGATGACGCCTTTCGCCTGGCGCGCGAAGCCGTCGGTGTGGGGGGAACTGCAGGCGTCGAAAACCTTCGAATGCGATGCTGACTTCCGCCTGACGCTATGGCGGCGCAATTAGCGCGCCTCCACCAGCGTATGATAGATGCGCTCAAGATCGTCGAGCTGCTGCACGGCGATCAGCAGGCGACGCTGCTCCAGCTGCATCACCAGGATGCCGTCTTCGGAGAGATTGATGCTCTGAATGCGTTCATAGGCGATCCAGACGCCGCCATAGAACAGCCCATCGCGCTTCATCAGCAGGGTTGGGCGGCGCAGCCAGAAGAGCCAGAAAGCGAGAAAGCAGAGCACCATCAGCAAGGTGGTGGTGAGCTGCGGCCCCTGATGCGTCACATTATTCCAGAGTAAAATCGCCAGCAGCCCGATAAATATCAGGCTGTCGATTTTGTGCCTGCGCCGCAGCGCCACGCTTAAGCGCGTCGGGCCGTTGCGGCGCGGCAGAATAAAGTCGTTATAGAGAGAAAAAAGCAGCAGCGCGGCGATACAGAGCGCGATGAGGCCGTCCGTTAGTGACATCACTTTCTCCTGTGGCGATGCGGCAGAAAAGCGGGGAAGAGGCCGGGCGCAGCGCGCCCGGCGAGAGAACTACAGGCCAAGCAGGCCGACCCAGTAGCCGAAAATCCCGATAACAAAGAAGCCAACGATAATCCAAAGCGCGTTGACCTTGCGACGCAGCAGCCACATACAGGCGAAGGTCAGCAGCAGCGGCACGATGCCCGGCATCAGCTGATCGAGAATGGTCTGAACCGTGGTGACGGTGGTTTTCCCGGTCTGGTCGGTAATGCGCGATACGACCAGCGGAATATTCACGTGCGTCCACTTGTTCACCAGCGCGCCCATCACAAACAGGCCAAGAATTGACGCCCCCTCCGTGAGCTTCTGCAGGAAGCCGCCGCCCATATCGCTGACGATATCGATCCCTTTGCGGTAGCCGTACGCCACGCCGTAATAGCGGGTCAGCAGACGCGCCAGATTGAACAGCACGAAGAACAGCAGCGGACCCAGCAGGCTGCCGCTCATGGCGATACCTGCGCCGAGGGCGGCGAATACCGGGCGTACGGTGCCCCAGAAAATGGGGTCGCCGACGCCAGCCAGCGGCCCCATCAGGCCCACTTTAATGCCGTTGATGGCGGCGTCGTCGATCGGGGCGCCGTTGGCGCGCTGCTCCTCCATCGCCATGGTCACGCCCAGCACCGGCGCTGCCACGTAGGGATGGGTGTTAAAGAACTCCAGATGACGCTTAATCGCCTGGCGGCGCGCCTCATTGTTTTCCGGATAGAGGCGGCGGATCACCGGCACCATTGAGAAACAGAAGCCTAGCGCCTGCATACGCTCGAAGTTCCACGACCCCTGGAACAGGTTCGACCGCAAAAACACGCCGCGGATATCCCCTGGGGTGAGTTTCTTTTGCGTTGTAGTTGTATCTACCATGTTGTCACCTGTTCCTTAGTCAAGTTCGTTATCGAGATCGTTATTTGCAGGAGCTGCCGCAGGCGCGCCCGCCACGCGGTTATATTTCGGCGCCAGCTGGATATAGAGCACCGCCATCACCACGCCGATGACGCCCAGCGCTACCAGGTTAAAGCTGGTGAAGGCCGCGGTGACGAAGCCAAGATAGAAAAACGGCATCAGATAGCCTGCGCGCATCATATTGATGACCATCGCGTAACCGACCACCACAATCATGCCGCCCGCAATGTTCAGGCCGCTGGTGACCACTTCAGGGATAGAGCTGAGCAGGGAGTGAACCGCGCTGGTGCCGACTGAAATCGCCACAATCAGCGCCGGAATGGCGATACGCATCGCCTGCAACACCAGCGCCGAGACGTGGATCCAGGATATCGCCGTCAGGTTACCTTTCTCTGCGGCCTTATCGGCCGCGTGCTGGAAAGCGACGGTGATGGTGCGCACGATAATCGTCAGCACCTGGCCCGCAGCCGCCAGCGGGATCGCCAAAGCAATACCCGCGCCGACGCTCTGACCGCCGGCAATAACCAGAATAGTGGAGATGATTGAGGCGAGAGCCGCATCAGGCGCCACGGCGGCGCCGATGTTCATCCAGCCGAGGGCGATCATCTCCAGCGTACCGCCGATAATAATGCCGGTTTTCATATCGCCGAGCACCGCCCCGATCAGGGTACAGGCCACCAGCGGTCGGTGAAACTGAAACTCATCCAGAATCGAGCCCATACCCGCAATACAGGCCACGATAAATATCAGGATGATTTGTAGCGAGGTTATTTCCATCATATCCCTTCTCCTCAGCAGGATAGCGTTAACTGGCCCGCAGGCGCAGCTGGCACCGTTTTACGCATTGACCTTCGCAATCAGGTCCATCATTTTCAGTTTTTGATCGCTGGAGACCTTACGCACTTCCAGCTCAATATTGCGTTCATTAAGCTTGCGGAACGCGGCGATATCTTTTTCATCGACCGAGACGGCGTTGTTAACCTGGGTTTTGCCCTGGCGAAACGCCATGCCGCCGATATTGACCGATTTAATCTCTACCCCTTGCTCGACCACGCGCAGCACGTCGGTGGGATTGGTGAACAGCAGCATCACGCGATCGCGGCCATATTTCGGGTTATTCCAGACGCGCACCATCTTATCGACGTCCACCACGTGTGCGGTTACGCCGGGCGGTGCTACCTGCGTCAGCAGGGTTTTGCGGACGTGATCTTTTGCCACCTCGTCGCTGACCACAATAATGCGCGAGACGTTGGTCTCTTTGGTCCAGCGCGTCGCCACCTGACCGTGAATCAGGCGGTCGTCGATGCGCGCAAGGCCGATTTTCATATGCTCACCCGGCGCCAGCGGCTGCGCCGGTGCTGGCGGCGCTTTGGCGGCAGGGGCAGGGGCAGCGGCAGGTGCAGAGGGCGCGGGAAGCTCGGTTTTCTGCGCCTTAACGCCTTCGCGGCCGGTCTCCACCGCGATGGCGACCAGTTCGGCAAAGCCAGGGTCGTCGTCGCGCGCCATTAAGGTTTCGACCAGCATCGGAATATTGACCCCGGCGATCACATCGTAATTTTCTTTATCGAGCACCACGCGGCTGGCGGCGTTAAACGGGCTTCCGCCCCAGGTATCAACTAAAAACAGCGCCCCTTTTGACGTGTCCAGCTTTGCCAGCTGCGCCTGATATTTTTCAATAAGCGTTTCTGCATTCTCGCCGGGCACAAAGTCAATCCATCCGACATTCTCCTGCTCGCCCAACAGCATTTCTGCCGTTTTCAGCAGTTGTTCGGCTGCCCAGCCGTGTGTACCAATTACTATCGCAATGGTCACTTGCTACCTCCGTTCGCTAAATAAATTCGTCTGGCGTTGATGAAGCGTTATGAGTTATCGCTACGGTTGTCAGCTAACACACGTAGTCAAAATAACTGAATTAATGAATCATTCTCCGGGCGTCTTTCATAAATCGGTGAGTCGCGATTTATTTTAGTGCGCGAAAAAATATTTTATGTGACGGTTGTCCATAATCGGACGGCTGAACGCGCCTTAAACGCGGTTTAATGCACCGCTGCGGCTGAATCATTTGTAAATGAAAGAAAATTTTTTGACGTAAATGTCTGGCCTGTTACATTAACGATCTGTTTATTACTCAGGAGTAACGGGTTTCAGCCCACCTTTATGGATCGTCACCGACGTCGCTTAACCACTTTGATGCGCGCATCCGCGCCATTTTTCACGCCTGACGGCGTATCTGCACTTCACCCGATTGCCTTTCTGTCACGTCACCAGACGACGCTGGCACGATATCGTTCAGTCTGTCTCTCGTTCAGGAGTCAATGATGGAATTTCTCTTCGACCCCTCAATCTGGGCCGGTTTGCTCACGCTTGTCGTACTGGAAATCGTGCTTGGCATCGATAACCTGGTGTTTATCGCCATTCTTGCCGACAAGCTGCCGCCGAAGCAGCGCGATAAAGCGCGCCTGATCGGTTTATCGCTGGCGCTGGTGATGCGTCTGGGCCTGCTGTCGCTGATCTCCTGGATGGTGACGCTGACGCGTCCGTTATTTAGCGTAGGGGAGTTTAGCTTCGCAGGGCGTGATTTGATTTTGCTGGTGGGCGGGGTGTTTCTGCTGTTCAAGGCGACGATGGAGCTGCATGAGCGGCTGGAGAACCGTCAGCTTGAGCATCAGGGGAACCGCAGCTACGCCAGCTTCTGGGCGGTGGTCACGCAGATTGTGGTGCTGGACGCGGTCTTCTCGCTGGATGCGGTGATTACGGCGGTCGGCATGGTAAACCATCTGCCGATTATGATGACGGCGGTGGTAATCGCCATGGGCGTGATGCTGCTCGCCTCGAAGCCGTTGACCAACTTCGTTAACGCGCATCCTACCGTGGTGGTGCTCTGCCTGAGCTTCCTGCTGATGATCGGCCTGTCGCTGGTGGCGGAAGGCTTCGGCTTCCATATCCCGAAAGGCTACCTCTATGCGGCGATTGGCTTCTCGATTCTTATCGAGCTGTTTAACCAGATCGCGCGCCGCAACTTTATGCGTCATCAGGCGCATCGCCCAATGCGCGAGCGCACCGCCGAGGCGATTTTGCGCCTGATGGGCGGTCGTCAGCGCCCGGCGCAGCCTGCGGTTAACGAAGAGTCGCCTCTGATCCAGGCGATGCCGCAGGAAGCCTTTAAGGATGAAGAGCGCTATATGATCAACGGCGTGCTGACGCTGGCGTCGCGCTCTATCCGCAGCATTATGACGCCGCGCGGTGAAATCTCCTGGGTTGACGCCGAGCGTCCGCTGGACGAGATCCGTATTCAGCTGCTCGACACGCCGCACAGTTTGTTTCCGGTGTGCCGCGGCGAGCTGGATGAGATTATCGGCGTGGTGCGCGCCAAAGAGCTGCTGGTGGCGATTGAGCACGGTATGGACGTGGCGACCTTTGCCGCCGCATCGCCCGCTATCGTGGTGCCGGAAACGCTGGATCCCATTAATTTACTGGGCGTGCTGCGCCGCGCCAAAGGCAGCTTCGTTATCGTCACCAACGAGTTCGGCGTGGTGCAGGGGCTGATTACCCCGCTGGACGTGCTGGAAGCGATCGCCGGTGAGTTCCCGGACGAGGATGAGACGCCAGATATTATCGTCGACGGCGACGGCTGGATCGTTAAGGGCGGCACTGACCTGCATTCGCTTCAGCAGCTGTTCGACGTTAACGACCTGGTTAACCCGGATGAAGATCACGCCTCGCTGGCGGGTCTGCTGATTGGTCAGAAAGGCCAGCTGCCGCTGCCGGGCGAGGTGATCGATTTGCCGCCGCTGCACTTTACTATTCTGCAGGCGACCGACTATCGCGTCGATCTGGTGCGGGTGACGAAAGACAAGCCGCACGAGGATGATGAAGAAGAGCAGTAATGAGAAAACGGCGCGAAAGCGCCGTTTTGCTGTTATGCGCTGAGGCGTGAGTCAGCGTACGATCGCCCAGTCGCTCAGGCCATCCATATGCGCCTGGCCTGCGGGAATAGGTATCTTATTCCTGAAGTGCGCCCGTCGCCGGGCCATCGCGCAGCGATGGACAAAAACACTCCCGGCGTTTTTGTCCCCGTCGCGGGACGCTTTGCTCTCTGGACCCGACCTTGCGGGTCGTAATGCCTGTGCGCCGTCTGTTAAAACCTGAAGGTCAGGGCGTCAGCTGCGCCTGATGCTGCGTCAGCCAGGCGGGAAAATCCTCAATCGGCATCGGCCGCGCGTAGTAATAGCCCTGCAGCAGATCGACGCCGCGCTCGCGCAGATAGGCGGCCTGCTCGGCGGTTTCAACTCCCTCGGCCACCAGGCTGATATTTAATCGCTGCGCCAGCGAAATCACCATATCGGTCACCGTGGCGTTAATGGCGTCGGTGCCGATCGCCGCGGTGAAAATCTTGTCAATCTTCAGCACGTCCGGCTGCAAATCTTTCAAATAGGAGAGCGAGCTGTGCCCGGTGCCGAAGTCATCGATAGCGAGACGCACGCCGATGCTGTGCAGCTGCGAAATCACCTTCTGATCCACCACCGACAGGGCATCGCGCTCCGTCAGCTCTACCACCAGCTTCGGCAGCGGATTTGCCGGCCACCAGAGCTGCTGCAGATCGTCGACGATGGCGCGATCGCGGAAGTGGCTGGCGGCCACGTTAATGGCGATATGAAACGACGGGCAGCGCGGCAGGTTCGGCAGCTGCGCCACCGCTTTATCGATCACGAAGCGCGTGAGCGGCGCGATAAGATTCTGCCGCTCGGCCAGCGGAATAAACACGTCCGGCGGGATCCAGCCCTGGCGCGCGTTGTGCCAGCGCAGCAGCAGCTCGATGCCATCGCACTCGCCGCTCCTGGCGTTAATCAGCGGCTGGCAGTAAACCATAAATTCATTGGCGGTGATGCCGTAGCTAATCTGCCAGCTCAGGCTCATACGATTCGCCGTCGCCAGCCAGACGATATAGCCGATCAGCAGGCTCAGCATCAGCGCCAGCGGCAGCTGCGACGGCAGCGACATCATCGCCAGTCGTGCCGGCGAAGGGCCATAGAGCGTAATGGCGAAAGGATAGCGCAAGGAGCCCTGCTCGTAGCTGACCTCATCCTCTGACGGCATCGCCGGCTCAATCAGCGGATTGCCGTACTCCAGGCTCTCGCCGCCGACGCTGAAGATCGCGCGCTCTACCCAGGGCAGCTGCGGCTCCAGCAGATAGGTGCTCATCAGCTCGATATTGATCGCCTGCAAAATACCGGAGCGGTTGTCGAGGGACTTAGGGGTCCACAGCAGCAGGATTGGCGAGCCCTTGAGCAGGTAGTTGTCGGTCGTCAGCATCATGCGCTGATTATTAATCGCCAGCTGGGGATAGGTCTGGCTAAAGGGAATGGCGCGCGGCCCGTAGATGCTGGAGCAGTAGATGGTATCGTTTTCTACCAGCAATATCGCGCGTACCGTTTGCAGAGCGGATATTTTCTCAATCAGCGGGAAGCGCACCTCCTGGCAGGGCACGCCGACCAGTCCCAGCGTATTGTTTGCGGAGACGTCGAGCGGCGAAAACATGCGGTCGAAGCGCTGAATGGCGTTATCGGCGAAATTAAGCGACTGCTGCTCAATACGCGATTTCTCTTCGAAAAAGCGAAAAGCCAGCGTCAATATCAGAACCACAGCGGCGATCACCAACGCAATAAAGAGTCGCTTACGGCGAAATTGTCCAACAAATTGCTGGGCCAAAAGCATCAGTAACCACCTTCCACACACGAAATTAAAGCAGGATAACGGGGATATTATCGGCAAAGCGTATCTAAGGTTTAGCCATGCTTGATAAAAAAAGCGGTACTGAAATAACCGCGCGACCTGAAAAGGTCGCGCGAAACATTACTCTATCGTTAATCGAAGCGATGAGGTAGGGTCAAAAGCGCAATTCATAATGACCGCGCGAAAAATAACCGGTGCCGGAACATTAGTCGCACTGAACTTTGATCGCCAGGCCGCCGCGCGAGGTTTCGCGGTATTTAGCGTTCATATCTTTGCCGGTTTCATACATGGTCTCGATAACCTTATCGAGCGAGACGCGCGGCTCGCTGGTGCGGCGCAGCGCCATACGGGCGGCGTTAATCGCCTTCACCGAGGCGATGGCGTTGCGCTCGATGCAGGGCACCTGCACCTGGCCGGCCACCGGATCGCAGGTCAGGCCGAGGTTATGCTCCATGCCGATCTCCGCCGCGACGCAAACCTGTTCCGGGCTGCCGCCCAGCAGTTCGGTCAGTCCAGCGGCCGCCATTGAACAGGCGACGCCCACTTCGCCCTGACAGCCCACCTCCGCGCCGGAAATAGAGGCGTTCATCTTATACAGAATGCCGATGGCGCCCGACGCAAGGAAATAGCGGGTAAAGATATCGGGCGTCACGGTTTCGATAAAGTGATCGTAATAGGCGAGCACCGCCGGCACGATACCGCAGGCACCGTTGGTCGGCGCGGTAACCACACGGCCGCCGGCGGCGTTCTCTTCGTTAACCGCCAGCGCGAACATATTGATCCAGTCGATCACGTTCATCGGATCGTTAGAGTGTTTGGATGACGAGGTCAGCAGACGGCGCAGCGAGGCGGCGCGGCGCGGCACGCGCAGCGGACCCGGCAGCACGCCTTCGGTATTCAGCCCGCGATCGATACAGGCCTGCATGGTCTGCCAGACGTCGGTAAAGTAGTCGCGGATCTCCTCGCGCGAGTGCAGCGCCAGCTCGTTCTTCATGACCAGACCTGAGAGCGACAGGCCGGTTTCACGACAGTGCGCCAGCAGCGCTTTCGCCGAGTGAAAAGGCCAGGGCACGCTGACTTCGTCCAGCGCCGACTGGCCAAAATGCTCTTCGTCGACGATAAAGCCGCCGCCGACCGAATAGTAGGTTTTGCTTAAGATCAGCAGATCGCCGGCAAAGGCGAGCAGACGCATGCCGTTTTCATGCAGCGACAGATTCTCGCTGCGGAACACCATGCCGCCTTCGCGCGGGAAGTCCACCTCATGCGCGCCGTTGGCCAGCAGCAGCCGTTCGCGCTGCTCCACATCCTTAATAAAAGCGGGGATGCTGTCGATATCCACCGTGGCCGGGGAGGCGCCCGCCAGCCCCATAATAATGGCGATATCGGTATGGTGCCCTTTGCCGGTCAGCGAGAGCGAGCCGTAGACATCCACGGCGATGCGCGTCACCTCCTGAAGTTTTCCCTGTTCAACCAGCAGGTCGACAAACTCCTTGCCTGCTTTCATCGGCCCCACGGTATGGGAACTCGACGGGCCAATGCCCACTTTGAACATGTCAAAAACGCTAATCACAGGCGACACTCCTTACAAATAATTTTTTATCTCTGCCGGGGCAGTTTATGGCGCTAATAGTAATCGTCGACCCGGGGAAACGAACGCCTTTTCGCATGAAATAAACTAATCGTTCAGGCGAGAAATAGTTATGCTGTGCGGCAGATCGCAAACCGTTGTTATAGTAGGACAAACGAGAGCGGAACGGGCGTCAGAACGCAATCTGCTGGCTAAGGGAACGGATAATGCCGGCCGTCATGCCCCACACCAGATACTCCTGATAGACCGAGAGCCAGACCGGATGGCGCAGGCCGGCGCGATGCACCTCCAGCGAAGCGTAGCGGTTAAGCCGCAGCGCCTCTTCCAGCGGCATCTCGAAGGCGCTCTCCACCTCGTCGGGATTGATATGCAGCGCGATCTGCGGCGAGATAATGCCAACCACCGGCGTCACGCGAAAGCCGGTGCTGCTGGTCACGGGGGCGAGCTGGCCGATCACCCTGACCTCGGCAGGATCGATGCCCACCTCTTCCTGCGCTTCGCGCAGCGCGGTCGCCACCAGCGAGGCGTCGTCGTCGTCCTGCATGCCGCCGGGAAAGGCGACCTGACCGGCGTGCTTGCGCAGCTCGCGCGAACGGCGCGTCAGCAGCAGGCCCGGCGCGTCGCGCGCCACGATCGGCACCAGCACCGCAGCCTGGCGACCGGCGGGACGCTGCCGCGGCTTCTCCGGCTGCTGCAGAATAAAGCGGGTAACAAAGGCGTCGAGCGTAAGCGGCTTCATTCGTCCTCTCCGGTTAACGCAGGCAAAATGCGGCTGACCTTGTGTAGCGTTTCCTGATATTCGGCGTCCAGTTCGCTGTCGGCGACCACGCCGCCGCCCGCCGCGCAGAACAGCTGCTGCCGCTCGGCGATCAGCGTGCGGATAGTAATGCTGGTATCCATGCGCCCACAGAGGCTGAGGTAGCCGATGCTGCCGCACCAGGCGTTGCGGCGATGCGGCTCCAGCTCGTCGATAATCTCCATCGCGCGGATTTTCGGCGCGCCGGTAATCGATCCGCCGGGGAAACAGGCGCGCAGCAGATCGCTGGCGTGCAGCGAGGCGGGCAGGCGCGCACGGATGGTGCTGACCAGGTGGTGCACCGCCGGAAAAGGCTCTACCTCGAACAGCGCCGGCACGCTGACGGAGCCGGGCACGGCGACGCGGCCGATATCGTTACGCAGCAGATCGACGATCATCAGATTCTCGGCGCGATCCTTTTCCGACTGCGCCAGCGCCAGCGCTTCACGGCGGTCAAGTTCGGGATCGGCCGCGCGCGGTCGCGTGCCCTTTATCGGCCGGGTTTCGATCTCCTCGCCCTTCAGCGATAAAAAGCGCTCCGGCGACAGGCTGAGAATCGCGCTGTCGGGCAGGCGTAAAAACGCGCTGAAGGGGGCGCGGTTGGCGGCGTTCAGGCGGCAAAACGCCTGCCACTCATCGCCCTGATAGTGCGCCTGAAAGCGCTGCGCCAGGTTGACCTGATAACAGTCGCCTGCCTGGATATAGGCCTGCACCGCGTGGAAGCGCTCGGCGTAGTCGCGGTAGCTCAGGTTGGATTGCCAGCCGCTGGTCAGCGAGAAGGGCACCGCCTCGCGCGGCGGCCACTGCAGCAGCCAGCGCAGCCGCGCCTGCGCGTCCCCCAGCGACACCAGCGTCAGGCGCTGCAGATGGTGGTCGGCGATCAGCGCCCAGTCGTAAATGCCGATCGCCATATCGGGCGTGATCAGATCGTCCGCCGCCTGCTGCGGCAGATGCTCGAAGCGGCGCCCGAGATCGTAGCCGAACAGGCCGAGCGCGCCGCCCTGAAACGGCAGATCATCGCGGCGCTCGGGCAAGAGGCTCAGCGCCTCGCACTGCCGTCGCACCAGCTGCAGCGGATCCTCAGTTGAGTGGCTAACGGCGCCCTCCACATCAATTGTGGTGAGGTCGCCGTGGGTCGTCAGGGTGGCGCGCGGATCGGCGGTCAGCATATCGAAGCGGTTATCCGCATGATCGGCATGGCCGGAGGTGAGCAGCATCGCCCAGGGAAGATGGGAAAGCCTGGCGAAATGCGCGCTGAGCGCATCCTGCGTATAGTGTAGACTGAGCGTTGAGACCATTATTCGGCAAAAATCAGACATCAATGAGGGCGTTAGCCTGACATATTTTTTCCCGGCTGGCACCTGTTTGTTCCCCATGGAACGGTGCCCGCCTCGCAACCAGGAGTGAAAAATGTTTAAGGGTTTACCGGCACTGTCCCATGAGCAGCAGCAGCAGGCGGTGGAGCGTATTCAGGAGCTGATGGCTGGCGGCATGTCCAGCGGAGAGGCGATCACTCAGGTCGCGCAGGAGATCCGCCAGACCCACACGGGCGAGCAGATCCGGGCGCGCTTCGAAGATGACGAGGAAGATGAGTAACGCCCGGCGCGGCCTGTTGCTTACAGCGCCGCGATGATTTTAATCTCCACTTTATACTTCGGGTTCATCAGCCCGGCCTGAACGGTGCAGCGCACCGGCGCGTTGTCGGGCGAGACCCAGGCGTCCCAGGCGCGGTTCATCGCCGCGAAATCGGCCTTGTCCACCAGAAAGATGGTGGCGTCGAGGATCTTGCTTTTGTCCGAGCCGACGCGCGTCAGCAGGGCGTCAATGACCGCCAGCGCGTTGGCGGTCTGCGCCTCGGCGTCGGCGTCGAGATTTTCCGGCACGCTGGTGTAATAAACCGTCTGGTTATGGATCACGGCTTCAGACATGCGGTGTTCTACTGGTTCTACTCTGATAATTTCCTTTGACATTACAGCACCTTAATCATTGTTGGTCCCATTCTTGAAATCGACGTGGGACATATTTGGGACATTTTGCGAAAAAATATCATCAATCCGCTTCGCGTGCATCGACAAATGGCCAGATGAAAAGTGCGCGTATCGCCTGACCATGTTGATGTTTTGCCAGCCGCCCATTTCCTGCAAAACAGAGATGGGGACGCCAGCCATAATCAGCCATGAGGCCCACGTGTGCCGAAGGTCATGAAATCTGAAGTCTTCGATCCCGGCTCTCTTCAGAGCGGCCCGCCATCCCGTGTTAGCATTGCTGCTCACTGGACGAGTCTGCTTTGACGTTCTGCCGTTATCGTGTTTCACTTTCTCAACGTAGACGAATACGTACTCATCGTGCCTGCCAATGTTCTTTCTCAACACAGCGCAGGCCGTATCATTCAGGGCAACGCCAATTGCCCTGCCTGATTTACTTTCATCCGCATAAATCCACGCCATACGCTTTTGCAGGTCTATCTGCTCCCACTTCAGGTTTGTGATGTTCGAGCGTCTCAGCCCCGTGCAAAGCGCAAACTCCACGGTAGACTTCAGCGGCTCCGAGCATTCCCTTATCAGTCGCTGAGCCTCTTCCGGTTTCAGCCACCGGATGCGACGCTCTTTTGCTACAGGAACGCGGATTGCCGGGGCTCTTTCAAGCACCTTCCACTCCCTTTCAGCTGCCCTGAGTAGCGCCCTGAGGAAAGACAGGTGTTTTATCTTTGTACCCTGAGAGGCGAGCTTGGGCTTGTACTCTGGGGGTATCTTTCCTCTCTTCTCATATGCAACAGCCTGCTTCTTCCATCGGTGGTAATGGCTGCGGTTTTCTATCCTTGCCACCGCCGCATATATTTCTCTCTCAGTAATATCCCTGAGCTGCTTTCCTGCCATAAACGGAAGCCAGAAAGAGATGCGATTTTTGTCGTCATCCAGCGTTTTCTTGTCTGACTTTTCGTTTATCCAGCGCACGCAGGCTTCCTCAAAACTCATCGATACGGGCTCGCCCATTTTGACGACGCGCCATGACTCTGCTTTTAGCTTGTCGTGGAGCTCCTGCGCTTGCTGCCTGTCGGACGTGCCAAGAGACTGCTTAACTCTTTTTCCGCCCGCCGTTGTGAAACTGGCGTACCAAATTTCACCTCTGCGAAAGATCGACATGGTGATTTCTCCTCATGTGCGTCTGCCGCGCTCACGGCGACAGTGTGCATTGGATTGTTGAGAGCGGCAATACAGGCCTGACGGGTGAGAAGGTAGGGTGACTTCGGTTTTGATGGGTCTTTGCGCGTGGCTGCCAGTCTTCCGGTCTTGATCCACTGCTGACAGGTCGGGCGGGAAATCCCGAGAAACGCGCACGCCTCATCCATAGAAAGGGCGTAACTTTCCATATCTACTCCTTTGGCGGCCATAGCCACGCAATAATCAGGGCAATAAAAAAGGCGATCCACAGTGTGATATCGCCTGGTTACAGGGTGGGAAGGGTGTTCACAGCCATTTACCAACGCTAGCAGCGAGATGGGTAATCGCTTTTCTTGTAAGGCTCATGATGTTTGGACCATCAATCTCGACTGTATAGCTGCAGGCGCCTGCTGGCTCGGTTACAAGGATGACGTCAGGTCCGTAGTGAATACTCATATCCATCTGTCTGGCCAGTTGAAAGGCGTCGACGTTCATTCTCAGGGGGTTCCATGGCGTGTAAACCACAGGGTCGATAAGTATGCTTCCTTGCTCATCGAATCCGAATGTACGATGCCCTGCAGCCTTAGCCGCCAGCTCTAATACCTCTTCGTCAGACATAACAACTCCTCACGCAGAGCGCGATAGTGAATAGGGTGTGTTGGGGGTTAGATGTACTGCGCTGAATCGGCGGCGAGAAGGGTGATGGCTTTGCGTAATGCCTCAACGCGCCGGTTAAGCTGATATGCAACCGTTCGGGATTGCGCGCCCGCAGGCTCACTGACCAGAACAACGCGATCTCCAAAGCAGATATTCATATCCATCAGAGCTGCAAGATGCATGGCCTGCTCGGTATGCTTGATAGGATTCCACTCTTTTCCGGCAACAGCCGACAGGTCAATCATTTGCAGTGGAGAGACTGACCAGTACCTGGCTGCGGCGTGCGACAGTCGGCATATTTCATCATCGGAAAGTTGCTTTACTTCATCCTGTGTCATGCCACACCTCGCTGCTTCTTTGCCCACTGGACGCGCTCGAAGTCTTCTCTGCATTCGCAGCAGCAGAAGAACCCCTTCGCTATCTTCTCGCCGCAATCACCTTTTGCTGCATCGCAGTGAACTTGCGTACCAAATACGCGGCAAGGCTTTCGCCGACCAGAATATCTGCTGGTAGACACTTGCCGGCCAGCAGGCCGCGCATTTCGTGTTCAGTGATTTTCACGAGAAACCTCCTTCTGCTGTTCCCATGCCTTCTGCATAAATTCTTCGCTGAACTCCATATCCGGCGCTTGCTCGAAAGCTATATACGCTTCCTCCTGGCAATTAGTGCAGTAGCCGGAAACCTTACGGCAGCCACAGTTATCGCAATGTCCACTCATCTGTCATCTCCTGTGCCGCTGAGCGGCGAAATAGTTAGTCCTGCACTACAGCCCCAAACCTCCCGCGCCGCTCTGTCGTGTAATCCATCCACAGCACCCCCGGCTTGGTGACGATGATTCGAGGCAGAGGAGGGCGCACAGCAGTCTCTCTGACTACCTGACGCAGCCGGCGCTCTTCCATGAGCTGATATTTTCTTTCCGGCGTTAACCTGCGCTCGTGCTCCTCACCTCTCCTCGCCGCCTGCGCTGCTTCCTGTGCAGCTAAGGCGACCTGCTGACACTTCCTCTGATGCGGCGTCATCTGCTCTGTACGCCACAGAAACCTTTGCTTTTGTATTTCTGACAGGCGTGCGTAATGCGCCGATTCAAGCGGTGTTAGAGTCATACAGGTGCCTTAGTGGGGGGTTAAATCAGAAAGGAATGTCGTCCGAGAAATCCATTGGAGGCTCGTTACTTGCCGGTGGAGTAGATTGCCCAGCCTGCTGCGGCGGACGCGGTTGCTGATTTTGCTGAGGTCGGTTTCCCTGGCTGGCTTCCTGCTTGCCGCCCAGCATTTGCAGTGTCCCGCCGACGTTTACGACGATTTCCGTTGTGTAGCGGTCTTGCCCGCTGTTGTCCTGCCACTTGCGGGTGCGCAGCTGACCTTCGATATAGACCTGTGAGCCTTTACGAAGATGCTCGCCGGCGACTTCTGCCAGCTTTCCGAACAGCACCACGCGGTGCCATTCGGTGATTTCCTTGTTCTCACCAGTCTGCTTGTCGCGCCATTGCTCCGAAGTTGCCACCGTCAGGTTAGCAACCGCACCGCCAGACGGCTGATAGCGAATCTCAGGGTCTTTCCCAAGGTTGCCGACCAAGATAACTTTGTTAACGCCACGACTCGCCATTATGCTTCCTCGCTTTTCTGCTCAAGTTCCGCTTTGCGGATGTCATAAATTTCTTTGGCCTTAGCCTGATATTCGGTGCCGCGCAGGGTGCGCCACGCTTCTTCGAAAAGCGTCTTGAGGTCATCAATGCTGGCAGCCTCAGCTGCTGACTGCGTAAATACCTTCAGCGACTCCTCTGCAGGGTTAGCGCCTGACTCAAGCCAGTTGAGTAGCTGCTTACCAGTCTGCTCACTGAGAACAACCGGGTCGGCATTGCTGAACAGCTTCGTCCTGTCCTTACTGGCGATCGCATGATGCGTTTCATGTCCGATATCGAGGACGGTAGTGAACTCGTATTCAACGCCATCACGCTGCTCTGACTTCATGCCGAGCTTTGCGACCTTCTTGCGGCCATTCTCTTCAACCTGCGCCGTTTCCGTCTTGCTGCGCATAGTGGCGATGATGTGCATTGAGGAGCGCAGAATCGCATCCAGGAACGAGCGGTGACGTGGGTTAATCTCGCTCCATGCTGACCATGAGTTGCCGCGGTATTTCGTTTTGGCGATGGTGTCGACCAGCTCCAGACAACCTCCGACTCCACCCCATTCGTGGGTGATACTGTCGATAATGAGGCTGTCGTAACCGGCCTTCTCAGCAGCGCTGATAGCCTCAATGAAGCGCTCAGGAGTGAATGGCGGATCTAACTCGAGGACGTCGAACTCTGCGACGTCAGAGTAGAGCGATGCGCTGCCTTTCTCCGTATCGATAACAGCGATGCGTCCGCCGATGCCTTTCGCTACCAGCAGAGCGCTGTACGTCTTTCCTGAACCACTTGGCCCGGTAAGTGCCAGCCGCAGCTTGGCTTTCTTCCTCATGGCTTTTTCAAATTTCATCTCACACCTCAGTGTCAGTTATGGGCGCACCAGTCGATGCGGTTCTGTTGTTGCTCCGTACGGTAATCAGCAATCGCGTCCATTGCGGCTTGCTCTGGTGTCATCTCTTCAAGCACAGGCTGTAAGATGGCTTTCATCATCTCGATGAAATACATATCTGGGTCAATCATGCTGCTATCTCCTGACGAATCGTGTAACCCTGCTCTGTAAGCCACTCCATTACGTCTTTGATGTCGAACTGGTTGAGTAGCTGCTTGCCGTTGAAGTCGAGCAGAGACACTTCATCAGCTTCGATAACCATCATGCCGGGTCGATATCCGGCGCGAGTCTTGACCTCGCCGCACTCGATTTTCAGCTTCATCGAAAGGCGCTCCTCAGCAGCTTCATTGCCATCGCCCATTTAGCGGCGTTACTGAACAGGACGGCTTCCCGTGAAAGCTCCTGTGCTTTTTTGAAGTGATTTACTTTCATAGCGGGTTACCTTTCTGGTTCAGCGCATCGATGATTGAGCGGAAGCCTGCACGAAGACGATTGGTCAGGCGGTCGAGTTGAGACGTGTTAAAGCCGAAGCCACCCATGTGGGTAGCCCCAGCGAGAGCGAAAGCTTGCATGGGTGATTCCTGTGAATTTGGTTGGTGTCAAAAAGATGGGCGCCATTGCGGCGCCCATAGGGAATGCTACTGTCTGGTTATTTCAAGCCCTCTAAAGGCGTTGGTGACTAGCACCGAAATGCCAACCAGATGGAAGGCATTGCGCTGCTATCCGTCATAATCCGACTGAGAAGTAACCCGCCACCATAAGCGCCCCGGTGACTATCCAGCAGATAATCCAGTCTGTGTTGCTCATTGTGGGCTCCAGTAAAAAGGCCGCTCAGTGGCGGCTAGTAACCTGAGTATTCACGAAGCGCCTCAATGTGAGCCTCTATGACAAGAAGTTCGATATAGGCAGCCTCATCGATATTCAGCTCCTTAATGCGTTCGATGCATCCGGATATAATCCGCAGTTGTTCTATTTGCCACTCCGGATCGTTAAACTCTGGAATCTCAATTTCTTGCAACATTACCCCTCCATCGGCTTATCACCGGCAATAAAAAAGGCCGCCGTTAGGCAGCCTGTTAATGTGATTGCCGGGATTTTTAGCCACGCCCGGCGCGTGGTTTCCCCGCTTTCCACAGTCATGGGAAATGTTTAGACTGGTCATTCCACAGTCAAAAAAGGAAGTTAAAATGTCGGATAAGATATTCATTTATGGGCGAACAGTTGATTCTGTTGCTTACGATCTGGCGCTGGCTCTTGCAACGAAAGAAGCAGGTGATAACAGCGCATACACCCTTCTCACGCTAATAAAAAAACACCTACCGGAATGCAGGGAAATGGCTGAAAAGTTTTTTGACGATGAAACTCCTCCGCCCGCAACTAATGTAAATATCGGATTTGTCAGGTAATCATTGACAAAGCCTGTTTGAGTACTGTTTTGATATTTTCATTTGTAGCCTTATTGAAAATCTCATCATTTGCTTCTGACAGGCTTTCACTGATTGCAAGTATTGCTTCCTCAGCTGCTGTGTTGATCTGAAAAAGTGAAAATTGTCCTTTTTTATTGGACCTAGAGTCTGACCTTTTCTTTAGCGCCCTTGACGTGTGACTCTCTCCAGCCCGTTTGTTGTCTACAGGCTGTGTAGCCGATACGCATAAATCATTCATAAAATACCTCTCTGCTAGATAAGTGGAATCGATTTGCGATAGCCAGCGTAATGCCGCTCGGACATCGCATCTATTTTCTGGCACAAATCGTCATGGTCTTTTGCTGGCTCATTCGTACATGCGAATGGTCCGCACAGCGCCCAAACGATGTTGTACCTGTAACCATTCAATCCCACGTCGTTGTCATTAACGCGCCAAACAGTTCCTGCATAGTGATTCGCATGATCCAGAATGACGTATTCAGAGCCCCGGTCAGCGGAGTATTTTAAGTGGAGCTTCATAACCCCTCACTTAACAATGTGCGTCGCTTCTTTGCGAACCTTGCGGAAGCCAGCGCTGTAAATCGCCACAGCCGGCAGACATACAGCACCACCTTCATTCCGATCACGCAGACTCGGCAGGGTGGTTGCTTTGGCTACGTTTAAGCTGCAGCCAGACAGCGCACGAGCCACTTTCTTCTCGAAACGCGACTCGTTCATTGCTTCAGCTGCTTTCTTTGCGTTGTAAGCAGCCATACGGCGTTGATTTCTGTTCATGGGTTTCCTCGATGATTTCATTCATGCGCCCTGTTACAGACGCAGGGTGAAGCCACTTAGTGTTTGAAATTGCCGCTGTAATCAGGCATCGAACGCATGGTTTTAATTTCAAAGTCCCACTGTTTTAAAAGGGTTAAGCGCTTGCTCTGCAATTCCAGGCTATCCAAATAGCGGATGGCTGGATTTTCGAGTTGGTGATTAACCCGAGAGATTTGATTTTGAATGTTAATAACTTTCTGGCGTTGTTCTGCGTATGTCATCCTGCCACCCTCATTCATTGGCGACTAAGTCGCCGGTATTGCTGAATTTTCTGACTTGTTGTAAACAAATCCGGTCTATTTGCACGGGGGCATACGAGAGAAGCACCTGCCTGTTTACTGCCTTCTCTGGTACATGCGTTGTTCTGCATGTGGTTCGTGTTCCATTGCCAACTCACCCGGCCTAACTCGCCCTCCAGGGCTACTATGTTGCTAAGTCAATTGCGGTCTAACTGCGTCAGTGCACCGTTCCGGCACTACCTGTTTGGTTAAACTCTGTTCCCCGCATTTCGGCGGAGACAAACCCCAATAAAAAACCCGCCGTAGCGGGTTCTGTTATGACCATTTTTTTGACGGTCGCCTCTGGTGAGCATGATTAACTCTAAGCGTCATGGCGTCACCGCCACCTGTTTCTGGTGGTGGTTCTTTGTCTACTGACTCGATTGCACCGGATGCTTTCTCAGCTAAAACGCCAGCTCTGCCGCCGTTTAGCTCGATGGCGATTTTTCTTTGTAGAGCCAAATCTGCACTATCTTGCTCCCTCTGGAGTCTTCTTGACTCGCGCCGCCGATTTCTGGCGTTATCGCGCGCTTCTTTAATGATAATTTTAACCATGAGTTCACCAGGTCAATGGTTTCGAAGATTCTTTCCGCTTTTGGCGTCCTACCGCCATAACACCATATTCTGTTTTGGGCTTCGAGTAGAATTTGTTGCTGCTACGTTGCTCAGCATATGCTGCCGCACCCGCCAGAATCTGCTTGTGATACTCCGTTTCTGTCTCTACTGCCTTGACTACGCGGTCAGCTGCCGGCCGTTTGCAGGCAATCTCAGCGCGGCTCAGTTCCACGCGACGCTGCGGCGCTTCCTGACTAAATGCGCTCGCCAGAATCGCTTCAATCTCACGCGCCTTAATAGCCTCTTCAGCCCGGCGAGCGTTGCGACGTGACTTCGCGTTATCTTTTCCAACAGGGTTAAGTGATTTGCCATAGACGATGTTCGCCATAAATCCTCCGGTTAGTTACTGGCTGCACTGTCGCAACAATGCACTCAGTAACCACTGTTAGAGTTCGGTGCGTTCTCGGCACCTTCCGTAGAGCTTCCCGCTCGTTGTTACAAAGAGCTGCTATCCGTTTCGTACTGCGCCAGCGTCCTGCTGATGGATTAAAGATACAGATAAAACTGTATTACCGTCAACAGATAAAACTGTAAAATTGATATGAAAATACATATATATATGTATTTAAACGGAAATAAATTTTCTACAGCCGCAAAAATCCCGCACAAAGCTGGACTCAGTGCTACGATTTCATGGCTTAACAGGAGGAGGTTGGTGGCATGAGAAACAAAGATGTGGCTGACTTGCACAGGAAGATGATGCCTGAGGTGGGAGAGGTTCTTGGTAGGGGGACTATGGAGCTGCTGAGGGAGGGGCGGGCGATAACTAATCTGGCAATAAAGGAGAAGATAACAGGTCTTTATGCTGATAAAGCAGATGACATAGTAGTGCAGATGGCGCTGGCTCTGCTGTCGACGACGCACTGACGGTGCAGGTCAGGATTGCGGGCAAAAAAAACCGCCAGACCAGCGCTGGCGGTAACTTGTCGAGCAACAAGCAAAGTGATGGATATATTTCACTTTCATTATTGGCCGATATTTTTTTACCTGCAAGCGTAAGCGGCAAAAAAAGCCCGCACACGGCGGGCAAGAGTGATGCGGACAATCAGCTTGTTCCGGCCCTGAGGCCGTGTCTCTCTGGACATTAGTGTTATCGGCACGGCAGGAGATAGCTTTAGGGGTGGGCATGAAAAACCCGGTGCGGTGGCGGGTGCAGGAGTGGCAACGAGTTCACCATTGGTAAACCGTTTACCATTAATGACATCGTTAACCATAGGGATCGGTGTGGCGGGCAAAACTGAAGGTATTGAGATCTTCTACTGGTATATCAACGAGATAGGGTGGCGGTCATATGGGGATCGGCGCAATAAAAAACCCGGCGCTGTGGCCGGGTTGATGTAAATTACTTGTTTACTTTAGCCAGGGCTGACTCGTAGGTGTCTCTTTCTTCAAAGAGCTCCGATACAGCCAGTACTTTACCTATCTGCTGCTTAAGCGCTTTTACTCCAACTTCAGACAGAAACTGATGAATCTTTAGCCCCGATTTGCCGGATTCATCCTTGTTCTTCTTGGCAAGGTCAAGAATGACCCCGTGGCTACGAGCGAGAGGCATGTAAATCTGTTCATTTGTAAGCTTGCTAAATAAGAAAGGCCGTCCACGGTCAGGTTTATTTAATTGATAAATCCTATACCAAGCTTCATATAGCTCATCAGGAAACTCTCTTTCATATTGCCTGGCCTCTTCTCTTACAAATGCCTTAAAGGAGTCAATTACCTCTTGAACTTCTGGTCGATATCCCGCAATGGCATAGCCTAGCCCCTTAAGGCCAGCTTTCATCGAAGCAGTTACGAGCCTCTGAGCAAGGTTTGCTGATTTGCTCCTAGAAGCTGGAAGGGCACCAGCTCTGTCTGCATTAATCATCGCTGTCGCAATATCGCCAATGAGAGCAATATCATAACCATGGGCCTCATCAGACAGCGGATTTGGTGCAGAAGTAGGGACTGGACTCCTCCATTGAAAAATAAGAGGTTTTTGGAATTTAGCCAGCAATAATGGATCGACATAATCAGCCATGTAATTTGTGTTCAAAAACCTGTCCACATCTCTTCCGTGCTCGCCTATACCAAGGAGCTTTGCAAGTCCGGTCTTACTTACAACGACAGTCTTTTCATTATCGTCCAGAACATAACACTCGGCATCGATCCCAAAATCTTCAATAAAATTTCCCTTTCTGATAGCTTTAAGTGGCTTTCCTTCCCACCTCTTAGCCGCAGCCTTTTTTGCAATTTCCGAACGCTGCTCTTTGGTTAGAGACTTAGCCCTAGCCATACCGCCCTTGGCCTTTCCTTTTGGTTCTTTTTTTTCTTCTGACATATGTAAGCACTCTTGCTGTGGAATGTGCTTGCAAGATAATCAGGATTTATGGTTTATGCAAGCATTTATTTATGGGTATGCATGCATTTGTTGGTGCATAAAAAAAGGCCGCATCTCTGCGACCTCATCTCACCCAAACGTCTCTTCCGGCCACTGGGCCTTAACCACCTTACCGATGATGCGTATGCTATCTTTTGCGGCGGTAAATGCGGTGCTCAACCATGGTACCGATGATCTGGATGCGCTTTTCAATGCTGCGCATTACTGGGTAATCATCATTCAGGGGGAGTAATTCAAAGTGCTGTCTGCCATCTTCTGCAAGAGTAGTTGGGCGGTACTTTTTAAAGGTGGCTTCATGCTCGCCGTTCTTCGCAACAACAAATTCTCCAGGTGCAGGCTCTATTTCCGGATCGACGATAATGACATCGCCAGCCTTAAAATCAGGCTCCATAGAGTCGCCTATAATCTTTAATGCAAAGGTATATTGCGACCAGTCCATATCAGTCATGACGTACTCACACGAGCCATCAAGCGCTTCTATAGGGCCTTTAGTAGCCATCTCTCCAGCTTGTACATAGCTGATCAATGGAATCCTCCTTGTGTTCACCTCGCTAACAGGCTGGAAGTTACCACCATTAACTAGCCATGACGGATCACAGCTAAGAGATTCAGCAATACCCACAATGTTGCGCGGCTTTAATGTTTTACCTTCCTCAATACTCGCCCAAGACTGCTGCCTGATACCAGCCCTTTCTGCGGCTTCAGCCTGAGTTAGGCCCAACTCGGCCCTTCTTTGCTTTACTCGTTCTGCAAGGCTCATAGCATCCTCTCCATTTCCTTACATCCTCACAGTTAAAGCTGTATTTGACAAACAGAAGTAACTGTTAGACAATACAGATAAAACTGTGGAGGTGAGTAATGGACACAATTTCTCAACGCCTCAAACAGAAGCGCATGGAGTTAAATCTGACACAGGCGCAATTAGCTGAGAAAGCTGGAATGAAGCAGCAATCAATACAGCAAATTGAAGCAGGTTCCACACAACGCCCGCGCTTCTTGTTTGAACTTGCCGCAGCCCTCCAGTGCGACCCGCTCTGGTTACAGTACGGCAAGAAACGCGGCTCTCGAGCCGCTTAAGCAACACCGCTCTTTTTACAACGGACATGAAGTCCTACGGAAGCCACCGAGAACGTGGCGACTAACTCAAACGAAACAACAAAACGTTCGTGGCAATAGCTGCGGCTTTGTCACGTCTTATCAACAAACCAAAAACAACAAGGTAATTATTCAACATGGACACAGCAAAACACAGCAAAAGGATTCGTGAAGTGGAAAGCGAATTACGTTCCCGCCTGGTAACGATGGGACAAACCAATTTCGCGAAGATGGCCGGATGGGCTGACTCGAAAGTTAGCCGGTTAAACATCCACGACATGGCCGTGACGTTCGTTCTTCTTGAGAAGGTCTGGGAGACGAGCTTAATCAGGGAAGTGGCAAGACAAGCTGTAGAAGCTGTGATGCCTCAAAAGCAAAAAGCCCCAACTGCGCGAACAGTTGAGGCTTCTCAGATAACCATTGAATTCTAGCCGAATCAACGAGGTGATTATACATGAAGCAGGAAAAACATGAAAGATTTGCCCGCTTTAAAGAGCTGTCCCGGCAGCAATTTTACCGGTCATTCTCCCAGCTCGGCGCCAGCCGGTTGAGTCAGTGTCTGCAGGAAGCCAAAGCGAAGGAGAAGGGCAAATGAGTGTTGTAAGAAAACTATCTGATTATCGCCCTCTACCAGAGGGTACGGAGCGTCGCGTGGCACAACTGGAAGATGGATATACCCGTCTTGCCAATGCGCTGTATGACGAGCTTATCGGTGCTGATTTAACGAAGAATCAGAGCAAGGTAGCCCATGCCATTTGCCGTAAAACCTATGGCTTTGGCAAGAAGATGGATCGCATTGCCGACAGCCAGCTTGCAGAGCTTACAAGACTACCCAGGCAGAAAGTTAACAAGGCGAAAAATGAGCTTATCGCTATGAAAGTTATCCTCCGCGAAGGCAACAAAATCGGGCCTAACAAAGAGGTTTCTGAGTGGCAAATCGAAGGCTGTCACTACTCTGGTGATAATGTCACTGCATTGATGACAGAAAGTGTCACCAAAACAGTGACACGGTTGTCACCAAAACAGAGTCACACAAAAGAAACTATACAAAAGAAAAAAGAAATAACCCCTATATCCCCTGTCGGGGACGGTTCGGTTCAGGAAGAAAAACCACAACGGCCAGTCAGCAAATTCCATTTCGATCGTGAACGCTTCAAGGACACATGGAACCGCAAAGCTGAAAAGCACGGCCTACCAAGAATCATCAGCATCAGCGCCACTACCGAGAAAGGCGTTAAACGGCTGTACGACTCTCACCTGAAGCACTGCAAAGAAACTGGTCGTCCTGCCCAGCAAATCGACACGTTCATAAACGGCTATATCGAGTTTGGCTATACACCATCCGCCTACGCCTGTGGTGACAATCCAGCAGGAAAGAAATACGGCATCGAAACAGCTCTTCGCCAGGAGCGCATCGACAAAATCATCAGCCAGGAGGAATGACATGGAAAGCCTCGACTACGAAGAGCAGCTTATCGGCGCAATGCTCATCAAGGGAGATCACATCGATTCTCGCGACATTGCCAGCAAGCTTCCTGTTGAAGCGTTTGCAAATCACCACCTGCGAAGCATGTATCAGGCAATCGTCACCCTGCTGGACAAAGCTGAGCCAATCGACCCATTCACTGTTCGTGACTCCATCCCGCAGGAGAGCCGCGATTACGTGATGAGCATCGCAGCAGCCTGTAAGACCGCAGCGAATATCAAAGCATGGGCCAAGAAGGTTCGTCAGTGCTGGATGCTCCGCAAAGGCGCTGAAGAGCTGACAAGGGCCGCACAGCTGCTTGCCAGTGCGACACCCCACAACCTGAACGAAAGCATTGCTGAAGCTGCACGGCTTGCTTCAAAGCTCCAGCTGGAAACCAACGACAAACTTCCTCGCCGCATTGGGGACATGATTCAGGACTACCTGAATGTGCTGGAAGATCGCATGAAAGGCGCTGAGTCTGGCCTGTACCTTCAGACCGGCATTGAAGCTCTCGACAACGAGTATGGCGGCTTCGATCGCACCGACCTGATTATCATCGCCGGTCGTCCAGGTATGGGCAAAACCGAGCTGGCAATCAACATTGCTAACTCAATCGGCCGACAGAAGGGAACGGGGCTGCTTATCTCGATGGAGATGTCAGAAACGCAGGTTGTAGAGCGTCACATCGCTGACCGCGGCGGGCTGTCAATTGGAACACTTCGCAATCCGCTGGGCATGACTCAGGAGGATTACACCCGATTGACGACTGCAACCGGCACCCTGCTTGATGAAAACAACCATGCTCTGGTTGGCTCGTTCACCATCGACGAAATTATCAGCCAGGCGGAGCGCATGAACATGGATGGCGGCCTGAGCTTTCTGGCTATCGACTACCTGACCCTTATCGACATGCCGAAAGCTGAGCGTGCAGACCTCGCGATTGCAGAAGTCACCCGTAAGCTGAAGCAGTTCTGCCTGCGCAACAAGGTTCCCGTGGTGCTGCTGGCCCAGCTCAACCGCAACGTTGACGGGCGAGGCGACAAGCGGCCAAACATGGGTGATCTGGCTGGCTCCAGCTCAATCGAGAAGGACGCAGACGTCATCATCTTCCCGTACCGCGATGAGGTCTACAACGACAACACTGACCTTAAAGGCCTGGCAGAAATCATCATCGGCAAATACCGCTCCGGCCAGCCAAAGACGTTCTACATGGGCTGGAAGAATGGTCACTTCGTCAACATCGACCAGGAAACAGCGGCGCGTCAGTATTCCGACAACAAGAACAAAGAGCAGCCGGCCAACGACTGGCGCTACGGAGGAAACAATGGTTAGAACTCAAGAAGACCAGATGGCGCTCGAAAGAGCAAAAGGAATGCTTTATCGGATCGCAGCTGAGCTGTCTCTGGTTACGGCTGAAAACAAAGATGAGCAAATACGCCTCGACAGCGCGCGCCGGATGGCAGCAGACAATGCGTTGCGACTTGAAGACCATCTGAGGGAATTCTGATGAAAAAGTTAACCGCTGAAAGCGCCCGGACTGACATTGCAAACCTTCATGGATTCCTCAAAAACCCACGTATTGGTCTGAGCTTACGTGAAGAGCGATACCTGCAAGCCCTTGAGATTGCTCTGCCTGTACTGGAGCAGCAGGAGAAGGGAGTCGAGCATCAGACTGATAATTATGGCTGGATTGAGTGGAAGGGTGGTGAATGTCCCTTAGCTCCCGAAAAAGTAGTAGATGTTAAGTGGCGGGCCGGTGGTGTAATGACTGTAGAGGCTGGCGGCAGGTCTTGGACTCATGATGGAAAATTTCACGACATCATCGCCTATCGGGTGATTGAGAATGATGGGAGGGAAGATTGAACTACTTTCTTGCATGCATAGGCGGAGCGTTATCAGGCATTGGTTTAGCTTCAGGTAATCAGCTAAGCATTCTCTGCGGGACCATCTGGCTTTGTACATCATTCATTGTATTAGCAATTCAAAGGGCTAAATCATGAAAACCCAAACCAACGGCGATGAGCTGGAGCGGCAGCAGAGAGAGCTGTTCTCTGAAAGCTTCGAGGACCACACCGGCTGGCATCCGGACGACTATCCAAGCCCGGACGTTGTCGAAACCAGCTGGGAGATTTGGCGTGATGGATGGGAAGCAGCGTTAAGCAGCAAGCAGGAGAAAGCATGAAGCATATTGCATGGAATAAATCACGCAGGTCATTCTGGTTCCGCTTCTTCGGTTATGGCCTTAACGTCATCGACCGCAGCATTTTCCCGCCGCTATACAGCACGAGAAACGGCTTGAGAAAAGAAATCAGGATAGGGAAATTCGGCGTCCATATTCTGACGCGGTCACAGCTAAACAAGAGGTCCGCATGAACAACGTAATCCCCCTAAAACGTCCTGAGCACCTCATATCCGATACCGAGTTGGATAAGCTGGCAAGTGACATCAGTCGCTTCGTCAATCGCTATCCTAACTCAATGTGCATGCCTGCGGGCATCAGGAAGCTACTCAGCGACGCACTGAAGAGAGACAAGCGAGATGGAGAAAACGAAATTCCTCCTGCGGGATAATCGAATCCGGCAGAACCTCAAAGACTTTATCGACTCCCTCCCCACCGACGAACACCGCCCCATCGAAATCACCATCAGCGACTCAAAGCGCACCCTGCCGCAGAACGATATGTTCCATGCGTTGTGCTCTGACGTTTCTACGCAGGCGATATGGCAGCAGCAGAAGTTACAGCTAATCGACTGGAAGGCGCTTTTCGTGTCGGGCCACGCCATGGCAACAGGCAGGCCGGGACAGGTAATTCCGGGTCTGGAAGGAGAGTTTTGCAGCATACGCGAGAGCACGTCTCAGATGGGCGTGAAGCGCATGACGAGTTTAATCGAGTACTCCACTGCATGGGCTGTCGGCAACGGCGTGAAGCTTCGTGAGGTGCGTTACTCAGGCGATTATTTTGGACGGGCAGCATGAGCAAAATCAAAGCAGATATTCACAAAGTTCTCGCAGACGGAAAATGGCGCAGCACATACGAAATTCTGGAGCGCGTATCCCGCTCGACATGCGCACCCAAAAAGAACGTGCTCACGGTCCTGCATACGCTGACTGGCGGACACCATATCGTTAAGGCTCATATCAGTTACAGCGAGTGTAAATATCGCGCAGGGGCAGCACCAGGCGGCTTCGGTGTTAATCCCAACATGGCAGAGTTTCAGAGCCTGCTCGACGGCGTGAGAGGTAGATATGCGTGAACGCTGCCACCGCTGCTACACCATCCTCACAAGCGAGGATAAACATCACTACGGCATAAGCTGCGAAAACTGCCAATGCGATATGGAGTGGGAAGACCATGAAAGAGACCAGCCAGTCAAGTCAGCCTACTGGCGCTGGCGAGCCATCTGCTTTGTTTTGCGCTTTCTGTCAGGCATCGCTGGCGCCGGCAGAGACCTACTGCTGCAGCGACTGCGAAATCGAGCTGCTAGACGATCCGAATTACCGCATGCACGGAGAGAGTGATGAGTGCAATTAATGGAATGAAGTCGAGCATGACACAGCAAAGGCTGCGGGAGTTAGTCCGCTACGACCCAGATACAGGCGTTCTTTATCGGGAAAAAGTAACCGGGGGAAAGGTAAAGGTAGGCGATGTTGTAGGGTCGTTACACAGCGAAGGTTATATCGAATGCTGCATAGGCACAGTCAAAGATTATGCGCATAGATTTATTTGGCTGTACGTATATGGACACTGGCCGCGAGGAACTATTGACCATATAAACAGGAACAGAAGCGACAACCGCCTATGCAACCTTAGAGAGGCAACCTACACCGAAAACAACCACAACAAATCTATCTCAAAAAACAACACATCAGGGTGTCCCGGCGTGTACTGGAGTGAGCGAGATGGTAAGCACAGGGTTCAAATCACGATTCAGCGAAAAAATATTTATATAGGCTCGTTCAAATGCAAAGAGGAAGCAATAGCGGCAAGAAAGGCTGCTGAAAGCAAATACTATTCAACTTTCGCAGGAGAGACCGATGACTGACGCAATCCTAATACTAATTGCCTCCGCAGCCTGGCTATGGAGAGTTGAGTGGGTATACCGAGTCAGAGTGAAGATGATTTACGATGACTTTGAGCGCTACAAGCGCCTTCCATCCTACCTTTCAATGGCCCTTCAGGTGTGGATATGGGATGTAAATAAATTTAGGGGGAAGCATGGCTAAAGGCATCAAGCTGCCTAAGCCGAAAACCTGCCCAATCTGCTCTACCGAATACACCCCTCGAAGTTCTCTCCAGAAAGTCTGCCACAACTACAAATGCGCCATTGCGTTCAACAAGAAACGCGATGAGGAACTTGCTGCGCGTGAAATACGCAAGCAGGAGCGTCTACAGCGCGATGATTTGCGGCAACGAAGGGAGAAGCTCAAGGGTATATCAGAATGGCAGAGAGAGGCGCAGACGGCTTTTAACCGGTACATCCGCTGGCGAGACTTCAACAAGGATTGCGCCAGTTGCGGCGGTGAGTTAATCGGAAGCAGTAACTACCTCACCGGCAGCGCAGTAGACGCCAGTCATTACCGTTCCCGCGGCGCAGCATCCCACCTGAAATTTAATGTCTTCAACGTCCACTCTGCCTGTACCCGATGCAATCGGCAGTTAAGTGGGAATGCAGTTGAGTTCAGGACCCGACTAATCAAGCGCATTGGTCTTGAGCTCGTCGAGCGACTGGAAGCAGACAACACACCACGCAAGTTCGATATCGCATACCTGAAGCGAGTGAAGGCCATCTTCACGCGTCGGGCGCGCCATTACGAAAAATTGCGTAAGCGTCAAATGGAGCAAGCAGCATGAACGAATACCTCAGAGAGAAGTGGCTCAGGCTTCGCATCCTCAAGATGCGCGGCATGTATGAGATCAACTACCGGATAATCCGCAACACGGCGAAAATGATGGGGGTTAAGCATGCGCATTGAGCGTGACTATCAGCAAATCGTCAGGCTTTCAGGTGTACGTAGCGCGGCCGATATGCGCCGGTTATTCGGCAACGGCTGGAAGACCATCAATAAATCACAGCAGGCATGGGTACGTCATCTGCTGGGCGTATGGGGCGATCACCTGGGCGGAGAAGATTATGACCGTGCAGAGGTGAACGTGATTGGCCGGCTGATGATGCGATGCGAATGGAGTGAGCAGAAGGGCAGGCAGATAGAGAAAATCGTGTCACAGCTGCATTGTGAAGGGCTGCGAGGTGAAGAGCTGTTCCGCAAAGCGCGTGACCTGCTTATCCCTCAGTCATCAACGGCAAACATCATCGCTCTCGCCAAAGAATCCGATGATGCCGCCTTTGTTGAATCAGTCATGGTAAAGACGTTCGGTAAGGACAACCCGCTTCGAAACGTAGCCAGATTACGATATTGCAAACGCAAGAGCGTGCAAAACATCGGATCCTGTCTGATTTATTACACTCGCATTACTCCTAAGGAAGCCAGAAACAGACTTGAGTGGGCGATGGACATCATCGAAGGAGAAATTTTTTACGCAATTAAGCGAGAAATGGAGAAGGAAATTCCGAATATTGCAGCCTGAAGAGAAAATAAGCACTAATTGCTAAAGACAAGGGGCAAGCAACCTGGCATATTTATGCCATGCTCGGGAAGTAAAGCGTACTGAGCGCTGACGATTCCCGGTCAGTTGCAAAAAAAATGTGGATGCCAAGAAGCCTCGCGGTCTTACCAACCAGCGGGGCTTTTTTACGTCTGTCGTGAATTGGCGAATGCATGAATCATTCGCGAGGGCATGAGCATTGAGGCTGAAAATAAGTACCCTTCAGGTGCGGATTGATCACCCGCCGTTAGCTCCACGAAACGGAGCCCGCAACAGGCAAGAGCATTAGTTCGAACGGCATCCCTCATTTCCAGAATAGCGACCGGTGAAATGTCGATGGGGAATGTGACGACGCGTATCAGTGCTCTTTCCGTTGTGGTGAACGCAGGCACCGATGTGCCGGGGAACAAGTGGAGTGACAACGAAACGATGTCGGCGAGTTCCCGGCCACCACAACCCAATACCAAATTATAAGGTCAGCCAAAGAGCTGGCCTTTTTCTTTTGCGCACGCCATTCAACACCAAATAGTGATTTCACCCTGGTGGCGTAGCGCATTTTCTTCACAGCAATTTGCCGGATACCTCCGGACGACGCCGGAGACGGCCATGTACAGCAAACCAATCATCACCCGCGAGGTAACGCATGGGTGAAAACAGCATCATAACTGGCGTTCTCGGCCTCGTCTTCGGCGGCGGCGCTGTCGCTGTCCTCTGGAAGCCATTAGCGGCAAGCCTCCTTTCTCTCGGCATCAGCAACCGGGCAAGCGGCGACATCATCACCGGCTATAAAGAGCAGGTGCAGCTTCTGAAGGAGAGCAACACGCTACTCCGCGAGGAGAACGATGAGCTACGCGAGAGGCATGATAAAAACCTTCGCCGCATTTCCACGCTAGAGACAGACCTCAAGCTGATTAAAAACGCGCTGGGAATCCTGCTGGCGATGTCTGAGGCCAGTAACGCTGTAGGCAATGAGCGATTCCGGTCTGAAGTAAACAGGCTGATCGCCACTCTGGAGACCGACAGCGATGACAACCGAAAATAAGAATCACAAGCGCAGCCTGATTATCGGCGGCGTCCTTACCCTGATGACCCTCATCTGCATCGCCATGACCTGCCTGTTCATTTACGTCAGCAATGATGCTAACCGGCAGATTGAAAGCATTCGCGAGGATTACCGCAAAGTGGCCGACCGTCGCGACTCGAAGGTTATGAAGCTGGCAGGTCAGGTAGAAGATTTGCAGAAGAAGCTCGACGCCATTCCAGATCGCACCGCAACAAAGACAGCAGACAAGGTTAAGCAGGTTGTTAAAGAGGACGAAGCGAAATGAGCATGATTATCCCACTGCTTAATTTTGAGGAAGGCTTCCGCTCTCGTCCGTATATCGATACCGAGGGGTTTCCAACGGTAGGGGTTGGCTTCCTGATTGGCCCGAAAGGCGCATCGGTTAGCAACTACACCTTCAGCATCTCCAAAAACGTCTCTGACGTCTGGTTGCAGGAACTGGTCAACAGCAAGCTTTCCGACATGAAGGCAAATCAGGCCATCTCGTCAGCCCTGAAGCAGTGCAATCCAGCCCGCTCAGACATTCTGCAAAGCATGGCTTACCAGATGGGTGTTGATGGTCTGGCGGGATTCAAGAACACGCTCGCCATGATTGCTGCTGGCAACTTCACCGGCGCCGCAGCAGGAATGCTTAACAGTAAGTGGGCAAAGCAAACGCCTAAACGCGCTCAACGGCACGCAGAGGTGATGCGAACCGGAACGTACGACATCTACAAAGGCCTTATCTGATGGACGCCTTCAGCATGATACGCGGCCAGAGTGGCAACATCTCGCTAAGCCGCACTCAAGCCGCTCTGGCTTTCCTCGTCTGCTGTGGCGTAGTTGGCTGGCAGGCCTACAAGGGGACGCTCTCTGATGTCACATTCGGCTTGTTCTTCGGCTTCGCTACGGCTGGTTACATTGGAGCGAAGAAAATCGCAACGGACAAGGATATCAAAGAGCAGAAGATTGACGCTGGTATTGATCCGGAGGGCAAGCCATGACGACCTTTCAGACGATTGTCGCTGTGATAGTGGGGCTGTTCGCTCTGGTAGGTGGCGCCTTCGGGTTTGGTCACTCCCGCGGCAAGTCGAAAGCTGAGCAAGCCGCCACTGAGCGAGAAACAAAAGCAGCCATCGAATCCCAACAGGCTGCATCACAACGCCAAGACGAAGCACGCAAAGGAGCATCAGATGTACAGGACACTGTTACCCGCATGTCTGATCGCGATGTTGACGACGAGTTGCTCCGTGACTGGACCCGCAAAGACTCAGGTAGTTGATACAGGCTGCATTTGGGTAAACCCCATCATCCTGACGCCTGAAGACGTGATGCTGCTTTCCAGTCCCGCTAAGCGCGCCATCCTGACACATAACAAGTCATGGAAAGCCAACTGCCAGCAGGAAGCTAAATGAGCGCCTACCAGATTTACAACATCTTCTCCGGCATCTGCATCGGCGCATTAATCATGACGTGGATAGGCGCCTTCATTTACCTCTGGCAAGAGCGGCGCCACCGTGCAGAGCTAAACAGGTTACAGCAGCAAATCATTGCTGAGGTAAAGAACAGCCTTAGGAAGTGACAACCCCCAAGAAGATTCTCTTCTTCTGACAGAGCAACATCAGCCTCGCATAACGCGGGGCTTTTTTATGCGCCTCGCACGCGCAAATATCCCAGAACCTTTCAGGATGACCCTTGAGGAACCGGCTAGCTGTCGGAGCTCTCTGGGGGCCGAATTCCTGTGCGACAAGGTTCATCACTAAAAGGTACTTCGACATGACATATCCAACCGTAACCGTTAACGGCGTTTCCGTCCGCGTGGACAGCGAAGGCCGCTATTGCTTAAACGACCTGCACGCTGCCGCCGTACTGAATGGTGAAGCGACAGAATCGCAGAAGCCCAGCAAATTCATCCGCAGCGCATCGGTTCAGCGATTCGTTAATGCACTTGATGCCAGAGGACAAAAACGTCCTTTGGAACATAATCAATCACTTAAGGTGATTCGAGGCGGTGATTCCCAGAGCGTCTGGGGCGTTGAGATGATCGCCGTACGGTATGCCGCATGGATTAAGCCTGAGTTTGAGATTGATGTTTACAACACTTTCATCGAAAGCCGCACCAAGGCTCTCGACATCCTCAACCAGTTGAACCGGCTGGACCACCTCATTGGCGGTGAAACCAAAGACATCAGCCAGTGTGCCAGCAAGATGGGTAAGTGGGGGAAAGGTGGTAGAAAGGCGCTGCTGAATGAGGCCCGCAAAAACCTTATTGACCAGCTCGATCCTGACATGGTGGCACTGATGGAAGGCAAGGCAGCATAAGAGGTGAGAGAGCCTCTTTCACAACGGCTCTTTGTCCGCTGCTGGACGTGCGCCTGAACTACCTCCTACACTTTGTAACGTGTCTCATAAAAAAGGAGGATTCATGTCTGAGCGTCCGGTCGAAGGAGATCACCCTGACTATGACCCTAAACCAGTCTCGCCTAATCCAGATGAAAAAGGTGAAAGTAAAGACGATCCACATAAAGCACCTGAGTCAGGGGATAAATTCTGATTCATGCTAAGCCGCCTCCGGGCGGTTTTTTATTAATTGGTGACTGTAATGCCATCCGCTATCCCTCGTGCCTGCCGTAAGCGCGGCTGCGCCAAAACAACAACCGACCGCTCTGGCTACTGTGATGACCATCGCAACGAAGGCTGGCAGCAACATCAGCGCGGGCAGAGCCGACATCAGCGCGGCTACGGCAGCAAGTGGGATGTTATCCGCGCACGCATCCTCAAGCGTGACCGGCACATCTGCCAGCAATGCTTGAGAAACGGCAGGCCAGTCCCGGCAGCTACGGTTGACCACATCAAACCCAAAGCTCATGGTGGGACGGATGAGGATAGCAACCTTCAGGCGCTGTGCTGGCCGTGTCATAAACGCAAGACCGCAACGGAGAGAATTAAATGAGGCAGAAGCGCGCTCAGCTCGCCCATATCTATCGAGGTAAAGCGTTCATCGGATATGGCATCGCCGTTGATGGCGAGTTGCTAAGTCAACAGCTGAGCACCACCATCGACACCGATGCAGCAAGCCGACCGGCAATCACTGCGGTCTTCAACCTTGATGCGGAAATGAATGAAAATCCGGTAAAGATTGACCTGAATGAGAGTGATTCTCAACAATTGATGTAAATGAGATCTATTTTCATTTGTCGGGGGGCGGGTTAAAAGTTTAGGGCTTTGGGCCTAAAGGACCGCCGCCTCAGGTTTATTTTCATCGCCGCAGGTTAGAAACCTTTTTTATGGGTACCCCCAAAGTGCCCTTTCAGTGGAGTTTTCCTTATGCCCGGACCACCGAAAACCCCGTCACACCTGGTTTTGGTGAAGGGGAACCCATCCAAGCGACCGATTAACCAGAATGAGCCGAAGCCGGAGAAAGGGATACCCAATACTCCGAAGCATCTCGACAAGATGGGCAAGTACTGGTTCCAGCAGATTGCGCAGGAGCTGGACAATATCGGCGTGCTGACTCAGCTCGATGCCAAAGCGCTTGAGCTGTTGATCGAAGCCTATACCGAATACCGTCGCCACTGCGAAACGCTGGATCGGGAAGGGTATACCTATGCAATTTACAGCGAGGATGACCCGGACGAAGGCAAAGAGCGGGCGATAAAATTTATTAAAGCGCACCCGGCAGCAGCGATGAAAGCTGATGCCTGGAAACGTATCCGCGCCATGCTGGCCGAATTTGGCATGACTCCGGCGTCACGGAGCAAAGTTAATGCTGGCGGGCCCGATAAAGCAGACCCGCTGGAAGAATTCCTGAAAGCGAGGGACTGATGGCAAAGGTGGCTGACGGAATCCGCTATGCCGAGCGCGTAGTTGGTGGCGAAATTGTTGCGTGTAAATATGTTAAGCAGGCGTGTGCCCGCTTCCTTGATGATCTGCAGGGAGGGGAGAAGCGCAATATCTTCTTCAGTGAAAGCCGCGCCCAGCACATCCTGAACTTCTATAAATTCGTGCCGCACGTTAAAGGCGATCTGGCTGGCAAGCCGATTGAGCTGATGGACTGGCACATCTTCATCCTGATTAACATCTTTGGTTTCGTTGTCCCTCTGGTAAACGAGCAGACCGGTGAGCAGGTGATGAGTGACAAGGGCCGCCCGGTCATGGTTCGCCGGTTCCGCACCGCCTATAACGAAGTGGCGCGTAAAAATGCCAAGTCCACGCTTTCATCGGGCATTGGCCTGTATATGGCAGGCGCAGACGGTGAAGGCGGCGCTGAGGTTTATTCTGCGGCTACGACCCGTGATCAGGCGCGAATCGTATTTAACGACGCGGTGAACATGATCAAGCAGTCCCGCGCTGCGCTGGGTCGGCTTTTCGATTACAACAAGCTTGCCATTTTCCAGGAACGAACCGCATCCAAGTTTGAGCCACTCTCCAGTGACGCGAACAACCTTGACGGCCTGAACATCCATTGCGCTATCGTCGATGAGCTGCACGCCCACCGTACCCGCGATGTATGGGACGTTCTGGAAACCGCGACAGGTGCCCGATCACAATCCCTGCTGTTTGCAATCACCACTGCGGGCTTTAACCGTGAGGGGATCTGTTACGAGTTGCGCGATTATGCGGTCAAGGTATTAAGTGGCGTGGTTGAGGATGACACCTTTTTCGGGATTATTTTTACCCTTGATGAAGGTGATGAGCCTTTCGACGAGAAAGTCTGGCAAAAGGCTAATCCCGGGCTGGGCATCTGTAAGCGTTGGGATGATCTGCGCCGCCTGGCTAAGAAGGCTCAGGAGCAGGTATCAGCCCGCAATAACTTTTTCACCAAACACCTGAACATCTGGGTAAGCGCTGAATCAGCCTGGATGGACATGATGAAGTGGGAGGCCTGCGAGCCTCTTGCGCCGGAGCATGAGCTGAAAACCTATCCGATGTGGGTTGGCGTCGATCTGGCAAATAAAATCGATATCTGCGCAGCTGTAAAGGTCTGGCGGGCCCCTGCTGGGCATGTTCACGCAGACTTTAAATTCTGGTTGCCTGAAGGCCGTCTGGAGCGCTGCTCCCGGCAGATGGCGGAACTGTATCAGAAGTGGAGCGACAGCGGTCACCTGACACTGACAGATGGCGATGTGGTCGATCACGCCGTCATTAAAGAAGACCTGATGGCATGGATCGCCGGTGAAAACCTGCGTGAAATTGGCTTTGACCCATGGGGCGCAACGCAATTCAGTCTGTCACTGGCGGAAGAAGGCGTACCCATGGTCGAGGTTGCACAGACTGTTCGTAACCTTTCAGAAGCCATGAAAGAAACGGAGGCTCTGGCTTATGCAGGTCGGCTTCACCACGGTAATCACCCGGTAATGACCTGGATGATGAGCAACGTCACTGCCAAGGTCGATAAGAACGACAACATCTTCCCCAACAAATCGACGCCTGAGGCGAAGATAGACGGCCCGGTAGCGATGTTTACCGGACTGAGTCGTCTCATCCTGAATGGCGGAGAAGAACCACAGGATTTAAGCGGCTTCTTTGATAATCCCATAATGGTAGGTTTCTGATGAAAGAGAACAAACAGCCCGGCAGGGTGAAAAGCGCACTGCTGAACTGGCTGGGTGTGCCGATCGAACTGACGACGGGAACCTTCTGGCAGGAATGGATGGGCATGAGCAGCAGTGGAAAGGTGGTATCAGCTGACAAAGCGATCCACCTTTCTGCCGTCTGGGCCTGCGTACGTTTACTCAGTGAGTCAGTGTCTACGCTGCCGCTGAAGATTTACGAGCGCCAGCCTGACGGGTCACGCAAGCCCGCCACTAATCACCCGGCTTATCAGGTACTCTGCCGCCGTCCAAACCTCGAAATGACGCCTTCACGCTTCATGCTGATGCTGGTAGCCAGCATTTGCCTGCGCGGTAACGCCTTTGTCGAGAAGAAGATGATCGGTAACCGGCTTGTCTCGCTGGTGCCACTTCTGCCGCAAAATATGGTGGTGAAGCGGCTGGACAATGGCAGCCTGGAATATACCTATACAGAATCTGGAACGTCCCGCGTTATTCCCGCCAAGAACATCATGCACATTCGCGGTTTCGGTCTGGATGGCGTCTGCGGCATGATGCCGATGATGGCTGGCCGTGATGTGATCGGTTCAGCAATGGCCGTTGAAGAGTCGGCGGCAAAAATATTTGAGAACGGTCTGCAAAGCTCCGGTTTTCTCAGTGCTGATGGCGCGCTGAATGAAGAACAGCGGGAAAGGCTTCGCGGCTATATGGCGAAGTTTATTGGCTCCCGTAATGCCGGGAAGATTATGGTGCTGGAAGGCGGGCTGAAATATCAGAACGTCACCATGAATCCCGAGGCGGCACAGATGCTGGAGTCCCGTGCGTTCAGCATTGAGGAAATCTGTCGCTGGTTTCGCGTGCCGCCGTTTATGGTCGGTCACGCGGACAAGCAAAGCAGCTGGGCATCCAGCGTTGAGGGGATGAACCTGCAGTTTCTGACCAATACGCTGCGGCCTCTGTTAGTGAACATTGAGCAGGAGATTTCCCGCTGCCTGCTGGATGGCGACGAAGACCTGTTTGCTGAGTTCTCTGTTGAAGGTCTGCTCCGTGCTGACAGCGCCGGACGTGCTGCATATTACACAACCGCACTGCAGAACGGATGGATGTCGCGCAACGATGTGCGCCGCCTGGAAAATATGCCCCCGATCGAAGGTGGCGATATTTATACCGTGCAGCTCAACCTGACGCCGCTGGAAGATCTGAAGAAAAACAGCCAGGCAGCGCAGGCCGCTAACCTTCTGAAAATCCATAACTACGTTTTCCCTGATATTCCTTTCGAACAATCCCCGCTGAAAAAGGCGGCTTAGGAGCTATTCCATGACACTGAAAAGCCTTCCGGCTGCACCGGCGGGGCGGCCTTCTGCGCTCTCAAAACGGGACTTGCCATCTGCTGCCATGGAGCGCTGGAACGGAGGCATCAAGGCCGCTAACGCTGATGAAAACAGCATTTCAATATTTGATGTGATCGGTGCGGACTACTGGGGCGACGGCGTAACCGCCAGTCGTATCGCCGGGGCGCTCCGCTCCCTGGATGGTGCTGACGTTACGGTCAACATCAACTCCCCTGGCGGCGACATGTTCGAAGGCCTGGCGATTTATAACCTGCTTCGTGAGTACCGGGGCAAGGTTACGGTGAAGGTGCTTGGCCTTGCGGCTTCAGCGGCCTCCATTATCGCCATGGCCGGGGATGATATTCAGATTGGCCGCGGCGCATTCCTGATGATCCACAACTGCTGGGTTTATGCGATGGGTAATCGTCACGATCTGGCTCAGATAGCGGCCGATATGGAGCCGTTTGATAAAGCCATGGGTGACATTTACTCCGTCCGTACCGGTCTCGGCATGGATGAAGTGGCCGCAATGATGGACGGTGAAACCTACATTGGCGGCAGCGACGCGGTCGAAAAAGGTTTTGCTGACCGGCTTCTGTCCGCTGAGGAAATCGCGAATGACGACGACAGCCCGGCGGCCGCACTGCGCAAGCTCGATGCGTTACTGGCCAAAGCCGACACGCCCCGATCTGAACGTCGAAAACTCCTGAAAGCTTTAACCGGCAGCAAGCCAGGCGCTGCTGCCGATCATGATGGTACGCCGGGCGCTACCGAAGAAATCAATCCTGACGATCTTAAACAACTTGAAGACGCCCTGGCGGCGTTCGGCAAATAAGGAAAAACCATGTCTGAAGTTAACGATTTACTGAAAAAAGTCTCTGCGAAGCTGGAAGAAGTTTCCGGTACCTTCAGCCAGAAGGCCGAAGACGCCCTGAAAGAGGCAAAAAACTCCGGTCAGCTGTCGGCTCAGACCAAAGATGCGGTAGATAAAATTGCTACCGAATTTAATGCTCTGAACGAAGCGAACAAAACGCTGAAAGCCTCTCTGGGTGAGCTGGAGCAGCACGTTGCCAATATGCCGCTGAACAACGCGAAAAAGGTTGTTGAGACGGTGGGTCAGGTGGTCATCAGCAACGAAGCACTTAAAACCTTTGCGGCCAGCGTTGAAGGTGGCAAGCGCGTCAGTGTGCCGGTTAATGCAGCGTTGCTGTCAACGGATGTGGCAGAGGGTGTGGTTGAGCCGCAGCGCCTGCCGGGTATCGATACCGCGCCGAAACAGCGCCTTTTCATTCGTGACCTGATTGCCCCGGGCCGTACCTCTTCCCCGGCCATTTTCTGGGTGCAGCAGACCGGCTTTACCAACGCCGCTGCGGTTGTGCCTGAAGGCACCACGAAGCCGTACAGCAGCATTGAGTTCGCGACCAAAATTACCCCGGTCACCACCATCGCGCACATGTTCAAAGCGTCCAAGCAGATTCTGGATGACTTTGCGCAGCTGCAGTCCACGGTAGACGCTGAGATGCGCTACGGCCTGAAGTATGTCGAAGAACAGGAAATTCTGTTCGGCGACGGCACCGGCGCACACCTGCACGGCATCGTGCCGCAGGCGACCGCGTTCAACGCCGCATTCACCGTCGAGCAGCAGAACGGCATTGATGATCTGCGTCTGGCCATGCTGCAGGCACAGCTGGCGCGCTTCCCGGCGTCCGGCCACGTCCTGCATTTCATCGACTGGGCGAAGATCGAGCTGACCAAGGACACGCTGGGCCGCTACATCCTGGCGAACCCGTCCGCGCTGACCGGTCCAACCCTGTGGGGCCTGCCGGTTGTAGCCACCGAAGCGGCAGCCTTCCAGGGCAAATTCCTGACCGGCGCATTCAACGCGGCAGCTCAGCTGTTCGACCGTGAAGACGCCAACGTCGTGATTTCCACCGAGAACGCCGACGACTTTGAGAAAAACATGATCTCAATCCGTTGCGAAGAGCGTCTGGCTCTGGCGGTGAAGCGTCCGGAAGCGTTTATTTACGGCACCTTTACCGCACCGGCTGCTGCTGGCGCGTAAATCCTGACAGCGGCCTGCGGGCCGCTTTTCCTTTGAGGAAAGGCCATGAAACTGCGATCAATCAAACCGATCTATCACAAGGGCGAAGTGCTGACCGAAGGCACGGAGTTTGAAACGCTGGAGCAGCACGGGCGCGAGCTGGTTGAAAGGGGTTACGCCGAAGACCCGTCTGTGAAGAAAACCAAAAGCGGCACTGACAAAGAGCCAAAGGCCAAAGCAAAGGCGAAGTAAGGGGTTTTTATGCTGACCGTCGATCAGGTTAAGCATCACTGCAATATTGAGCAGGACTTTACAGAGGATGACGACTGGATCGAGGCACGCATCAAAGCGGCGGCGCGGTATGTGGAAAATTATACACGCCGCACGCTCTTTGAATCCGCCAACGACCCGCTTTATCTGGCAAATCCTGATCGCCTGCTGTATGGCGAAGATATAGAAACCGCCATGCTGATGCTTATTGCGCACTGGTACAACAACCGCGAAGCGGTGGCGACCGGCGTCAGTGCGACCACGCTGGATTTTGCCGTTGAAGCTTTCCTTCAGCCCTACAGGATTTATGGCGTATGAGAGCAGGACCCATGCGTTACCGCGTGACGCTTCAAAAACCCGCATCCGGGCGCCTGCCGTCTGGTCAGCCGGCAACAGGCTGGACAGATGTGAAAAGCATACGCGCCGCCATATTTGATGTTTCAGGCCGCGAGTTGCTTAATTCAGGCGCTGAGTTATCCGGGACCACGTCCCGCATCTGGTTGCGTCGTATAGCTGGCATCACGATCACATCGGGTTGGCGGCTTGTGCACAATCCGCCAACGGGTGAAGGTGAGATTTACGACATTAAATCAGTCACGCGTGCCGAGAACGGCGCCCGGCTTGAGCTGATGTGCGAAAGGGGGGTTAAGCAGTGATTTCGACAAATCTGGATTTTTCCGGGCTAAACGATATTGCAAAGGACCTTGAAGCGCTCAGTAAAGCGGAAAACAACAAGGTATTGCGGGACGCTACGCGGGCAGGGGCTGAGGTATTGAAAGAGGAAGTTATTGCCAAGGCGCCAGTCAGAACCGGAAAGCTCAAGCGAAACGTAGTCGTTATAACTCAGAAGGCGCGCAGGCGCGGTGATATTTCTTCCGGCGTCCATATCCGAGGCGTTAATCCCGCAACGGGGAACAGCGATAAATCAATGAAAGCAGGCGATCCTAAAAATGCTTTCTACTGGCGCTTTGTTGAAATGGGAACATCAAAAATGCCCGCGCACCCCTTTGTCCGGCCTGCGTTTGACGTCCGGCAGGAAGAAGCGACGCAGGCTGCGCTGACGCGAATGAATCAGGCGATAGATGAGGTTTTGTCAAAATGACAGAAGCCGATGTTTACCCACTGATTAGCGATGTTGCTGGCGGGAACGTGTTTCCGTATGTCGCACCATCGGGAACGGCCGCGCCTTGGGTTGTATTCCTCTTTCCATCAGGAGTGGCGAGTGACGTGTTCTGTGGGCAGGCCGAAACAGCCAGCACGTTACAGATAGATGCCTGGGCGCAGTCCATTGATGAAGCGCGAACCCTGCGATCCCAAATACGCGCAGCGCTCGCGCCGCTTAACCCCGTCTCTCTCAACGAAATGAATGATTTCGAGCCTGATACGGCCCTTTACCGGGCAACGCTTGAAGTTCAGCTCTGGGATTAACCCCTGATGCCGCCTCCGGGCGGTTTTTTATTATCTGGAGATCACCATGTCCTCAAAGTACGAAAAGACGCAGGGAACGAAGATCAACGTCTCTGCTGATGCAGCGACCGAAGCGAACCCGACCGGCGCAACATGGCAAAGCATCAACTGCTCAACGAAAGAGTTGAGCTATACGGGCGGGCAAAAATCTGACATTGAAACGACCACGCTGTGCTCTACCGAGCAGGAGATGACGAACGGCCTGGCTGCACCGGGTGAGGTCACAGTTTCCGGGAACTGGTCAGCAGATGAAGAGGGACAAAACACCCTCCGAACCGCTTATGACACGGATGCGTTACACGCCTTTCAGGTCATTTTCCCGTCTGGTAACGGCTATGCCTTCCTGGCTGAAGTACGCCAGAACAGCTGGAGTATCTCAACGGCTGGAGTGGTAACGGCATCCTTTACGCTTCGCGTCAAAGGCAAGCCTGTACCGATCGTACCCGCCCCGGCTGCAGGCTAATAACAGCGGCGAAAGCCGCTTTTCCTGAATAAAACAGAGAAAATGAAATGGCAAAAACGGCATCACAGAATACCTTACGCGCGCTGGCGCTGGCCCCGATGGCAGGGTTCCGAAGCAAAATTATCTCAGTCCCTGAATGGGAAAATGCCAAAGTAAAACTGCGAGAGCCGTCGGGGCAGGCCTGGCTCGAATGGCAGCAGATTATTAATCCCAATCCTGAAGGCGAGCCGGAAAAGCTGACCGCTGCAGAGCGCGCGCTGCGAAATAAAAACGCAGACGTAGTGCTGTTTATCGACGTGCTGCTGAACGAGGATGACTCACCCGTTTTCAAAGCGGAGGATAAGCCGCTTATTGAAAACATTTACGGGCCGGTACATGCCCGACTGCTCAAGCAGGCGCTCGATCTGAGCACGTCACAGGCTGACGCAGAAGCAAAGTAAGACAGCCCGGCACATTTTTCCTGATGACTCTGGCCCTTCGTCTTGGGCGCACTTTGCATGAGCTTAAATCATCACTCACAGCCAGCGAATTGCGCATGTGGATCGAGTATGACCGCCTTAATCCTGTCAGTGATCGGCGCGGGGACATTCAGGCGGCTCAGATTGCTACGGCCGTCCTGAATTCACAGGGCGCAAAAGTGAAAATGGAAGATGTGCTGCTTCAGTGGCAGGAACCTGATCCGGTTGAGGAATCCAGCGGGCTGGAAGATTTTTTTGCTGCGCTTGCCGGATAGCGCAGCCCTTACAGGGTGACTTATGGCTACGCTGCGTGAACTTATCATTAAAATTTCGGCGAACTCCACTTCATTCCAGTCCGAAATTGCGCGAGCGTCGCGCATGGGGTCTGATTATTACAAAACCATGGAGCAGGGCGGGCGAAAAGCCTCAGCTGCCACGCGAGAAACTCAGCGTGCCCTAGCTGATCTAAATTCTCAGCTGTCGTCAGTTCGTGAGCGCGCCGCTGGTATGGCCGGGGCATTTGCCGGCGCTTTTGCGACCAGCCAGCTGGTCCACTACGCCGATACATGGAATCAACTCAGCGGTCGCCTGCGACTAGCTTCTACCTCAGCAGAAGATTTCACCCGCTCGCAGCAGACGCTGATGTCTATCAGCCAGCGCACCGGAACGTCGTTTGAGGCGAATGCGAATCTGTACAGCCGCATTGCTTCATCTCTGCGTGACGCCGGCTATGCATCTGCTGACGTTGCCAAAGTTACAGAGACCGTGGCCACCTCGCTCAAGCTGTCAGGCGCAAGCACCGAGGAAGCCAGTTCGGTCATTACTCAGTTGAGCCAAGCGCTGGGGTCAGGCGTACTGCGCGGCGAAGAATTCAACGCCATTATGGAAAGTGGCGGCAGGCTGGCCAAGTTCCTTGCCGATGGTCTGGGAACCACTATTGGCGGCCTGCGCAACATGGCAAACAACGGCGAGCTGACCACAGATAAGATCGTGCCGCTCCTGACCAATGTCGACCAGTTGCGGAAAGAGTTCGATACGCTGCCAGCTTCAATCAGCGGCTCTGCGCAGAAAGTAGAAAACGCATTCATGGCGTGGGTGGGTGGCGCTAACAACGCCGTCGGAGCATCGTCATCCCTTTCAGGCGTGCTCGATGGCCTGGCAAAGAACATCGACACGGTGGCGAACGCTGCTGGCGTGCTGGTCGGTCTGGGTGTCGCCCGCTATTTCGGCAACATGGTCACTGGTGTTGCCAGTGCCACGGCCTCTGTCATTTCCAATACTGCTGCGGAGGTGGCGCTTGCAGAAGCCCAGTTGCGCGGTACTCAGGTAAGCGTCGCAACAGCCCGGCAGGCCGTATATCGTGCTCAGCAGGCACGTGCAGCAGCAGCTGGCATTGAGGCGCAGATTGCAGCTGAGCGTCAGCTTGCTGTCGCTCAGGCACAGTTGAACACCTCAATTACGGCCCGCTCATCTGCAGCCGGACGACTTACCGAAACAGCCTCCGTAATGTCCCGCCTTGGCAGTGGGGTTCTGGGTCTGATCGGTGGATGGCCTGGCGTGATTATTGCCGCCGGCACGGCCATGTACGGGGTCTATCAGCATACGCAGCAGGTACACCAGGAGGCAGTCGCATTCTCTGACAATCTGGACGCTATCAACAGCAAGCTCAACCAGATGTCAGTCGCCGGATTACGTTCTACGTCAGCTGATGCGCGCGGTTCGCTGACAGCGCAGAAAAAAGACCTTGCCGATATCGATGAGCAAATTCGGCAAACACGCGACAGTCTCTCAGCCATGCAGAGCATGGAAAAGCAGTATGACGAGCATCCCTGGCTGGCTCGAATTAACAACCTAATGTCAGTCGAGGAGCTTACCAAAAGGCAGCAGGATGCCACCGATCAGCTTAATAAGCTGGAATATCAGCGAGAGCAGGCTGCGTCAAAGGTCGAAGCAACTCAGAAACTGGTGAATGATGCCAGTGATCTGGCTACTAAAAAGGCTATCGAGCAGGCCGGCGCCGTAGCGATTCTGAAAGGTGCTTATGATCTGCTGAATCGCTCGATGAGTGCCACGGGGGGCGCCACGCCTCCGCAGTATGCAGGTCCGGTTGTATCACTGGCTAAAGCCACGCCTCAGCAGTCTACAGCGCTGGAGAAAGCCCGGCGCGATAACGAGCTGGCAAGCCTGTCCGGTTTGCAGAAACTGCATCGGCAGTATGAGTATGAAGCCGACGATTTGAAACTTACTGGCGCGCTCTATACGCAGTACGTTTACAACAAGGACCAGGCTGCCAAAAAGGATGCAGAAGCAGCGCAGGCAAAAAAAGATGGCACTGCGGCCACCAATGCGCAGAACAAGGCTGAGCGCGAGGCGGCTTCTGTTGCTGAGCAGTACGCGCGGAAAATGGCCGATCTCAGCGTGGCGGTGGAAGTGCAAAAGGTTCGCGCCACCGAGGGAGAAAAGGCGTCTGAGCTTTATGCCGCCTCACATCAGGCCGGAACCAAATGGACTGATGAGCAGCGCCAGGCAATCAGGGCATCATCAACTGAACTGGAGAAGTGGACCCAGAAAGCTGATGAAAATGTGCGAAAGCAGCGCGAGCAAATTGAGGCACTGAAAGACCTGCGTGACGCGGCTCGTAAGTATCAGGATGATGCAGCCATGATCTCATCAACTGCAGGGATGGGGGATCGCCAGAGGGAGCGCTTCACCGAGCAGCAGCAGGTGGATCGTGTGTTTGATAAAACTGATAAGGGCGCTGAGGCAGTGGCGGCCAGAACAGCAGCTCTCGACGCTCTGGACAGAAAATATCAGGAAACAGCCGCTACCGAAGCCAACTGGCTTAACGGCGTCTCCCGTGGCTATGAAAACTGGCTTGCGAATACCAGTAACGTTGCTGGCACGGTTTCTCAGGGCATTACTTCTACCATGGATAGCGCGCTGGATAACATGTCTGCAATGCTGGTTGGTAGCAAGGCCGACTGGAAGAGCTGGGGGCTGTCTGTCCTCCAGATGATTTCGAAAGTTGCGCTGCAAATGGCGATCGTTAATGCCATGGGCAGCAGTGGAACTTCTTTCGGGAGTATTTTAGGAACAATATTAAGCGGCGCCGGCAGCGTGGCTCTAGGGGCCAGCGGCGGCTCAATCGGAGCATTAGGCATGCCAGTTAGTTATGACGGCTATGATGGCGGCGGATTTACTGGCATGGGAAACAAGTATGATCCTGCAGGTATTGTTCATAAGGGAGAATTTGTATTTACGAAAGAAGCTACAGACCGGATCGGTATCGCTAACCTGTACAGTATGATGCGGGGCTATGCAAATGGAGGGGTTGTTGGTGGCAGCGCAGGAACCTATGCATTTTCGTCTGGTGTAAATTTGGTTTCGGGTTACAACCGTGGAGCCATTAACATTAATGCTCCTGTCAACATCAACCAGTCTGGTACAGCAGGTGAAGTAAATAGTAGTAATACAAAAAACACTGCAAAACAGCTAGAAGGTATTATTCAACAAACACTTACAGAGCGTTTAAAGAAAGAAATGGTACCGGGAGGACTACTTTATAAAAGCTGAAAAGTATAAACAGTGGTGATAGGATGTTACCGCTTATTGTCTATGGGATTAGGATGAAAAATGAAAAAGATTTTGGGGTTGGTTTTTTTTACTTTGATGTTAACTGGTTGTGCTTCAGTACCACCTTTGAACTTTTCAGTTCCAAATGTAGGAGTTAGCGGCAAAAAGATCGATGCCGATCTGAAGTCTATTACTGTTTCTCTTGCGAGACCTGATGAACAAAAAGGTGATATCCAAGCCGGTATGGAGGCGGTACCTCAGTTCTGGAAAGCGTCCCTTGAAGAGTCTTTAGATCGCATGGTTATTTTCAAGGACAATTCACCTAAGCGCTTAAGCCTTTCAGTTAAAGTTTTAGCGCTAGACGTACCATCCTTTGGCGCGTCGATGACCACAAAAACTATAGCCAGATACGAACTTATCGATAGAGATAACGGCGATATCGTTTATACGCAAGATATTTCCGCAACAGGTACAGTACCTGCTACCTATGCTTTTTATGGAGTGATTCGTTCGAGGGAATCTATTAATCGATCGGTCCAGAATAACATCACCCAATTTTTACAAGCTCTTGAAACTGTCGATGTGTCAAAGCCGATGTTTCCCGCAGGAGCAACAAAATAATGAATAAGGCTGTATTGTTGCTTATTCCATTGCTCGTGAGTGGTTGTGCACAAGATGTTTCACCTAATAGTTACTCAGTGGGTTCAGTAGGGGAAGTTAACCGAACGATCGCTGGAATAGTAATTAGTGCACGAGCAGTCAACATTAAGGGAACCACTGCATTAGGAGGTTCAACTGGCGCTCTAGCAGGTGCAGCTGCAGGGTCAGCTCTTGGCGGCGGAGTTCGTTCTAATATAGTAGGTGCTGTCGGTGGTGCGGTAGTTGGTGGCATCGCTGGTGCCGTTGTTGAAAACTCAGCGACAAAGCAAATGGGTATGGAATATGTCATTCAAACAACGAATGGCAATATGATGACCATTGTCCAAGGAATTTCGCCGACATTTACTGTAGGTACGAAAGTTCTGGTTTTGTATGGTAGCCCTTCGAGAGTTATCCAAGACCCTAGAGTGTAAAAACTAAACCCGCTTCGGCGGGTTTTTTATTGGTAGAAAAATATGGCTATCGATACTTTTACTTGGTGTGTACGCACCGGCGCGGCTGAAGAAGTTGACGTCACGACTATGCAGGCGCAGTTCGGGGATGGTTATAAGCAGGTAGCAGCAGCAGGCATCAACAGCGTCCGCGAATCATGGCCCGTAACATGCAGCGGCAGCAAAGCCGAAATGGCCACGGTCAGGGCATTTTTGAAAGCGCACGTGGCCTCATCCTGCTGGTGGGTTAATCCGTGGGGCGAGCGGAAATTGTACCGTATTAAAGCCGATTCAATTCGTCCGAGCTTTATTAACGGCAATTTTGTGGAGATCGCTTTCACATTTGAGCAGGCTTTCGCACCGTGACATGTCACGGATTAACAGGGCGCTTTGCGCCCTTTTTTATTGGGTGAAATATGAGTTTTTCTCAGGACGTTCAGGCGTTGGAGCCGGGCGGAGTAGTGCAGCTAATTGAAATTGATGGCACTGCATTCGGCCTGGACACCATATTGCGCTTTCATGCCTATAACCTGCCAACAGATGGCTGGGCTTCATTCGCCGCGGATAATCTTCCGTCTATCATCTGGCAAGGCAACGAGTATGAGCCGTATCCGTATGAACTCAGCGGGATGGAGATGTCCAGCACTGGTTCTCAGCCGACGCCAAAGCTTTCGGTAGGAAACGTAGGTAACTACGTTACTGCGCTATGCCTTCAGTTCGACGATCTGGTGAAAGCGAAAGTCAGAATCCGCACCACGATGACGAAATATCTGGATGCGGCAAACTGGACTGCAGGAAACCCGAACGCTAACCCGCAGGAAGAGCGGGTGCAGCTGTTTTATGTCAATGCGAAGACGGCAGAGACTCGCTCTCAGGTCGATTTTGAGCTGTGTTCGCCGTTTGATATCCAGAGCCTACAGCTGCCGTCACGTCAGATTACACCGGTTTGTACCTGGTGTATGCGCGGCTGGTATCGGTCTGGTACAGGGTGCGATTACAACGGCACAAATTACTTCACCAAAGACGGCACGACTACAGCTGACCCGTCGAAAGACGTGTGCGGTGGCCGTATGGCGGACTGCAAAGCGCGGTTCGGCGAAGGCCAGCCCTTGTCATTCGGGGGCTTCCCGGCTGCCAATCTTCAGGGGAAATAGTCATGCGCAAAAAAATCATGGCGGCGATACAAAAGCATGTTGCCGACGAGTATCCAAAAGAGGCTTGCGGCCTGGTAGTACAGATTGGCCGGACGCAGGAATATATTCCATGCAGCAACGTGTCAGAGAACCCCACTGAGCAATTTATTATCGCGCCAGCGGAGAAGCGAGCAGCAGAAGCGCAGGGCACAATTCTGATGCTCGTTCACTCTCACCCTGACGTTCCACAACTAATCCCCTCAGAGCGCGACAGGGTGTTGTGTGACTACTCAGGCATAGAGTGGGGGATTATGTCCTGGCCTGACGGTGACTTTTGTACGATCAGCCCGCGAGGCGACCGTGAACTGGTCGGACGGCAGTGGGTGTTAGGTTATGCCGATTGCTGGACACTTATCATGGATTACTACCGGCAGGAGCACGACATCACCCTCAATAACTGGTCGGTTGATTATGAATGGTGGATAGAAGGTAAAGAAAGCCGCTACGACGACAACTGGCAGGCTGAGGGGTTTGTTGAGGTGTCGGCCTCGGACATGCGAGAGGGTGACATGATCATGATGCAGATTCAGGCGCCAGTCACCAATCACGCGGCCATTTACC